>OJEX01000007.1_pt1 | contig 360128 bp, 344 predicted proteins | sample 1593971 | NCBI WGS metagenome assembly OJEX01 (sample SAMN05416775, study PRJEB24817) | seawater metagenome | isolation source: Sea water | place: Canada:Atlantic | collected 2013-11 | reverse complement strand
CCCGCGCATCCCTTCCTACTGATCAACAATGTCAAAGAACTCAAAGGCCGAAACCTCAAACCGCCTAACCCGCGTCGCCAAGATCGTCAGCGCCGCGCCTCGTCGGTGGAGGCGGGTTATAGGGCCCAGTAACAAACCTGTAAACACCTTTTTTCAAGTTTTCTGGAGATTTTGCCTGATTGTTTTTGGCATCTGCAAAAGGGTCGGCGCAAACCCTTGTGTTTGGGTGCTTTGACCAAGGGTTCAGCCAAATGCATGGCATGCACCACATGTGCGCATACCGCCCCAAACCCCAGAGATTTTCAACTTTGACCGACCAATTACAATATGGAGTCCAATGACTTCGCTGCCAATGCGCACATAGCCGCGTTCAAAACGACACAAGATTTTCGCTTTTTAACAGAAAACAACTGGCGTAAGAGACTCGTAGCAAGTTCAAGCGGCGCACCGGGCAGTGCACACACCAATTGCCAGTGTTTTGCCGCAACATCACAAAAGGCAAAGCCCGTGTTCAAGATTCCCCACATCATCGCCCATCGCGGAGCTTCGATTGAGGCCCCGGAAAATACCATTGCCGCATTCCGCGTCGCCGGTGCGCGCAATGCCAAATGGGTCGAGTGCGATGTGACACTGAGTGCCGACAATAAATGTGTCCTGATCCATGACGAGACACTTGAACGCACAACAAACGGCACGGGGTCAATTCACCAAAGCGATCTTGCCACTTTGCGCGGGCTCGATGCCGGTGCCTGGTTTTCAGACATATATAAGGGTGAACGTATTCCGACCCTGACCGATACACTTGAAACGCTGTATTTTATGGAAATGGGTGCAAACCTTGAAATCAAGCCATCGGGCTGCGATCCGGTGCGTCTATGTCATGAAGTCATTGCCGAGTTAAGGCGCGCCAAAGATCTTCCAATCCTGATTTCAAGTTTCGATGATGTTGCTGTTGCCGAAATGCGCAAACATGCACCTGAAATCCCATGTGGCTGGTTGCTTGAAACACTGCCTGAGAACTGGAAAGCAGAATATGACCGCTTGGGTGCATCCGCCATTCATATAGACCATGCCGCGCTGACACCGGTAAGTGCCGCTGAGATCGTCAAAGCCGGAGTGCCACTTGTTTGTTATACAATTAATGAGGTTGATCGTGCGCGTGAACTGTTCGCATGGGGTGTTACATCCGTAATCACCGATGATCCGGCAAAACTGATCACGGCCATCCCCCATCGACCATTGCCGTCAACACGATAACTCGACACTTAAAAAGTCGTGTCCCAAAAGACATGATCAACCACGAACCGGCATCTCGCCACCACACCAGATTTTGATGCCTGGCTTTGCGGATATAAAATGATAAGGAAACGTTCCGATGACCATCGCCCCACAGGACGGGACACCGGCACCACCGCCTATTGAGCCAAAAGCATCCCCGACACCGCTTTATCCAAATAACCGGGTACGGCGTCACCTAAGCGAACTGTTCCGGCTTGCCCTGCCCGTCACCATTGCGCGGCTTGGCATGCTGATCATGTCGGTTGTCGACACCATCGTGGTTGGTAATTACGACAGCGCGGGACTGGCCTATCTTAATGTCGCCCATGCGCCGTTCACGACCTTGATGGTGACCGGAATCGGGCTCCTGACAGGGGTGATGATCCTGACGTCGCATGCGGTCGGGCGCGACAATATGATCGAAGCCGGTCTGGTCTGGCGAAGTGCCATGCCTTATGCCGTGCTGATCGGTATTCTGTTTACGATCCTGACGTGGCAATCGCAGTGGCTGTTTATCGCGACCGGTCAGCCTGATGACATCGCACAGAATGCCAGCGAGTTGGCAATGATCCTGTCGATCGGAATGCCCGCAGCCATGATTTACATTACCTGCGCATTTTTCCTTGAAGGCTTGCAGCGTCCGTTGCCCGGCATGATGATGATGATTGGTGCCAATGCGATCAATCTGGTTTTGGATTACGGTCTGGTTTACGGGGCCTTTGGCCTACCGGAACTGGGCGCTGAAGGTGCAGCATGGACATCAACCGTTATCCGCTGGTTCATGGCATTCAGTTTACTGGGTTATATTCTGTTGATGAAGAGTCATAGCCTTTATGGCATTCGTAATGGGTTTTCCGGTTGGTGGCACGCATCGCACAAGGCACGCCATCTTGGATATGCCGCCGGTGCCAGCCAAGGCATGGAAACAAGTGCGTTTGCCGCCATGCAGCTTTTTGCCGGTCGGTTGGGCGTTGTCGCGGCCGCAAGTTATGGCATTGCCATGACGATGCTGGCTTTGATGTTTATGGTTGCCCTTGGACTGGCATCGGCAACCTCGGTTCGGGTTGGCATTGCCTATGGCCGGCGCGACAGGCCTGATATGGCACTTGCCGGCTGGGTCGGTCTTTTGACCACGATGGCGGTGATGTTTGTCCTAAGCGCACCGCTTTATCTTTTTCCGAATGCGGTTGCCCATCTGTTTACCAAAGATGGCGCGGTAATCGTGACGACCGTTTCGGTACTCGTTCTGATGCCGATTATCTTCCCAACCGACGGCGGGCAAAATGCGGCGATCAATGCATTGCGCGGTGCCGGGGACACATGGGCACCGACCATACTGCATCTGGTATCATATCTGTGCATCATGATCCCGGTGGGATATTACCTGACATTCACGCAAGGCATGGGGGTGCCTGGCCTGTTTTGGGGCATTGTGATTGCAAGCCTTGTCGCTGTAAGCGGCCTTGCGATCCGGTTCAAGATTGTATCAAGCCGACCGATTGCCGCCCACACGCATTAATCACGGCAAAAACAAAAAAGGTCCGCCAGCACGATACTGGCGGACCTTTTTGCGTGTGAGACCTGTTCTGTGCGATCAGGCACGTGCCGCATCAAATGAACGACGCGGCATCAGCAGATCACAAAATGGCAAGACAAGGGTGTCAAACGCAGATGCCGCCCGGGCGGCATCAATGCGAATGATGTGCTGTTCGATATCGCTCTGGGTGGCAAGATCACTAAGCGGGGCCAGTTCGGGCAGGGTATCAACCAATGTCGCATAAAATTCCGATTGATCTTCGCGCGCCGTCCCAGCCGCAAGGTTGCCAAGATGATTATAAAGCGCCATCGCCAAAAACCAGCGACAATAGGGCATCAGACCCTGCAAGATTTCTGCACGTTGCTGTGGCTGAACATATTGCTGAAGGTCACTGTCAAGCCAAACGGCATTTTGCACCCCGGCAACAAAGGCATTTCGCAACGCGGGATGTTCATCATTAAAGAAGACAGTCGTTAGCCACGCCGAGACATCATCAAGGGCCTTACGGCGGGTATCAGGTGTGGCAGTGTCTGAAAAATCCAGCGCAGGCATTGGTGGCTGACCCGACATGGCAAGACTTGCCACAGCAGGATCAATCAGCGCATTGGACAGCCAAGCCTGATGCCATATGCGCATCGGGCGGAAATAGGGCTCCTTTTCCGTCCCACCGGCCTCAATCCAGCTTTCAATCAGATGCGCGCGGCCAAGTGCGATCCCCAACCGCAGGGCATCTTCAAACCCCATACCGGTTAAGAGGAACGGCTCACCGAGGATATCTTCAAGCAGTGGCAAAGAGGCTGCGACGTGATCAGACCGAAGCCCCGCACCAAGTGGCTGATAAAATCCTGATCCATCGCCATGCCCCAGAATGGCACGTGCATGACGGGCAAAATCACCCCAGAAAACAAGCTTTACCGGTTCGGCACGCTTGCGCCACAAAGGGCGGGTCACATGCCAGTTTTCCGTTTCAATTTCAGCCAGTTTTGCTGTACCGACAAGCCGTGCAAGTGGCTTGGCCACCGCCAATTCAAGGTCATCGACCGTTCCAACATGGCCAAGCGACAGGCGCCAACCTGGTTCTTCATGCGGATGACGATCAAGCCAAAGCATCGCAAATCCCGTGGCGCCCGCACGCTGAGCAGCCGGTGCCACCAGATCAAAGAACAGTGAAAGCGGGGCAGGAATTTCCGGAACGGAATGATCGACCAAACCATCCCCGACAGCCCACGTTTTGATCATGACATCTTCAGCATCTGGCCGATCGTAAAAACGAGGCGGCAGGAAACCGGCATATTCGCCGCCGTTTTTGGATGTGTTGGTCATGGCAGCCTCGCAAACTGGAAAGATCATCCGCGCCGGGCACAGGATTGTGTGGCATGTGCGATCTGCTGATAAACAAGGATGCCAAGCGGGTCAATCATCGCCGGTTTATTGCTCATCGCCGCCCAACGATGGTTACGCCCGTGTCAGTCCTGCATGTCCATAGCTTGCTTCGCGATAGACCGACGGTGGCATGCTGGCCAACCTTCGGAAATCACGTGAAAAATGCGCATTGTCGGTAAACCCGCACCAAAAGCCGATTTCACCAACGGATAATGTCGTCCCGCACAGAAGACGACATGCTTCACGCACCCGAACAAGACGCAGCAAATCAGAAAAACGACTGTTGGCATATTGCAGACGACGCTGCAGCGTCCGACCAGACGTATCAAGAGCAGCCGCCACATCGTCAATCGTCCAGCTTCGCCCGATGTCCTGCTCAAGAATGGTACAGAGCTGCTGGACAATAGGGCGCTGTGCAGAAATAGAAGGCGCCGTTCCGGGCATATTGGCCATGAATGGATAAGAGGAGGAAACCGGTTCGAAACTTTTCCAAGTAATGCGAAACCGCAAACCGCGCCCATTAAACTTAAATTTCTCAATCAGACGTCCGTTGCGCATGACCGACACAGCGGGCCCGTGACTTGGCAAAATCGTACTATCAATGAAATCGGCCCCGACGGCCTCAAGCAACCCAATCAGGAACCCGTGCAAGAGCAGGTTTTCAACCCGTGCCGGAGGCTGCCCACGCACGACACCGCGATGAAAGGTCATGGACTTCCCCGTGACTTGATAGTCGCTTCGCCCGCGCGCGTGGGAATATCCTTCGAGCCGACGCCAGCGATCCGCAATCATGCCCGGCGTTGCGACATGACGCAGCATGGTCAGGATCGGCGCCTGTTCCTTGGCCGCAAGATGCCGCCCAAGGCGCACAAGCACGGCCGGACCATTTGCCTCTTCGAGTGACAGCATGATGCTGCGCAATTTGGCAGACGTAACCACCGTCCCCGCCGGTACAAGGTCATAACCGCGCGGCAACCACGCCAACTGGCGGATCAACGCAACGTGCAACCCGAATGAAACAAATTCCTGCATAAAACAGTACCAAAATTCAAAATATGGCGTGATCATACAAACTAATCGTATGGCTGTCAGGGTCAGATTGGAAATGTCACGAAGCTGTTACATTGCATGATTGCTGCGATTGCGAAATCAGCGTTATGGTTTCACCACCCCAAGCAGCCATTGCCTCACATTCCGGCGCATGTCAGTCTTGCGCATTCCCTCTCAAAATTGTTGGATAGCGCGTGTGATCAAGGTTCTTTTTGTATGTACTGGCAACATCTGCCGTTCGCCCACCGCAGATGGCGTGTTTACGGACATGGTTGCAGCGGCAGGCCTGTCTGAGCAGGTTACTGTCGATAGCTGCGGGCTTTCGGCCTATCACGTTGGCGAATTGCCCGACACACGGTCACACCAAATGGCTCAAAGCCGGGGGTATGATCTTGGCCATATACGGTCGCGCAAAATCAAACCCGGCGACTACACAGAGTTTGACTATATTCTGGCCATGGATGACGGGCACCTGCGCGATATGCGCCGTCAGGCCCCTTCGGCAAGTCAGCAGAAACTAAAACTCTTTTTGGATTACCATCCGAAATTATCCGGTCAAAGTGTTCCCGACCCCTATTACGGTGGCCCGAACGGCTTCGTTGATGTGTTTGATATGATCGAAGAAACATCCCGTCGCCTGTTGGCCCATATCCGCGATCAACACGGTATTTGATTCATGACCGATCCGACTTTGTCTCAACGGATCACGGATTTGACCGGGGCGAAAATCATTGCCCAATCACACCTGTCGGGCGGATGTGTTGCCAAGGTTATGCGGGTTGATCTGGATAACGGCCAATCACTGGTTATTAAGGTGGGTGTCGGCGCCAATCTGGATATAGAAGCCGCAATGCTACGGTATCTGACAGACCATTCTCCCATTCGAAGCCCGAATGTGCTGTATGGCGATCCCGGCTGTCTGGTGATGGGTTTTATTGCCAACGATGGTCAGATGTCTGGATCAGTACAACGTGATTTGGCCAAACAGCTTGCCAAACAACATGCTGTCACATCCGATCACTATGGATTGTCTTTTGATACATTGATCGGCGGACTGCATCAGCCAAACACCCGGAGCAAAAGCTGGATCACGTTTTTTGGCGAACATCGACTTCGATATATGGCAACGGCTGCCCATCAGGAAGGCATTTTGCCCACACGTTTGGTAAACCGGATTGATAAGCTGATTGTAAAACTTGGCGATCTGATCGCGGATAAACCGGCCGCGTCCTTGCTGCATGGTGATCTGTGGGGCGGAAACATTCTGTGTCACGACGGCAAGATCGCAGGCCTTATTGATCCGGCGATCTATTATGGCGACCGAGAAATCGACCTTGCCTTTGGCACATTGTTCGGGGATCTGACGCCGGAATTTTTCGAACAATACAGTGAGGTGAGCAAGATTGAACCGGGCTTCTTCGAGGAACGCCGGGATTTGTATAATCTCTATCCATTATTGGTGCATGTTCGTTTATTTGGTGGATCTTATGTCAGTTCCGTTGACCAAATTCTTTCGCGATTTGGAGTATAAGCTGCCAAAATCCTTATTAAACACACACAATGACAAAAGAAGCAGGGGACAAGAGAGTTGAGAATTTTTATCGGGGCGGTCGTAGCCCTTACAATGACAGCAAGCATCACCGCCATTGCCCATGAAGGTGCGACGGGCGTGCTCAAGGAACGCATGGACGGCATGAAGGCAATTGGTCAGCAGGTCAAGATCATGGTGCCAATGATGAAAGGCACCTTACCCTATGACCCGGCGACCGTTGCCAAATCGGCAAGCATCATCGAATCCCATGCGGGCGAAACCTTTACCAAGCTTTTCCCCGAAGGAAGTGACAAACATCCATCCGAAGCTTTGCCTGAAATCTGGGATGACTGGTCAAAATTCACAGGTTTGGCTTCGCAACTTGAAAGCAACGCCACAGCGCTAAAAACCGTTGCGGCCAATAATGGCTCTGAAGAAGACTTCAAAGGTGCGTTGGGCAACGTGCTTAAGACATGCAAATCCTGTCATAGCAATTTCCGCGAATAAGTCATGCACGCCCTGTGAACGACACATTATGTAATCGATCTTGCAAAATTAAAGGCCGCAGCATGATGCTGCGGCCTTTGTCACTCACATCGATCTGATCAACCGATTATCGACCGATCATCGCAAAGAATTCACGGCGTGTGATTGGATCATCGCGAAACGCGCCAAGCATACGGCTGGTCACCATGGACACACCGGTTTGATGGACACCGCGTGTGCTCATGCATTGATGGTTGGCATCAATCACAACAGCCACACCAAGGGGGTCCAGTTCTTCCTGAATGGTATTGGCGACCTGTGCGGTCATCTTTTCCTGAATCTGCAGGCGCTTGGAATACACTTCCACCACGCGGGCAAGTTTTGAGATTCCAACAACCCGTTTGCGCGGCAAATACGCAACATGGGCAACTCCAATGATCGGAACCATGTGGTGTTCACAATAGGATTCGACACGGATATCGCGCAGCACGACCATTTCGTCGTAGCCATCGGTTTCTTCAAAGGTACGGCGCAAGATTTCCGCCGGGTCCTGCTGATAACCGGCAAAAAACTCGCCATAGGAGCGCGCCACACGATCAGGTGTTCCAAGCAGACCTTCGCGCTCGGGATCATCACCTGCCCAACGAAGAAGGGTGCGAACGGCGTCTTCTGCTTCTTCACGTGTCGGACGTTTTACCGAACTGTGTTCGCTGCACATACTAAATCCTTTTATCTTTTCCTTGCGGGATTGCATCCCGGCTTGGTGGGGCTCCTGACCCGCATTTATATCAATTTACCGTATGTTGCCCATGGGGACTATCAAGTGAAAAGGCCGGAATCTGAATATCAAAATGGTTCCCGTCCATATCTGTCATCTCGTAAGTCCCGACCATAAAGCCGCTCGGCGTGGCCAATGGCGCGCCACTTGTGTAATTAAAGCTCTCCCCCTCGGCCAACACCGGTTGCTCCCCGATGACGCCGGGGCCTTTGACTTCCTGAGTCTCCCCGCGTGAGTCAGTGATACGCCAGTAGCGGTTCAGCAACTGCACGGTTTTTGATCCCAGATTTTCAATCTCAATCCGATAGGCCCAGATATAACGATGGGTGTCCGGATCGGACTGGTCTTCAAGGAATACGGGCTGTACCGAAACCTTGATTTCGTTGGTCACGGTTGAATACATGCAATTCTCCAGGCCAATTTATTTCCAGTCCATCTTCCTCAGCCAAGATCACTGTTGATGACGCATATGTAGACAGTTCAGAGCCACAGTGCCAGATACCTGACATAATTTGCTTAGCTGTTTCGTGCACAGACCAAAATTATGGCCCGAAACGAAACGGCCCGCACTGTTTTGTACGGGCCGAATTACGAAAAGTTCAACACATACTGCCAGCCACTAAACGGCCAAAGCGGCAAGCAAGTCTTCTTTAAGGTCGTCGACATCTTCTAGGCCGACCGAAAGGCGCAGCATGCCTTCGGTAATGCCCATGACCACCTTGTCCTCGGCCGGGACGCGCTGATGCGTTGTCGTCCAAGGATGGGTCGCAAGGCTTTTGGCGTCTCCGAGGTTGTTGGAGATATCAATCAGCTTGAGGTTATCAAGCAGCGAAAACGCCGCCGCCTTGCCCCCTGCAAGTTCGACCGCAATAAGCCCGCCACCGCGACCTGACATTTGTTTCATCGCCAGTTCATGCTGTGGATGGCTTTTGAGTGCTGGATATATAACGCGCGACACACTCGGCTGTTCCGACAGGAATTCGGCCAATGCGGTTGCATTGCGAATATGTTGATCGATACGCAGGCTCAGCGTTTCAAGCCCCTTAAGCAGAACCCACGCATTGAACGGGCTCATGCTTGGACCGGTGTGGCGCAGGAATGTTGTCAAATGATCATCATGCCATTCTTTGTCGTTAAACAGAATGGCACCGCCAAGACACCGTCCCTGACCATCAATGTGTTTCGTTGCTGAATACACAACAATATCAGCACCAAGTTCCATCGGCTTTTGCAGGACCGGGGTAGCAAAAACGTTGTCGACAACAACCTTTGCCCCAGCCTTATGCGCCAGATCGGCAACGAAGGCGATATCAATGACTTCAAGTGTCGGATTGGATGGTGTTTCAAGGAACACGGCATCTGCTGGCTTGGACAATGCCTTTTCCCAAGCGGCATGATCAGTGCCATCAACCAGTTCGGTTTCAACACCAAATCGCGGCAAAAGCGTTGTCAAAATGAATTCGCACGATCCAAACAGTGCACGCGAACCAACCACGCGCCCCCCTGCCTTGGTGCATGCGATCAACGCATTCCAAACCGCCGACATGCCCGATGCAGTTGCGCGGCAATATTTTGCCCCCTCAATCAGAGCAAGGCGTTCTTCGAACATCCCGACGGTCGGATTGGCGAAACGTGAATACACAAACCGTTCCGGTCCACTGCCATCAAAGGAGGCCTCAGCCTCGGCAGCACTTTCATAAACATAGCCGGAATTCATGAAGATGGCCTCAGAGGTCTCGCAGAAACCACTTCGTTCGGTTCCACCCCGGACAGAACGGGTAGCTGCGCGCCAGTTATCTGAAGCCTTTTTTTCGGTCGTCATCGTCTTGCTCCTACATGCCCGGTCATATTGGTATGATCCGGACACAAAAAAACCCTGACCGGCATGAATGGGTCAGGGCCGAAGCCATGTATCCCCTCTTTAGCGATTTTTTACGTGGTCGCAAGCCGGTCGACAAATCCCACGAAGTGCGCAGACGATACGACCAGACTTTCGTAAGGTCAAGAACCTCTGACTGCTCAATTTTGCGCAGAGGCATATCAGATAGCAAAGTAACCGGCTAACAAACGGTTCACGCAATGGTGAAAGCAGTTCAGAAGCCACGGACAAGATTTCGTTCTAATCTGCTGGAAATTAATGCAATCCTGTATTTGAGGTTTTGCGCCCCAGTTTATGCAAATGCGTGAAACGAATGACCAAGTCCAGCTTAATGGCGCCTGATTTGACAGATAGAAAATCCACCCAAACCCCAGCCCCCCAATCTGGTGCGAAACCAATTTGGCGCAAACTATGGCCTGTTGCGGTCTTGCTTGCAGGATTGGGAGTTGCCTGGTCTGCTGGGGCTCTTGATTTTCTGTCATTTGATACCCTGCGCGAAAACCGCGATATTTTGCGTGACTTTGTCACCAGTAATCCAGTTTCAAGCGTCATCACATTCATGGCAGTCTATGCGGTTTCAGTCGCACTTTCCTTGCCAATCGGATCTCTTTTGACGATTGCGGGCGGCTTTATGTTTGGTGTCTGGCTTGGCACCGCCTATGTCGTGATCGCAGCGACCCTTGGCGCGGTCATTGTTTATCTTGCGGCGCGCTATGCGCTTTATGATCTGATGCATGCCAAGGCAGGCAACGCCATCCGCAAGATGGAAAAGGGCTTTGCCGAAGATGCCTTAAGCTACCTGATGGTCCTGCGTCTAATCCCGATTTTCCCGTTCTGGCTGGTGAACCTCGTCCCTGCACTTTTGGGGGTCAAAATACGATCCTTTGTGCTCGGTACGATCGTTGGCATCATTCCGGGCACATTTGTTTATGTCTCAATCGGTGATGGGTTGGGTGCATTATTTGATCAGGGCAAAACACCCGATCTGGGTGTTATCTTCGAACCCCGGATTCTAACCCCGATCATTGGCCTTGCCGTTTTGGCAATGCTGCCCGTTGCCTATAAAAAACTCCGCAAAAACAAGAACAGGGTCCCATCCAATGAGTGATGTCATCAAAACCGATATCTGTGTCATTGGGGCAGGGTCTGGCGGGCTTTCAGTTGCCGCCGGTGCCGTGCAAATGGGGGCAGATGTCATCCTTATTGAAAAGAGCAAGATGGGCGGCGATTGCCTCAATACCGGGTGTATTCCGTCAAAGGCGCTGCTGGCAGCCGGTCACGCTGCACATAATGTCAGAACCGCATCGCGATTTGGTATTTCAACCGGTCCAGTCGACGTTGATTTCGCCAAGGCGATGGATCATGTGCACAGCGTGATCGCCGGAATTGCCCCCCATGATTCTGTTGCACGGTTCGAAGAACTTGGATGCACCGTCATTCAGGGCGAAGCAAAATTCACCTCGCCGCGTCAACTCGTTGCCGATGGCAAAACCATTCAAGCCAAGCGATTTGTCATTGCCACAGGATCACGTGCGGCCATTCCGCCAATCGACGGATTGGAAAACGTTCCCTACTTTACCAATGAAACCATCTTTGAGACCAAAACATGCCCGGATCATTTGATCATCATCGGTGGTGGCCCCATCGGTCTTGAAATGGCGCAGGCCCATCGGCAACTGGGCGCAAAAGTCACCATCATTGAGATGATGACGATCCTGCCCAAAGACGATCATGATATGGTTGATGTGGTCCGCACCGAGATTGAAGCATTGGGGATCAGTCTTTACGAACACGCCAAAACTCAGCGGGTCGAATTGAACGGTGATCAAATCCGTGTCGTAATCGAACAGAACGGTGCCGATATTACCATCGAAGGCAGCCACCTATTACTGGCAACAGGACGCGCGCCAAACGTTGAGAACCTTGGCCTTGATGATGCCGGCGTTGCTTTTGACCGACGCGGTATTGAGGTTGACGCGCGCCTGCGCACTACAAACCGGAAAATATTTGCCCTCGGCGATGTTACAGGCGGACTACAATTTACCCACATGGCGGGATATGACGCGGGCATTGTCATTCGCAATGCTCTGTTCCGCTTACCCGCAAAGGTTAACCACAGCGCGGTACCGTGGGTGACGTATACCAGCCCGGAACTTGCCCAAGTCGGCCTAAATGAAACAACCGCCCGGCAAAAATTTGGCGATAACATTCGGGTTGTAACTTGGGACTACGCAGAAAATGACCGCGCGCGGGCCGAAGATGCGACAATCGGCTTTATCAAAGTCATCACCACCCCGAAAGGCCGCATTCTTGGGGCTGGCATTGTCGGGCGTCAGGCCGGGGAATTGATTGGCATCTGGACGTTGGCGATTTCACAAAAAATGAAAATCGCTGCGATGGCTGGCGTTATTGCCCCTTACCCAACCCTTGGCGAGCTTTCAAAACGTGTTGCCGGTGCGTGGTACACACCCAGCCTGTTTAGCGACAGAACGCGCAAGATTGTTCGGCTCCTGTTGAAGCTTGGATAAAGCACTGTTTGTCTCCAGGTTTCTGTATCTCTGTACATTTTTGATCGTCTCTGGCTAACATTCCCTATGGAAAGACCGCATCTTAAACTGCCCCCATGGGCCAAATCGCTGTCGGCACGCTTGCTCGTGCTGACGGTCAGTTTTGTGATGCTCGCAGAAGTCTTCGTTTTCGCCCCATCGGTTGCACGTTTTCGCATCGACTGGCTTGAGGCCCATCTTGATTCGGCATATCTGGCTGCCCTTGCGCTGGAAGCAACGCCAGATCAAATGATCCCCGATGATCTGGAAAAAGAACTGCTGTCCAATGCCGGGATCGAGGCCGTCATCCTGCGGCGCGAAGATCGAAAATTGCTGCTGCAGCGTGACGACATGCCCGCCAAGATCGACAAGGATGTCGATTTAACCAGCTTTTCCATTCCAATGGCCTTGCTCGAAGGGTTTTCCACCCTGACCCAAACCGGTAACCGGATGCTGCGTGTTATCGGCATGCCGTCCATGGCCCCAACTTTCGAAATCGAGATCCTCGTCCATGAAAAAACCCTGACTGAGGCAATGCGCGATTTTGGCTGGCGGGTAATGGGATTGTCTTTGATGATTTCGTTCTTTACCGCCGGGCTGGTTTATTTTGCGCTTAATCGCATGATGGTCCTGCCAATGCGGACATTAACCCGCGACATGATCCGGTTTCGTGAAACGCCACAGGATAAAAGTGCTGTTATCGATCCGGGCCATCGGGATGACGAAATCGGTGTCGCCCGTCAGGAATTGGCAATTATGCAGCAAGACCTGCAAGCCATGCTTAATCAACGAAGAAGACTCGCAGCACTCGGCACGGCGGCCACAAAGATCAGCCATGATCTGCGTAACGCATTGGCCACATCCATGCTGATGACTGAACAGCTTGCCAAAAGTCAGGATGACGAAGTCCGCGCGGTTGTGCCACGCTTGTTGTCATCGATGGAAAGGGCGGTCTACATCAGCGAACAGACATTGTCCTTTGCGCGTGAAACTCCGCCACCGCGTGATTTGGTGAAATTCACACTTGTCGAATTGATCGAAGAAATCCGCGATCAGATTTTGCTGCAAAAATCCGACCCACTTTTGGACGGCGCAGCCGAGAGTGAAACGAAACTGTCGCTGCCGTGCACGGCACAGGTCGACATTGATCTGCCCGATGATGTCATGCTTGAAGCAGATTATGACATGCTGTTTCGCGCCTTTAGCAATTTGATGCGCAACCCGCTAGAAGCTGGTGCCGACACTGTATGGGTGTCGGTCCAAAAGGTACACGGTAACAGGCAATCCATCCAAGACGGCCATTTCATTGAGGTTTTGATCTCTGATAACGGACCGGGATTGGCAGAGAAGGCGATCAAGAACCTGTTCATCCCGTTTGCAGCCAGCGGTCGGCAAGGTGGCACTGGACTTGGTCTTGCCATCGCGCGGGAACTGATCGCGGTTCACAATGGCGACCTTCGCCTTGCGGCAACAGGACCAGATGGCGCGATATTCTGTGTGAAACTGCCGGTTTCTTCCTGATTTTGTGGCGGGGCCCATCGTACCGCACACAATTAATAGTTTTAAACTATCATAATTTAAATAATATTCGATTTTACCTTTTATGACTGATTTGGCACCTTGGCTTTAAGGCGATGCCGGGCCAAAATCCCGATCCCCGATCCGCTCCTGACCCAAGGTTCGGTATCGCCTGACTTCTTTCCCTCAGCCTATACCACCCAACAACATCACCTCCGAACGCCATCAGACCGGACGCACAAACGAACGCCGAATATCGCCGATTTCGGGTCGTAAAAAACACCCATCCGCATGATCATTGATCAGTCCCATGGCCTGCATGAAGGCAAAGACAGTAGTTGGGCCAACAAATTTCCATCCGCGTTTTTTAAATCCTTGGACAAGGCAATGGATGTTGGGGATGTCGACATCGCTTGTGGAATGGCAACCTCATCAGCGTCAGGTTCAAATCGCCAGAAATAGGCTGCCAGTGATCCTTCGCGTTCGATCATTTCACAGGCGCGTTTGGCGTTATTGATGGCCGCTTCGATCTTGCCGCGATGTCGAATGATACCTGCATCTTGCAACAATCGTTCGACATCTTTGTCGTCAAACGTCGTAAGCTTGTGAAAATCAAAACCCTCAAACGCCGCGCGAAAGTTCTCACGCTTGGTCAGGATCGTGCGCCAGCTTAATCCCGACTGAAATCCTTCCAGACAGATTTTCTCAAACAGCCGTCGATCATCGGTTACCGGAAAACCCCATTCGGTGTCGTGGTAGACGTTGAATTCCGGCGCAGAATCGCACCATGCACAACGGTACTTTCCGTCCGTACCGATTGTTGTTTTGCTCATGGATCACCCCATCAGAAAGTTAAGGCGTTCATCTGCCCGCGCCGGCGTGATCTCAAGAATTTCCGCCGTTACAATCCCTTCAACAACAAACGGATCATTCTTGACGCGGGCTTCAAGCGCGTCTCGCGCTATCGCATGTGCAAGGATCGCACCTCCCATATTGGGCTGCAAACTTCCCACCATAAGAAACACCCCGTCATCAAACCCCTGCTTGATCCAGGCCTTATGCCCATCCATGAATTCGGGCGCCCTTGCTCGGTGCTCCGCAAACCTCAAAAAGACAGTGAACATGGTTTTCTCCCTGTTTTGATCGTTAATATCAACGGAATGGGGGTGTGGCGTACAGTTAGGTCAGTACTTTCGAACCGACGCTATCTGTTCATCAAGCCAGAGACACATCAGCTCCACTTCGCTGCGCAAGAAAGCATCATCGTTAAAGGCATTGGCGAGGGTTGCTACACCCTGACTGCGACCAAGAATGTGCATGGCAAGAAAATCTGACCTTCCAGCAAATCCCAGCCGCTCGAATTGCCGACTGAGCCAGCTTCGAAACAGGGTAAAGAGCGATGCGGCATCGCTTTGTGCCGCATGGTTCAGTTTCGCCAGCTCTGATGACAGCGTTCCAACCGGACATCCGAATTTTCGGATTTTCTCACCGTTGACGATCAGGATGTGGATGAAACTACGGATGCGATCCGCCGGGTCATCACCCTCAATCTCCCAACAATCAAGCATCTGTTCGGTATTGGCCAAACGATGGTTGATAACGCCATCAAGGATGTCGTCCTTGGTTTTGAAATGGTGGTAAAAATTTCCCCGCGAGATACCGACAGCCAATGCAATATCGGCAAACGAAGTCGCCTCAAACCCCTGTTGATAAAACAGAATATCCGCTGTTTCGATGATCCGGTCCCGGGTCGCGATAGCCATTCGAAAATTCCTAACCAACTCATACCTGCAATGAGTGCCTGATGCCCTTAACTCACAGTCACCAGCATTACCCGTCTAGGACAATCGCCCTAAACGCAAAATTAGGTCAAACGTCCTATTTTGTCAATTCCGCATAATGAAAGCCTCGTCAGGTAAACTATCTGACGAGGCTCTGGATTGATAAAGACAGGATATTTTAAGCTGAAACGGTTCTAATCCCGCCAGAAAGCCGGGAACAGCAGCACGAGAACGGTAAAGACTTCCAATCGCCCGATCAGCATCCCGATCGACATCAACCATTTTGCACCATCGGGCAGTGTCGCGAAGTTCCCCGACGGACCAACAATCGGGCCCAGTCCCGGCCCCACATTGGCAATCGCGGTCCCGGCACTGGAAACAGCTGTGATGAAATCAAGCCCCATTGCACCAAGGCCCGCCGCCAGCACGATAAAACAGAAAACAAACAGGAAGAAGAAGCTCAGGACAGATTCAGTAACGTCTTCCGACAGGGGTTTACGGTTATAATAAGCAATGAAAACGCCGTGCGGACGCAGCATATGCGACAGCTGAACTTTTGCGATTTCATACAAAACCTGCAGGCGGAAAATCTTAACCCCGCATGTGGTCGATCCGGCACAGCCACCAATAAACATCACAAAGAAAAATACCGTGACGGCAAACGGGCCCCAAAGTCCGTAATCGGTCGTCGCATAGCCCGTTCCGGTCATGACGGACACAATATTGAACGACGTATAGCGCAACGCGGTCAGGAATGGCACAGCATTGGTTTCCGAATGCCAAAAGGCAAGACCAAGAATAATCGAGGACGCGATGGTGATGAACCAGCGTACCTGACTGTCACGAAACAGCGCTCTGCCGCGTCCACGCAACATCTGAAGATACAAAATGAATGGCAACGCGCCCGTCGCCATGCCAAGGGTGATGATGACATCAATCGCCGCACTATCGAAATGCCCAACCGATGCATCCTTGGTCGAAAACCCGCCAGTGGCAATCGTCGTCATCGCATGGGCAATCGCATCAAATTGCGACATCCCCGCCCACCAAAGCATGATGGCCCAAAGCGCGGTAAAGCTAAGGTATAGAACCGCAATGCCCATGGCGATCTGGGTTGCACGTGGAAAGGCCTTGTCGGATTTGTCGGAGTTTTCCATGCGGAAAAGCTGCATACCACCAACACGCAGCATCGGCATAACAGCAATCGCCATCACAATGATCCCGATCCCGCCAAGCCATTGCAAAAGCGCACGCCACAACAAAATCCCCTGCGGGGCGGTATCAAGACCAACAATCACCGTCGATCCCGTGGTGGAAATGCCTGACATCGCTTCAAAAAATGCGTCGGTGTAGGACATATCAAGATCAGAAAAAGCAAATGGCAGGGCCGATGCCGCCGTGAGAACCAGCCAACTTAATGTCGTCAGGATAAAGGCCTGACGCGAGTTGATTTTCAGGTTCTCCATCCGGTTCATCATGATCAGCGCGCCGCCCACGAACAGCGACACAAAGGATGCCGCCGAAAACACGAGCCAATCCGACTGACCATAATAAAGATCAACCAGTGCAGGAACGAACATACCCACTGCCAGCGTACAAAGCAGAATGCCAATGATGAAAAGAATGGGACGGAAATCGATCAATGAAACGCCTCTTGGCATGTTTACCGCGCTGTTCTACCGCATGGGCAGGACAGCCTGATGTCTTTGCTGTTGTATCTTGCCAGAGCACTGCATACCCGAAATTGCGGCTGTGATGTACCCTCTTCGTCACATGCTGCGGAATTCTTGGCACATGCGGGAAGAAAGTCCAGACCTTTTCAGTCATGTCTTTTGGGTCTGGCAGCACGACCATGCGCAGAAAACAGCCGTTTCTGGGTTGGCTTCACGTCTGATCACCGTTGTACTGACGATTGCCCGATCAGGCATCCGGTAGGCGAAGACTATTGTTCGCATCATGACAGCAAAGCCATTACTTTCCGATACTGATCGCAATTAACCGCATATCATTTAAAATCACGAGGATCTGAGCCCAATTGACTGACTGGGTAGTTTTTCGCATCCCCATGTTCCACCCCAACGACAATCGAGAAGCCAAACAAATTCGGACGATGCAATCGTGTTTGATTTGCCCTACATTACAAACGTCAAATTTGCCGCAGAGAACAAATTAACGGCGGCACAAGCCATTGCTTTCTTTGGGGGCTTTCCATTTTGGGAAAGAAATTATACTTCGCAATTGTCCTGTGTCTCCTGCTGGCGACCGGTTTTCTGACGACAAGTTTTGTCAGTTTCCATGTTGCGCGAGAATCTGTTGAAGAACAGATTTCCGAAACCACATTGCCCCTTACCAGCGACAACATTTATTCCGAAATACAGCGCGATCTTCTGCAGCCGATTTTCATTTCATCGCTGATGGCGCATGACACATTTGTCCGCGACTGGGCGTTGGCGGGTGAACAGGATAACGACAAGATCATCAAGTATCTGGGTGAAATCCAAAACCGCTACGATACGATTACGTCGTATTTCATCTCCGAAAAAACCCGCAATTATTACCATCCGAGCGGGGTCATCAAAAAAATCAGTGAAGAAGACCCAGCCGACGTTTGGTATTTTCAGGCGCGCGACGACATCAAACCCTATGAAGTCAATATCGACAGCGATACCGTCGACCGGTCCCGCTTGACCATTTTCGTCAACTATCAGGTACGTGATTACGATGGGAATGTCATCGGCGTCACTGGCGTCGGATTGTCGCTGACAGCGGTCACAAACCTGATTGAAACCTATCAAAAGCGATATGGGCGCACGATCTATTTCGTCGACCGCGAAGGCAAAGTGACCCTTAACGGAAGTGGTTTTGGAACTGCGAATTCGCTCCATGAACGTCGTGGCATGCGCTATCACGCAACCCAAATCTTGACCGCACCCGGGTCGTCGATTTCATATGAGGAAGACGGCGTAACTTACTTCGTCAACAGCCGCCTGGTGCCTGAATTTGGCTGGCTTCTGATCGTTGAACAAAACGACTTTGTCGCGAATGAGCGTATCCAGAACACGCTGCTGATCAATATTGCCATTTCACTTCTGATTACAGTTATCGTCGGGCTCGCCGCCTATCTGACAATTCGAAATTATCAGAACCGCCTCGAAGAATTGGCATCACGCGACAAACTTACAGGCAGCTATAACCGGCAAGTGTTTGACATGCTTTTTGACACCACCCGGAAAAACTGCAAACGCCAAACAAAACCGCTGTCGGTGATGACTTTCGATCTTGATGACTTCAAGGGCATCAATGATGCTTATGGGCACCCGGGCGGCGATGCGGTCCTGCGTGAGGTCCTGACCAATATCCGGACTGCTGTGCGGGAGTCTGATATTGTTTGTCGCTGGGGTGGTGACGAGTTTGTTATTTTGTTCCCGGAGATGGATCGACAGGACGCGCTGACCAAGGCACGCGATCTGGCCGATCACGTTCGCAATTCACCCATACGGTTCGGTCGTGAAGAAATCACCATAACCATCAGTGCCGGTGTCACTGAATATCGCGACGGCGAAGACATCGATACCTTGATGATGCGGGTCGACAATGCGCTTTACACGGCCAAGGCGACCGGCCCGGATCATATTTCGCTGGCATAATATGACTGATACGCCCGACTAAGCGAAATCGACACAAAAAAAGCGGCCCCGAAACATAGGGGCCGCTTTGCATTTTTGTCCAAGCCTGCCGACTTAATCAGCAATCGATGCTTCTGCAATCTGGACGGCGTTCAGGGCCGCACCTTTAAGCAGCTGATCACCGGCGACAAACAGTTCCAGACCATGATCACCAAAGATCAGGTTCGTACGGATACGACCCACCTCGACGTCATACTGTTCTGTCGCGGTCAACGGCATCGGGTATTTGTTGTTGGCCGGATCGTCAACAAGCTTCACACCCTTGGCTTTCGCCAGCACTTCACGCGCCGCATCCGGGGTGACAACCTTTTCGGTTTCAATCACGATGGACTCGGAATGAGTACGCTCCGTCGGGATACGCACTGCCGTGCATGAAATTGGCAGATCAGGCGTGCCAAAGATTTTTCGGGTTTCCCAGGTTACCTTCATTTCTTCGCGCGTGTAGCCATTTTCCTGGAAGGTATCAATGTGCGGAATGACGTTGAACGCCAGCGGCGAAGAAAACACCTCAGCGGGGATCGGCTTACCTGCCAAACCGGCAGCAAGCCCCTCACGCAGTTCGTTCATACCCGGCTGCCCGGAACCCGAAGCGGCCTGATAGGTTGAAACGATGACTTTCTTCAAGCCAAACGCCTGATGCAGCGGCCAAAGTGCCACCGCGGCAATCGCCGTGGTGCAATTTGGGTTCGCAATCAGCTTTGCTGTCTTGGCAAGATGACCATTGATTTCCGGCACGATCAGCGGAACATCGTCATTCAAACGGAATGCCGAGGAATTATCAATCACCAACGCACCTTCGGCAATTTTCGGCCCATATTCCTTGGCAAAATCACCGGAAACAGCAAGGAAGACAATGTCACACTGTTTGGCTTCTTCGACAGAAAACAGCGCGACGGTTTTAGTGCCGAACTTAGTCTCCACGGTCTTGCCTGCGGAACGCTCGGACGCGAACAGGGTGAGTTCACCTACAGGGAAGTTACGATCAAACATAACGTTGATCAGCTCGACGCCAACCGCACCGGTTGCGCCGATTACACCGACATGGAGATTTTCGGCACTCATAATAATTGTCTAACCTCGTATAAAAATTGCTGTCATATTCGACCACCGCGATCCATCGCGGGCCGCGCATTATAGGGATTTATCAAGCGAAGGCAAATCTACCTTGCCGCATCGCACATATGCTGCGGTGATGTCTGGTATAGAACGTGATGCTGATCAGATTGTTCCACGACATATTTAAGGTCAGACGGCGAAAACCGCCGGTTAAAACCTAGTCGCGCCAGAAGGACGGCATCAAGAGCACCAGCAGGGTTTCAAATTCCAGCCGACCCAGGATCATCGCAACATCCAGAATCCATTTGGCCGAATCGGGCAAAGACTGGAAGTTACCAGCCGGTCCGATAATATTGCCAAGTCCCGGACCAACGTTGGCAAGGGCTGTTGCCGCCGCACTCATCGACGTGATCAGATCAAGTCCGGTCAACCCAAGGGCGACAGTTACCACCATATAGCTCAACGCCAAAAGACATACATACACCGTCACGGCATTGAAAATGTCCGAGGTGATCTCGTGGCGATCAATACGACTGACCACGACTGCTGACGGGCTGCGCAACCGCATGAAATGCGCCTGAAGCCCGGTGAAAATCACATATAGACGGAACATCTTGAACCCGCCCGCTGTCGACCCCGAACATCCGCCAATAAAAGTTGCAAAGAAAAACAGCATCACCGCTGCCGGCCCCCACAACAGATAATCACCCGATGCAAACCCCGTCGTTGTAATCACTGAAACAAGGTTAAAGGCCGCCATGGTCAGTGACCGGAAAATGCTGTCATCTGAAATCTGGGCCAGTCGGAACGTCAAAAGCAGGGTAAAAACCGTGATGATCAGGCCGAACAGCTTGATCTGCTGATTGCCAATGATCGCGCCAATTTTGCGTTTACGGATCAAAACCGCATAGGCGGTAAAGGGCAAGGCCCCCGCACACATGAAAACAACCCCGACCCAATGCAGGGCCAGGTTGGAATCGAACTTTGCAAAGGACATATCTGACGTCGAATAGCCCCCCGTCGCAAGGGTCGTCATGCCGTGGTTGATGGCATCGAACCATGTCATGCCAAAGAACCGGTAAAGCAACATGCAGATGATGCTCAACGAGACATAAATCAGCACAATCTGCATGCACATGTCGCGTATGCGCGGGCTGAGTTTTTCTGAACGGTCCGAACTTTCCATCTGGAAAAGCTGCATCCCGCCAACACGCATCATCGGCAAAAGCGCTAATGCGGTAACAATGATCCCGATCCCGCCAAGCCATTGCATGATCGAACGCCACACCAGCAAACCCGGCGGCATTTGATCAAGCCCAGACAGAACCGTCGATCCGGTTGTTGTCAGACCGGAAACCGTTTCAAACACCGCGTCACAAAAGCTGATATCAAGCGATGAATACCACAGTGGCAACGCCCCGGTCAGGCTGACCGCAATCCATGACACGACAGTCAGGACATAGCCCTGGCGTGATGTCACGCGTGGCCCGATATCGGATCGACAGGCAAGGCACGCCATTCCGCCCAAACCGATGGTGGTCATCGAGGCTTGCGCAAAAATTCTCCAGTCGGGATTTCCGTAATACAAATCCACGGCCGCCGGCACCAGCATCGAAACACCGATGATAATGACCATGACCCCGACGACGAAAAAGATAGGTTGCAGACGAAACAAAGCCGCTTCCCTGACAGCTGGACCAAAATCCGCTTGTAGCGCCAAACGTCCGTAAATGCATCCGGTTATTGGATAAGACCTGACGGAATGACATCGCATCAGTCCATCAAGGTCATTATTTCGCCGTTGTTTTTAGATGTTCTGTTGGTCTGTCTGATGTGCCATCCTTGCGATACTTGGGGTCTGACCCAATTGCCAACATACCGAGGTTTGCTTGAAACGCTTTTCCCACCTGATTGTCTTGATTGCCGTACCCGCATTATTTGCACTTGCAGTTTACCTGCACGATAAACCGGTTCACGCCGCCGGGGACAAAATTGCAAAGTCCGGCGAGATGGCACTAGAGGCCGAAGGCCGGGACATACAGGTGATTGATGGCGATACGATCATGATCAACGGCAAGGTTGTCGACATCGCAGGAATGGATGCTCCTGAACTCGGCCAACAGTGCCGCCATAATGGCACTTTCCAGGATTGTGGGATGTCATCGGCCATGCAATTGCGCAAATATTTCGCCATGGCGCCCTTCACCGTCCAATGCTGGCCCGGTGACCCGGAACGTTCAGAAAAAGAAGGCGACTTCCCGATTGTTGAATGTGGCATTGGCGAACGCGATGTCGCTGCGGCCATGATCACCGACGGCGAAGCACTCCCGATACCCGGTTATTCACACCGCTATGACAGCCTGTCTACCGAAGCCGACAATGCGAAAATCGGCATCCATGGGGGTGATATGATGGCACCCGCAGATTGGCGTGCAGGCAAACGTCTTGACGGCGAAGACGGACGCTGCCTGTTCGTTGCCGATGGCAAAGGAAATTACCTGAGCACCCTTGATCCGCGCTTTGCCGATATGGACACGTCCGAGAACAGCAAAATCTGCAGCGACGAGGAGGCCCGTCAGAAGGGATATTCTTACACCGCCCCGTGATCATGCCTCACAGGTTTGTCCAACTGCCTTGCGTTGCAACGAAAAAATGCCAATCACCCAAAGCAATTTGATGATCAAGGTTACAAAAACCCAACCGATAATGAAAACTGCAACACCATCTGGCAGTTCCGCCATATGATATTGTCCATCAATCTTTCCGCCCACGCGGTGTAAATAGATCCAGACAATCGGCAAAGCCGATATCGGAACAAGTAACGCAACACAGGCGGCAAGATCGGCTTTCGGCCATCTGCTTTGTTTTCTCTTGCTTTGCTTTTGCACATAAAGCCACGCCCCGGAAAGCGACAATCCCGCCAATAGTACACCGAAAACAAACCACACAATCTTGCTTACAAGACCGGCAAAAGTCCCGAAATGCAGGATGTCGGCGGTTTCGGACCAACGCCAGTATGCGTTCAGGTCATCTGCATGCTGATTGAATGTGACCACACCGGTAAACGGGTTGAGGAACAATTTGTTTGCTCTGTCACGAACCAGAACATCATCAGATTGCCCAATAACGTAAAAATATCCCCGCCGATCAGGTTGAATGGTTGATATTCGCAAATCGGGGCGCTGGGATTGCGCAATATCTATCAGATCCGATACGGTCAGACGCTCTTGGCCCAATTCGGTAACGTCACGCAACTGACGAACAGCCAAAGGATAGGCATCGACCAGGGCAAACTTTTCATCGCCAAGTTTATATCGCGTTTCTTCGAACAGGTACCAGGCCCCCGTGGTCGTCATTACGACGACAAACCACAAGCTCCAAAGTCCCGCCAGTTTGTGTAAACCGCTCCAAAAGCTGATCGTTGTTTTGCCAAGCCGCAGGTCAAAAAAGCGCTGCCACCATCGCTTAAAGAAATAGAACGCTGAAAGCATCGATAGAAAAAGCGGGATGGCAAATAGACAGACAAGAAATTTTCCGATGCCATAAAGCCCGAAAAACGCTTCATGATATTCGCGAAAGAACCGTTGGACAGTAAAAATGGACTGGCTGCCCGTGATCTTTAGCGTTGTTTGATCAACATAGACAAATCGCCGCCCAACATCCGGCATTTTGACTGTGAACCTGGCCGCAGAAACCCTATCTGCAGGGGCTTCTGCCAATTCGATCTTGGCATCGGGATAGCTGTTTTCCACAACCTCGAAGGCCGCAGAAAAGTCGAATGGGTTTTCATGGACATTCGTTCGGGCCCCGGAAAATAACAGCCAATCGATTTCCGATGACAAGGAAGCAAAAGCACCGCTCCAACAGATCGAAAACAGCATCAAACCAAGATACACACCGATCCAGCTGTGCCAGTCAAACCCGATGGGTTTGACTGGCAGCTTCAACCATCGAACCATCAGAACTCGACTCTGACGCTTCCGAATACGGTCCGTGGATTACCAACACTGACGCGATAGATCCCTCCGGATGCCACATAATAATCCTCGTCGGTGACGTTTTTCACCCCAAGGTCGAAACGGACACGCGATTCATTTCTAAGCGGCAGGTAATACCAAACGCCAAGGTCGTAGACGGTATAGTCTTCCAGTTCGAACGTGTGGTTATTGTTGCCGTAACGATCACCGACATGTGTCAGGCCACCGCCAAAACCAAGGCCTTTGAAGTCGCTGGCGGCATCCTGGAACTCATAGCTGGCCCAAAGGCTTGCGGTCATATCCGGCGTATTGGCCGGGCGGTTGCCGTTATTGTCATTGTCGCTGACAATTTCTGCGCGGAGAAAACCAACACTGCCGCGCAGGTTAAGCCCCTTAACTGGCGTCGCGGTAACGGAACTTTCGAAACCACGCGAACGAATACCGCCGGTCAATTGCGGTGTACCGTTTACTGTTTCCACCACGTTTTCCTGTTCGATATCGAACAGGGAAGCAGTCAGCAACAACCGATCCTTCAACCCGGACCATTTTGCCCCGATTTCGTACTGCCGCCCTTCCTCTGGCGCAAATACCGTCGTTGTTTCATTGCCGGTATAAATGTTTTGCGACTGGAAAGTCTCGGCAAAGGACGCATAAAGCGACAATTGGTCGACCGGCTTCCACAACAGGCCGGCAGACTTCGTCAATTTGCCGTCGCGTTTCGGGTCCGCACCCGACAAGGCACCGGTCAGTTTATTTTCGGCGTTGTATTCATTGTCAAATATCTCATAGCGCGCTCCAAGTGTCAGCGTGACGTCATCGGTAAGATGAAGGTCGCCCTGTGCGTAGGGTCCATACGAGATTTGCTCGACTTCAGTATATTGCCGGGAACGCGGATTTGAAGACGTATTATCGATCAGCGTAAAGGATGACGGGTTCGAAATTGTACCCCCGACCTGATCTTGACCGGAAAAATTGGTCCAGGTTTCGTATTGGTGGCGCAGCTCGACCCCGGAAACCAGGTCCACAGGCAGCCAAAGGTCTGCCTCACCACGAAGCTGCATACGCCCGAACGCCGTGCTGAGTTCGCGATCATCATTGCCCTGTACGCGGCGTGTCAGAACCCCCGTGCCCGAGACATTCGTCACCTCGTTGCGAAGCTCGTCGACCTGCTCGTAGGCATAGAAAAGTTTACTCTCAAGATACCAGTCGTCATCAAAAACCGGCACGGAGTTATCAAGTTCCCAGATATGGGTCGTCACATCACGGTTATTCAGATTGGCCTGATCAAATCGCGTATCAAGCGACACATTGGCAATCTCGCGACTGGTGCCGCTTCCGGGAACCGTAACCACGCCACGGTCAACGGGCCGCTCGTCATGGGTGTATTCATAACTGAAATCAACCAGTGAACCACCATCGGTCATCCACGATATTGAGCTGTTTAAAAACTGCCGTTCGATGGTCGCATCCCGGAAATTCTCACTATCCTCGGCAGAGGTCGTGACACGATATGCCAACGCATCACTCTGCCCAATCGGCCCGGTTACATCGGCCAGCACCTGTTTCTGACCATGCTCGTTAAAATTCGTAACAGCATAGGCCTGCTGTTCATATTCCGGCTTCTTGGTAATGACATTGACCAGTCCGCCTGGGGTCATCTGACCAATTTCGGCCACTGGTCCCTTGACGATCTGCACATTATCCACCGTTGACGGGTTGATGCGACCGTTGGTCTTAAGGCGCACCCCGTTGCGATAAATATCGTCACGACGACGGAAACCGCGAATAAGGAAATCCTCGCGGCTGCCACCATAGCCATCCATATTCACCACATTTGGCGACAAACGATACACTTCCTCAAGCTCTTGCGCATGCTGATCAAGCAGCAATTGCTCGGGGATGACTTCGACCGTGCGCGGGATGTCTGTCACATCCTTGGGGATCATCGTGCCGGTTTCGGCACGTCGGCTGTCATATCGCGACTGACGCGTACCAATAATCATGATCGTGTCGAGCGTAACCTCGCCCGCATCTCCATTGGACGTCTTCGGGCGCAACGTAATCGAGTTTTCTGATGTATAGATGAAATCGACATTGCTGCCCCAAAGCAACGCATCAAGCGCTTCATCTACTGTATATTTACCGGTCAGTGCAGGTACATCATGTCCGTAAATCGATTGTTCGGTATAAAGAATCTGGATCCCGGTAACGTCGGAAAATGCGGTCAAAGCCTGTGGCAATGGCTGCGCTGAAATATCGAATTGGAACAGTATCTGAGTTTGTGCCTGCTGATTGGCGTTTTGCGCGAAGGTACCTTGTGCAAATGCCGTTTGAAAGGCCAGAACCGATACCCCAATCATCAGTTGCCGCCCAAGTTTCATGTTTTTTAAGCTGACCACGTCAGTCCCCCAAGTCTTCAAATACAAGAATGCGAATAGGTCGCATTGTCGCCATACATATAAAGACGCAAGAGATAGACAAGTCCCCTAACGAAGCGGGAACATTTTTTTAATCGCTAAAACAACCCAATCAGACAGGACTGGCCGTATCGGAAATTATATCAGCAATATCATATAGTTACCAAGCCTCACGACCTGAATAGACAATGTTCCTTCAATCGCTTCAATGACCTGATCGATATCATCTGTGCGAAACACACCACTGACTGACATCTCACTCAACTTGGGGTTCACAGCCATGATATGTCCCTCATGATAGGTATTGAGGACATCGATCACATCTGAAAGCGGGGTCTGATAGAAAACCATCTTGCCCTTGCGCCATGCCGTGGTTGCCACGCGATCAAAATGCGTGCGCTTTCCGACACCACGGGATGAAAGCGTCGTGGCTTCACCCGCAAGCAAGGTCACATGCTTCTTGTTATTGCTACCAACCTCATCGGGCCCACCGGTGGACCAATCCACGGCGACCTTGCCTTCTTCCAGACTGACCGTCACCTGATCCTTGTCTGATGAAATGTTGAATACAGTGCCCAGTGCCGTCACATCACCAAATTTGGTATGGACAACAAACGGGCGCTGCGTGTCATGGGCAACTTCGAACCAGGCTTCCCCCGACACCAGATCAATGCTCCGCGTATCTGCGTCGAAATCAATAGACACCGCACTTTCTGCATTCAACTTGATCACACTGCCATCTGGAAGTGCATTGGTCAAAACAGAGTGCTGCGCGTAAATGAAGGTGTCATCAAACATCCCCTTCACAGCTGGGTAAGTTCCCGTTCCAAGCTCGACAAACAACAACAAACAAGCCGCTATCGCCGAAACGATGACCGGGCGCATGTATCCGCGCCGTCTGGGAGTAATTTGGTTTTTCGGTTTCTTGCGATCATCATTTGATTGCGCCTGCCGTGCTTGTTGCTTCACCGGCTCTTCCACCTTACCCCAAAGCAGCTCGACTTCGGCATAGGCGCGCACGTTCTTTGGTGATTGCTCCAGCCAATGTTCAAACTGCGCAAACAACGCGTCCCACTGATCAGAAGCGGCGTTTTTATTGGCTTCACGCAATCGGCTGTGCCAAATCACCGCTTCGTCAAACAGGTCCTCTGAAATCGGTTCATGCGACATGTTCTGGCGATCCCTCATTCAATCGCCTCCAGATCATCAGAAGGCCCGAACCGCACCGCACGGGGATATAACGGACCAGACATAGGTCCGTTGAAACCTGACAAACTGGCCCGTCTGGACAATCGAAAATACACTTTCACTTACCCGAGTGTGCTTTTTGAAGACTACGACGACATTCCAACATCGCCCTGCGAATATGGTTTTCAACCGTTTTCACAGATACATCAAGTTTTTCAGAAATCTCGCGCATTGAAAGTTCTTCACCGCGATACATCAAGAAAACCTGACGACATTTTGTCGGAAGGGTCTCAACCGTTTGCGAAATGATTCGCAGCTCCTGATGGGCCGCTGCAACGTCTTCTTGTGAGGGACCCTGGTCAATTTCAATAATGCCAGGCCCGTTTTCTTCATCCGATGACCATGCCGGATGATAGAACAACCGCCCCGTTGGTTCTGGAGCATTGTGGCTTCGGCGATAATGATCGGTCAGCAGATTACGTGCGATACGAAAAACATACGCACGCGGATTTTCCGGAATTCGCACAGGCGCGCTTTTGGCCCGGACCCAAGTCTCTTGCACAATTTCTTCGGCCACAGCTTCGGAATAGCAGCGTTTTCCTATAAACGTTAGCAATTCGTCATAATATTTCTCAACGACGGCTTCCAAGCTTGCTGAAACCTGCCCGGCTGATTTTGACACGATGATTCCCCGTTTGAGGCTGCCGATGGAAATTTCGTTTGCCCAACAGCTTCAAGCGCTCTCATACACGACTTTGATAATCATTCGCAAATACTTTATAGATACATGCGCTGCCGACACATATATCGGTCATGGTCTATTATGATTTTTAAGGAAGGCTTGGAGCGGGTGAAGGGAATCGAACCCTCGTATGCAGCTTGGGAAGCTGCCGTTCTACCATTGAACTACACCCGCTTGAGCGGGGCGTTTTATAGCCGTCTTTGTCGGGCGATGCAAGAACATCGCATCCAGCCCAATCAATTAATTTACAGGGCTTGGCGCCATGATTACCCTTCGGGCATCATTCGCCAGATCGCACCTGTATGATCGTCCGAGATCAAGATCGATCCGTCCAAATAATGCTTCACATCCACCGGACGGCCAACAACCTCACCGTTGCTGCGTAAGAACCCACTTAAGAACGGATTCTCGACGCTTGGTTTGCCATTGCGAAACTCAATCCGAACGACCTTATACCCATCTGGAATGGTCCGGTTCCACGAACCATGCAGCGCCACAAGCGCATCTCCATCGTCAAACGCAAAACCAAGTGGCGCATTATGGGCGTTAAAGGTAAATGCCGGGAAGGTAACCTCGTGCGGCACCGCCTCATCGTCAAATTGCGGGCTTCTTGTGTCACTGCCCGCATACCATGGATATCCAAAGAACTCCCCCGGCCCTTTAGCACGATTAAGCTCTTCTCGCGGGATGTCGTCCCCTAGCCGATCCCCACCATTATCGGTGAACCAAAGGTCACCTGTATCGGGATGGAACGTCAAACCAACCGAATTTCGAATGCCGCTAGCATAGACTTGCGGCGCACCACCCTTCACCGGAATGGAAATGATTGTGCCTTCAAGGCCACTGACCTTGCAGATATTGCACGGTGCGCCAACTGCGACAAATAAACGATCCCCATCAGGTGACAGTGCGGCATAACGCCAACCGTGATGGCTTTTATCCGGAAGATTGGTAAATAAAAGGCGCGGACGGCTAAGCTTTTTGCCATCAAACCCACTGAGGTCATAAGATACGATTTGGTGCTGATCGGCTACAAACAGGGTACCTGGCCGATAGGCAATGCCGTTGGCCTGTTTGAAATCATCCGCAATCAGATTGACCTCTTCACCAATCCCATCCTCATCTGCATCGCGCACGAAATACAGGTTGGAACCACGGGTACCGACAAAAACACCTCCCAGTTCCGATGCCACGGCCATTGTGCGCGCGTTACGTACTTCGGCAAACACCGACAATCGATATCCGGCCTCACCGGACAAAAGTGACTGTGTCCGGGCAACCCGTTCCGATACCTGCTGTGCCGATGATCCGATGGTTGTAAGTCCCGCGATACCGAACACCAGAACGCCAAAACACAAACGCCCGGCCCACCGGGCCGCAAGACGGGCATGACGATGGAAGACCGGGCGTAATTCTGTGCGCATCCTGTATTCTCCTTGTCTGGGCCAACCAGCTACAAAGTAATACGGATACCTTTCAAAAGCCGATTAGCGGGCGCGTTCGGAAATCGGGGCGTTAACCGACAATTCCATATCCCACGGGAAGTAAATCCACGTATCCTGGGATACTTCCGTCACAAAGCTGTCGACGACTTCACGGCCAAGCGGCTTGGCATAAACAGTTGCGAAATGCGCTTTGGGCAGTTTTTCGCGAACAGCTTTGGCGGTTTTGCCGGTATCGACAAGATCATCAATGATCAGCATATCGGTACCGTCACCGTCGATGCCCTTAAGCCATTCCAGATCACCGCGGCTCTTGTCAGAGTAACTGCGAATACAGACAGTATCAATCAAGCGAATATCAAGTTCGCGTGCGATAATCGCGGCGGGTACCAGACCACCACGGGTAATCGCGATGATACCCTTATACGGGCCCTGTTCCAAAAGACGCCACGCCAAGGCACGTGCGTCTCGATGCATCTGTTCCCAGGAAACCGGGAAACCTTTGTTATAAGCTTCGCTCACAAGAATTCTCCTGCGCCAGATCTGTTGGCCAAAACGGGTTTATTCAGATCGTAATCGATGACACACCATTAAGGTCTGCTATCTACAAAATTAAGGCGCTTACCTACGCTTTGTCTGCGATGTTGGCAAGGGGCGCGGCAACGCAATGCGATTTTCGCGTTGCTCCACCAACATCATGCTTTTAGCGAACAATCAAACTATATCTTGCTTTTCAATACGTTGATCCGTCTTCTCTGTTTGGGGAACCTGGAGTCAGAAGCTAGGCTTCATCGGCAAACAATGAACGCACGAAAGGTATGTAACTCAACATCCCAAGGCCAATGACGGCCATCCAGTTTACCGGCGCAATCGCAAGAACCCAAAATTCGATAACAATTGCACCAAAAGTGACAATCACAACGCTTACAACCAAATCCAGCACGCAAATCCCAAACATGAACCAGTTTCGTGCCAGTTGTCTGCTTTCACGATCAAAGCCGGTTGAACTTGAATTTTTACCGGTCCACCAAACAAAAACAGCCCCCGGTATGCTGGGAAGAAACCGTACCATCCGCATCAGAGCCGCGAACTTGCTTGCGCACATACCAACAACATACTCGCACAATCCGCATTCCTTCTCCGTAACCAACTTTGCGGGAGGAATAGCAGGAAAACTCTTTCGCGCAATCCACCCCAAACCAAAGCGCAACGTAAGGATGACAACCAAGGTGGCTATTTCAACTATATCGGCGTTCAACCAGTTGCTGAACGTTGAACGGTCGGAAAGATAACCTTTCCCGTTACTCAAAAGGTTTTCCAGCGCCATGGCATGAATGAAGACACCGGGAATATCCACATCAATTGTCGGAGGCCTTACAATATCCTGAAATCCTTGCAGGTTCTGCCCATACATGACGATTCGACCTTCGAAATTATCAACCCATCGCCCTGCACTTGGCGTTTCGCGGAAAACCTGCTCCGCAGAAATTGTCTGAAACGGTGCACACTTTACTTCGGGCTGCTGGGTTATCCCAAACAACGCCAACAGATTTCGTATGCTGCTCATAACGGCACTCTGCTCGGAATCCTGCGAACACTCATAAGGTCGAACGACATTGCCTTGCTGGTCATATGCCTTGGTCCAGCTTGTATAATCGGCCTTCTTGTCCGGCCATGACAGCCACATCGGCCGTCCCCTCACGTCCTGTTTCCAGGTTAGCCATCCCGCCTTGTCATCCTTGGAGGGCATAAGAAGGCTCTCATCGCATGTCCAACCGCGTTCAAGTGACGCGGCGCGCTCGGCCTTTGAACAGAGGTGTTGATAAATTGTTGGTGCGGCTGCGGTGATTCCAGCGACATCGCACCCGCGCAAATTCCCGTTACCGGTGCTGCGCATCCGTGCATCATCGCAAAGGGGTAAATTGGCAACATCGGATGCCCCATAAGAATCATCGGCATTACGCAATTCTGGAAACATCGGATATGTCAAAGCGCGAACATCTGCCCGCCCGCGTGCATCCCCCCACCCCGCCACCAGCGTTACATAAGGTGCCAGTTCGGACAAAACTGCGTGATGTTGATAAAAATTAAGAGCTCCGGCCTGAAGATATACCGGAATTCCCATCATCTGATACATCTGCAACGTATTGACCAGCATCATCAAGCTGTCATCACGCACGTAACGTTCTGGCAACCATTCACCGGGCTCACCGCCGGTTGGGGGCGCCTCTGTACGCCGGTCACGAAATGTAAAATCGATGAAGACCGCTTTTGGCGCTGCTGTGAGCAACTTGCGCAAAACTTCTGCGTGCAAGCCGTAAACTGCAGGCCAGCTTGATTTCAGCCCCGCCAGCGATTCATCATCCAGCAAGACAACACCGATATCATCTGTACTCTTGCCGCGATAAATCGGCCCGCCGACTGTCTTGCCAAATACCGCATAACTGTAATCGTCAACCGCATTGGCGATCGATTCTGGTTCAACAAAAAGGACAGCAACGGCAATCAGGACGTTGATAACACCCCACCAGAATGGCCTCAGTCGTAAGACTTTTACCGCCCTCTCTTCGGCGGCACCGGAGTTCGATTGCTCTGCCATTTACATGCTGGACATTTGCATTGTGGATTCTTGTCCCGCACACAAGGCACGCTGCTGCGGATAGCGAGCAACACAGCCGATAAGAAGCTCGTTCTCACGCGTTTTATTGCCACTGGCTTTAACAATCGGATACAGGAAACGGTATGCCTCAAGTGGCCACTCATAATATGTGGCGACCTGTTCAACGCGCTGATACGCCGATTTCACATCGCCAAGCGATTTCATGATCTCTGCCCGTTTCATTTCAACCGGCAATGCCAGCACGTCATCTTCGCCATCAATCAAGTCGATATTCTGAAGAGCTTTTTTCAGATTCCCTTGGCGTTCCCTTACCTTGGCGAAGGCCCAGCGTGTATAGGGGTGATTTTCCGTATCTCCGCCAACCGCTTTCCTGGCCTCAGCCTCCAGTGCACGGAAATCAATCTCACGATCATCTTGCTGCAAAGTTTGAATGATCTCGCTCGCAATACGGTAATTGCCCAGCGCCGTTTTGTTTTGTTCAATAACACTATCAAATGGTTCCTTGTGAATCATTCGGCTGGTACGTTCGGGCATATATTCGCGCATTCCATAAGCAAAAATCTCTTCGGCCCTTTCTGAGGCGTCATCGTGTTTTGCTGACAGTTGCTGCTGAACTGTGCTTACGGCTTCGCCAAACTCTGACAAAAACTGGTTCAGAAGCACATTGTCCTGCCCCTTGGGCTGGAACTGTGCTTGAAGAAAAAGCTCAAGCTGGTTTCTTGTAAGCTGATAACGCGTGTCAAAGTTTTCTTCGGCTTCTTGCGCAACTTCGAAGTAACCCGAAGCACCTTTTGGCTGGTATCCAGCCCTTACCATCAGATCAAGCCCAAGATAATCCGCTTCACGTTCCTGGCTACGATCCCAGTTTGGCAGGAGCAAATCACGCAGGATCAAATCACTGCCATACATCTGACCTGCTTTGCGCAGGAGGTCACTCTGGCTACCTGAATTTCCCAGTGCAACATCCGCGGCCGTCAAAAGATAGGGGCGCAGCACCGAAAACAGGTTTTCTGGCGTATGCTGTAACAATACGTGGCTGTATTCATGCGCAATCAGAAAGGCGAGTTCATCTTCACTCCGCAAATAGTCGAATGCGGAGTGGTACAGGAACAAAACTCCCTCTCGTGCGGCACGTGCACCCGGCCCTGAATTGCCGATAAGCATGATTTCGGCTTTTGGCGAACCCGCCGGTGCAACTGCGACAATCCTGTCAAGAACCTCTTGGGCATAGTCCTGCAAGTCGGTAATCGGTGCCGTGCCGATTGATTGGCGCATCACTTCGGATTTTGCAGCATGAATTTCATCTGCCGTGTAAATACGTGTTTTGGCAAACTCTACCTGATCAATAAACTTCCCGTTCTCTGGTACCGAAGTTGTAACAAACGGTATGTCCTTGACACACCCCGCCAACGTCAAGGCACCAACCAGCACGATAAAACCAAATTTTTTCACAATCAATTCCCCTTAGCCGCAATGCAGTCAGCGCCTGCACCACGTGTCCCCTTACCGCCAAGTGCGCCTATTTCTCCACCGCAAACAACCGGCCTGCGTGCAATTTCCTTACCCTCAACCACAATCATATCGTCAGGAATCCAGTACACGTCCTGCTCATCCAGAAAGCGGATTTGGTAGGCCCCGAAATTTTTATCATCATGGGAATAAAAAACGATCTGATCAGGGAAATCTTTCCCCATGACCATGCGCTCACACGTGCGACCTTCACCGCCGGAATCACACATTGCGACCGGGAAATCAGGATGCACAACCTTTACACCACGAATTTCCAAACCCTGCGCCGCAAGTTGTTCCCCCCCAAACACCGACAAGAACGCGACAAGAAGGCTTAGTTTGAATGCATTCCCCAACCCCGAAATTCCCTAATTAGCATTCCAAGATAGTTACACTACTTAAGGCATCATGCATTTTCGAAAACCATTATGTAACTACTCAATAGAGTAAACAACCTAACCTTTCAGGTAGTTACAGCATTCAAAGTAGTGGGAAATCGCCTGTGCCCGCACGGCAATCAGATAACATCAGTCTTGTTGATCAACCTTCGTGCTGCCAAGACGCGCCTGCAATAACGTGGAAAAATCTGCTGACAGCTTTTCAACTGGCGTAGACCAATCTGCGGGCTTTTGTTGACGATAAATGCGCATGGACGGGTACCAAGGGCTATCAGCGCGATCAATCAACCAACGCCAATCCGTTGTGTAAAGTTGCAGCATCCAGACCGGAATTCCCATTGCGCCCGCCAAGTGGGCCGGTGCACTGTCGATACTGATGATCAGGTCCATCGCCTGCATCAAGGCAGCACTGTCACCGAAATCATGGATGTGATCGCCAAGGTCAGTGACAAAGGCCGTGACGCCGATTTTTTCAATATCCGCGCGGCGATCATCGACTTGAAAACTGTAAACTGCGGCACCTTTGGCCGACAAGATCGGGAGCAGCGTCTCAAGCGGGCAGGAACGGTCGCGCGGATTAAGCTTGCCCGCCCAAATCAACCCGACCTTAAGCACCGTGCCCGTCGGGGGCGCCAAACGCACCTGCTTTCCTTTGGGCGGAGACAGATACGGATCAGCGGAAATCTTTTTCAGGTCGGCTTCGCCAATGCCCAAAACATGTGGCAGGCTCAGCAGTGGCACATGCAGATCAAATTCCGGTAATGCACGCCCCTTTTCAACCACGGCTCCAACCCCTGATACGGTGCGCATGATCGGCATCAGTTCCTTACGGCACTCGACAATGATATGCGCCGCACGTTTGGCAACCAACGGAATGAACCGGGCAAACTGGATCATGTCACCAAACCCCTGCTCGGCCCGCAGTAACAACCGTTTACCGCGCAAATCGCCTTTGCCATCCCATTCTGGCGCACTGTCGAGCGGACGGATAGGATTGTCGGCCAGTTGGCGGCGGGTTTCATACCCCGCCCATCCCTTGGCGTAATCCCCCAACGCCAGATGTGCGAGCGCACTATCCCAATTGGCATCGACATACTCCGGGTCCATCGCCAATGCACGGTTGAAGTAGCCAAGGGCGTCTGAAAACTTATTCAAATCACGATATACAAGACCAGCATTAAACGTATGCGACTTGATTGTATCATCAAGCTCAATCGCCTTTTTATGGGCGGCGAGTGCTTCGTCAAAGCGCATCATTTCACGCAGGCAGTTGCCCATATTCGACCATAGCCCGGCATTTTCCGGACGCAGGTCCGCCGCCCGGCGATAAGCAATCAGGGCCGCTGCAAACCGTTTGCTCCGTCGCAGAGCCACCCCCAGATTATTCCAAACGTCCGGTTGATCCTGGTTCTGACGTAAGGCTGCACTGTAAAGACGGATGGCATCATCAATTTGACCAGCCTGATGGGCCGCAAGCCCACGTTGGAACAGATCATTCACAACACGGCGCTTTTGCACCAACGCCGTTTCAGGGTCGGTTTTCTTACCGTCTTGCACCGCCTTTTGCACGGTCTGAACATCGGGGACCGGTGACAGCGTGGTCTGAACCACCGCTGTTTCTTCTGATACTGTTTTTTTCGGTTGTGCCGGTTTCCGACTGGCCGGGCTTTTCGACGTTTTCTTAGTCGCCCGTTTCTTTGTTGTTGTACTGGTTTTAGCCATCTACGTTCCCCCGCCCCAGATCATGACCAATCTGGACCCATTGCTTTTGCACAAGCAAGCCTCGCTTAAGGTGCCGCCAATTCACATCAAACCGAGTCGACAGCCCCGTACATATGAGCACCCTAGTATATTTTACCAAAAAATACCGCCTGATTGAGTGGATTTATCCAATTGAATTCCCCCAAACCGAATTATCGCCAAAACCATCGATTATTGTTTCGATAATGTGATCCTTTAGAGTAGCTTTTTGATTAAGAACAACCGTTGCACGAGAACGTGTGACGCCTTCCTGCCCCACGGCAGGCAACAAAAAAAGTCGATTGGTTCAGTGGGTGCAAGCCTGAACAACAATTGGCCACAAAACCGATCAGCAAGAACAGTCGTCACCGGAAACGACACAGCTGACCGGGTATTTGGGGAAACTGGGTGTAAATGGCTTCAAAGGACGGGAGACCTTAAATGGCCGAACTAAAAAGATCCGGCACATCTGTCGGACGTAAAGTTATTCTCGTTATTGTTGCATTGCTGGTCGTCGGATTTGGCGCAATGATGACCATTCAGACCGTGTCACAGCGCAATGCCATGATTGAGATCATGTACAATGAATCGGTCGAAAAAACCGAAATGCTGTCGACCGCCGTTCAGCCCGGATTTATCGCGATGGATGGGGCATCCGTCGAAAAAGAATTTCGCAAGATCACCGACAAGGAAGGTTCACAGCTGGCAACACTGTCTGCGATCAATCCCAATGGCGATGCCATCGGTAGCTACCAGTCCGAAACCCTTCCCAAACATGATCTGACAGCTTTGATTGAACCTTATCTTGAGCAAATCGAGAACAAGGAAGTCATCAGCTTTATTTCTGATGAAGCTGTTATCGTCGCATCCCCGATTACGAAATATTCCAAACGTCGCGATGCTGACATGTATCGTGGCATGCTGGTCACGGCCTGGAACCTTGATCGCGTCAATGCCGAGGTCAAACAGGCCGTCATCGTTCAACTGGCGCTTGCTGCCGCCATCCTGATTGTCCTTCTGGGCGTCACATGGTTCGTTTTACGCCATCAGATTTTGATCCCGATGGTGAAGATCAATGGCGCGATGGCGGCCCTTGCCGACGGCAACCTTGATATTAATGTTCCGGGCAGTCGCCGCAACGATGAAATCGGTCAGATGGCCTCATCGGTCGAAATCTTTAAGGAAAATGCCAAACGCGTTGCCCAGCTTGATCATGAGCGCGAAGAAGAACGTGCCAAATCAGAAGCCAACCGTCGGGACGCCATGGCGGGCCTTGCCGGACGGTTCGAACAAACCGTCATGGGGGTTGTTGACGGTGTTTCGGGTGCTTCGGGTGAAATGCAACAAGTTGCCCAAACCATGGTCGCGGCCGTTCAACAAAACGAAGCTGGATCACAGGCCGTTGTTGCCGCGGTTGAGCAAGCCAATCATAGCGTTGAAACTGTCGCCAGTGCGGCCGAACAACTTGCGATGTCCATTCGCGACATCAGCGCACGGGTAAATGAAACATCCAACATCACTGCGAACGCCAGTACCGAAGCCAACCGTGTAAATCAAATGGTGCAGGGGCTTGATGTTTCGGCACAGAAAGTCGGTGAAGTCGTCCAAATCATTCAGGCCATCGCCGAACAGACCAACCTTCTGGCACTAAATGCAACGATTGAAGCCGCGCGCGCCGGTGATGCTGGCAAGGGCTTTGCCGTGGTCGCCAACGAGGTCAAAAACCTTGCCAACCAGACTGCGCGCGCGACCGAGGATATCTCGGCACAGATTTCGGGCATTCAGGGATCAACACAGGACGCTGTCGGTGCCATTGATGGCATCACCAGCATCATTTCCAACTTAAACGAAATCGCAACCGAAGTTGCGGCGGCTGTGCAAGAACAAGGTCAGGCAACCACCGAGATTTCAAACTCGGTTCAGCAGGCTGTTCAAAGCACGCAGGAAGTCACCAACCATATCCACGAGATGCAAGCCGCCGCCCGTCAAACCGGGGAGGCAGCACATCAGGTGCTTGGCGCTTCTGATAAGCTCAACACCCAATCGGGTACGCTGCGCGACGAAGTTGGCAACTTCCTTGCCGAGGTTCGCGAAAGCTAACCAAATATCTGCATTAAAAAGAAAACGCCGCCCGGCTTGACCGAGGCGGCGTTTTCTTTTGTGTCCTGCTTATTCTCGGAAACGTGGCGATCATCTCGACAAACCATCAGTGAACCTCACGGCTATCGCAGGGGTTTTCGGGCTTTAGCCCCTTCATCAACACGCATCATCATAAGGTCATCAAGGTCTTCATACCCATGCTGTCGATACAACGGCTGCATATCATGGGTCGCCAGAAGCCAGCGTTTTACCCGCGCCAAATCGGGATGCGCATGCAAGGCATCGATCATCTTTGCCGCAATACCCCGCCGACGGTAATCGGGATCAACAAAAACATCCGCGACATAGGCAATCGCGATCAAATCACTGACCACCCGGGCGAACCCGACCTGCTTACCATCGCAATAGGCCCCAACCGGAACCGACATTTCAACGGATTTATCAAACTCGCCGCGTGTGCGCCCACCACCCCAATAGGAATTGGCGATCACGTCATAGCAATAAGCATGGTCAATACGCACACGGTCCGTGCTGATTTCCACCATGCTGTCTTGCTCAGCCATCAGATACGTCCTGCTTTAAATATTATTTTAGGAAAACTGCCGCACCCAATGCGGCAATCGCCACCCAAAGAATTAAGGTATGGCGCGAAAACCCATTGCTTTTGCCCTGACCATTTGACGCTTTTCCACGCATGGCGGCAATCGTATCAGGATGCAGGCGAAGTCCCTGATCGGTAAAGACCGAAGACGCCTGTTCTGCAGCTTCAAGCACACGCGGCAACCGACGCAACATCGAACCGGCCTGCAGGGTCGCTTCCTTGATCTTGGCTTCCGGGCCAAGGTTCTCGCGCATCCATTCCTCGATCAATGGCCGGGACAATTCCCACATATTCTCATTCGGGCTAAGAATACGCGAAAGCCCCTCGGCAACGATCATGGTTTTCTGCAACATCAACAACTGTGGCTGGGTTTCCATGCCAAATTGTTCGGTAACCTGAAACAGTTGCCCCAACAAACGCCCAACCGAAATATCGGCCAGTTCCTTGCCCAAAATCGGCTCACCAATCGAACGGCAGGCCTGCTGGAAATTTTCAAGCGACTGATTGCGCGGAACGTAGCCAGCTTCAAAATGCACTTCTGCCACACGATGATAATCGCGGGTCAAAAAGCCCAAAAGCATCTCGGCCAGATACAGGCGTGTTTGTTTATCAACACGGCCCATAATGCCGAAATCAACGACGCTGACCTGTCCGGTTTCATCAACAAACAAATTGCCCGGATGCATGTCGGCATGGAAAAAACCGTCACGGAATACTTGCTGGAAAAAGGCACCCGCAGCCTTTGCCAACAGGGCCGAACGATCAACGCCCATACGGTCAAGGGCTTCGACATTATCGATCCGAACCCCTTTGACCCGCTCCATGGTCATGACATGTTCGGCGGTCCGTTCCCAATCAATCTGGGGAATGTAATAGGTCGGGTCACTGTCGAAATTATCACGAAATTCCGAGGCGGCCGCGGCTTCAAAACGCAGATCCATTTCAAGATGAACGCTGTCTTCCAGCGCCTTGACTGTTTCAATCGGTTTGAGACGACGCAAACGCGGCTGGGTAAGCTCAACAATCTCTGCAACCCAGTAAAACAGATCAAGATCACGGGCAAAGCGCACCTTGATATCCGGGCGCAGAACCTTAACCGCCACTTCGCGCCCATCGGGCGTGGTGGCAAAATGCACCTGCGCAATTGACGCCGCTGCAACCGGCTCATCATCAAACTGATCGAACAAAACATCGAACGGTTCGGCCAATTGTTCAGTGATGATGCGCTTGGCAATTTTTACTGAAAATGGCGGCAGACGATCCTGCAAGGAAGATAGATCAGCAGCCACATCATCCCCGATCAGATCGGATCTGGTAGCAAGCGTTTGACCAAGCTTAATAAAGGCCGGACCAAGTTCTTCAAGTGCACGCGCAAGACGACGTCCCGGCGGCAAATCTGATCGACCTGAAAAGGGTGCTGTCAGGCGGGCAAAAAAGGCAAGTAATTTACCACCCGGGACAAGGGCCAACGGAAACAGCGCATCATGGCGCGCCAAGGTCCGTGCCATGCCAAGCAGGCGAAAACTGTTCCGAACAAACCGGATCATTCGTTACTGTTCCTCAAACCCGCCAGCCGGAATGGATTGCAGCAATTCCACCCGACAGATTGCGATATTTCACCCGTTCAAACCCGGCATCACGGATCATCGACGCAAAAGTTTCTTGATCGGGGAATTGGCGAATGCTTTCGGCAAGATACTGATACGCCTCGCGGTTGCCCGCAATCATCCGACCAATTTCCGGCAGAAGCTTGAACGAATAGGTATCATAAAGCTTATCAAAACCAGGTACCACGACCTTGGAAAATTCAAGGCACTGGAACTTTCCACCCGGACGCAACACCCGGTAAGCTTCTGAAAGGGCTTCGCTAATCCGCGTCACGTTACGAATGCCAAAGGCAATCGTATAAGCATCAACAGACTGATCGGGGAGCGGCAATTTCTGCGCGTCGCCGACGGTCCAGTTGATGTTTTGCAAGATGCCGTGATCCGCCGCACGGTCGCGCCCGACATGCAACATTTCATAGTTGATGTCACAGACCGTAACCGCCCCGCCGCCATTTTTGAGGAACCGAAACGCGATATCACCCGTCCCACCGGCAACGTCGAGCAATTTCATGCCCGGGCGCGGCTTTAGCTCGTTAATAAACGAGTCTTTCCACAGACGGTGAACGCCGCCGCTCATCAGATCGTTCATCAGGTCATATTTGGACGCAACAGTGTCGAAAACCTCGCGCACCATAGATGCCTTCTGGTTTTCAGGAACATCCCGGAAACCAAAGTGGGTTGTGTTTTCGCCGTTTTCGCCCGCGGCAGGGTCTGTATTCTTGCTCATGGGCGGAAAATAGCGCAGCAAAGGCATTCCTGCCAGTGCAAAGCCACGTAAAATTGTAAATATCCTGTTGGACTATGGTGCTTTCTGCTAATGGAAAGCATGGGTGCCAAGATGCCCCCTTATAAATTGCGTGACGACAAGACAGGATGCCCCAATGAGTTGCATGGTAAAAATCTGCGGGATCAACAGTGAAGACGCCCTGATTGCGGCTATGAGTGCCGGGGCAGATGCCTTGGGCTATGTCTTTTTCCCGCCAAGCCCACGCCACATATCGCTCAAAGGGGCTACCACCCTGACCAAGCAGGTCCCCAACAGCATCCTAAAAGTCGGTCTGTTTGTTGAAGCCGGTGACGAGGCCCTGCAAACCGCAATTGAAGCCGGCAACCTTGACGTCATTCAACTGCATGGCAAAGAAAGCCCCGAGCGCGTGACCGAAGTCAAACAACGCTTTGGCCTGAAAGTCATGAAGGCAATCTCTGTCAGTACCGCAGACGACATCGACAAAGCCCAGTCTGACTATGACGGCATTGCCGATTTCCTGTTGTTTGATGCCAAACCACCCAAGGACAGCGTCCTTCCGGGTGGAAATGCAGTGTCCTTTGACTGGGCGTTGTTAACCGGACGCCATTTCAAAAGCGACTGGATGCTGGCCGGTGGCCTTAACCCCGATAATGTTTCCGAGGCCATCAAAATTTCCGGCGCACCATGGGCGGATGTTTCATCGGGTGTCGAAAAGACAAAGGGTGTGAAGGATGCACGTAAGATTGCTGACTTCATTCATGCGGCCAAGGGCTACTAACCCCTTGAGGCCCATGCTTAACCTTTTCTGAAACGATTGGCGCGAAGATCACCGGGCACGATCATCAGGAGTTGCCAGTTGGATACGCGCCGATGAAAAAGACATTCCGGTCACAGGTACAGACATTGCTTCACGGTGTAGACCGAAAGTCGCGTCTATCCTTGATTGTCCATCTGGTCTTGGCCAGTGCGATCATCATCAACGTTGTGTCGGTAATTTTTGACTCGGTCGACGAGTTTGCTGATCGCTATTTTATCGCGTTTGCCGTCATCGAAGGCGTGTGCACCCTGATCTTTACCATCGAATACGCCTTGCGCGTTTGGTCCGCCCCCGACGATCCGCGTTTTTCCGGCTCTTGGGCGCGTTTACGATACATGCTGACGCCGATGGCGCTGATTGACCTGATTGCCATTCTGCCGATTATCCTGTGGATATTTACATCCATTGATCTGCGCTTCGTCCGTATCGTGCGCTTGTTACGGCTGTTGAAATTCACCCGTTATTCCACCGGGCTGGAATTGATGTTGCTGGTATTTCGCCAGCAGGCTGGTATCTTTGGCGCCGCCAGTGCCGCCCTTGCCTGTATGCTGGTGTTCAGTGCCGGGGCGATTTACATTGCCGAACATCAGGCCCAGCCCGATGCGTTCGGCAACCTGATTGATGCGCTTTACTGGAGCGTGATTACCCTTGCCACTGTCGGGTATGGCGACGTCGTTCCGATCACGCCGTTTGGCAAATTCCTTGCCAGTATCATTTCGCTGACCGGGATTGGTATTGTTGCTGTTCCGGCCGGTATATTGGCATCGGCCTTTAACAGTGAACTACGCCGGCGTGAAACCGCCTATCGCCATCAGGCAACCCGACAATTGCTGGGCAAACGCCTGACCGACCGGGTGCGCAACAAACTGAAATCCCATCAAGAAGACCTTGGCATCAGCGACGAGCAGGCCCAATCAATTGTCGAAGACATTCGCGATGTCCATCGCACCGAAAGCGACGAGATTCTGACCTGTCCACATTGTCATCACCCCCTGCAACTTGAACTAAAAGACGCGGAAACAAACCCTCCGGCGTAAAAGCCTTGACGCCCGAATTTTTTGCGCTCATGTTTTGTGGCATGAAAACACACGGCATGAACCCGATCCTTATTGCAAATCGTTGGTGGTGGCTCGCATAAGCGGGTGGCCAAAAAACATGCCCTAAAACAATCGGCCGCCTCATTCTTGCAGGCGGCTTTGTGTTTTCAGACTTCTTTTCTTTTTCTGATGATCACGATCCTCCTGCGGCAAAGGCCAACACAGGAGTAAACAACGTGACCACCCCGACCCCGGAAACAGAAAACAGCAGCGAATACCGCTACACCACCGATGGTGGCATCTCTGTCATTCGTCGGATGACCACCATTACCTATGAAAACGCCACCGAAGGCCTGATTGACGCACTTGATCAGACCAAAGGCGTTTTGCTGTCTTCAAGCTATGAGTTCCCGGGGCGCTATTCACGTTGGGACATGGGGTTTGATACCCCGCCGCTTGAAATTACCGGGCGCGAACGCGGCTTTGCCATCCGGGCCCTCAATGATCGTGGCCGGGTTCTCCTTGATATCATTTCCAACACCTTGGGCAATCACCCGCACATTGAAGGTGTGACCGACGGTGACGACGGGCTTTATGGCTACGTCAAAACCCCGGCATCCTGGTTCCCCGAAGAACAGCGCAGCCAACAACCAAGTCTGTTTTCCGTGGTACGTGCCCTGCGTGATCTGTTTGCCCATAAGGGGGACGAACGCCTTGGCCTATACGGCGCATTTGGCTATGACATCGCGCTTCATTTCGAACAGATCAATCTGACCCAGGATCGCCCCGCCGATCATAAGGACATACATCTGTTCCTGCCCGATCGCCTGATTACGGTCGATCATGCATCGCGCGTGGCCACCAAAATCGAATATGAATTCATCACTCCGGATGGTCACAGCACCGTTGGGCTGGAACGCGCTTCACAGGCTCACCCGCCGTCACGCGGCAATAATTCCGTTGTTGAAAACGACATGAAACCCGGCGAATACGCGGCCATTGTTGATGAAACAAAACCACGCTTTGCCCGCGGTGAACTGTTTGAAGTTGTCCCAAGCCGCGTTTTCAGAACCCCTTGCGCCACCGCACCCTCTGAAATCTTCCGCCGTCTGAAACGCCGCAATCCCGCGCCGTATGGTTTTTTGATCAATCTGGGCGACGGCGAACACCTGATTGGTGCGTCGCCTGAAATGTATGTCCGGGTCAATGGTCAACGCATTGAAACCTGTCCGATATCGGGCACGATTGCGCGCGGTCGTGATGCGATTGAGGATGCCGAAAACATCCGTACATTGCTCAATTCGACCAAGGATGAGTCGGAACTGACCATGTGCACCGATGTTGACCGCAATGATAAGGCCCGTGTCTGCAAACCGGGCAGCATCCGCATTCTGGGCCGTCGTCAAATCGAAATGTATTCGCGCCTGATCCACACGGTTGATCATGTCGAAGGCCGTCTGCGCGACGGGTTTGATGCCCTTGATGCGTTTCTGACCCATTGCTGGGCGGTAACTGTGACCGGGGCGCCCAAACGTGCCGCCATGAAACATATCGAGGCCGTCGAACGCAGTTCGCGGGCATGGTACGGCGGGGCGATTGGGGCGGTTCTGTGTAATGGCGACCTCAATACCGGACTGACGTTGCGCACCGTGCGCCTCAAGCAGGGTATCGCCGAAGTCCGCGCTGGCGCGACGTTACTCTATGACAGCGTGTCCGAGGCAGAAGAAGACGAAACCGTGCTCAAGGCATCAGCAATGATTGATGCCGTCACCCGCGATGCCAAGGATGAGATCACCATTGATCCGGCGGTATCGGGTATTGGCAAACGTGTGCTTTTGATTGATCACGAAGACAGCTTTGTCCAAAACCTTGCAAGCTATATCCGCGCCACCGGGGCGGAGACGTTGACCCTGCGCCCCGGCTTCCCAGACGAAGCATTTGATGATTTCAAACCTGATCTGGTGTTCCTGTCGCCCGGCCCCGGCCGCCCCGATGATTATCATCTGCGCGACAGCATTGAACGTGCCTTGGCCGCAGGTCTTCCGGTCTTTGGCGTTTGTCTTGGTCTGCAGGGGATTGTTGAATTTTTCGGCGGATCGTTGGGTCAACTTGTCACACCGATGCATGGCAAACCGTCAAAGGTGAAACTCGATACAACCGATCCGCTGTTTGAAGGCCTTCCCGATGACATCGTGGTCGGACGGTATCATTCGCTTTTTGCCAATGCCGATGAACTGCCCGGTGATTTGCTTGTGACCGCCAAAAGCGACGACGGCGTCATCATGGGAGTGCGCCATAAAGTCCTACCGATCAGTGCGGTGCAATTTCATCCCGAAAGCCTGCTGACCCTGCAGGGTGATGTCGGGATGCGCATGATTGCCAACCTTCTGCGCAATCCACAGGGCCATTTGCCCGACAAGGATGACGAGAATATTGAGGAAGCCGACGACAACAGCACACCCAAAACATCAGACGTAAAGGCCGCCTAACAGACAAAATGCATCAACACCCACGCACCTGACCTGTGCGGCGTCAAAGCCCCCCTGCTAAATGACGCATCAAACCACAGGTCAGATACAGCAACGGCCGTGCCCCTCCCTCACGGTCGTTGCTTTTTTATCAAAACCGAAATGGCCGGCTTATGCGTCGTCTTCGTCGTCAAGTTCCCCGTCGATCACACTGTAATCGGGCGGTGGGGCCTTGCGGAATTGTTCAGGATCGCCTTTGCGTTTTTCACGCGTGCGCGAAATCCAGCCACCATATTGACCTTCGGGCTTGGGTTCGGTCGGCGCACCAGCACGCACCGGTCGTGGGGCAAAACGGCCAAGGCTGATCAAACGATCATACATCACGATATTGGCGGCAATCGCGACATTCACACAAAAGCTCATCGGGATTTTGATGATGAAATCACATCTATCTTGCATCCCCTGCGACAGGTTGCCGCGTTCCGGACCAAGGATATAGGCCGCCTGCGATGGATGCTTGAAACTTGGCAGCTCAATCGCATCAGGGGTGAGTTCGATCCCGACCATCCGGCATCCGGTCGGCAGGAAGAAATTGTCGTGATTGGGGAAATGATAATACGGCATCTGTTCGCCGGACTTCGACGTATCGGTAATGTTTGAACGTTCCTTGCGAAAGTCCGCATCCACCGTAAAGGCAAAGCTCGCACCAAAGGCATGGGCGGAACGAAACAGGGTGCCCACATTCAAAGGCTTGCTTGCCCCTTCAATTCCAATCCCGAAATAGCCGCGCATATCTTCCTCCGTGCCGCACATTGGTCCTGTGCGAGAACAACTCCAATGAAAACATTGGAACGGGCTATACCCCTATGTGCCCGATAAGGCAAGCAACCCGCCCGAAACGACAATCTGTCAGGTCGTCATACCCAAAGGTTTCTGGAACATGTCCTCCGCCCAGCCGTTTTAGTTTGTAGAAGGTGAAAACACCAAAGGCACTTGAAGGCCTTAAACACTGGCAAACTCACGAACAACGCAGGAGATACCAAATGAATTGGGATCAAATCGCCGGACGCTGGAAACAAGTCAAAGGCAATGTCAAAAGCGAATGGGGCCGCCTAACCGACGACGATGTTGACCAAGTCGATGGTCAGCAGGACAAATTGATCGGTCGTGTTCAGGAAAGATACGGCGTTGAACGCGAAGAAGCAGAACGCCAAGTCAGCAACTGGTTCTCGCGTCTGTGATATCTGTCCTGACAGAAACCCCACCCGACCAAAACGCCCCCATTGATCGCTTCATGCTTGATCGATGGGGGCGAAACTGTTTTTTATTGCCGGTTCGTTAAGTATCAACCGCAGCAATCAGGAAGTCCATGCCCGTCAAATCCCCCTGCACCGGAGTCTGTGTGCTTGATGCCAAAACCGGTTATTGTGCCGGCTGTTTCCGTACGGGCGAAGAAATCGGGTCGTGGATGGGATTGAGTGATGGCGGTAAAAAACGCATCATTTCCCAAATCACAAAACGACGAACCAACAGCAACCCCGCCAGCGCAAAAAGCACTTCCAACACCCCAGAAACGGCCCAATACTGAAGAACACCCTTCGAGTTGCTTGATACCCTAGCTGGACGTGGTCGCACGGGATATTCTATCTTTGCTCAAGGATTCAGATGATGGCAGATGATGGGACCAAACAAATCGCGTCGGCATCTGATCTGCGCCGAATATGCCGATATTCCCGCTCGGCTGTCCTTGCCACCAGCGCCGTTGGCCATAAGCAAGTAGGTGATGGCTGGCCAGTGGCATCGATGGTGGTGCCCGCAATTGATGTTGATGGCACCCCGATCTTGCTGATTTCAGATCTTGCTGATCACACCCGTCATTTGAAGACAGATGACAGACTGTCATTGCTTTTCACGGGCTCTGCCGCCACCGATGACCATTCAATCGCAATTGAAACCGACAATCCCCGCCTGACCCTGTTTGGCCGCGCTGTACAAGACGGCGCTGAGACAACGCGCGCACGATACCTTCTTGCCAACCCGGATGCGGCGCAATACGCCGACTTTGGCGATTTCGGATTTTACCGTATCGCGGTGGAAGCAGCCTACTGGGTGGGTGGGTTTGGCAAACAGCGTCGGTTGTCTGGTGCGCAATTCATCGTTGATGACTGCTCTGCACTCATAACCGGTCATAACAGTGTTATCGACCATATGAATGCCGACCACCTTGATGCCATTGGCGATATTGTCGGCCATTACACCGATCACCCCAAAGACCTCGGCTGGAAGATGATTGCAATTGACTGCGACGGCATGGATTTAGCGGTCGAACACCCCGAGTCTTCTAATATCAGAATCGAGTTCCCGAAAACCATCCGAAACCCCGGTGACGCGCGCGAGATTTTGGTCGAAATGTGCAAGAAATCGCGCGACTTCAAGGCATGATTTGGTTTGTGAAGATTTAATTATCAGGTCTGAACAAAGAATTTTCATAAACGCAAAAACACCTACGTTTTCCTTGGTATTGGGCAAAAGGACCGGTTGCTTTTAAGACACCTTTGTAACAATATGTCTCGATGCAAAGAGTTACCCACAATTCTTTGTGTAGAATTGAAATTTAACCCCCAAATTCAATTTCCCACCAGGAGAGATTCGTGCTGCAATCAGGACCCGTTGTCAGCCGTGTAGGCCTTGAAACCCATGGCCTCAAGAACCTTGGCGCCGTTCACTGGAACCTTGACGCTGCTGGCCTTTACGAACATGCGATCCGTCGCAACGAAGGCAAAATCGCCAAGGGTGGCGCGTTTGTCGCACTTACCGGCGAACATACCGGCCGTTCCCCGCTGGACCGCTTTGTCGTTGAAGAAGAAAGCACCAAAAGTGACATTGACTGGGGCGATGTAAATCGCCCGGTCAGCCCCGAAGTATTCGAGCGCCTGTATCAAAAAGTGCGCGCCTACTTCCAGGGCACCGAACTTTTCGTACAAGACTGCTTTGCCGGATCAGACCCGCGTTTCCGCCTGCCGGTACGCGTGATCAACGAAAATGCATGGCACAACCTTTTTGCACGCAACATGTTTATCCAGCCGCAAAAAGAAGAACTGCGTGATTTCTCCCCCGAATTCACCATTCTGCATGCGCCGGGCCTTCAGGCCGACCCAGAAGTCGACGGAACCCGTTCCGACGTTTTCGTCATGGTCAGCTTTGAACGCAAAATGGTGATCATCGGCGGCACTTGGTATGCTGGTGAGATGAAGAAATCGATCTTCTCTGTTCTCAACCATATCCTTCCGGCCAAGGGCGTCCTGCCGATGCATTGTTCGGCCAACATGGGCAAGGACGGCGACACCGCCATCTTCTTTGGCCTGTCGGGAACCGGCAAAACCACCCTGTCGGCCGATGCATCACGTACCCTGATCGGGGACGATGAACATGGCTGGGGCGATGACGGCGTCTTTAACTTTGAAGGCGGCTGCTATGCCAAGGTGATCAAGCTTTCCAAGGAAGCCGAACCGGAAATCCATGCCACGACCGAGCGTTTCGGGACCGTTCTTGAAAACGTTGTGATGAACAAGCAATCGCGCGTGCTTGATCTCGACGACGCCCGTCACACCGAAAACACCCGGTCTTCCTATCCGATCGACTTCATTCCGAATGCATCGGAAAATGGTCGTGGTGGTCACCCCAAAAACATCATCATGCTGACCTGTGATGCCTTTGGTGTTCTGCCCCCAATTGCAAAACTGTCTTCCGCACAGGCGATGTATCACTTCCTGTCGGGTTACACTGCAAAGGTTGCCGGCACTGAAAAAGGCGTCAAGGAACCGACTGCTGCATTCTCTGCATGCTTTGGTGCGCCGTTCATGCCGCGTCATCCGTCGGTCTATGCCAAGCTTCTTGGTGAACTGATGGAAAAACATGGTGCAAACTGCTGGCTGGTCAATACCGGTTGGTCGGGTGGCGCCTATGGCGTTGGTTCACGCATGAAGATTGGCTATACCCGTGGCCTTTTGAATGCGGCGCTCAACGGTGATCTGGAAAATGCCGAGTTTGCAACCGATCCCTATTTCGGTCTGGCATATCCGACCGCATGTGGCGACATCCCGGCAGAAGTCCTTAACCCGCGTGACAGCTGGAAAGACAAGGCAGCCTATGACAAGGCAGCTTCAAATCTAACCAGCCTGTTTGAAAAGAACTTCATCAAGTTCGAAGAACATGTCACCAACGATGTACGCGAAGCTTCGATCCGCAACAGCGCAGAAGTCAAAGCCGCTGAATAATTGCTGATCTGACCAAGACAAAAGGCCGGTGCTGCGCACCGGCCTTTTCTTTGTCATGCTTCAGGCCAGACCTATTCATCATTGTGCTCGGTTTCAATCTTTTCATCGAAACCCTTTGGACACCAGCCAACTTATGTCAGATGAGTGCAGCTGTTCCCTATAAGGCATAGAATTTCCTTCGGAGAACTCGTCACCAGATATAAACTGGCTGCAGCTGCACACATTTAATGCATAGCTCCTGCCCCTAGACCATAGGAGCACTTCGTCTTGGCAGTTGGCATGCTACCATCGCATCTCCACTCAACTCTTAATGCCCCTCGAAATCAGGATCAGAGCATATTGTGACCGCTCATTTACCTGCACATATTTTGCGCCTGGCTTTTCGCACTGGTGTTCTGGTCTGTTTGCTTGTCTTGCATCACCTGACACCGGCAATGGCGCAAAACTCGCTCATCTCGCCCCCCGGTGATCAAACGACGGTCACACTGGCGTGCAACCATTTCCCTCCCGCGAAGATCGCCGACGACACCGCCAGACCAGGCTATGACGTTGAAGTCCTGCGTTCTGCATTCGCAACCCGGAATTTGACGCTGATAACGCCGTTTTATCCTTGGAAACGGGCTTATTTCCTTGCTGAGGCTGGTTTGGTTGATGGTTTATGTTCGTGTAGCTACCTCAAAGAGCGCGAAACCGACTTTTTGTTTTCCGCGCCACTTGGTCACGAAGAGATCGCGCTTTTTACAACCCGGTCGGAAATTCTCGACACCATCACAACGCTTGAAGATGCCCGGAACATGACCATCGGCGTGGTCAGCGGGTACAGCACGGAAGTCACTGCACGCAACGCAAACTTGGATGTTATTACCGCCCACGATGAAGAAACCCTGCTAAATCTGATGCTTTCACGCCGACTGGATGCGGTCTTGTCCTTCAAACCACCCGTTGAATACGCCATGCATGAGTTGCAAAAAAGACGCCCGGAAACCGTCGACATCAAATCAAAAGTCATTTCAACAAGCCCGTACTATTCCTGCATCACACGCCACACCCAAAATGCCGACGACCTTCTTGAACAGCTCAACATTGGTCTGAAGATCATTCGGGAAAACGGCACTTATGATAAAATCTTGGGGAAATACGGGATTTCATCCGGCGCCAAGCCGGATGGGCCAACATTTAACCGGTAAAACGTGATTCGACCCTTCGACCATACCGCCCGCAAGTTACTTGCTGTCAGACGAACAATTGCCCTGTATAGCCATCAAAGATGAAGCGCGGGCACGGCAACCTCAGGGGCGAAAACGATGCCTGCCGCATATTATTGGCGCGGTGTTTTGGCATCGCGCCAATACAGGCTGATGTCGGCTTCGGGTTTGCCAAACAGATAGCCTTGTGCAAAATCAAAACCGGCCTTGGTGATCAATTCACGCATTTCATCGGTTTCAATCATCTCGCCCACAACTTCGACATCGATCGAGTGACACAAATCGACCAATGAGCGCATAAAGGCCTGCCCCTTGCCCGACTTCATCGACTGGCGAATAGACTCACCGTCAATCTTGACATAATCGACCTCAAGCGCGCTGAGATACCGGAAATTGGACGCCCCGGTCCCAAAATCATCCAGACAAATTTCAATCCCGAATTCGCGGAACCGGCTGATCCATTTGGCAGCACCATCAATGTCGGTGATTTCCGATGTTTCGGTAATCTCGATCATCAACTGACCAAGCGCATCGCGATTGCGTTCAAAAAGCGCAATGGCCGACCGGCAAAAATCCGGGTTTTCCAACGAATGGCCGGAAACATTCACCGCAACCCGCACAGTTAACCCGAGATCAAGCTGCGTTCTGATCCATTTTATGGTTCGACGCATCATCGCCAAGTCAAGACGATGGACCATATTGACCTGTTCGGCGAACGTAATCAGTTGCTGTGTCGGGATCAATTTCCCGTCGTCGTTATAGAACCGGACCAGAACTTCGAAATGATGAATTTCGGCCGAGGGCAGGCGCACAATAGGCTGATAGGCCGCGTCAAATTTCAATCGATCAACGCGCGCGCCAAAGTCATGCATCGCAGAAAAGGTGTCATTGACCAGATTGTTGGCCTGCCCCATGAGCCGCGAAAACGTAAAACCGTGTTCCTGACGGTCACAAAACCGTCGGATCGAATATAAAACGCCGCGCGCCAAATCGCCTGGCGGGATCAGTTCGGCCGTGAAATCCGTCACCGATGAGCTGACTTCAATTCCGACACCTTTGGGGTCGGCGTCCCGCGCACAGTCGGCAATGCGTTGCTCAAGTTCGCCAATACGCACGTCCGGACGATGAAGCATGCCAAACTGGTTGCTGGCAAGTCGACCTGCGGTATCACCGGCGACAGAATGGGCCCGCAAAAACGCCCCGACACTTGCCAGAAGTTCATCGCGTTCAATCTGTTCCATGCGTTTGCACAACGGATCAAACGCGTTCAGGGTCATCAGCGTAAATTTATGTTCGGTTCCGGTTTCGCGTTGCGCAACAAGGCGCTCGGTCACCACCTTTGACAGGCTTTCTTCGTCCAAAAGGCCCGTCGCATGGTCACGTTTGATCGACCGGGCGACATCGGCCGGCAATGCATTGATCGCAACCCGAAGTGCGACAAAGAAATGATCCCCAAGATCGGGCAGGAAATAGCCACTCATGGAAACCGGGGGACTAAGTTGTTCGTCAGGATGCACAAACCGGACCTGAATATTGTCCATGCGCCCACGGCGGCGCGCAACCTGAAGCATTTCAGTCACCAGCGGCTGAAACTGTTTGGCCAGCAAACTATGGAAAAGATGACCCGACAATTGTTGCGGTCGACGCCCCAGAATGCCGTCAGAAGCACCGGATGCAAAAACGATCCGAAAATCGCCATCCAGTTCCAGAAGGATGTCACCCCAGACGAACGCAAGTGCTGCAAAGCGATTGCGTTCATTTCGAAGTTCGGCGGTACGAGCCTTTATAAGCTTATCCAAAGCGTCCTCTTACGCTGCTCAGAAATACCGACATTTCCCATCCCCCGAATTCGAAAACATCGCCCGCGTCAAAACGGCTTTCACTGATGATCTTCCCATTGGTGTTAACAAGGGTTTTACATCGGCGAGATTTCCCATTCTAACGGGTATTAAGTGTAGAATTTTCCCACAAGTAAGAAACAAAGGCCCGTTAATGCACCGGCACCTTTGCGATAAACATTCCATATATCTTTGGTCTCGCGGTGGGTTTTAAACCCCTGAGCCCGTTAATTCGAGCCATAAATGGTTGCGCATTTCGCATATCTACAATGCCTGATTGCATTCTTTGGTGTGATGGTTTGCAAGATCGGGCTGATCGCTTAAAAGAAACCACACGCTATTAGCAATCACACCATATGCCATGAGGCCCGCTGATAATGACGTCGCCCCTGAAACCCCGCTCGGACCTGCCACGCATGGATGCGGGATCGGTTTTGATCTTTGATCTCGACAACACGCTTTATCCGGCGGCCTGCAACCTGTTCGCACAGGTTTCTACCTTGATCGGACATTATGTCCGCGACACGCTGTCACTCGAACCTGATGAGGCATACCGGGTACAGAAGGACTATTTCCATCGCTATGGTACGACATTGCGCGGGCTTATGACGGAGCATGAAATTGACCCGGCGGATTACCTAAGCAAAGTTCATGACATCGATGTCTCGGTGGTCGCACCCGCACCCGATCTGGCGGCCGCACTTGATGATTTGCCCGGGCGCAAACTTATTTTCACCAATGCATCGCGCGGTCATGCCGAGCGGGTGATGGAACGCCTTGGCATTGCCGACCGGTTTGAAACGATCTTTGACATTGTCGATGCGCAATACATTCCCAAACCGGAACAGGCCCCCTATGACCTGCTTCTCGCACGCGATGGCATTGATCCGGGCAAGGCTGTCTATTTTGAAGACATGGCGAAAAATCTGCTGCCTGCCAAGGAAATGGGCATGACAACCGTTTGGGTTCACACCGACCTTGAATGGGCGCAAGCCGGTCGTGACGATCCAAGAATTGATCACCAAACCGACGATATTGTTGGTTTCTTGCGGACCCTCGCCAACGGGTCCTGACCCCCGTTTCGCCACCGTAATCGCCCATCATTTTCCAGCACACAGTACAAGTGCGACAAAGTGCATGATTTGTAACCGTTACAACGTTGAGATTCGCCCCGTCTTCGTTTATTGCTTTCTGCCATACGGATCAGGATCGGAACGCGGCCCGAAACAGGCCCTTCTACGTAAACTGGCGGAGTTGACTTCAAGGCCTGCTTTGACCATTCTCCGCCCGACAGATTTAAGGCTGACCGCAAGGACCTTCGAAAAATGAACAGAACTGAACTTGAAGGCGTGATTAACGTCGCTTGGGAAAACCGCGACGAAATCAGCTCCGCCACACAGGGCGAAATCCGCAAAGCCGTTGACCAGACGCTGGGTGCTATGGATCGCGGTGAACTGCGTGTTGCCGAAAAGACTGACGGCAAATGGGTCGTCAATCAGTGGGCGAAAAAGGCGGTTCTGCTGTCTTTCCGTCTCAATGACATGACCACCATCGCAGGTGGTCCGGGCGAAAACACCAACTGGTGGGACAAAGTCCCGTCGAAATTTGACGGTTGGGGTGAAGCCGAGTTTAAAGAAGCCGGGTTCCGCGCCGTTCCAGGCAGCATCGTGCGCCGTTCGGCTTATGTCGCACCGGGCACCGTTCTGATGCCAAGCTTTGTGAACCTTGGCGCCTATGTTGATACTGGCGTCATGGTCGATACTTGGGCGACGGTTGGTTCTTGCGCACAGATCGGCAAAAACGTTCACCTTTCGGGTGGTGCAGGCATCGGCGGTGTTCTTGAACCGCTGCAGGCCGGTCCGGTCATCATCGAAGACAACGCCTTTATCGGCGCGCGTTCGGAAATCGTCGAAGGTGTGATTGTCGAAGAAGGTGCTGTCATTTCGATGGGTGTTTTCATCGGCGCATCAACCAAAATCATCGACCGCACCACCGGCGAAACCTTTGTCGGTCGCGTCCCTGCCTATTCGGTTGTGGTTCCGGGCAGCATCGCTGGCAAGCCACTTCCAGATGGCACCCCCGGTCCGGGCCTCTATTGTGCGGTCATCATCAAACGTGTTGATGAAAAGACCCGCTCGAAAACCTCGATCAACGAATTGCTGCGTGACTGATTTCTGTCACCACAAGACCGTATGATTTATAAGAGGCAGAACAATTGATGTGTTCTGCCTCTTTTTGTTCGCCAAATGTTCCACGTGAAACATTGCATCGTTTCACTGATTAACCAAGAGAAGACCAGATGTCCGTCGCCCTTGAACTTGCCCAGTCCCTGATCCGTTGCCCATCTGTCACCCCGGCCGATGCAGGCGCACTTGACGTTCTGCAAAAGGCACTTGAAGCGCGTGGCTTTGACTGTAAACGCAAGGTGTTTGACGGCAATGGCAGTGATGCGATTGACAACTTGTATGCCCGCCTAGGCACCAAAGGGCGCAATTTCTGTTTTGCCGGGCATACCGATGTTGTGCCCGCAGGTGATCTTGACGCATGGACCGTCGATCCGTTTGGCGGCGAGGTCAAAGACGGTCGTCTGTTTGGGCGTGGTGCAGTTGATATGAAAACCGGCATTGCCTGCTTTGTCGGCGGGGTAGATGCGTTTCTGGCCTCACATCCGGATTTTGACGAATCCATTAGTTTCCTGATCACCGGTGACGAAGAAGCCGATGCTTTCAATGGCACGGTCAGGCTGATCGAATGGTGCGACCAGCAGGGCGAAAAGTTCGATACCTGTTTGGTGGGCGAACCGACCAACCCGAAATATCTCGGCGAAATGATGAAAATTGGCCGTCGTGGATCAATCACCGGCTGGCTCACGGTGTACGGCGCACAGGGTCATGTTGCCTATCCGCATCTGGCGGACAATCCGGTGCCGCGCATGATCAAAACCCTTGATGTTCTTAATGCCCGCGCGCTTGATCAGGGCACGGACCATTTCCAGCCCAGCAATCTTGAAGTCACCACCATTGACGCTGGTAACAGTGCAACCAATGTTGTTCCGGCGAAAGTCAGTGCTGCCTTTAACATCCGCTTCAACGATCAGCACACCGGTGTCGATCTTGAAAAATGGATCAAGGATGTCTGCACCGAGCATGCCGGCGCGCATGAGCTAAAAGTCAAAATTTCCGGTGATGCTTTCCTGTCCAATCCGGGAAAGCTGGCCAACTTGATTGCCGATGCATCAGAAAAGGTCACCGGCAAACGCCCGGAAATGAGCACCACCGGCGGCACATCCGATGCCCGTTTCATTCAGAAATATTGCGAAGTCGCAGAATTTGGACTTGTCGGGCAAAGCATGCACAAAGTCGATGAGCATGCGATGGTTGAGGATATCGAAAACCTGAGCAAGATTTACAGTGAAGTTTTGTCGGGATACTTTAGCCACAGTTGAAGATGCGCATTGAACTCGCACTGGGTACGTACAGGATATCTGCACCATGACCGGAACAAAGAATTCAGCCAATTGCATTCCTGAAATCGTAGTCGGAGATTTTATTCCAAAGATCACCTTGCCCGACAAGACAGGAAAGTCTGTCGAACTGACAGACCAACTGATTGCCGGCAACACTCTGGTTCTTTGGTTCCTCGATGAAAAGCCCGGCAAGACCGATTGGCAAAAAATTGACCCATTTCTTGAAGAAACCCAATCTGCAGAAGTTTTGACATTTCTGATTGTCTGCGGCAGGAAAAGCCCAAAGAAAGCTGGAAGTTCAAACAAGAAAGTCACTGAGCTTTATGATGAGGAAAATGCGGTACGCAAGCTGCTTAGCATTGCAGGACCATCCATCATTGTGATTGACCCGAACAATCGGCTTGCTGGAATAGATACCCCGTCCAACGTCAATCAAATCATCAATACGTGTAAGTCCATTCACAACGATAGTGAAGCCCTGGCGGCAAACCATCAAGCCCCCGTGATGGTCATGAAGGATGTTCTTGAACCTGAATTATGCGCAGAATTACTTCGTTATTGGGATGATGGTGAAAAACGTGCTGATGGGGTTTCTTTGGGATCATCAAGCAACAGCACAGCAAAGAAAGAGATAAAGAAACGCAACGACGTTGTCTTGCTTGATGAAGCACTCTTCAACCGCGTCAAAGCACGCATCGTTTCGCGGCTTGCGCCAGAGCTTATAAAGGCATTTCACTTTCGAACCGCCAGTATGGAAGCGCTGCGGATAGGCTGCTATGACGCAGCCGAAGAAGGACATTTCGCACGTCATCGTGATAACCGCACGACGTTTACCGCCCATCGGCGGTTCGCAGTATCTCTTAACCTCAATGCCATAGATTACGAAGGCGGACAGGTAAGGTTCCCGGAATATGGTCGCACTTTGTATGCGCCGCCTCCGGGAGGCGCACTTGTTTTCTCCTGCTCACTCCTGCACGAGGCAGTGCCGGTGACCAAGGGCAAGCGGTTCGCAATTTTCACCTTTCTGACAGATGAGGCGGGCGCATTGGCAGAAAGAAAGATGATGGCTGAGCGTAATAAGCAACTCACCCCATTCTCAATGAAGTCTTGATAATCTCGAGGATCAAATAGTTTTGGAGAGCTTTTGCTTTCCGCTGATCGATTGATTTGCATGAAAATGCGCGACGCTGTGGCGTGCTGAGGCCAGAACCTTGTCAGCGGTTTCATCATCAACCGCACGGCTTAGAACAACAGCACCAACCATCATCGCCAGCATGGCGGTAGCATCCTGTTCGTATTGAACTGGCACATTGCGCAATTTCTGATCTGATTCGGGGTTGATGTGGCGGTCAATGCCCGGCACGTCGTCTTCTTTTGCCAGCTTCCATGCCAGTTTTTCAGACGCCTGATTGATCAGTTTTGAAAAAGCTTCCCGTGCACGAACCCCGGATCGGGAGACTTCGGCAGAAAGGGTTGGCAATGCACAGCCCAGTTCAGGGTTTTCAATGTGCACCCGCGACAGATACAGCTCGGCAAAGGATGTCACCCAATCCCCACCGGCCCGTTCCGCTTTGCGCAGCTTTGCCAGTATTGGCGAGGATAAAAGCGACATGCCGTTTTCAACGCAGGCAACAAACAGGTCTTCCTTGTTTTTGAAATGCGCATAAAACCCACCGCGCGTTAGCCCCGCCTCGGCCATGACCTGATCAATTGTCACGTTCTCAAACCCGTTCTTTTTAAACAGGGCCGTTGCCGCATTCAGGATGCGAATACGGGTTTTGGGTTTATGGGCGGGACTGTAGGGCATTTGTCAGATCCGTTTGAACGTGGTTTTGCGACCGATACAAAAACAATGACACATCCTGATAATATGTTCTTGAACATATTATGTCCTCGTTGATCCTGTCTGCAAGTTCAATTCTCTGTTCACCCCGATCCGGGTGACGGGAAACATCGCAGCAAAGGAAGACAGCATGTCTGAATTGATGATCATCGGAATGCCCCGCAGCAGCTTGACGCGCACGGCCCGCATCGCGTGCATCGAAAAAGAAATCCCGTTTGAGTTCAGCACTCGGAATGTGCAACTTCCCGGACAGTCCCCAACGCCAGAGGTCTCCAATCGTAATCCGTTTGGCAAAGTGCCTGTTTTGGTCCATGGAAAGTTGGTTTTGTATGAAACAGCGGCCATCTGCCGGTATATAGACGACACATTTTCAGGCCCACTTTTACGCCCGGTTCATACAGAAAAAATCGCCGTGATGAACCAGTGGATCAGTCTTGCCATGACCCGGCTTGATCAAAACATTATCCGGAATTTCGTTATCCCAATGGTTTTTGCCGACACCAAACAGCGCCACGATCCGGGCTTTGCCGTGCGCATGAAGCAGATGGGCGATCTTATTGCCCACGACCTTGGGGTTCTGGATGATGCTTACGTCGATGGCTGGCTTTTTGGCGACCGCTTTACCATCCCCGACATGATGATCATGCCGATGCTCCATTACCTCTATGCCATGCCCGGCGGGCCAGAGATGATCGAGAATGCCCCGAATGTGAAAACCGCCTTTACGCGTTTCAAGGCCCGAAGTTCCGCCGCCCAAACCGACCCGTTGTTACCAGATCAGATTTTGAAATCCGCCTGATCTGTTTTATCGCCGCCCTTGTGTTTCCCCTTAATCGCACAAGGGCTTTTCAGCCGCCGCAGACACACATTCCTCCAAGCATGTTGGCCCCTGCGGTCTGTGGCGGCTGCTTTTTATCGGTGGCCTATGGGGTCCAGGTGATGGGGACGTACCCCGGCAAAGCTTCTATGCGTTCAAGCCACGCCCGGATGCCCGGATACTCCGACAGACTGATTTTTCCGAGCTCTGCGCGGTGGGTATAGGCATAGAGCGAGATATCAGCGATGCTCAGAGCATCTCCCACCAGCCAGTTATGGCTCGATAGACGTTTTTCCATCAGATCAAGCGCGCGTTTGGCCCCGGCCTGCTTCATTGGCCCCAGAATATCGGCATTTTCGGGTAATCCCTTGATCTCATACCAGGAAATCAAAACCGCGATATTGGGTTCATGATCATACTGCTCAAAGAACAACCACCCCATCATTTCCGCACGCTCAAACCGGTCATCTGGCACGAAGTTGGTTCCTTCAGCCAGATAGGTGAGGATCGCGTTGCTTTCGGCCAAAACCCGACCGTCATCCAGAACAAGGGCCGGGATCTTGCCGTTTGGATTGACCTTTTCCAGATATTCCGGGGTTCGGGTTTCCCCTTTCATGATGTCGCGTTCGACATACTCAAACGCCGTTCCCATCATCGACAGAAGCAAACGGACTTTGTATCCGTTCCCCGAAAGTAAATAATCGTTCAAAATCATTGTAAACGTCCTTGTGGCACATGCGTGAAAAGCATTGGCCGGCCGGGTTTGATATTTGCTGCTGGATGGATGGCAAACAATCGAATAGTTTTGACGCAAATGTTCAATTTCATTGATCAATCATTCTGATCATAGAGGCCATTATGGATTCTGACCTACTGCGCAGCTTTGTCGCCTTTGCCGAATCAGGCAGCTTTAACCGGGCGGCTGACCGGATTGGCCGCACGCCATCGGCCTTTTCCATGCAGATGAAACGGCTTGAAGAACTGGTCGATAACAAACTGTTTGAACGTGATGGCCGCAATGTTCTTTTAACCCCGGATGGCATTACATTTGTTGGATATGCCCGGCGTATTTTGTCGCTTCAGGATGAGGCCATGGGCAAGTTGCGAACACAGGATGCATCACGTCCGATACGCATTGGCTGCCCGGATGACTATGCACAAAAAATCCTGCCGCTGGTCCTGCGTGGTATCCAGAAGACCCACCCCGCCGCAAAATTCTTTGTTTCGGTCAATCCGACGATCCTTCTGCGCCGGATGCTGGATCAGGGAGAATTGGACCTGTCGATCATTAGCCGGTCGGAAACCGGCGAAGAAGGATATTTCCTGCGTCATGAACCCGGCGTCTGGGTCACATCACCAATCCACAAACAGCATGAACTTGATCCCTTGCCATTGGTTTTACCGGCCGAGGATTGCAAGTTTCATGCTTGGGCGCTTGATGCCATTTCAAAAGCGGATCGGCCCTATACCCTGTTTGCCACATCCCGACAGGCCGCGTCCCTGTTGCATCTGGTACGCGACGGGCTTGGTGTTGCAACACTTGCCGCGGCCAGTGTCACCGATGAATTTCAGGTTCTTGAGGCCCGTGATGGTTTCCCGCCCCTTCCGGCAGTCGGGGTTGCCTTGATGCTTGCCGAAGCATCCCATCCGCTGGTCGATCGGCAACTTGCCATCGTGATACAGGATTATCTCAACCGAAATCTGGATGATGACTTGACCAGACAGGCCGCAAGCTGATTGGATGCCGCGCCATCACACCTATACGCCCATACATTGATCAACAAAGATTGCCCCAATGACCGCCAAACCACGCCTGAACATTTGTGTCACCTGCACCTTTTCCGCCGCCGACGGCCAAAGTGATCCCCGCGACGGCAAGGTTCTGTTTGAACGGGTAAAAACCGCCTGTGCCGAACGTGATGTGCCCTTTGACCTGCACCCGGCGGAATGTCTGACCAACTGCAAGTCTGGCTGTTCTGTTGCCTTTAGTGGTGCTGCGAAATGGGGATATGTTTATGGCAATGTTGATCCCGATACGATGATCGAGGATCTGTGCGATCTTGCAACCCGATATAGCGAAAGTGACAACGGCATTGTCGCATGGCGTGAACGCCCCGACAGCCTGCGCCGCAATGTCATCGCCCGCATTCCGCCACTGGATTAACCCGCCATATCAGGAACGGAAATTTTCCCACCATATCAAATTTCAGCAGGATTTAACCCGACGTGTTGGCATGAAGCTCCTGCCAAAGGCGCTGCACCTCACCGGTTGCCTGCAATTTTTCAATCATCTGATTAAAATCAGCAACAGAAATGACCGATTGATCCGCAATGACCGACACAAGGTCATACATGGCATCGGGTTGCACACCGACGGTAATAAGGTCACCCAGTCCCGGAGTTGCCGCCAATTCACGTGCAAGAAAACCTGCTGAAACAATACCAATTGGCGCTTCGCTGGCCAAAACACCGTTCAGGACTTCCTTTTCGTTATAGCGCAGCAACACATCATAAGATCGTTTCAGGAATTCCGGGTCAGAGTTGAACTTGGCGAAACCGTAATGGAACCCCAGCACGCACAGGATCGACTGATTGGTGACATCGGCAAACGGATCATCTGTTTTCGCCGTGCTGCTTTGGGTTACATAAACATCTTTCTCTGTGACGATCTTGTCAGAGAATTGCACAGCGTAGTCCTGCCAGTCCCATTGCGCACTTTCGAGCAACAGAAGATCAACATCCCCATCCACCAGAGCCTTATAGCGTCTGCGTGACGACGTTTCGACAAGCTGAAACTCATAGTCGTCCTGCAACCCGTTCAGAAGCCCGATCAGCAATGGAACCATGCCGTTTGGTTTGCCATTTTCGAAATAATAAACAACACCGTATTCATACGCACCGACTTTAACCGTAACTGGCTCCGCCGCCTTTGCCGGTGCACCGCCATCGGTAAAAAACGCCGCCAGAAGTGCTGCAAGCATGATGCAAAAATGTCGAATTATTCGAAAAGCTGCCACTACATCTTTCCCGCTATTCTCGGATCAATGAACCGTACGCCCCCGGCGACCCAACCATTTGGCCACCGCGCAGGCGCGTAATGCGTCCCTTTTATATACGGCGGTCCTGCCAGTTTTCCAGAAGGTAGCGTGCAATAGAAATTGGACGCGGCAAATTTATGCCCTTTTCTGGCAGGTTCGGGACCTCATCGCGATGCACCCACATGGCAAATTCGATTTCATCCTGATCAATGGTGATGTCTGTGGTTTCCGCCTCTGCTACAAACCCCAACATCAATGATCCAGGAAACGGCCAAGGCTGGGATGCGACATATTTCGGGCGCTTGACGCGAATGCCAACCTCTTCATAAACCTCACGCGCCACCGCCTGCTCAAGCGTTTCGCCGGGTTCGACAAATCCTGCCAAAACCGAAACCATGTTGGGCAGAAATTGCGGTGACCGGGCCAAAAGCACGTGATCTTCGTGATGGATCAGCATGATGACAGCTGGATCCGTACGCGGGAAATGCGATTTTCCACAATCAGGATTGCTACATTCAAGACGATAACCAGCCTCGGCAACACGGTTCGCATGGCCACATGCCCCACAGAACTGATGCCCGCGATGCCAGTTAAAAAGGGCACGCGCCTGTGCCGCAAGGGCGGCCTCGTCACTTGAAAGAGCCGCCATACGGGTGCGCATATCGCCAAACCCGCCACCAAGACGGCGCACGGCTTCTTCCCGATCCGAAATCACCGACGCAATATCCACGGCCATCACGGGGCCATTGCCATCGCGTCCAAGATAAATCCATTGGGCGGCCTCAAGATCGACGTCCAGATGCCGGACTGCCAAACCACCAATCACCACAAGCTCATGCGCATCCATGTCTTCGGGCCAGGCAAAAAGCGGATCACCGTCATAGCAGATCAAAATACGCAACGAGTCTTCGACCAGCAGACTCTGGCGCCAGTTTACTGACTTTCGCAGCACCGCATCACGATCAAGATCAACGGATTCGTAAAACAGCCTGTCCATAAGATCGCGTATCCTTAAATTCCATTTACCAACCGACATCGCAGGCAAGCTGCTGTCCGGGCGGTATTTTCCGGGGCAACGGTGCCCGACATTAGCGCGCTGGCAGCCCGGTAAAAAGCCACGATTGCGCGAGGATCGAAAAAATCCAAGCCAACACTTGCGTTTTACTGTCTGCTGCGCGATATAGGGGGCGAGAGGCTGGCTGCGGACGGACCGCTCGCCAACCCGGTCAGGACCGGAAGGTAGCAGCCGTAACGAGTTTTTCCGGGTCGCGGTTCAGTCTCTCACCCTTTTATCTCTCCCCTTTGAATGTCGCCGATCCTCCATGCAACTGACCCCGTCAGGCATGATGTGGTTTTGTGTGGGAAATTTCCCACTTGGCCTTTCCCATGCGGGACTGAAACTGCTAAAACCAATCCAGTTTACAATATGTCGGACCGGATGAATGACGGATCAGATCGAGACCGCCAGCCAAGATACGCCCGAAGGTGAAGCCCCTGCGCCAGACGCAGCGACATCCCCGAGTGATGCCGCACCGGCAGCCAGTGCAACCAAGGCCGTGGCCCCGAAAAGCGAATATCAGGTTCTGGCGCTTAAATACCGCCCGAAAACCTTTGATGAGCTGATCGGTCATGGCCCGATGGTCAAGACGCTTTCAAACGCCCTTGAAAGTGGACGTCTTGCCCATGCATTTGTTCTGACCGGGGTGCGCGGGATTGGTAAAACCACCACCGCACGTATCATTGCGCGCGCGCTGAACTGCATTGGACCAGATGGCAATGGTGGCCCGACCATCGAACCATGCGGTGTCTGCGAACATTGCCGCGCGATTGCCGAAGACCGCCATGTCGATGTTCTGGAAATGGATGCCGCGTCACGTACCGGTGTTGATGACATTCGCGAACTGATCGAAGGTGTGCGATATCGCCCGACCTCGGCGCGTTACAAGATATACATCATCGATGAAGTGCATATGCTGTCGAAAAGTGCGTTCAACGCGCTTCTCAAAACGCTCGAAGAGCCGCCAGAGCATGTGAAATTCATCTTTGCCACCACCGAAATTCGCAAAATTCCGATCACCGTCCTGTCACGTTGTCAGCGGTTTGATCTGCGCCGTGTTCAGATCGATGAACTAAGCGCGCATTACACCCGCATTGCCGGACTGGAACATGCCGACATCGAAGAAGAAGCCGTCGCCCTGATTGCACGTGCGGCAGATGGTTCTGTCCGTGATGGCATGAGCCTTCTTGATCAGGCGATTTCGCACGGGGCGGGCAAAGTCACAACACAGCAAGTACGTGATATGCTAGGTCTTTCGGACCGGTCACGCATTTTCGATCTGTTTGACTTCACCATGAAGGGTGAAATCAACGAAGCACTTGAGCTTTTAAGCGCGCAATATGCCCTTGGCGGCGATCCGGCAGTCATGTTGCAAGACATGCTGGATCTGACCCATTGGTTGACCCGTGTGAAACTGTCCCCCGATGCGGCCAATGATCCCGGCGTGTCCCAGATTGAGCGCGAACGCGGCAAGGAAATTGCCGCCAAGCTTGCCATGCCGCAATTAACCCGTGCTTGGCAGATGCTGCTTAAGGGACTTGAAGAAACACGGATTGCGCCATCCCCCATTCAGGCGGCTGAAATGATCCTGATCCGGCTGGCCTATGCGGCGGAAATGCCATCGCCCGGTGATCTGATCAAAAAACTGCGCAGCGACATGGCCAATACCGGTGCGAACGCACCACAAGGTGGTGGAAATGGCGGCGGCGGTAACGGCGGTGGCCCCGGTCCACGTATGCAGGTTGTTAATGGCGGCGGCGGCAGTGCCGCTGCGGTGGCGCAAAGTCGCCCCGACCCGCTTGGCACCCCTGAACAGGTTGAACAGCCAGTTTACGCCAAAATGCCCGAAAGCTTTGTCGAGGTCGCCGACCTTCTGGCAAAGGACCGCGAAACAACCGGCATCGCCATGCAGGTCAAAAACTATATGCATCTGGTGAAGTTTGAGCCGGGCCGGATCGAATTTCGCCCGGCACGCGGTGCGCGTTCCGACCTATCGACACAACTGATCAAGGCAATGAATAGCCTTACGGGGCAGCGGTGGCTTGTCAGTGTTTCGGAACGCGAAGAAGGTGCACCGACCTTAAAGGAACAGGAACTCGAAGCCCTTGAGCAGCGCAAGGCAGATGCCTCGCACGACCCGCTGGTCAAGGCGATCATTGAAGGTTTACCCAAAGCCAAAATCGTTGCCGTCCACCTACCACCCGGCCAAGAAGAAACCGCCGGTGAAGAGGACGAAAGCGGTTCAGTATATGACGATGCGTTTTATCTCGAAGGAGACGACGAGCTATGAAGAATCTTGCAGGGATGCTCAAACAAGCCCAGCAAATGCAGTCCAAAATGCAGGACATGCAGGAAGGTCTGGTTGAACTTGAAATCGAAGGTCAGTCCGGTGCGGGCATGGTCAAGGTAATGCTGAATGGCAAAGGCGAAATGCGCGGCCTTTCGCTTGATAAAAGCATTGTCGACCCCAACGACACCGAGGTTCTCGAAGACCTGATTGTCGCTGCCTATAACGACGCCAAGGTCAAAGTCGAAGCTGCGGTTCAGGAAAAGATGAAAGACGTCACCGGCGGCATGAACCTGCCCGAAGGTTTCAAGCTTCCATTCTGATCTGACGTTGGATCATTTAAGAATTTCGCGCATTCATCGCGCAAAATGAAGGGTGGCATTGCGCCGCCCTTTGTTTTTGATACAAGCTAAAGCATGTTGCATTAAAAACGGGGTCACGATGACCGGACGGGAAATCGAAAATCTGATTAAACTTCTGTCGCGTCTACCGGGTCTTGGCCCGAGATCCGCACGCCGGGCGGTGTTGCAGATGCTTAAAAAACCCGAAATGCTGATGCTCCCGCTGGCCGATTCCCTGCGTGCGACGGCAGAGGCCATGACCACATGCAACAATTGCGGCAATATCGATGTCACCGATCCCTGTCACATCTGTGCCGACTATAACCGGGGGCCCGACATCATTTGCGTTGTCGAGGAAGTCCAGGACCTTTGGGCGCTGGAACGCGGTGCATCTTTCAAGGGGCAATACCATGTCCTTGGCGGAACGTTATCGCCACTTGATGGGGTTGGCCCGGATGACCTGAAGATTGATCAGTTGATCAACCGGGCGCGCGCAGATGCAGTGACCGAAGTCATCCTTGCCACCAATGCCACGGTTGATGGCCAAACCACAGCACATTACATCACCGAACGCTTGATCGAAACCGGGGTCAAGGTCACCCGTCTTGCCCATGGCGTGCCGGTTGGAGGCGAGCTTGACTATCTTGATGACGGAACGCTGGCCGCAGCCCTTCGATCCCGCAGCGTGGTTTAACAGCCACCACCCTGTCGACATTGCAATAAAAAAGGCAGCACCCCATGCTGCCTTTCGAATTTTATTCGATCTGGGCGCGATTATTCAAATCAATTACGCCCTCAAATCCAGATAAAATTATGATTTTGCCGCCGATGTTTTTTCGGCTGCCAAACGGGTTGCCAGTTCATAGCCATAGGCACCTGCCCCCGCCATCACCGCATCGGCAACGGGGCTGATCCAGCTTTTATGACGGAATTCTTCACGCGCATGCGGATTGGATATATGCAGCTCAATGATATAGCCATCGAAGGTTTTTAGCGCATCGTGAATGGCCGCCGACGTATGGGTATAAGCCCCGGCATTGATAATGATTGCAGCTGATTTTACCCGGGCTTCATGGATCAGATCAATGATCGCACCTTCGTGGTTCGACTGACCGAACCGCACAGTGACATTCAAATCCTTGGCCAAGGCCGCACATTTTGTTTCGATGGTTTGCAGCGTGTCATAGCCATAAATCTCGGGCTGGCGTTGCCCAAGCAGATTCAGGTTCGGTCCATTGATGACAAGAATTTCTGGCACGCTCATGTGTATTCCCCTGAATCCAATTTTATTTCGCACCGTCGCTGCGACGGTTCATCCGTGTCTGGGACGCCAGCCTGATCGGTGCATTGGCCGCCCCGAAACCACGATACGCCCGACGCTCTACCAGTTCAAAGAAGAAACGGTTGGCAAAGGTCTTGGTATAGGCCTGATAATATTCACCTTCGTCGTCGCGGTCATATAGAATATTACCCGCGCGCAACCGGTCAAGCAGTTGTGGCTCAAGCCCGAAACGGGCTTCGATGTCATCATAGTAGTTTTCAGGGATCGGTAAAATTTCAACACCGTTCTTCTGACAGAAAGCAACGGTTTCAAAGATATCATCGCTTGAAAAGGCCAGATGCTGAACCCCGCTTCCGAAAAACGCGTTCAGGAACTGGGAATGCTGAGTATTGGGGCTTTGCGACCCATTGAGGATCAAGCGCAGCGCATCGCTTTGTACCACCTGACTTTGCACAAGCCCGCCCGGATCGGGAATATCAAGGGTCGGCATTTTGCCCAAATCAAAGATCGAGGTGAAATACAGAACCCACGTCAGCATTTCCTCATACTGCATCGAGTAGGACACATGGTCGACGGTGCGCAGCTTTGCCTTCGATGTTTCCGCGCCCGGGTTTTGGGCCGCTTCAAATTCAACATCCCAAATGCGCGATAGTTCGCTGTGGTCATCAAGGAAGTAAACAAGGCTACCGCCAACACCCCGGATGGCCGGCATTTCAATTTCGCCCTCGCCCACTGCCTGATTAAACGGTGCGGCCAGCAAGGACTGCGCACGATCAAGGGTGGCCTTGGCGTCATCGACCTTAAGCCCGACCGCACAGACCGACGGACCATGCACGATGTTATAGGAATGGGCAAACCCGTCCTTGTCGCAGTTGATCACAAGATTGATGTCGCCCTGCTTCCACCAACTCACGGCCTTTGACTTGTGGCTGCCGCGTTTTTCAAAGCCCAGCCCGGCCAACAGGGTTGCCAGCTTTTCTGCGGTATCTTCCTCAACCGCGAACTCAACAAAGGCAACTTCCTTGGCATGCGCCTTGGGCGGCAGGATGGCGGCCTTTTCACCGACCTTAACGCCTTCAATCCCATCGCCAAGATAAATCAACGACCGCAAGCCATCCTTCGCAACATTCTTGGTCGAGCTTGACCGGAACTGATCGTTAAAGATTTCAAGGGATAGCGGCCCGTCATAGCCGGTCATGGCCAGATTGCGCATGAAGTCACCCAGCGGGAAATCGCCCTGCCCCGGGAAGCAACGGAAATGGCGGCTCCACGATAGCGGATCCATTTCAAGGGTCGGCGCATCGGCGACCTGAACCAGAAAAATTTTGTCACCGGGGATCGATGAAATCGCATCAAGGGGCACCTTGCGCGCGATGATGTGGAAGGTATCAAGCACCAGACCGACATTGGGATGATTGGCCCGGCGCACAACTTCCCAGCTGTCGCGATAATCACTAATATGCTTGCCCCATGACAGGGCTTCGAACGCGATGCGAAGTCCACGCTTGGCTGCACGATCCCCAAGTTCCGCCAAATCCTTTGCTGCGCGATCAAGTCCGCCTTGCGAGTGGGGCGATACGTTCGAACAGACCATCAAAAGGTCAGTCCCAAGTTCTTCCATAAGATCGAACTTACGCTCGGCGCGTTCAAATGCGCGTGTGCGCTGAGGCTCAGGCATGCCTTCAAAATCGCGGAACGGTTGGAAGGTCACCAGTTTCAGGCCCAGATCGCGGATAGTCTTGCCAACATCGGCGGGCGATCCATCAAAGGACAGAAGATCATTTTCAAAAATCTCGACACCATCAAAGCCAGCAGCAGCAATGGCATCAAGTTTTTCCTGAAGATCACCAGACAACGAAACTGTTGCGATCGAGGTCAGCATATTATCCCTCCGGGATGCACGTGTAAGGCACCGGGTCATTCACCGCAGGGGTTTCAAGTTAAGCCATAACGCGCCGGGATGGCACATGACCCATTCAATCCTGCGGCCGACGCCGATAGGTTTCAATATGGTCGGTCAATTTTGCAATCGCGCCATCAAGGTCGCGCGCCAGCGCGAGGTCATAAATCGCGCGATGCTCGTCGATAATGTCATGGGCGCGAAAGCCATGTGTCTTAAGCTCGATCACCACATACCGGCGGAACTGATCGAAAATTTCGCGGTGCAGCCGCATGTGCAAATCCGATCCGCACGCCGATATCAACGCCTGATGAAACTCGCGGTCATACTGGCTCCAGCGGACCGTAAGTTCACGGCTTTCTTCGGAAAGCATCTGCTTTTCAACCGCCGAGAGCTTGTGATGGGCACCGGCAACGCGGGCTTCCCACTCGACATCCCCTTGTTTGATCGAGGCGGCCAGACCTTCGCATTCAAGTAGCAGCCGCATCGACGTCAACTCTTTGAAATTGGACGGCGATGTTTCGACAACACGAAACCCCTTCTGGCCTTCGACAAAGACAAATCCCGATGCGACAAGGCGATTTAGCACTTCGCGCAGCGTATTGACCCCGGCGCTATAACGTTCGCGCAAGGCATCAAGCTTAAGCTTCACGCCGGGCTGTAACTCGCCATACAGAATATCATCGCGAATTTCGTTATAGACCGTTTCGGCCACTGTGCTGCTGCTCATCGTGCTCCCCTAACCCGTCAATGCCTCGGGATAGGCATTGAAATAATCGTGTCTTGCAGCATCGGCATCAATTTCTGCCCCACTGAAAACTTCGAATGCTTCAATACCCTGAAAGAAGAAGAGTTCAAAGCCGGTCATGACCTCTATGCCCGATTTCGTTGCTGTGCGCAGGAACGCCGTCTCGACCGGGGTATAAACCGCATCGAACGCCCATTTCTGACCACCCAGCAAGTCAACGTCAAACGGACAGCCCGGATACTGGTTCATGCCGACCGGCGTACAATTGATCAGGCCATCGGCACTGCGCACCGCATCCGACAGGTGTTCTGCCCCGACAAATTCGGCCTGCGCATCCGCCGCTGTTAACGTCGCAACCAGTTCTTCGCCACGCGCGATGTCCTTGTCATGGACCAGGATTTTATCCGCCCCCAACCCACGCAGACCAAACGCGGTTGCAAGACCAACACCACCCGCACCAAGCTGCAAAACCGTTCCCGGCTTTGCATCCCCGAACTGCTTTTTATAGCCGCGCATAAAGCCAACAAAGTCGGTATTGTCCCCGCGCCAGCCATCTTCGCGAAACACAACCGTATTCACAGCACCAAGGGCTGCTGGCAAACGTTTACGCGGCGTGATCAGTTTGCGGGCACTGGTTTTGTACGGATGGGTGACATTGACCCCCGCATAGCCGATTTCCGCGCATGTGGTCAGCTGTTTGATCAGATCGAAATCCTCAATCTGATCGCTGTCGAGATAGTCGTAACTAACATCCATCCCGCACATACGGCCCAGCAACACGTGCAGTCGGGCCGACTGGCTGCGTGAAATGCCTTTACCGATAAGACCGAGTTTCAACATGGGACGGTATCCTAAAATCCAAACAGTTCCGGCAAGAAGGTGACAATGCCCGGAACAAATGTGATGACCAGCAACACAAACAATTCAACAAGGAAGAATGGCATGATCGCCTTGATCATTCTGGCCATGCCAACACCGGCAATCGCATCGGCAACAAACAGGCACAAGCCCATCGGCGGTGTGATCAGGCCAATCATCAGATTGAAAATAACGATGATGCCAAAATGGGTCGGGTCGATACCAAGGCTCAGCGCAATCGGATGCAGGATCGGCACCAGCACCAACATCGCGGCAATGCCCTCAAGAGCAAGACCAACCACCAGTAACATCAGGTTGATCAGGATCAGGAACATGGCCGGGCTGTCGACATAGCCCAGAACAAACTGGCTGACCGCCTGAGGAATACCGGCAAACGTCATAAACCAGTTGGCCGCAGCCACCGTCCCCATAATGATCAGAATACTTGAAGAATCACGCATCGCACCGGAAAATATCCCCGGAAGGTCGCCTGGTTTGAGTTCGCGAAACACAAACAACCCGACAACGAGCGCATAAAACACCGCAAAGCTTGCCGCCTCGGTCGGTGTGACAATCCCTGCAAGGATCGACCCGATGACAAAGATCGGCATAAACAGCGGGATCACACCGTTCCAAAGCGCACTCAGCTTTTCACGAAAATTCATCCGTTCGCGCGGGGTCGCATAGTTCTTTACAAAGAACCGGACATAAATCGACAGCGCCATGGCCAGCAACAAGCCCGGAACAATCCCGGCAAGGAACAGGGCGGGTACCGACACATTGCTTGTGATCAGCGCATAGATGATCACGGGAATACTTGGCGGAATGATCGGGCCAATCACCGAAGATGCTGCCGTAAGCGCGGCCGCAAAATCACGCGGATAGCCTTCCTTTTCCATCGACGGGATAAAAATACGGCCAATGGCCGATGTGTCCGCCACCGCCGAGCCAGACAGTCCGGCAAAGATCACCGATGACCAGATATTGACCTGCGCCAAACCGGCCTTGGCATGACCGACCAACGCATTGGCCAGATTGATCACACGCGATGTAATGCCGCTGGCATTCATCAATTCACCGGCCAGCACGAATAGCGGGATCGCCAGAATGGTAAAACTATCCATGCCAGCGAAAATGCGTTGGGGCAGCAAATCGATGCTAAAGGTGCCAGACCCGATATAGGCGGCGATGCCAAGTGCAATCGCAAATGCGACCGGTGCGCCAATCGCCAGTAAAACAAGCAGGGTAACGCCGGTAATCATGCTTCACCCCCGGTCGGCACGGCCTTAAAGAACGAAATAATGCGTAAAATAGCTGCGATCACGAGGCAGATGCCGCCAACGGTAATCGCGATCTGCGCCCAATACATTTGAATGCCAATACCAGATGCGACAATCCCACCACGTTTTCCCGCAAAAATCAGCCCAGCATAGGCAAGGATGCCGCCCAGCACCAATGTGGCGACATCAACCAGCAAACTGAGCTTGCGCCGGAACTTCTCAGGAACGGTATCAATGACAATGCTGAAAGTAATCTGTTTGCCCTGCAAATAGGCATAGGCAACGCCAAACATGCAGCCATAGATCATCGCATATTTTGCGACCTCCTCGCTCCATTGCAGGGGGGCGGAAAACAGGTAACGGCTCACACTGCCAGCAAAAACAACGCCAAAGACAACGAGGATACTGATCCCCGAAAGTCCGGCGAGCAAACGCATAAACGCAATTTCGACGCGTTGCATGGGGGTCCCCCGGATCATCGCGGACAACGGAATGCTTTTAGAAAAAGCATGGCGGCGGGGAGAAAAGGACGGACCAGGCTCAAAGGAGAAACACCCGGTCCGCCAAAACCAATTACATCGAGGCTTCTGCCTCGACAACAGCGGCCTGCAGCTTTTCAATCCATTGCGCATCAATCTGACCGGAAAGCCATTCGATCACAGCCGGCTGTGCCGCATCACGGAACGCTTTGAGCTGCTCTGCGGTCGGCGTGGTCACTTCCATGCCTTCCTCTGCCAGTTTGGCAACGCCTTCTGCGGAATTGAACTGCTGAATTGCACGGCCAACGTTTGATGCAACACCCGCAGCACGACGCAGAAGCGCCTGATCTGCTTCGGACAGATCCTGATAAATCGCTTCATTTACGACAATAAAGTCGGTGCCATAAACGTGACGATCAAGTGTGAGGTACTTCTGCATTTCGTAGAATTTGTTGGCATAGATCACGCTGATCGGATTTTCCTGACCATCAACCGTACCGGTGGTAAGGGCGGTCGGAACTTCCGGCCACGGGATCGGGGTTGGCTCACCACCTAGTGCCTTGACCATCTCAACAAACAGCGGGACGGTCATGACACGAATTTTCAGACCTTCCATATCCGACGGCTGGGCAACAGCACGTTTGGAGTTGGTAAAGTTACGGAAACCAGTTTCACCATAAGCCAAGGTGCGCAGGCCGGTTTTCTCCAGACAATGTGCGGCAAGTTCCTTGCCGAAATCACCATCCAGTACGCTCCATGCCACATTGGCATTCGGGAAAATATACGGCACATCAAGGACGGCTGCCTCTGGGCAAACCTTTGAAAACGGACCTGAAACCATCGACATGGCCAGCGTGCCGTCCTGGGTATTTTGCAAAAGGTCAGTTTCACCGCCAAGCGAACCGGCGGGGAACAGGGCAACCTCAATACGGCCACCGGATTCTGCTTCGACAATGTTTTTAAAGACCTGCGATGCGGCACCTTTTTTCGAGGTGGTCCACTCTGCCGGATCAACGTGGGCAAAGTTCAGCGTTACGTCAGCAGCATGCGCCGAAAAACCAAATGACGCAGCAGCCATAGAAACGGCACCAAAAAGGGCACCCTTGGAAATCATCTTCATTACGTCCTCCCGATTAAACAAAATTCCGTAGACCTTGGTTGCTTCAAACAATCTTGTTGTTTTGCGGCCTCTTTTCGGAATTAGGATAATTTAAAAAATATAGGAGATTTTGTCAAACATTCTATATTTTCATCAAAAACAGCCGCTTACCCCGTCAAACAACACAGAACCGATGATCAAAACCCTCATCAAGGTTGCCGATTAGAGATTGGAATTTAAGGATGGAAATGCGAATCGGCTCGGCAAATGCAACAGGATCATTTCGACAATCACGCCAATAACATGCCTCTCGAAAACTGCTTGCTGTAAATTCCTGTATTTGTGCTAGTTTAACTGTGAAATTGATCCGATGAACTCTGATATAAAACCATTTCCAAAGTGAATTCTGTGAACACTCTCACCGGCCCCACATCACCCCAGCTTGCAAAAATTGCCTCGCGTATTCTGGCGGGCAGCTTCCTGTTTGAGGATCTTGATCCTGAACTGCTTGAACAGCTGTCTGCTCAGGCCACCGTCCGCCGTCTTGAAGATGGTCAGTTGCTGTTTGAAAAGGGGGCTGCGGCCGACGGTCTTTATGCTGTCGAAGCCGGCAAGGTTCGCATTTCATCGGTGTCGGAAACCGGCAAGGAAATCGTTTTGAACGTGCTTGCTCCTGGGGCTGTGTTTGGCGAAATCGCCCTTTTGGATGGCGAACCGCGCACCGCAACCGCACGCGCCGTTGGTCCAACGCGCTTCCTGTTCATTTCGCGTGATGCCTTCTTTGAAATATTTGACCGCGAAGCACCTTTGCGCCGCCATATCACGGCACTTCTGTGTCGTCGTTTGCGGTGGGTCAGTGATTTACTCGAAGATGCCAACTTCCTTGATCTTATGGCGCGCCTGATCAAACGCATCCTGTGGCTTGCCGAACGCCATGGCGGCCCTGACCCCGAAGGCATCCGCATTGCTCTTCCGCTGTCACAGCAGGAGCTTGGCCTGATGCTTGGTGTGACGCGCGAAGCGGTCAACAAGAAACTGCGTGAACTTGAAAAGCGCGACATGATCACGCGCCGTGACGGACGTCTGGTGATCAAGGATGCCGACGGGCTCAAACAGCTTCTTGCTGATGCAATCAAGAACTGACCCCACACTCTCACTGTTTGATCGGCTTGTCGCACGCGAAGAAAAGCGCGGACTGATCCTTGTTGCGTTTTTGCGCATCTGCATGCTGGCCTTCATCCTGCTTTTGTTCAGCAAACCGGATTCTCCAACCGGCACGCTTTATACCCTGCTTGAGGTTCTCGGCTGGTTCATTCCCGGTGTTTTCATTCAATTGCTGGTCGCAGCACGCGGCGGAAAATGGGTATGGCTGCTGTATCTTTTGGCAGTCATTGATGCCGGACTGATTGTTTATATATCGGTGGTGCCCGATCCCCTTAATCCGCTCACCAACCATCCCGCATGGCTGTATGGCTTTGTTGTGCGTGACCGTGGCGTAGTCTTTTCAATGATCATGATGGCGCTTGTCATCATGACATTTTCGCCGCGACTGATCCTGTGGTTCGGTTTTTGGCTGTTGATGGCGTGGATTACGGCAATCGTCTGGCTGATGCATCGCCCCGGCGTCATTATTTCCCAGCATTTTGGCGACGACTGGAACCCGACAAAGCAGGAACTGATCGACACTTACAATCTGCCGGAGTTTGTCGATATCTCTGCCTTGGCCGAACAAGTGGTCATTGTTGTCGTGTTTACGTTGGCCTGTGCGGTAATGGTTTCGCGCTTACGCGTGTTGATCAACCAATTTGCTGCCGCCGAACGCGCACATGGCAATCTGGCGCGTTACTTCCCCGTCGCCCTTGCCGACCGCCTTGCCGATCGCGATGAACCCATACGGGTTGGAGAACGCCGTGAATGCGTCATCATGTTTGCCGATATTATCGGGTTTTCCGGCTTTGCCGAAAAACGCGATCCGCAAGACGTCATGAAATTCCTCAACCAGTTTCACCAGATCGCCACCACACAGATCGGTGCCTATGGCGGAATTGTCGAAAAATATATCGGTGATGCGGTGATGGCCAGCTTTGCTGCCTTTGATGACCTCCCGTGCCCCGCGTCAAATGCCCTGTGCGCAAGTCAGGCCATCGTGTCGCAGGTTTCTGAATGGCAAGCCCGCGAACCCACAGATGACGGCTTACCGCTCCGGATTGGTGTCGGGCTTAATTTTGGCCCCGCCGTTGTGGGTGACATCGGACAGCGCGAAGCGGTAACACCGGCGGTAATCGGGGCGAGTGTCAATCTTGCCGCCCGGCTTGAACGTGCGACCCGCAAGCTTGAGACCGACACCGTGATGAGTGAAAGTTTCGCCAACCAGATACGCAACGAAAGTTCCGTTTCAGGATCTGTTTTATTGCGTCATTATCAACAGCATGAATCCATTCGGGTAAAAGGATTTAGTGACCCAATACCTGTTCTGTTTCACCGTGATCTTGAAAACTAGCCAAATTCCATAGCCGTTATTGCAATAAAGCCTTGAAATCGGGCAATACAGCCCCAAAATGCGTTTTATCTCATGCACATGTGCTGACAACTGATCAGCAGGAGGAAGTGATGGCCACACCCACAGAAACGACTCCCCCGGCACCTCAAGCGGTACCGTCTTCTGTAAGGTTAACAACCCTGTTTGGTGAACGCGAATTTGAATGGGACAAAGCCATTTATTTCCCTGCGGGACTAAAAGGCTTTCCTGACCATAATGTCTTTGCCTTGGCAAACTTCCCCGGAGACGGCGCAAGTAGCTTTCTCCTGATGCAATGCCTGACCGAACCGGAACTGGCCTTTATCGTTGCCCCCTACAATATGGACAGCGATACAATTAACCCGGAACACCTTGAACAGGCCTTCACCATCCATGGCATCAAAAAGAATGACGGCGCTGTGCTTTTGATTGTCACTCTGCACAAGCCCGAAGATAACGGCGATGTGTCCATGTCAGTCAATCTGCGCGCACCAATTATCATTGATACGGAACGTCAGTCCGCCTACCAACACCACCTGCCCGAAGCCGGACATTATGACTTCCATCACGTTGTAAAATAGACACCGTAAATCGGCTTAACGCTTGTTCTGCTCTGGCTCAATCTAAGAGCCCAGCATCATTGCGCCTTTTTGCTCGAACCTTGCAATACCCCAGCCGCCACCAACCAGCTGAGAACAAATTTAGGTTGGCCTATTCCCTTCCTTGATCCTGCCATGTTTTCGCGTGAAAGTGGCATGAATGAAACCACATTAACCGGACAAGGGATCGGGAATGTCTGTAACACTGCGAAACCGTTTTGCACTTGCCGCACTTTTGGGTACGGCTGTTTTTTTTGGTCCGGATATCGAGACCGCACGCGCGCAAGAAGCCTCTGAAAGCCGCGCCAAGCTCAATACATCAATTCCCGTTTCCGCCAGCAACCGGACAAAATTGCAGCTCAGCGTCTATCCCGGCAATCTGGCTATGGTTGCCGAACAGCGCACCGCCGACATCCCCGAAGGGCAAAGCATCCTTCAGATTGATGGTCTTGCGCCCACGGTGATGGATGACTCGTTTCTGATCGGCACTCCCAACAACAGCGATCTCGTCTGGACGTCGCTTCGCAATTCGATGAATGGTACAGACGCCATCACCGCCCTTCTGCGCAATCAGATCGGCAAGGAGGTCATCATTCGTCGCGATGATGACCTGATTGAAGGCAAACTGCTGTCCCTGTCAGGAATGGCGCTGGTGCAAACCGATGCCGGAATTGAACAGGTGCCGATCCATCAGATCATCATCAGCAAGCTGCCCGATGGCTTTTCCCCCGATCCATCAATTGAGGCTGAAATTGCCACCACATCGGCCCTTGATCATCTTTCGATGGCCTATCTTCTGGGCGGGATTGGCTGGAATACATCCTATGTCGGGCACTATGACAGTGAGGCCAACAACCTGACACTGTCGGCCATTGCACGGGTAACCAATCAATCCGGGGCGGCGTTCGATGATGCGCAATTGCGTCTGGTGGCCGGTGATCCCAACCGCGTCAGCCAAGCACCAATGCCGGTTGCCAAAGCAGCCCGCAATGAAATGATGATGTCAGCCATGGCCGATTCATCCGGTGCGGCACCGGACCGCGAAAGTTTTGAAAACCTGCATGTCTATGGCCCGTTTGACGGCCTTTCGATGCAAGATGGCGATACCGTGATCTTGCCGTTGATTGACAAACAATCCCTGCCGGTCACCCGTCGCGCCATTTTCAATGGCTCAAGCAATGCTTATAATATGGGCCAAAATGGCGAACCGGACTTTGTCCGCCCTGATCTTGAAATCAAGATCACCAACAAAGGCGGGGCGGATAATCAAAGCCCGTGGCCAGATGGCGTTGTGCGTATTTTTGCCAACAGCACATCGGGCGACACCCGCTTTGTCGGTGAAGATAACCTGTCGCTGACCCCGGTAGAACGCGAAGCCACCCTTCGTCTTGGTAAGGCCAGTGATGTTTCGGGTACGCGCCATGTGACGTCCTTTACCCGTAAGGCACGCCCAAACATGCCCGACGCAGTCACGGCTGATTTGGAATGGAAAATCAGCAACACCAGTTCGCGTGCAGAAACGATCACAATTTACGAAAACATGCCAAGTGACTGGGTCGTTAATGCCGAAAACCACAAGCATGTCCTTGTGCAGCCCGGCCTGATCCGTTGGGACATCGACGTCCCGGCCAATCAGGAAGTCACCGTCAGCTGGTCGGTCAGCAGCATCAATTAAGCCATCAAGGCGCAACCTGACATACAAGGTTGCGCCTTGATCTTATTGAAGGCCCCCGCGTGCCGTCACAACGGCGCGTCATCGCCCTGGGGTCGTTTGCTGTTGTAAAACGCCTTTGCCAGCGGCAACAGCAACGCCGCATCGGGAACCTGACCGGTGTCATCACACAATTCGGCATAGATACAAATCAGTTTGGTCAGCAAGACGAAAGCTTCCTGATCATTCATCCCGGCAAACCGGCCAAGGATACGGATCGCCTCACCCGCCGCATCGCGTGCCAAATCCAGCTGGCCCGCACCGCGCATGGCCAGAACCAGGGCCGCCAGTGAATAGCCAAGATCCAGTCGTTCCAGATCATCCTTGCGTCCGACACAGCCATTCAATCGATCCCGACGCAGTGCAACTGCCTGAGACGCTGCATCTATCGCCCATTCCCATTGCCCAGCATCTAGCTCAAGGGCCGCGCGGTTGTTCAGGCTAAGCGATAATCCGGCAATCGCCGCATCGCGTGCCTTGGGTAAATGACTGGCAAAAAGCTGATCGGCCTTATCAAACAAGCTCAGGGCATAGTCCCGTTTGCTGTGATGCTGACTGGTCGCCATCTCCAGATACAACCTTGCCAAAGTCAGGGAGCCGGGTTCTGTCGCCTCAATGAAGGACAAACGCAACGCATATTCGTCTGATTTGTCCTGCATGTTTTTCCCGCCACCCCGTGTTTGCTGTCTTATTTTCGCGCCCCACCGCCCAATACCGGTGTTACACGCAAAGACGTTTCGGCAAGGTGCCTTGTGAAGGAGGGTAAATCAGCGATAAGCTGTTTGCGGACCATGAACGGCCTGATACATAATCTGTTTTTACATTTGCCCCACAGTCGGAAAACAGCCCCGCATGAACATGTCGAGTGAAACCCTGCGTGCCCTTTACGGCACTTGGCGCATTGCCCGTGGCGATGCCAACGGGCTGACATTTTTTGATTTTTCCCTAAACGGATTTTGGCGATCCTTTTTGGCCGCCATCATCGTATTCCCGGCTTTTGCATTTTTACGCTGGCATGATTTGCTTGACGCACCGGAAGATTTCCCGGTGGGACGTTATATGACCGTCGAAGTTGTTGCCTATGTCATTAAATGGCTGGCATTTCCGGTTTTGATGTATCAAGTGATGCCAATCTTGGGGCGCACCGAACGATATATCGGCTTTATCACGGTCTATAACTGGTCAAGCGTCCTGCAAATGGCGGTGTATCTTGTCGCACTGCTGCTGGGCGTTTTGTTCCCCATGCTGGGACCGGGCGGATTTGTCATGGTCGCGGTCATCGCGATGCTGGTCTACGGCGTTTATATCGCGCGTTTGACCCTGTCTGTTCCGATCCCGACGGCCAGTGCGATTGTCATGGCCGATTTCCTGTTATCCATGGTGATCACATCCATCGGTATCCGACTGGCACTTGGACAGTTATTCTAAAAACATAAACCGCAAAAAATCATCCTCATCAGGGAGAAACACACATGAAACCGGTTCTTGCCGTCACCCGCCGACTGCCCGACGCCGTCGCAAAACGGGCTGCGGAAAACTATGACATCCGAACGCAGGAAGATGACGATCCGCTGTCGCGCAATGAAATTCTGACCCTGTGCCATGGTGCGGATGCCGTCCTTGTATCGGTTGGTGATCCGATTGATGCGGCGTTTTTTGACGCCCTGCCAGACAGTGTCAAAATCATCGCCACCTTCTCAGTCGGGACCGATCATATTGATCTGTCAGCAGCCCGCAAAAAGGGCGTGATCATTGGCAATACGCCGGGCGTTCTAACCGATGCAACCGCCGATATCGCATGGCTTTTGATTTTGGGTGCGGCACGCCGTGCCAGCGAAGGCGAGGCAGAAGTCCGCAATGACACATGGTCAAGCTGGCGTCCGACCCATTTGATGGGCACACAGGTCACCGGCAAGAAGCTGGGCATCATCGGCATGGGCCGCATCGGACAGGCGGTTGCCAAGCGCGCCCGCGGTTTTGATATGGAAATCCATTATTTCAACCGGAGCCAACTGCCCAAAGATCAGGAAAATGGTGCGACCTATCACAGCAGCATGGATGACCTGCTGCCCCATTGTGATTTCCTGTCACTGCATTGCCCATCGACCCCGGAAACCAAGGGTATGGTCAATACCGACTTCATTTCCAAACTGCCCGACGGGGCAATCATTGTGAACACCGCACGCGGCGATGTGGTCAATGACAAGGACCTGATTGCCGCATTGAAATCGGGCAAGCTGACAGCGGCGGGGCTGGATGTATTTGCCGGGGAACCGAATATCGAACCGGCTTATCGCGATCTTTCCAACACGTTCCTGTTGCCACATCTCGGCTCAGCCACGGTTGAAACCCGCAATGCCATGGGCTTTCGTGCGCTTGATAACATTGATGCCTTTGTTGCCGGTAAGGACGTACCCTTCACGGTTTAACACTGCGCACAAACCGCTAAAACATCATGAAAAAGGCGCCGAAATTCGGCGCCTTTTTCATTGATCGGAGAAGCATCGATACGGCACTTGTCCGTGGCGTGACGCAGTCATCAACAGATCAGAGATCACTTTCTTCGCCTGCGGGCAGGATACAGGCGATTTCACGACCATCGCGGCTGATTTTGACCCGGCCACCATGGATTTCGACCACCGCGCGCACCATCGCCATGCCAAGGGCACGGCGGGCTGACGGGCTTTCGCCGTCGCGCAACCCTTCAAACAGCATCGGCTGCGGGGCTTCATCCGAAAGCGATATTGAAATTTCGATATCCTCACCGCGTCGACGCGCCATGACGGAAACTTCACTGCCTTCGGGGGCGGAGCGCAGGACATTGGTTACAAGGATGAAGAGGGCCTGTTTCAATCGGCGTTCATCGGCCACCATCCAGCCAATATTGCGCGAACAATACAGCCTGAGCGACACATTCAATTCGGCCAACCGCGCCCGGGTCAGTGCTTCAAGCGAACGTAGCAAACGCCGGGGATCAACCGTATCCAGTTCAAGGGCAACCTGCCCCGACCCAAGGGTCGCCAGATCGCGCATGTCATCGACGAGGGCCAGCATGCTTTGGGCTTCGGACCGGATGGTTTCAACCGACCGGGCGACATTGCCGTTTAGATGCGGGATCAAACGATCCGACTCGCCATTGATATGATCAAGTGGCTTGGTCAATTCGCGCGATACGGTGGAAATGAAATCCGATTTCATCTGATCGGCGGTGCGCAGCGCCTCGTTGCGTTCACGCAGCGCACGTTCCACCCGAATGGTATCGGTGACATCAATATAGGACATCATCACCGCCCCATCGGGCAACGGCACAATGGCAAAATCAACAATAGAGTTATCAGACCGCTCAAGCCGCCCATTCATCGGTTCGTGGTTGGTGATGCGGGCCACCATCCGACTTTTGAACTTGTCCCAGTCATCGCGTTCACGCCAGTATTCACGCGACTTTTCAACCACCTCGGCCAGATGTGGGGCCGCATCAAGAAACGCCGGATCAAGCCCCCAAAGATCGGCAAAACCATGATTGTGCAGACGTAAACGACCATCCCCACTGATCACGCCAACCGCTTCATGCAGGCTTTCAAGCGTTTCACGCTGAACCGCAATCAGGGTGTTATAGCTGCTTTCCAGCACCAGCTTGTCAGTGACATCTTCATAAACAAACATCAGCCCGCCAAACGGATGGGGTGATGTAAACCGGCGCAACGTCATGCCATTTGGCAAATGCATCAGGTCTTCTTCTGATTTCAGAAGATCGGTAAACCGTTGATTTTCAGTATTGCGGAACTGGTTAAAATCGGTGACTTCGGGCAATTTACGTTCATCGCGCAAACGCCGCAAAACATCATCATGGGTCGGTTCTGACCACAGCCATTCGTCATCAAGATCCCAAAGCTTGGTAAAGGCGGTGTTAAAGAAAATAAGCCCCTTGTCCCCGCCGTAAACCGCAATCGCCGTTCCAAGATTTTCGAGAACTTCAGCATGTGCGCGAATATGACGCGACAGATCAGACTGCAATTCTTCAACCGATGTGCAATCAATCGCAAACCCGATCAGTTCATCCGACGCATCGGGGTTTTGTGACAGCATTTCAGTAATGCGCAGCAATTTGCGATCACCGCGAATAACCACGTGATAGTCACGTGTCAGATCCTCGCCATTGCGCTGAACCGATGCGGCAAGCGAACGCCCGTGATCGGGAATGATGCCTGCACCAATTTCCGCCTGATTTTCAAGCACGTCCTCGATGCTGGACCGCTCAACCGCATCGGCATAAGCCGCATTGCAATCAATCAGGCGCAATTCACTGTCACGCCGCCAGACAGGGAACGGCAAGCTATCAAGTAACAACCGAAGTCCGGAAACCTCATGTTTAAGAACCTGAAAATCACCAAACTGGTTTTCGCGTTCACGGGTATGGCGGGTTTCATCACGGAACCACAATCCGTGTGCCAACACATCAGCCGACCGGTCCTTGCGCGCCGACATCCCCGTCACATGGTATTTGCGCTCATCAAGGGTGTTCACCCACTGTTCAAACCGTTCATGCCCGGTTTTAAGGCCGCGCACCCGTTCCTTAAGGAGTTTGGCATCCTCATCGCGCAATTGATCAAGCAAATCGGGAAAACGTCCATCCGCGCCAAGGCTAAAGGCCCGCTTTAACCCCGGGCTTGCACCCTCAGCAAATCCTGTATGGCTCCAGTAATAAACCGGATCCGGACCGGCAAATAAAAGCTGGGTGAAAAGTTCTGTTTCACCGGCCAGTTCATGTTCGTGATCTTCGACTTCTTCAAGATGGCGGCGCATGCGCAGTGACAGTCGCCAGCCAACCCAGGCTGCAATCGCCGCACCAATAAACGCGGCCAACCCAACCACCAGCCAGTCGCGATCACTTAGCCCCGCAAGGCTGCCAAAAATCGTCGCACCAATACCGGCATTGCCATCCGGTTCCGATACAATCGCCGGAGCATTATCAAGTCGAAATTTATCCTGCGCATGAAGTTGCGTCGAAACAACAAGCATGGTCAGCGCACCGCACGCCCACCGCCAGACTGCCGACAGCCGAAATCCGGGATATTTGCGCGAAAATACCTTCACCTGTTCCTTTCGCCGAACTTGATCAGAAGCTTGATCGGATGCCTGCCGTGTCACGTGTTGTTAACCGTTTGTGTTTATGAGCTATTATTATGGTGAAAACGGGGTGCTTTTACCACCGTTTCGCATCATTGCAGCAACAGCCTTGGCTGGAGCCGCATTTCACGGGGTCATCCCATGGAAAAACCGCGATGACATGGCGTATGAATCGGGCTATGTCTGCGGTGTCGTCGTTAACAACAGATACAGCGTACCCGTCCCGAATATGAGTCTAAAACCGCAGCTAGATCTTTTTGCGAAGCACGCGGAGGCAAAGCCTGCCGCGTCACAGAAGGAATCCGCCGCGCTCAAGGCTTCCAAGGATGCCGGACCTGAAATTCGCGATCTGTTCGACACCAATTTCAATGCTGCTGACATTGCCGAATGGGAACTGCTGTTTCGCGATGCACCGCAATATAATTATCATTTCAAACGATCCCAGATCGCATCGGCCTTTGACCGTCCGCTGCACAAAAAGCTGATTGCATCGCACGCCTTTGAACGGTTGCGTGAAATCTCGTTTCTCGGTGCCATTGATTATCTGTTCCATCCCAATGGACGCCCAGCCAATATCCGCCATTCGCGCTATGATCACACCATTGGTGTAGCCCTGCTGTCGCAGCAATATTGCCGTTTGATGGATCTGTCAGAGGCTGACCGCGACCTTCTCGGTGCGGCTGCCCTGTTGCATGATATCGGCCATGGTCCGTTTTCCCATACGCTGGAACCGGAATTTGCCCGGCGGTTCAACCGCAATCACCATCAACTGACCAATCAGATTATCACCGGCGAGGTCCAGCTTGATCTTTCGGTCAATCATCTTCTGGTCAAACATGGCGTTGACCCGGACGAGGTGATTGCGCTTCTGTCGAAAAAATCGACCCACCCGCATGCCAGCCTTTTGTCGGGGCCGGTCAATATCGACACGCTGGAGGGCATCAGTCGGACCAAGACATATGTCCACCCGAACTATGTCCATTGTCATCCGCGCTTGCTGCTTGAAGCCGCCGTCAAACTTGATGGCGAATCACTCAAACGGCTTGATAAGTTCTGGCAGCTTAAAGAAGACATCTATCGCAATTTCATTTTTGGCCCGATGTGCTTTGCCACCGACCATTTATGCCGCGAATTTGTCGTCAATAATGCCCCGGACTTTGCCGCCGATGACTTCCTGTTGACTGAAAAGGCGTTCTTGCAACGCCACCCGACCTTTAAAAAATTCCTGTTCAGTCTGAAAAACCGGATTGAGCTCGACGGGGTTGTTGATGCGGTTGATCAGAATAAATTCAGTGCCGCCGCCGCCATTCTTGAAGACAACAAAACCAAGGTGCCCAAGCGCGAATTTCACATCAACGCCGATGTCGATGTGAAATGCTTCGCCGACCTGTCAAAACGCTATTACGAAGAAAAAAATTCGTTCCTGCGCCGTGTCGGAAGCCTGACAGACCCGGCACAACAGGCTGCTGCGGCCAGCCTGTTTGATTAGGATCATCCAGCCCCAATAACCTCACCTAATCGCGCTGTAAAGATGCAAGAAATGTCTGGTGGGCTGTTTCCAAATGCCGTTCAAGTGCTGCGGTCGCAGCACCTTGATCCTGTCTGAGGATCGCATCGATAATCTCAAGATGCTCTTGCACCGCAAATCCATTGCGCCCGACCTGGTTCTTCTTCGACCAGCGATAGTGAAAATGGAAAATCACCGATATTGAATCCTGAAAGCCATCCATAAACCGGTTCCCGGCGGCAGCATTCAAGGTCCGGTGAAAACGGGTATCAAGCTCTGAAAACTCGGTAAACCGCGTATCGATTTCGCTGCGCAATTGAATGTGTTCCTGACGCAGACGCAACAGCTTTCCCCAGAACGGCTCATCTTCGGGAATGTCAAAAATTGCACGGATCGCGCGACATTCAAACATCCTGCGGACTTCATGAAGCTCCAGCGCATATTGCTCGGTGAAGCCTTCAAGGATCCAGCTGCGCTGTGGTTCCTTGCGGATAAAACCAACCCGGCTCAGCCCGATCAGAAATTCACGGATGGCAGTATTTGAAACGCCGAACCGCCGGGCCAAAGCCGCCTCGCTCAGGCGGCTCCCCGGGGCTGGTTGCGCGTCTTTCAGCCACATCATGAAATCGGTCTCAAGCCGTTCTTCAAGGCTTCTGATTTCTGAAATCGGAAAGTAATCGGACTTCTGAGGTTGGCGCAATAATACAATCGGAAAACTGTTTGATGAAATCAGGTTAATCTCGATTGCGCGTTCCAAAACGCGGCGCGCCAAAGTCCGGCTCACAACAAGTAACCGCGCCAAACCCGATATCGTATCAGGAGAATTCCCGATCGATACACTGTCGAGCCATGTGTTGAAGCTGGTCTTGAATTTTCGGTCTGAACGGGCCATGACGACAACTGTCTTTTAAAGTGTTTTTTAAGCATTAAAGACAGTTGAGATGGATGGCAACTGTTCCCTAAGATGAAACCGAAAATAGAACAAAAAAAGAGTTCAAAATCATGGAGGTTACAATGTTCACCCGGAAACTCATCCGTGGCACCGTCATGGGCCTGACGGCCCTTGTTGCCCTTGCCGGAATGCCCAAAAATTCCAGCGCGCAGGAAGTTCTGAAATTCGGCCACGTCTATGAGGTCGATACCCCGTATCACCGTGCGGCTTTAAAAGCATCCGAGCTGTTCGCCGAACGTACCGATGGCCGCTATAAAATCGAAGTCTTCCCGGCATCCCAGCTCGGCAAGGAAGCCGCCATCAACGAGGCGCTGACCCTCGGCTCAATCGACATCATCTATACCGGCGTTGCCTATCTCGGGCAGACATACCCACCGATTTCGATCTCCGATTATCCGTTTACGCTACGCGGTTACGAACACTGGCTGAACTACACCAAGTCGGACCTGTTTGCCGAACTGTCGAAAGAATATACCAGTGTCACCGGCAATGAGATCGCCGGGCTGGTTTATTACGGCGCACGTCATGTCACCTCGAACAAACCGATCCTGACACCGGCTGATATGAAGGGTCTTAAAATCCGCACCCCGAATGCACCGGCCTATCAGATGTTCCCCAAGGAAACCGGTGCTAACCCGACGCCAATGGCCTTTTCCGAAGTGTATCTTGCTCTGCAACAGGGTGTTGTAGATGCACAGGAAAACCCGCTTCCGACCATTAAGTTCAAGAAGTTCTATGAAGTTCAGTCAAACATCAACCTGACCGGTCATATCATCAACTCGTTGATCATGCTGGTGTCGCCTTCCACCATGGACAAACTGGGGGATGAAGACGGCAAAGTTCTGCTTGAAACCCTTCAGGAAGCCGGTATCGGCGCATCCAATGAAATCGTGAAAAACGAAAATGAGTTGGCCGACTGGTTCCGTGAACAGGGTGTTACGGTTAATGAAGTCGACCGTGGTCCGTTCATAGATGTCATCGCCCCGCGCCTGAAAAGCGACGACATGCCATGGGATCCAGAAATCTTTGAGCGCCTAGAAGCCATCAAAGGGTAACCCTAGCCTAACTTTGTTCAGCTTCCAACCGGGGGACCTTGTTTCCCCCGGTTGCGCCATGTCCGATTTCCGACGGAGACACACATGTCCGACATTAACGGGGATCTTTTTACCGAACAGGAACAGCAAGAGGCCGACACACATGCCAGCCTCAAACTCACATGGGCCGATATTCCCGCGCTTATGATTTTCTGTGCTCTGTTCGTGACCGTATTCCTGCAATTCTTTACCCGCTACGTGCTCAATGACTCCCTTGCATGGACCGAAGAAATCGCACGCTATCTGCTTATTCTGGTGGCCTTTGTCGGTGCGGTGAAATGTCAGCTCGTCGACAGCCACATCCGGCTTGAAATCATCGACAAACTTGCCGGTCGGGCCCTGCCACGGCTTAAAATCATCGCCCTTACCCTTTCGGCCGGGTTCTTTGGGTTTGCCATCTATTCGCTCAACGAACTGATGACCAAAACCTCCTATCAGAAAATGGTCTCTCTCCCATTTCCCAAATATTACTTCTACGGGCTGATCATGGTCGCCCTTGGTGTGCTTGTCGCCGTCCACGTGCGGCAGATTTATGTGCTGCTGCGGAGTGAACCCTGATGAGCTTCCTTATCCTTCTGATATCGCTGGCTGTTTTTATTGCCGTGCGTGTCCCGATTGCCGTTGCACTTGGCCTTTCATCGCTCATTTACATCCTGATCGAAGGCATGCCGTCGGTCGTGCTGCTTCATAACATGATCAATGGCATGAACAGTTTCCCGCTGCTGGCCATTCCGTTCTTTATTCTGGCCGGTGGGTTGATGAATTCCGCGGGGATTACAAGCCGTATTTTTGCCTTTGCCCGCGCGCTTGTCGGCTGGTCCCATGGCGGACTGGGACATGTTAATATCGGGGCCAGCATTGTGTTTGCCGGCATGTCGGGGGCGGCGGTCGCCGATGCGGGCGGGCTTGGCGCCATTGAAATCAAAGCCATGCGCGATGCAGGATATGATGACGACTTTTCGGTTGGCATCACGGCTGCCTCCTCGACCATCGGCCCGATCATTCCCCCATCCCTGCCGCTTGTTATTTTCGGGGTGATGGCATCGGTATCTATCGGCGAACTGTTTGTGGCCGGGATCATTCCCGGATTGCTGATGGCCGCATCCTTGATGGTGATGGTCTGGTGGATCGCGCGCAAACGCAACTACCCACGCGATGTCGCCTTTAGCCCAAAGCTCGTTGGATCGACGTTCCAGACCGCTTTCCTGCCGCTATTGACCCCGGTGATCATTGTTGGCGGTATTGCATCGGGGATCTTTACCCCGACCGAGGCTGCTGTATGTGCGGCAAGCTATGCCATTGTTCTCGGCATGCTGGTCTATCGCACGCTCAGCTGGAAAAAACTGGTGCGCGTATCTGTCGAAACCATCGAAACCACGGCATCGATCATGCTGATCGTCGGCACGGCCAGTGTGTTTGCATGGATTCTTGCCGCCAATCAGGCCGCTGTCGTGTTTTCCGAAACGCTTCTTGCCCTGACTCAGGACAAAATCCTGATCCTTTTGATCATCACGCTGATTGTTCTGGTGGTCGGTCTGTTTATGGAAACGATTGCCGCGATTTCAATTCTGGTCCCGGTGCTTCTGCCAATTTCGATGCAGCTTGGCATCGATCCGGTCCACCTTGGGATCATCGTGATCCTGAACTTGATGATCGGGCTTTTAACCCCGCCCATCGGTATGGTGCTTTATGTGCTTTCCAAGGTGTCATCCGTACCGTTTGAGCAATGTGCGAAGGCAACCATGCCGTTTCTCGTACCGCTGATCGCGGTGCTGCTGCTTCTGACCTTTGTGCCGTCCATAACGCTGTTCCTGCCCGATCTTCTGTATCGGCAGTAATCCACCCATCAAGACAGAGGCCAAAGCACATGACCACTTCATCCCCAGACAGCATTCTGTTGCACCCCGGCGACAATGTTGAAATTGCGCTCGGTAATCTGGCCAAGGGTGCCCGGCTTTCCCAAAGTGGGGTTCTCTTGAATGCACCGGTCACACGCGGGCACAAAATCGCCACCCGCCCGATTGCGGCTGGCGACCCGGTGCTGCGCTATGGTCAGATTATCGGGGCGGCCACCACCGATATTGCGCCGGGCGATCATGTTCATACCCACAATATCGGCATGAGCGACCATCGCCAGGACTATGACTTTGCCAAGGATATCGCAGCACTGCCGGCGGCCACCGAGCAGAAATTCTTTATGGGCTATCCACGCAGTGACGGACGGTTTGGCACCCGTAATTATATTGGTGTGCTGACCTCGGTAAATTGTTCGGGCAGCGTCGCGCGCTTTATGGCCGAGCAGGCGGAAAAAACCAGCTGGTTTGCCGAACTTGAAAATGTCGATGGCATTGTGCCCATCGTCCACGGCAGCGGCTGTGGCATGGGCCGACATGACGAAGGCTATGACACCCTGTTTCGCACCTTATCAGGTTACGCCAAACATCCGAACTTTGGCGGCATTTTGCTTGTCGGGCTGGGGTGCGAAGCCATGCAGGTCGAAGATTTGGTCGGGGCGGAAAAACTGCGTCATGATGGCAACTTCCATTACATGACCATTCAAAACAGTGGCGGCACGCGCCAAACCGTCGAACGTGGTGTGGATATCCTGCGCGACCTCGCCCTTCGTGCCAATACGGTTAAACGCGTGCGTGTCCCGGCATCGGAACTGGTCGTTGGGTTACAATGTGGCGGGTCGGACGGATATTCCGGCATCACTGCCAACCCCGCCCTTGGATATGCTTCGGACCTTCTGGTCCGGCAGGGTGGCACCACCATTTTATCGGAAACACCGGAAATCTATGGCGCGGAACATCTTCTGACCCGACGCGCCATAAGCGTCGAAGTCGGACAGAAACTGGTTGATCGGATCAACTGGTGGGAAAACTATACGTCTGTGCGCGGCGGTGAAATGAACAACAACCCATCACCCGGCAATAAACGCGGCGGTCTGACAACCATTCTGGAAAAGTCACTCGGGGCCGTTGCCAAGGGTGGCACCGCGCCGCTGACAGACGTTTATCAGTTCGGCCAGATCATCGACAAGAAGGGCTTTGTCTTTATGGACAGTCCCGGATATGACCCCTGCTCGGTGACCGGTCAAATCGCCAGTGGCGCCACCCTGATCGCCTTTACCACCGGCCGCGGATCGGTGTCGGGATATATCCCAAGCCCGTGCATCAAGCTTTCGACCAACACGGCGATGTATGAAAACATGCACGAAGACATGGACATCAATTGCGGTGACATTGCCGACGGGAACGTCACCATCGAAGACAAAGGCCACGAAATATTCGAAATGTTCCTGCGCGTCGCATCAGGAACCGAAAGCAAAAGCGAAGCCCTTGGCTTTGGCAATGCCGAATTCGTCCCGTGGCAAATCGGCGCTGTGATGTAGGACGATATTGCTTGCCTGTTTGACTGATATCCATGCCCCGGCGTAGCATCGCGGGCATAAACCCACATCGGTTAAAAAGGACACAGCGGACATGGCCCGGAACCACAATCGGACTTTCGTGATCATCGGGCTTGGCACCGTGGGCAGTACGGTTGCCTCTGATCTGGTGCGGTATGGCAATCACGTCATGGGCATTGATATCAACGAAAAATCGGTAGCCGCCCTGTCTGATACCCTGTCAGAAGCCGTCATTGCCGATGGCCGGGATGAAGAAGCCCTTCGCGAGGCCGGGGTCGATAAATTTGATGTGGCCCTGATTGCGATTGGCGAAGATCTGGAAGCCAACATTCTATGCACGATGAATGTCAAAATGCTTGGCGTCAAAACCGTCTGGGTCAAGGCGATCAACAAGACCCATCACCGTATCCTGACAAAACTGGAACCTGATCGGGTTATCCTGCCCGAACAGGAAATCGGTCAGCACATCGCCCAGAAACTTCATAACCCTGCGGTCCGCGATTACCTGAGCCTTGGCAACGGCATGCATGTCATCAATTTTCAAACGCCCGACTCACTGCATGGAAAAACGGTCAATTCCCTTGATCTGGAAAAAACCTATGAGCTGCGCTGTCTTGGCCTGTCACGCGGATCGGATTTCGTAAGCTGTGACTCAGGTGCCGTCACCATCGCAGAAGGCGACAGGCTTCTGATACTCGGACGCCGTGAAAACCTGCGCAAATTCAGCGATGGCGTCTAAAAGCCATGCAAATCTTTTTTCCGAACCGTCCCGGAACGCCAATCCGCATTCCACCGCCGCTTTTGCTGTCGGTTCTTTATCTTGCCCTCATCCTGATCGGGGCAGTTGTTCTGTCTTTACCGATTTCGGTCACCACACCAACGACCTTTTCTGACGCCCTGTTTACCGCCACATCTGCGGTCACGGTCACCGGGCTTTCGGTGGTTGATACCGGCACTAACTTCACCCTGTTTGGTCAGGCCGCCATTCTGATCATGATACAGCTTGGCGGGTTGGGATTGATGACCTTCGCCGCCCTTGTCCTATCGGTTCTCGGCCTGCCGATCGGGCTTAGCCATCACACCTATTTGCGCGAAGACCTTAGTCAAACGTCCCTTGATCGGCTGGTTGGACTTGTCAAAACCATCCTGCGGGTTGTTTTGATCTGCGAACTGATCGGGGCGGCTTTGTTACTTCTGGTTTTTGTGCCTGAGTTTGGCCTTATCAAGGGCCTGTGGTTTTCGGTTTTCCATTCTGTTTCAGCCTTTAACAATGCCGGTTTTTCCCTGATGCCCGACAGCCTGACCCACTGGGCCACCAACCCGGTCGTCAATCTGGTTATTCCCGGTCTTTTGGTAATTGGCGGCATCGGGTTCAGTGTGATTTCCGATATGTCACAACACCGCACGTGGCAACGACTGTCGATGCACAGCAAGATAATGCTGTCGGGCACCGCCATTCTGATCATCTGGTCGGTGGCGGTGTTTGCCATTCTGGAATGGAACAATCCCGGCACGCTTGGCGCCTATCCCAATATTTTCGACAAGCTTCAAATCAGCTGGTTTCAAGGGCTGACCACGCGCACCGCCGGGTTCAATACCATCGATATCGGCGCCATTCACGACACCACCGCATTGATGTTCGTGCTTTTGATGGTGATCGGGGCAGGCAGCACATCGACCGCGGGCGGGATCAAGGTCACCACCTTTATCGTCCTTATTCTGGCAACCATCGCCTTTTTCAAACGCCATAATCAGCTGCATGCCTTTGGGCGCAGCATTGGCCTTGAAGAAGTCATGAAGGTACTCGCCCTGACCATGATTTCCATCTTCGTCATCATGCTGGGCATTTTCCTGATCACCATTTCACATGATGGCGATTTTCTTGATCTGGTGTTTGAAGTCACATCCGCATTCGGGACTGTCGGCCTATCGCGCGGCACGACCGGCGAGCTTGACACCGCCGGGCGCATTATCATCGGGGTGATCATGTTTATAGGCCGTGTCGGCCCGCTGACCCTTGGCTTTTTTCTCGCCCGGCGCATTCCGCCACGGATTTCCTATCCCGCCAGTCAGGTCTATCTCGGCTAAAGCTCAATCGACCACAAACAAAGTCGCACCAGTTTGCGTTGATGACCGGTGGGCTTCGGCGTTATCGGCCACCTGATAACTCATCCCCGGTTTCAGGGTATAGGTCCGGCCATCTTCAAGCTCGGTGACCAACTCGCCTTCGAGACACAACAAAATATGCCCTTTGCTGCACCAGTGATCAGCAAGATAGCCCGGCGAATATGTCACCATCCGGACCCGGATCGGGCCAAAGCTCTGGGTGCGCCATGTCGCCATACCCGTGTCACCGCGATGTTCAGTCGGCTTAATACGCGACCAGTCAGTGGTCCCAAAGGGCAGATTGGCAATATCCATGGGGGTATCTTTCAAAAGGAAGGTAAGGCGGAACGCCACGCCAAACTATGCGCCCAACCCCCGCCCGGTCAATCACCTCAAACAGGCATCCGCCATATCAGTTAAACGCGGTATTAATCTTTACCCTATAGGCAGATAGTGGGTGATCAACGAGTCGCACCAAAGGACTGACCGCATCTTGTTACCGGCAACCATCGCAACCAACCAAAATTACTCTGCACATCGTTTGGCGGAAATGCGCGACGCATTGGCTAAACGCCTGCATGGCGATACCTTTTGCGTGGTTGTGACCGGGTCCTATGGACGGCACGAAGCATCGGATCAATCCGACCTTGATTACTTCATCATCGGGCGCGAAGCCGAACGAAGCCAAGCCCCGCACCGTGATGTCGCCGATATTCTGGGCAAGATGGTCACCAAGAAACCGGCGGTAAACGGCCCGTTTTCATCTTATATCACCGCCGAAGAACTGGTGAACCGGATCGGGCTTGATGGCGATACCAATTCCATCACCACCAGGCGCTTGCTGTTTTTATTGGAATGCGAATGGCTCTATAACGAGGCGGGTAAACGTAAATTCTTTGACGACCTGATTGCCAATTACGTCACGACCACGGTGACACGCGAGTCAATCGCGCGCTTTTTGGTCAATGACGTCATCCGCTATTACCGCACCATCAGCGTTGATTTTGAAATCAAAACCCGCGAAGGCGACGCCAGCAAGGCATGGGCACCGCGCCGCTTAAAACTCGTATTCTCACGGAAAATGCTTTATTTCGGCGGTATTATTGCGGCCGCTGAAACAGCAGACCGCGATTATGCGGGAAAACGCGAAAAACTGTCCGAACTTTTGCAGCTCCCGCCAATCACCCGTCTGCAAACCGTGTTTGGCGAAAAAAGCCTTCCGGCACTCGACCTTTATGATCGGTTCCTGCGCGAACTGTCTGATCCGGATGTTCGCGCCCGACTTGAAAAGGTCGGCCCAAATGATCGCAATGACGCCGAATTGCGATCCTTGCTTGATGCAGGTAAAAACTTCTCACACGAACTGATCACGCTTTTAAAGGGGCGCTATGGCCCGGATCACCCGATCCACGAAGCGTTGCTGATGTAATCGAAAACGGCCCGGATTGGGCTTTAACGTTTCTCGGTCACATGCTTGTGGTAATTCGCCCGGTCAAGGTCATGGACCTCGACACTAAATTGCACCGCATAATCCCCGACCAACCATTCCAGACGGTCACACAGGGCCGCAAGGGCGGCTTCGCCGGTGGCAAATTTCACCGCCTCGCTCCGCCCCGACAGCAACCGAATATCAAGATGCACCATGGCACTTTTGTCATCGCCATCGGCAATCACAACATTTTCAAGCGGTGATATCCGGGTTTTGAATGATGCCAGTTCGGCGTCAGTTTCTCGTGCAATGACATAATGAAGATCAACCGCGAGCTTGCGCAGCTCATCGGCAATCGGAAGTTTGGCAGAATATTCGATTTCAAGCTGGGGCATGATTTCTATCTCTTTGGTGGCAGCTTGCTCCTTCTAGCAAGGAACCTTGCCTGCTGAACACAAAAAAGCCGACCCGAATGTACGGGTCGGCTTTGATGCAAATTGGCAAAGACCAATTAGTAACGATAATGATCCGGCTTGAACGGACCCGCCTGCGGCACGCTGATATACTCAGCCTGTTCCTGCGACAGCTTGGTCAGTTTCACGCCAAGACGGTCAAGGTGCAGGGCTGCAACTTTCTCATCAAGGTGTTTAGGCAGGACATAAACTTCGTTTTTGTAGTTGGCGAAGTTTTTCCAAAGTTCGATCTGGGCCAACACCTGATTGGTGAAGGATGCCGACATTACAAAGCTCGGATGGCCGGTTGCACAACCAAGGTTCACCAGACGACCTTCGGCCAGAACGATCAAACGTTTGCCATCCGGGAATTCGACTTCGTCGACCTGCGGCTTAACATTGTCCCATTTGTAGTTCTTAAGCGAACCAATCTGGATTTCGGAATCGAAGTGACCGATGTTGCAGACAATTGCCCGGTCTTTCATCGCACGCATATGGTCAAGCGTGATGATGTCGATGTTGCCCGTGGTGGTGACGAAAATGTCGCCAACCGGTGCTGCATCTTCCATCGTGGTGACTTCGTACCCTTCCATCGCGGCCTGCAATGCGCAGATCGGATCGATTTCGGTCACAAGAACGCGGGCACCCTGACTGCGAAGCGACGCAGCCGAGCCTTTGCCAACATCACCAAAACCGGCAACAACACCGATTTTACCGGCAACCATGACGTCGGTTGCACGTTTGATGCCATCGACCAGAGATTCACGGCAACCATAGAGGTTGTCGAATTTCGATTTGGTGACCGAGTCATTGACGTTGATCGCCGGGACCATAAGGGTGCCTTTTTTCGCCATTTCATAAAGGCGGTGCACACCAGTGGTGGTTTCTTCCGACAGACCTTTGATGTCTTCAAGAAGTTCCGGATATTTTTCGTGGATCAGCTGCGTAACGTCGCCGCCATCATCAAGGATCAGGTTCGGTTTCCAGCCGTTCGGGCCGGTAATGGTCTGCTCGATGCACCACCAGAATTCTTCCTCGGTCTCGCCTTTCCAGGCAAATACCGGGATTTCAGCCGCCGCCATTGCTGCTGCTGCCTGATCCTGGGTTGAGAAGATGTTGCATGAAGACCAGCGAACTTCCGCACCAAGTGCCGTCAGCGTCTCGATCAAAACTGCGGTCTGAATGGTCATATGCAGGCAACCGATGATGCGTGCACCCGCAAGCGGCTGGGCAGCACCATATTCTTCGCGCAGCGCCATCAGGCCCGGCATTTCGGTTTCAGCAATCGCGATTTCCTTGCGGCCCCATCCGGCCAGCGAGATGTCTGCGACCTTGCAATCAGTAAAGTTCGACATGTCGTCTCCAATCAAACACAAATTGCGCATCCGCAATGACATCTGTCTTGCAGCTACGCCGATAAATTCTTTGGCAGTCGTTTCTTCAACTGCGATGGAAGACATATAAAGATTTCTTTATATCTTTTTCAAGTCTTTTCTTGCATCAAATTTCAACGCGCAAAATTGCATCCTGCTTTCGACCGACAAAAGTCGAGCAAGATCAAAAGGTCACCATAAATTGTATGAGGATAAAACCCGTGGTGAGTTTCGATCAGGCCAGATCGTTGAAATCATCAAGCATCATGGCGATGCGGGCCTGATCCCATTGTTCCATGACACGGTCGGCCTGATGTTTGGAATTGCGCGTATCAAGACGCCGCAGACGTTGCTTAACCAACAACAAATTCACCGGCGACATCGAAAGATTGCGCAACCCAAACCCGATAAACAGTGGAATATAGCGCGGATCACCGGCCATTTCGCCGCAGACACTGACCGAAATACCGCGTTCGTTTGACAGTTTGATCACATCGCGGATCAGACGCAGCACCGATGGATGCAACGGATCAAAAAGACCCGCCACCTGATCATCAGTACGGTCAATCGCCAGCGTATACTGGGTTAAATCATTGGTCCCAATGGCAAAGAAATCGCATTCGCGCGCCAGCGTATCCACTGCAATGGCCGCGGCCGGGATTTCAATCATCGCCCCAAGTGGGGGCAGATCATCGGGTATTGCATGGCCCTGTTTGCGCAGCCGTTTAGCCACCGCCTCATAGATATGGCGTGCGCGCGTCATTTCATGAACACTAACCACCATCGGGATCAGGACGCGTACCTTACCATGAAGGGACGCACGTAAAATTGCGCCAAACTGGGCTTCGAGAAGTTCCGGTTTGCGCAGCGACAACCGCACACCGCGCAGGCCAAGGGCCGGGTTCGGCCCAGTGCCCATATCCGCCTGAAGCGCAACCGCAAGCTTTTCCCCGCCGATATCAAGGGTCCGGATCGTGACGGGCTTACCATCCATGCGTTTTACGATATCGGCAAGTTCTGCGTATTGTTCATCCTCATCGGGCAGGTAATCCTTGTTCATAAACATGAACTCGCTGCGCAGAAGACCAATTCCGGTTGCCCCGTTTTCAAGGGCGGCGGACAGTTCGATTGGCAATTCGATGTTGGCGTGCAAATCAATATCAACCCCGTCGCGGGTCGCCGACGGCACATCGCGCAAGGATGCAAGCTTGTTACGCGCCGCCAGCCAATCTTCACGACGCTGGGTATAATGGGCAATATCGGCATCAGTGGGCGCAAGGATGACTTCACCCCGCCCCCCATCGACAATGATCTGATCGCCGCCTGAAACCCCGCGAATGATATCGGCCGCCCCAAGGACGGCGGGAATACCAAGTGAGCGCGCCATAATCGCGGTATGTCCCTCGGCCCCGCCAAGGGCAGTGACAAAGGCGGTCAACTGTCCGGGTTCAAACCGGGCCATGTCCGCCGGGCTGACATCCTCGGCAATCAGGATCGCGCCGGTGGGCGCCATGTCGGCCGCCCGATCAGTTTCCCCGATCAAACAGCGCATCAGGCGCAAACCAACTTCACGGATGTCCGATGCACGTGCGGCGATATAACGATCATCAATGCCCGAAAACTGATTGGCGATAACGTCAATGACTTCACTGACCGCATGCACGGCATTAAGCTTGCGCGACACAATCAGTTCTTCCGCCCCGCGCACCAGACGCGATTCGGTCAGCATATGAACATAGGCATCCAGCAGGTAACCAAGTTCCTCGGATGCGGCACTTCCAGCATTGGCAGATTGTGATTTCAGACGCTTGAGCTGATCAATACTTTGCGCAACGCCATCATGAAGACGTTTGCTTTCGGCCTGAACGGCATCCTCGGCAATCGGTTTACGGCTGACCTGAATATATTGGCGGTCCAGAACAAAAGCCCGACCAATCACAATCCCGCCAGATGCCCCCAGCCCGGTTATAATCCGCCGGCCGGCCATTGCGTTTTCATCGGATATGGATTGGTCTTTTGGGGGAACTGTCAAACCAGATCTTCTGCCAACTCGTTCTTGTTATTTCCTGAAAGCCGTCAGTTCTTTATACCGCAAAGAAGCGGTTATTCTTCATCAAACTTGTCATCGACAAGCTCGTTTAAGGCTTCAATCGCCTTTTTGGCGTCAGGCCCGACGGCCTCGACCTCGATCTCGGTGCCGATGGATGCGGCCAGCATCATAAGCCCCATGATCGAAACACCTGAAACCTCGGTACCACGGTTGCGCACCATGATCGCCGATTCAAACTCACCCGCCAGTTTAACAAATTTCGCCGCAGCACGGGCATGCAATCCGCGCTGGTTACTGATTGTTAAAATGCGTTTTTCCTTCTGCGCCATCTATGTCCCCGCGGTATGTCCCCACTGGCCGGACACGCATTTTTCACGTCCGGCCCTGATTTTATTGTTTTAAGTCTTATTCTTCGCCGCTGAGCAAACGCGATGCGACATTGATGTATTTTCGGCCCGCATCCTGGGCGGCATTGACCGTTTCGGCCAAGGTGCCTTCAACGCGAACAGATGCCAGCTTAATCAACAAAGGTAAATTTACCCCTGCGATCACTTCGACATGGGCCTGTTCCATAATCGAAATCGCCAGATTGGACGGGGTTCCGCCAAACATGTCGGTCAACAAAACAACGCCTTTGCCACTGTCGACTTTTTCGACACTGGCCAGAATATCCGCACGACGTTGTTCCATGTCGTCATCCGGTCCAATACAGACCGCTTCGACATTTTCCTGCTCGCCCACAACGTGCTGCAAGGCAGATACGAACTCTTTCGCGAGATCGCCATGGGTGACAAGCACCATCCCGATCATGCAGTTTTCTCCATCTTCTTCACTCCCCCGAATTCGGTTCATCCGGCTTGTCACGATGACTGAGATGAACGTCATATCCCAGATCGGCAATCCAGTCATTTAGTATCCGCGCAGTATAAACCGAACGGTGTTGGCCGCCCGTACACCCGATTGCGATGGTTAGATAACTCTTACCTTCGCGGGCATAGCGCGGCAAAATCGGCTCAAGCAGGGCACGCAGCCCATCGACAAATCCGGCGAAATCCGGATCTTCTTCGATGTAATTTCCAACCGCTTTATTGAGCCCCGTCAAAAGACGAAGCTCGGGATCATAGTGCGGGTTGCGCAGAAAGCGAACGTCAAAAACCAGATCGGCCTCCGCAGGCACCCCTTGGCGGAACGAAAAGCTTTTGACAAAAACGGCCATGCCTTCGGTTTCACCGATGTGAAACTGGTCTTGCAGGATCTTGCGCAGTTCGGCTGATTTCAGGCGCGATGTTTCGATGGTCATGTCCGCCGTTGCGGCAATCGGTGCCATCAGGCGTTTTTCATGCTCGATCGCATCAACAAGCGGTCGGTCATGCGCCAACGGATGGGGCCGGCGCGTTTCGGTGAACCGGCGCTGCAAAACCGACGTTTCGGCGTCCAAGAAAACCACAAGCGGATCAACGCCTTGTTGGTCGCGAAGCTCGGCAATGATTTTGACAAACTGATCAACACCAAAATCACGGGTTCGGATATCAAGCCCAATCGCGGTGGGTTGTTCCGGGTGCTTGGCCCCGGAAATCAGCGCAGGCAACAATCGAAGCGGCAGGTTATCCACCGCATCAAACCCGAAATCTTCCAAAATCTTAAGCGAGGTCGTCCGTCCAGCACCAGAAACCCCGGTCACCAGAACCAGCCGGTTTTTGGCATCAGTATAATCAGCAGCAAAACCGTCACGCATATCGGCTCGATCTTGCGGATTTTCTGGCGATTTTTCTGAACGTTCTTGCAAAGCGGTTTCCTGTTGAACTTAGGGTTCGAGCTGCATCTGACCCGTTGCGAGCGCCAAAGCTACCCCAATCTTGGCCTCAACCGCCAGATCAGATACGCAAAATTTCCACTTTGAAATTTCAATGCCACACACAAGCTCGGTTTCCGGGACCGGCATGCGTTCGACATCGCCCGGATCATCAACAAGATCGACGATCAGGCGAACGTCGCCTTCAGGTTTGGTAGGCAATCCACGCACCACACCAATCCCACGCACTTCACACAGTCCGGCGATCTGGGAGGGGGAACTTGCAATCAACCGTCCGTCACGCGCAACAAGGTCGGTTCTGTCATCGGAGATAAGCACTGCCCCCTTTGACATCAGGCGCAGCGACAAGCTGGATTTTCCGGCACCCGATGCCCCGCGCAACAAAACAGCATGCGCACCGATCAGGATACAATTTGCATGAATTTGGGACATAATGGAAAACGATGCTTGGCTCATACCGCCTTGTCAAACCCCAAACGCTGGGCCCTATCCACACGCATAGATAAATGACCGATTACTGAGGGTTTTCTGCCCCGTCACAGATCAATCAAGCGGCAACCGAATGGTAAAGACAGCCCCTTTGACCTCATCATTAAGCACCCGATTCTGTGCGCTCAGTTCGCCATTATGCGCCGACATAATCCGCTTGGAGATTGATAACCCCAATCCAGAATGCTGACCGAATTTCTCGGTCGATGGGCGCTCGGTATAGAACCGGTTAAAGATCGCCTCTTCCTTGCCCGGCGGAATGCCGGGGCCGTCATCCTCGATCGTGATGATCGCCTGATTCTTATCCCGCCATGCCCGAACGCGCACTTCCCCACCTTCGGGGGTAAAGGTAATCGCGTTTGAAATCAGGTTTCTAAACACCTGCGTCAATCGGCTTTCAAGGGCGGGAACAATCAGGTTTTCCGGCACCGCAACCTTGATGCGCGGCCCATCGGGGTTGGCATTATAAAGTTCGCCCATTGTTTGCAGAAGCGGGCGCAGGTCAACCTCTTCGGATTCGGTCCGCGACAGTTCGGCATCCATCCGCGAATAATCGGAAATATCGCTGATCAGTCGATCAAGACGCTGCACGTCTTCGGCGATGATTTCCATCAGTCGGCGTTGCCGTTCCGGGTCTTTCAAACGTGTTGCGGTTTCCACCGCACTACGAAGCGACGTCAGCGGGTTTTTAATCTCATGCGCGACATCGGCGGCAAACCGTTCAATCGCATCCATACGATCCCACAGCGTTTCGGTCATATCGCGCAATGTCGTCGACAAATCACCGATTTCATCGTTGCGATCCGACAAATCAGGGATGGCAAATTGGCGATTTTTGCTGCGTCGGACCCGCTCGGCCGCACGCGCCAACCGGTTCAATGGCCGTGTAATCACTCCGGCCAGATAGATCGACAAAAGAACCGTGATCCCAAAGGCAAAGACAAAGATTTTAAGGATATCCAGCCGCACCGCATGCAGGGCCGTTTCAATTGTATCGCCACTTTTGGTCATCATCACCGATGCCAAAACCTGTTTGAACCGGGCGACCGGCACCGACACCGACAACACCCGCCGTCCTTGCCCATCCACCCGGACAACCCCGCGTGAATAGCCTGCAAGGGCGGCGCGCACTTCGGGATAATCGGCCGCACTGGCAACCGGCGGATCGACATAAAGCGGCAAGGGCTGATCGCCTTCAAACAGGGCAAGCAACCCATCGGTCAGATTGCGCATGACTTCGGCGAAAAAATCGTCATCGCCCGGTGCGGGAAGTTCTTCGGCCTGAATGGTACCGGCCCCAAACGACTTGATGTTGCGACTGTCTGCAATCAGATTGCCATTAACCGCAAACAAACGTGTGCGCGCACCGGTAATGCCGACAAGACGCCGCACCATTTCACGCGCAACTTCAAGCTTCACCTGATTGGTCGCATCATCGCCGGAACTGACGGCAGATGTGGAAAGGGCTGCGGCATACATTTCCGCCTGAACCGCCATCGCCTCAAGCTCGGAATGGATCAATTCCTGCTTATAGCGGCCAAGATACAAGATCCCGGCAACGAGCACGAACAACGCCAGCGCATTTACCGCCAGAATACGCCAAGTCAGCGGGGAAAAAAGCCCGTGACGTTCTTCTATGCGTGCTGTGCGCGTTTCGTGCTGGACCGTTGTTTGGTCGTCGTTATCTTCGGCGGCAAAGTCGCTCATTCAAACCCGCAAATTTGGTCGGGCCGGGAAAAACCCGGCCCGAAAAACGTGGTGTCAGCCCGCTACAGTGGCTGTGTCACGATAACGATATCCCACGCCATACAAGGTTTCGATTTCCTTGAATTCGTCATCGGTTTCGCGGAATTTCTTACGCAGGCGTTTGATGTGACTGTCAATGGTCCGGTCATCGACATAGATATGTTCGCCGTACGCCGCATCAATCAGCTGATCACGGTTTTTAACGTGCCCCGGATGCTTGGCCAGCGCCTGAATAAGCAGGAACTCGGTCACCGTCAGGTTCACATGCAAGCCTTTCCAGCTGCACATGTGGCGCGACGGATCAAGCACAAGGTCACCACGCTGGACAACGTCATCCGATCCATTCGGACGAACGCCCCCCGCACGCATGATTTCCGCACGCCGCAACAAGGTGCGAATCCGTTCAATCAGCAAACGCTGGGAAAACGGCTTTTTGATATAATCATCCGCCCCCAGACGAAGGCCGGTCAGTTCATCAACCTCGTCATCTTTTGACGTCAGGAAGATCACCGGCATCTGCGTTTTCTTGCGCAGATGAGTCAAAAGCTCAAGCCCATCCATACGGGGCATCTTGATATCCAGGACCGCCAGATCTGGCTCTTCCTTGGTCAGGGCGTGCAACGCCTCAGAGCCATCAGAATATGTAAGAACCTCATATCCTTCTTCTTCCAACGCCATCGAAACGGACGTCAGGATATTCCGGTCGTCATCTACAAGTGCGATCTTGCTCACCTGAACCTCACCCTTTGGACAGATAAAATTTTCTCGTAACTCTCATAACTATACAAGTTACACCCCAATGTGGCGAAAAAATAACCACCTGAGGCATAATTAAGGCCTCTTCTCTCATGGCTTTGCCAGCCCTGCCCATACTTGTATCAGTTGACTTTCCGCTGCGGGGACAAATAACAATCATCCGTTCGGAACGAACATGCCAATCAATCACAAACGCGCCGAACACCAAAATGATCCCTGACCCACCGGGAGGCAGCCATTTTTTACTGGTTAAGCACCTATAGCCGCGTAACGCTCAGTCTGGCCGGGGTCATGATCGCGGGGCTTGTGGTATGGCTTGCCGTCAGTTCCACCGGCAATCTGACAATCAATGAACTTGAAAAAACCGCACAGGCCCGTCTGGCCCTTTATGACAGCTCATTGCGCGCCGCCATCGACCGGTATCGCTATTTACCCTATGTCGTCTCGCGCCATCATCAGGTCATTGATGCCATTGCTGGCACGGGAAATGCCCACACCGCCAGCCTGTATCTTGAAAAGGTTAATGACCGGGCCGGTGCAGCAGCCCTTTATGTTCTTGATCAACGCGGCATGACGATTGCGTCGAGCAACTGGAACACCGCCGACAGTTTTGTCGGCGAAGATTACAGTTTCCGCCCCTATTTCAATCAGTCCATTGCCGGGCATGAGGGCTTCTTTTTCGGAATCGGTGTCACAACCGGGCGGGCCGGGCTTTTCATTTCCACCCCGATAAGCCGCAATGATCAGATCATTGGCGTTGTCGTCGTCAAACTGGAACTCGATGAGCTGGAAAAGAACTGGCAGGACGGCGGCGAAGTTGTCTTTGTCGCCGATGCCGATGGTGTGATTACACTGACCAGTCGGGGCGATTGGAAATACCGCACCTTGCTGCCTCTGTCGGCTGCGGATCGCGAACGCATTACACGCAACCGTCAATATGTTGGCGAAGACCTCAATAGCCTCGACATCGGCGGGCAGATTTCGGATGGCAAAGGCACGCTTGCGATTGGGTCGGAACGATTTCTCTATGATGTAAAGAAAATCGACGGCAGCGATTGGCGGATTTTCTATCTGACCTCAATGAGCGACGTCACCGCCCGGCAGGGCACGGTAATGCTGATCACCATCATTGCATCCGGATTGATCATGTTGATCATTCTGTTCTTGCGCGAACGCGAATTAAAACTGGCCTCCCAACGCGAAGCCCTTGAATTCGAACGTATTCAAAGCCTCAACACCCGCCTTGAAGAAGAAATCACCGAACGCCGCAAAACCGAAAACGAATTGCGCGGCACACAAAACGAACTGGTTCAGGCCGGCAAACTGGCGGCATTGGGCCAAATGTCGGCCGCCATCGCCCATGAAATCAATCAGCCGATTGCCGCCATTCGGACCTTCTGCGCCAGCGCCAAACTGATGATCGAACGCGGCAAGACAGAGCAACTTGATCAGAACATTTCACAAATTTCGTCTTTGACCGAACGCATGGGTGCCATCACCGGGCAGCTTAAGACATTTTCGCGCAAATCAACCGGGGTTCTGGAACCCGTTGACCTTAAGATCGCCCTTGATAACGCCCTGCAGCTGCTAAGCCCGCAATTGGAAACGGAAAACTGTCAGCTTGAACGCCATGAACTTCGCATGCCGTTAATGGTCCATGCCGATCTGGTGCGGATCGAACAGGTTTGCGTCAACATCATTCGCAATGCGCTTGATGCCATGATCGACAGCCCGAAAAAACGTCTTCGCATTGATCTGACAACGGCGGAGTCCAATGTGATCATGCGCATTTCCGACACCGGACCGGGCATGGATGATGATGCACTGGCTCTTCTGTTTGATCCGTTCTTTACCACCAAGGACCCGGGACAGGGTGTCGGGTTGGGACTTTCGGTGACATATGGCATTGTGCGTGACTTCGGCGGCAGCATAAAAGCCTATAACATGACGTCGGGTGGTGCGTGCTTTGAAGTCCGCCTACCACTGCTTAGGGAACAAACATCGTGACGACCGACAATCAGACACCGCCGAAAAGTCAGGCACACATCATCATTGTTGATGACGATGAAGCCATGCGTGTGTCGCTGGCGCAATGGCTGGAACTGTCTGATTTTGATGTCACGGTCTATGCTGACGCCCGTGATGCGCTTGGCGATATTACATCTGATTTCGCCGGTGTGGTTCTGACCGATGTGAAAATGCCCAAAATGGACGGCATCAGTTTCACCAAATCGGTTCTTGCCACCGATGGCGACATACCGGTGATCCTGATGACCGGGCACGGCGATGTGCCCATGGCCGTCGAGGCGATGAAAAGCGGCGCCTATGATTTCGTCGAAAAACCGTTTGAGCCCAAAGACATTGTCGAAAGCCTCGAACGCGCGATTGAAAAGCGCCGCCTTGTCATTGAAAACCGCCAACTGCGCCGCCAGATTGCCCATCGCGGCAGCCTTGATGGCCGCCTGATCGGCAACAGCAAACAGATGTACGCGCTAAAGGAAGAAATCGCCAATATCGCCGCAACCGAAGTGCCGGTTCTGATTTCTGGCGAAACCGGCACCGGCAAGGAACTGGTCGCGCGCGCCATTCATGACCTTAGTGACCGGCGCGATGAAAAGTTCGTCGCGGTCAATTGTGCCGCCATCCCGGAAAATACTGCTGAAAGTGAATTGTTCGGCCATGAAAAAGGGGCCTTCACCGGGGCGGCTGGGCAGCGGATTGGCTGGATTGAACATGCCATCAAAGGCACGCTTTTTCTCGACGAGATATCAAGCATGCCACTCGCCCTTCAGGCCAAACTGCTGCGTGTGATCGAGCAGCGCGAAGTCGTGCGTGTCGGATCAAATTCACCGATTAAAGTCGATTTTCGCCTGATTTGTGCCACCAACGAAAACCTGACCGACGCGGTTTCCGCCCGACAGTTTCGCGAAGACCTGATGTTTCGCATCAATACGTTCGAACTGGCCATAACCCCTTTGCGTGATCGCACCGATGACATTGCCCTTCTGTTTGATATTTTTGCCGAACGTGCCGCTGAACGGTTTGAACGCCCCTACGACCGACCAGCACCATCCTTGATCGGGCAGCTTAAAAAACACGAGTGGCCGGGCAATGTCCGTGAACTCAAGAACCTCGCGGAACGCTATGTTCTGCTTGTCGGCAGCCCCGAAGATAGATTTCAGCGGCTGTTTAAAGGTGGCTTTGATCTGGCAGAACCGGTTGTAAACGATCTGGCACTTGCCGATCAGGTCAAACATTTTGAAGAACGCCTGATCCGCGATGCACTGGACCGTCACGATGGTAACGTCAAATCGGTGATGGAAGAACTCGATATTCCCCGGCGCACGCTCAATGAAAAAATGAAAAAGCTGAACATTCGGCGCGACAAAATCGTCTAGCACAAAGATCATTCAGATCAATCGTTTGCCCCAACATCCGGCATCCAAGCGGCACAAACATCGGCAATAATCCGCCGATCAAATACGGAAAATCAGCAAGATTTCGCCGATTTGGCAAATTCGCCCAATTCAAGCAATTGATTTATAACAGTAATTTTAATTCTCTTATTTGGCATACACATTGCACATCCGAGTACCAAAATGGTAAAATAACGAAAACAAGGGAGGATACCTGACAGCCAGCCCACAATGGGCGGTATGTTATTGGCTGTTGCGCATTTCACCTTTTTTCATAAGATTTCAACGATCTGCCTGTTGAACAATGCTTTGATGCATGTCCTTCTGGCAGGGTTCCGTTGGCTGGCGCACATTATGCGAAACATGTCAGCATTTCACGGTGTCGCGATTGAAATCCAAAAATAACAGGCCCCGAAAAAGGGTCGTTTTCGATCCCAAAGATCAATCGTTTTGAAATGATCTTTTGAATATCTCGACGCACCACGCGTTAACCTAAGGGAGGACTACCATGAAGCTACGTAATCTGCTTTCTGCAGCAGCCGCAGCCATGATTCTCGCCGCTGCACCCGCATCGGCACAACAGCTTTCCATCGCAACCGGCGGCACCGGCGGCACCTACTATCCGTATGGTGGTGGCCTGGCCGAACTGATCACCAAATATGTTGATGGTTCCACCGCAGTTGCCGAAGTAACCGGCGCATCTGTTGAAAACATGGGTCTGATTTCCCGTGGCGACAGTGACATTGCAATCGGTCTTGCTGACACCGTTTATGCGGGTTTCACCGGCACCGGTAAATTTGAAGACCGCAAACTTGATAACGTCCGCGCACTGGCATCGATCTATCCGAACGCCGTTCAGATCGTGACAATGGCAGACAGCGGCATCAACACGCTTGCCGACCTTAAAGGCAAACGCGTTTCTGTTGGTGCACCGGGTTCGGGCACCGAAGTTTCGGCCAAAACCCTGCTTGAAGCCAATGGCATCACCTATGATGACATCGAAGAACAGCGCCTGAACTTCAACGAAACTGCTGATGCGCTCCGCGATGGTGACATCGATGCCGGTTTCTGGAGCGTTGGCCCGCCGACCAGCTCGATCCTTAACCTCGCAACCACCCGCGACATCAAGCTGATTGCACTGACCGACGAAGAAATCGTTGCGGCCCTTGATGCAGAACCGACCTTCGCACCTTATGCCCTGCGCAAAGGCATCTATGAAGGCGTTGAAGCACCGGTCAACACCGTTTCGACCCCGAACGTCCTGTTCGTGAACGCAGAAATGGACGAAGACCTCGCCTATCAGATCACCAAAACCCTGTTTGACAAGGTTGATGAACTGATTGCGATTCACCCGGCAGCCAACGACACCACCGTTGACTTCGCGCTGAACTCGACCCCGATTCCGATGCATCCGGGTGCGCTTCGTTATTACGAAGAAACCGGTTCACCGATTCCGCCGAAACTGTATCCATGATTTCGCTAAATTGGGGGCGGCCAGCATTGGCCGCCCTTACCATTCTTCTGTCGGCATGTGCGGGCCCGTCCCCGCGCACCGAAACGCTGCCGGGCACCGCAACCGACCAACTTAAGGTCATTGCGGATGATGGAACCGTTTTGGCCAGAACACCCATCCCACGCCAAACCGGCTGGTGCCTGTATTGGAACCATTCAGTAACCGGTGACGGGGTGATAGACTGTTATGTCGATGATCTGGGAAAAATGGTTCTCCACCGTGCCTACCAACCCGATTTTGCCGCAGGTCTTGGCCATTATCCGGGTCGTGGAATCCTCACCAGCGCCAAAGGTGGCGGCTACTGGATTGAGGATATCGACGAACCTGTGCCGGGCAATGCCTATGCCCTGCGCGTCGGAAGCCTTGCTGTTGATCATCGCATCGTCACAAATGATGGTGACGAAATCTATCTTTCAAAGATGGCTGAACACACCCGTGTCACCATCCGCCTTGATACCGGGGAATAAGTCTCATGTCTGAACCGGCACCGCTTCCGTCCATGGCGGACAACCTGCCACAGCCAAAACTGGTTGTGATGGCAATTTCTGTTGTCGCCGTTGCACTTTCCTTGTTCCAGATGTACGCCGCAGGTATCGAACCGCTTGGCCTGTTCTATCAGCGCAGCATCCATCTGGCGTTTGTCATGTTCTTGGCCTTCTTGATGTTCCCGATTTTTGGCGGCAACAAGAAGCGTGGTGTGCTGGGCTGGATCATTGATATCGCCTTCCTCGCGGGTGCCTTTACCACCGGCTTTTATCTTTCCTTCTATCTCGATGCGATTTTCAATCGCGCCGGGTTCTGGAGCGAAACCGATCTGATCATCGGCATCATCGCAACCGTCACCGTGCTCGAAGCAAGCCGCCGTGCGGTTGGCCTTGGCATGACCGTCATCGGCATTGTCGCAATTGTCTATGCCCTGTCGGGGCCACGCGGCGCACTGCCATGGGTCGGCGAATGGTTGCCCGGTATTTTGTCGCATCGCGGGGCGGATGTTGATCGCCTTGTCGGGCAACTTTACCTTGGTCAGGAAGGCATTTACGGCCTGCCGATGGGGGTTGCTGCGACCTATATCTTCATGTTCGTGCTGTTTGGCGCGTTCCTTGAAGTTACAGGTGCGGGTAAGTTCTTTATCGATATGGCCTATGCCGCCACGGGCAAAAAACCCGGTGGCCCGGCAAAGGCCGCCGTTCTGGCATCTGCTGGCATGGGCTCGATCAGCGGATCGGCGATTGCCAATGTGGTCACCACGGGCGCCTTTACCATTCCGCTCATGAAACGGCTTGGTTACCGTCCGGCACAGGCAGGCGGCATCGAAGCCGCCGCATCAACAGGCGGGCAGATCACCCCGCCGCTGATGGGGGCTGGTGCGTTCCTGATTTCCGAATATACGCAGGTGCCGTACCTCGAAATCGTCATGGTCTCGATCTTCCCGGCGATCCTGTATCTCGGCACGGTCTATCTGTTTGTCCACATCGTCGCCCTTAAGAACGGCATGCGCGGCATGCCGGTCTCGGAACTTCCCGATTGGAAACAGGTTCTCAAAGAAGGCTGGCAGTTTATTTTGCCGCTTGGGGTTCTGATTTACCTTTTGGTCCTGAACATTTCGCCCATGCGCGTCGGGTTCTGGGCGATCATATCGGTGATGGCGGTTGCCGCCCTTCGCTATGTGCTTTGGTTCTTCATCGTCGCCCCGCAAAAGGGCGAAAAGCCCAGCCACGATGCTCTGAAATCTGCCCTTGCCAATGGCGTCAAAATCACCGTCGCCGCCCTTGAGCTTGGTGCAAAGAATGCCGTTGCCGTTTCGATGGCCTGTGCGGTTGCCGGGATTATCGTTGGCGTTGTCGGCCTGACCGGTCTTGGCCTGAAATTCTCATCAATGATGATCGCGTTTTCGGGCGGTCACATTGTTCTGGCCCTGATCCTTGTGCTGATTGCCAGCCTGATCCTTGGCATGGGTTTGCCGGTAACGGCATCCTACATCGTTTTGATCGTGCTGGTCGGCCCGGCATTGTCGAACGAATTTGGCATTCCGCTTCTGATCGCGCATCTGGTGGTGTTCTGGTATTCGCAGGACAGTAACGTCACACCGCCGATTGCACTGGCGGGCTTTGCGGGGGCGGCGATTGCCAACGCCAGTCCCATGGAAACCAGTTTTCAGGCATGGAAATTTGCCAAGGGCCTCTATCTGATCCCGGCATTCATGGTGTTTAACCCGGAAATCATCGAAGGCGGCCCCATTGAAATCGTGCTTTGGACCGGTTTCACCGCGATCTTGTGTCTTGTGGCCTTTGCAGCCGCCCTTGAGGGCTATCTGTTTGCCCATATGGACATCATTTCGCGGGTTCTGATTGTTCCGGCCACGGTTGGTGTGTTCTGGCCTGACCTGACCGCCGAAATTGCCGGGACGGTTGTCCTTCTCGCCATTCTCGGTCTGAACTGGTGGAAAGGCAAAAAGGACGGTCCAACACCGGCCCCTGCGCCGAGTTAAACCGACTTTAAAATCATCAGACAAATCATCTGGCAAAATGCCCGCAAGCTTATCGTTTGCGGGCATTTTTCGTTTACCGGCCCTCACCCCCTACCCGACAGGGCAGTAGACAGGCCGTTTTTCGCGCGATAGTTTCCTCATACTATTAAACGCCGCCCCCAAAACTCCTGCTAGAAACCTCATGCAATTTATTCTTTTGCTTCGCCAAGCCCCAAGGCAGCTTGCCTTTGGCGCGCTGCACAGTTTCGGGTCGTCCTTTGGGCAGACCTTCCTGATCGCCCTTTTCGTGCCGTTCATTTCAGCCAGCCTTGCGCTGAACGAAACCGAATTTGCCAACATCTATGCCGGTATTACGATTGGCAGTGCGCTGTGTCTGCCAGTTGTCGGACGCTGGATCGATAAGGTCGACATCCTGTCTTACAGCTTGGCGACCATGGGATTGCTGGCCCTTGGCTGTCTGATGATTGCCACCGCCAGCAACGTCTGGTGGTTGATTGCTGCCTTATTTGTCTTGCGTCTCGCCGGACAGGGCTTGATGAGCCATGTCAGCATGACCGGCATTGCGCGGTATTTTAGCCGCCATCGCGGACGCGCACTTGCGATTGCCAGTTTTGGTTTCCCCCTGGCCGAGGCCATTTTGCCCGCGACTTTGCTGGCAATGATCGCGCTGTTTGGCTGGCGATATACCTATGGCGCGGCCGGGGTGTTTATCGTTCTGATCCTGATTCCGCTGGCCATCCTGCTGATCAGGTCCGATGCACGGTTTCGATCTGCACCAAGCAAAACCACACCCCAAACCCCAAAAGACTCGGCAACGACCCACAAAACAGCCCCCCTTACCGATACGGCGCAAACCGAACCAGATCAAACCAGTGCCGACACAGGTCATCCACGCCTGTTTCGCTCGGTCTATGTCTGGTTTTGCATGCCGATGCTGGCAACACCGCCACTGGTGATGACTGCGCTTTTTTTCCATCAGGGTGCAATTGCCAACCACAAGGGCATTGATCTTGGCTGGTTTGCAGCCGGTTTTACCGTCTTTGCCATCACATCCGTACTTGGTGCCTTTGGCAGTGGGCCGTTGATTGACAAATATTCCGCCCGTCGCCTGTTTCCTTGGCATCTGATCCCGGTGATGATCGGGGTGCTGTTGCTGTCACTGGGGACACATCCGGTGATGATTTTGATTTATATGGGGCTGGTCGGCATCACAACCGGCTTTGCCACCACTCTTCGGACCGCCATCATCCCGGAATTGGTGCCACTTGATGAAATCGGCGCGGCGCGCAGCACATTAACCGCCATCATGGTTCTGGCATCCGCAATGGGGCCGGCGATTTATGGCTGGATGTTTGCCGCCGACATGTCGATTGAGGTGATGCTCGGACTAACGATTGGCGGCATGGCGATTGTCAGTGTGATGTCGTGGATTTCCGAACGGCCGGGCTTTTACGTGCCGCCCGGGGTTAATCCACAAGGGGGCTGAATAACCGCGTCCAAGATCAAAACTAAAATTCAGCATCCTGAAGGCCAAACAAAAAAATGGCCCGGATCACAAAAGTGACCGGGCCAGTCGGGAAAACAGCGTCAAAACTTGGGAGGAAGACGCTAGATAGAAATCAGTCTCAACTTGCGGGAGCACCTCTTGGGGAGGAAAAATCAATCGGCGCTCAACCAGCAAGGTCGTAAGTTAAGTAGATTAGGCAGCACCGCCAACGGTACCGGCCGGATGTTTCACATCCGAAACCTGATCCGAACCTTTGAACAGGTTACGGAAGAAGGAACCGACGAACTCAGCGCGGAGCTGCTGACCTTTACGTACGCCAGCTTCGATTTCGGTGGCGGAGATGTAACGGGTGGTGATTTCTTCGTAAGTGGCCATGATGACCTCCTGATATTTCGGTGTGGGCGACGACCGTGTCGCTCTCGATGAACCCAATCTAATTTTCTTTACGGGGAAAGAGAATTACCTCAATATGCACATTACTTGTGAATGAACGTCATAAATAGGATCGTCGAGATATGGATCGCGCTGCTGAAATGGAAATCTTTGTCCATGCTGTCGAGGAGGGAAGCTTTTCGGCTGCTGCCCGGACAATGCGCCTGTCGCCGTCGGCGGTTTCAAAATACATCTCGCGTCTGGAAGATCGGCTGGGTGCCCGTTTGTTGATGCGCACCACCCGTCAGCTTAGCCTGACCGAGGAAGGCCGCGCCTTTTACGAACGTGCACGCACGATCCTCACCGAGATCGAAGAAGCCGAAGAAGTCGTCACCCAGCTGTATGCCGCCCCGCGCGGCACCTTGCGCATCAATGCATCGGTGGCCTTCACCAAGATGCAAGTCGTCCCCCTGATCCCGGAATTTCTTGCCCGTTATCCTGATGTCCGCATTGAGTTAACGCTCGATGATAAATTCACCGATCTGGTCAACGATGGCTATGACCTTGCGATCCGCCTGTCCGCCCTTGAAGACTCGTCGCTGATTGCGCGTAAATATGCGGTCAACCGCCGCATGATCGTCGCATCGCCGGAATATCTGGAAAAGAACGGCATCCCTCGCAAACCGCAAGAGTTGGAAAACCACAACTGCCTGCATCTGTCATCACGCGAAAGTTTCAATGACTGGCATTTTGATACCCCTGATGGGCATGTGTCATTCCGCGCGCAAGGGTCATTCTCGGCCAATGATGGCGATGTGCTACACGAAGCCGTGGTTGCCGGCCTGGGCATGGCGCGTCTGGCCGAATATCTGGTGCATGAGGATATCCGGACCGGGCGTCTGACCCCGGTTCTGACCGAATATGTTCACGATCTGGCGTGGATTTCGGCGGTGTATCCGCACAAACGCCATCTGTCGCCAAAAGTCCGTGCTTTTGTTGACTTTCTGGCTGAAAAATTTACCCCGGTTCCACCGTGGGAGCTTGGTTTCCGCGATGCCCGTGCGGTCAAAAAGAACCCCGACGGCACCCCGGACACCCGCGCCATCCAAAACAATACCGCACGGTAAGAACCCTATATCGCAAGGAATGTGCGGTAAGTGGCAAAATCAAGCCGAAATTGAATTTCCGACGATTGGCTCAAATCATCAAGAATGCGGTTTTGTCCGGTGCGGACAAAGCCGCTTTTTTCATAAAACCGATGGCCTGCCTCAAACCGTGTATCTGTCCACAGCATCACGGTTTCGCAGTCGGAATGCTTGTCGCCAAGCCACGTCAGCGCCTTTGCCAACAAACGCTGGGCAACGCCCTGCCCGCGACAGGATTGATCAAGATAAACCTTGTGAAGTTCGGCTTCGCGGATCGCGGGATCATATTTGACGCCAAAACATCCCAAAATGCGTCCATCGCGATCCTCAGCTACCCACATCCGGCCATGTGACGCCCGAAAATCATCGGCAATGGCGTCCAGTTCGGGAAATTCGCCCGCCCGGTCAAACACGCAGCCGGGATACTGCGCAAATACCGCAGAAATCAGATCCGAAACACCATCCCCATCGGCATTGCGCGCCGGACGAAGAGCAAGATGTGGGATCGCACCCGCGGGTTTGGGGACAATATCAGACCCGGTCATCAGCCCAGCACCACACCCTTGGCAAGCTTGTCATAGCCACGCAGCACCGCGTCTGCATCCATCACGGATTTACCGGGACGCTGAATACGGGTTGGGCGGAGTGCACCGGTCCCACATGCAATCGAAAGCCTGTCATCGAGAATCTCGCCAACCGGGCCGGTCTGATCGGTGACTTCGGCCGCCTGCACCTTGATCCGTTCCTTACCCAGTTCAAAATAGGCCCCCGGCCATGGGGTAAAGGCGCGGATTTTACGCTCAAGCGCGCTGGCATCGTCATTGAAATCGAGCTTTGCCTCGGCCCGTTCAAGCTTGGCGGCATAGGTCACGCCCTCTTCAGGTTGCTTGACGGGGGCAAGGTCACCGCTTTGCAATTTCGCCAGCGCATCAACAATCATCGTCCCGCCAAGGGTCGCCAGATCATCATGCAAGACATTGGCATAGGTTTCCGCCGTAATCGGAATTTCGCCAACCGACAGCATATCACCAGTATCAAGCCCGACATCCATCTGCATGATCGTCACCCCGGTTGCAGAATCCCCGGCCAGAATGGCGCGCTGGATCGGGGCCGCCCCGCGCCAGCGCGGCAAAAGCGACGCATGAATGTTCAAACAGCCATATTTCGGCGCATCCAAGATCGCCTTTGGTAAAATAAGCCCATAGGCCGCCACCACCGCAACATCGAGATCAAGATCGGCAAAAGCCTGTTTTTCTGCGTCGGATTTCAACGATACCGGTGTGCGAACTTCAATGCCCTGTTCTTGCGCCCATGCATGAACCGGCGTTGGCGTTTCCTTTTGTCCACGCCCTGATGGTCGGGGCGGCTGGGAATAGACGCACACCACATCATGCCCGCTTGCGACCAGATCCTTAAGTGCCACAAGGGCAAAATCCGGGGTTCCCATAAAGGCAATGCGCAGTTTGGTCATGTCATGCGTCCATTCATCGTCATATCGGTGGTATTTTTGATCGCTTGGCGGCAATTTGGCGCGATCACACACAAATGACAAGCCATGCCTGCGTCCACGCCCAAAATCACCCAAAACAAAAGGGCCGGAAAACCGGCCCTTCAGAATCAATCACCCAAAACGTCATACGCCATCACGCAGACTTTTTGGTCTTTTGCAGTTTCTGGACTTTTTTCAGGATCATGTTGCGTTTAAGCGCACTGAGATAATCGGTGAACAAAACACCATCAAGATGATCAACTTCATGCTGGATACAGGTCGACAGCAAGCCGTCCGCTTCGATTTCCTGTTCTTTGCCATTTTCATCAAGATAGCGCACACCAACTTCAATCGGCCGTTCAACATCGGCATATTGGTCCGGAATGGACAGGCAACCTTCCTGATAGATCGAAGTATCCTCGGATTCCCAGATGATTTCCGGGTTGATCAGCTTCAATGGTTCGGGCTTGTCCTTATCGTCGGACACATCCATGACCACCACGCGCTTCATCACCCCAATCTGGGGGGCGGCCAGACCGATACCCGGTGCGGCATACATGGTTTCAAGCATGTCGCTTAGAAGCTGTCTGATCTCATCATTCACCTCAGTGACCGGTTCGCACTCTTTCTTAAGGCGCGGGTCTGGAACAATAAGAATTTCACGCAGGGCCATTGGTCTGTAATCCGATTTCGAACTGATATCTAAAACTGATGCCCATCCGGGGCGTCATCTGATTATAGCGAATTTCGCGCTTCGAGATAAGGTTTCCGTGACCGCAAGTCAAGCAAACTGCCCCGCACGATACAGACATCAGCGATGTTCGACGCCAGTTTTGGGGCCGGTTGGGGGCATATGCCGATCATGTAATCATATTATTCCGTGTCGGTTTCGCCGTCCGGACCACCAATCAGTTCCATCTTGGTGATCTCGCGTACATGGGTTTCCGATGGCAAAGGTTCTTCGATCATGCGGTCGTCGGAAACGATGTGCTTTTCCTTCAATTTGCGCGCAGACACCAGTACCGAGCCTTCCAACGATCCCAATGTCTTGTTGTAATGCTTCACCGTGCTTTCAAGCGATTTACCCATCGATGAGAAATGCTTGGCAAGGGCCGCCAGACGGTCATAAAGCTGCAAGCCGATTTCACTGATATCACGCGCACTTTCCGCCAGGGCTTCCTGTCGCCAGCCGTATGACACGGCCTTAAGCAACCCAAGCAAGGTGGTCGGGGTCGCCAAAATCACCCCATCGCGGAAACTGTCCTCGATCAAGCGCGGGTCGCGTTCAAGGGCGGCTGAAAAGAAGCTTTCACCGGGCAGGAACAGCACAACGAATTCCGGGCTGTCGACTGATTTCCAATAGGATTTTTTCGAAAGCTCCGAGATCACCTTACGCACATTGGTCACATAGGTGCCCATCAAAGCTTCGCGGCGATCATCGTCATATTTTTCGTCAATCGCCTCAAGATAGGCCGATGTCGGCGCCTTGGCGTCAACGACGATGTTTTTCCCGCCTGGCAGATGAATAACCATGTCGGGTTTCTGGACACCTTCGTCGGTATTGAAATGCACCTGTTCGTCAAAATCGCAATGCTTGAGCATCCCGGCCAGCTCAACAATACGCCGAAGCTGCAACTCACCCCATTTCCCCGAGACCGACGAACTTGAGCGTAGTGCGGAGCTTAACGTCTGCGTTTCCTTGGTCAGCTTGGTTTGAGATTGCACCAATGTGCCGACCTGCTCGCGCAGCTCGCCGTAAGCTTCCTTACGGTTTTTCTCAAGCTCGTTGACCTTGGTGTCAAACGCCTCAAGCCGCTCACGGATCGGCTTGACCATGCCGTCAATTGCCTGCTGACGCTTTTCAAGGTCGCCTTTGGCCCCTTCCTGCATGCGCGAAAAGTTTTCGCGCGCCAGCTTCATGAACTCGTCGTTATTGACCTTAAGCGCATCGGACGAGAGCGCCTTGAAACTATCAAGCAACTTGATTTTGGCATCTTCAAGCATCGCAAGCTTCTCTGCTGCGGCTTCGCGTTCTTTTTCTAACGCGGTTTCAAGTTCCGATCCCTTTTCGCGCCACTGATCAAGAATAGTGCGCAGTTCTTTCATCTCGGCTTCAAGGGTGGGCACCCGGTGGGCTGTGGTTTCGGCAATGGCGCGTTTTTCCGCCGCCTCGGCCAGTTTGTCGCGGGTGATCGCAAGCTCGCTTGCCAAATCACGACGTGTGGCTTCGGTTTGCTCAAGCTGCGACGAAACAAGGGCTGTGCGCGACTCTGTCTGGGCATCGGCGGCATCTTTGATGCGTTTGATCATTAATCCGCCAAATACGAGCGCCACCACAGAAGCCAAAACAGCCCCTGCGGCCAAAGATATCGGATCCATTGTCCCACCATTTCATTATCATCTGCGTTCTTTGTATCTGTTTTGTTCCGTCAAATCCACAACGCAACGTGAAAATAATCCGAAAGATCAGATGAAAATATTGTCGTACGGGCGCTGGCGAACGTCTAAAATTAGACTATATTTCAAAGACATATATGGAATATGGCTTTAGATCATTGTCCAGGGCATCCCAGCCAACACCGTTCTCATGACAGCCCCGGCAAGACATGGGCGGGACCTTTCGCAAGGCAATCTGGCGATTTCTCGGTGAAATGCCCCCCGCCTTAAGTTGTATTCCATCAAGACCCCCGGCGCACTAGCATAGGCGCCAAGCGACAGGATCAGGTTTGCCATGCCGACGGGCCGTTACGGAACGGCCAGATGTGCATAACGTTCTGACCCTGAACCGCACCGGAATATCGTATCGATGCAAGACATCTATCTGCGAGCGGGCAGGTGTCCGGTACGAACGCACAGACAACAGGAAACGAACAAGAGGCCACATATGTCTGCGAACGTTTATCCCGTCCCCGACGATATCGCAAAGGGCGCCCTGATCGACAAGTCCAAATACGACGCTATGTACAAGCAGTCGATTGAGGATCCGGAAGGTTTCTGGGGCGAACACGGCAAGCGCATTGACTGGATCAAGCCCTATTCCAAAGTCAAAAATGTCAGCTTTGACGCCAACGACCTTTACATCAAATGGTATGAAGACGGCACGCTGAACGTTTCGGCCAACTGTCTTGACCGTCATCTGGAAAAACGCGGCGATCAGACCGCCATCATTTTCGAAGGCGATGATCCCAGCGTTTCCGAACATATTACCTATCGCGACCTGCATGAACGCACCTGCCGTTTCGCCAATGCGCTGAAATCGATGGGTGTGGGCAAAGGTGACCGCGTTGTCATTTATCTGCCGATGATCCCCGAAGCATCGGTTGCGATGCTGGCCTGCGCACGTATTGGCGCGATCCATTCCATCGTGTTTGGTGGCTTCTCACCCGAAGCCCTTGCCGGTCGCGTCGAGGATTGCGGCGCAAAAGTCGTGATTACATCGGACGAAGGCCTGCGTGGCGGCCGTGCGGTTCCGCTCAAACGCAACGCCGACGAGGCGCTTTCGCATCCCGGCGTGAAATCGGTTGAAAAGCTGGTTGTGGTCAAACGCACCGGCAAGGACGTTGCATGGAACGATGCGCGCGACGTTTGGTATCACGAAGCCTGTGCCGCCGCCTCGCCCGATTGCCCGCCGACCGAGGTTAATGCCGAGGATCCGCTGTTTGTTCTCTATACATCGGGCTCAACCGGCAAGCCGAAGGGTGTTTTACACACCTCCGGCGGTTATCTTGTTTATGCGTCGATGACGCACGAGTATGTCTTTGATTATCACGAAGGCGATATTTACTGGTGCACGGCGGACGTTGGCTGGGTCACCGGCCACAGCTATATCGTCTATGGTCCGCTTGCCAATGGCGCGACGACCCTGATGTTTGAAGGGGTACCAAGCTACCCGGACGCATCGCGTTTCTGGCAAGTCTGCGAAAAGCACAAGGTCAACATTTTCTATACCGCACCGACCGCGATCCGGGCGCTCATGCGCGAAGGCGAAAGCTGGGTCAATAAGGCCGACCTGTCATCGCTTCGTATCCTTGGCTCGGTTGGCGAGCCAATCAACCCCGAAGCTTGGGAATGGTATAATCAGCATGTCGGCAAGGGCAAATGCCCGATTGTCGATACCTGGTGGCAAACCGAAACCGGTGGCATCCTGATTTCGCCACTGCCCGGTGTAACCGATCTTAAACCGGGTTCGGCAACCTTGCCATTCTTTGGTGTCGAACCGGCCCTTCTTGATGCCGAAGGCAAGGAACTGACCGGGGCAACCGATGGCAACCTTGTGATCAAGGATAGCTGGCCGGGTCAGATGCGCACGGTGTACGGCGATCATGAACGGTTTATCCAGACCTATTTCAGCACCTTCCCAAATGTCTACACGACAGGCGATGGCGCACGGCGCGATGATGATGGGTATTACTGGATCACGGGCCGCGTTGATGACGTGATCAACGTGTCGGGCCACCGCATGGGCACCGCCGAGGTCGAAAGCGCCCTGGTTGCCCATCCCAAAGTGGCCGAAGCCGCCGTGGTGGGTGTTCCCCACGACATTAAGGGTCAGGGCATCTATGCCTATGTGACGCTGAATGCCGACGAGGAACCGACCGAAGAACTGCGGGTCGAACTGGTCAAATGGGTCCGTAAGGAAATTGGCCCGATCGCCAGCCCCGATTACCTGCAATGGTCGCCGGGCTTGCCCAAAACCCGTTCAGGCAAAATCATGCGCCGTATCCTGCGCAAGATTGCCGCCAATGAATATGATCAGCTGGGCGATACATCGACCCTTGCCGATCCGGGTGTTGTCGATGATCTGATTGATAATCGTCAGAATCGATAGGACATTCGCCAAATCCGATCTGCAATGCAAAACACCCGCCAAGCAACTGGCGGGTGTTTTGCTGCCTACAACGCATCACAATAGTCTGACAATTGAAATATTGTGGTTATGCAATACGCCCGGTTGCGTTTTCGCGCAGATTTCGATGCAAGAAATCGATGAAAATGCGCACTTTCGCCGAAAGATTATGCCGTTCGGGATAGACCGCATAAATATCGGCATCCACATGAGCATATTGCGGCAAAACAAGCCGAAGCCTGTCTGCTTCGACATGGCGGCCAATATCCCATTCTGAACGCATCATGATCCCATGCCCATCCAGCACCCAGCGCAGGGCAATTTCACCGTCATTGCTGCTGAGTGTGCCATGCACCTTGACCGTTTCGGAATGCTGCCCACGTTGTAATTTCCAAAGATCATGCACATCCTTGTCCTGGCGCAGGATGATGCAATTGTGATTGACAAGATCCGAAAGGCTGCGCGGGGTGCCATACCGTTTCAGATAGGATGGGGCGGCACACAGAAACCGCCGGTTACCTTGTAATTTTCGCGCCCTTATCCGTGAATTGGGTAATCCGCCAAACCGAATGCCAAGATCAATCCCCTCTTCAACCATATTCATCGGGATATCGGTCAGAAGAAGCTGCACCTCGACTTCGGGATACAGGTGGGAAAATTCCGATACCACTGGCGCGACATACTCCCGGCCAAACCCGAATGTCGCATTAACCCGCAACAACCCCGCCGGTGTCTCGCTGGCATGGGACACACGCTGCTCCAGATCATCAATCTGGCGCATGATTTGTTCGGCACTCTGAAAATAGGCATCACCTTCACTGGTCAGGCTGATGCGCCGCGTTGTCCGGTTCAGCAACCGGACCCCAAGACGGTCTTCGAGCTTGGCCAAACGTTTGCTGACAGCAGGTGGCGACAAGTTCAATTCCTGCGCCGCCGCAGACAAATTCCCCTTGCGGACCAGCAACACAAAAAACCCCAAATCACTATCAACCGACATTATTAACCTTTGCGACATAATGAAGTGAAAAGTCGGAAATTATAATAAATTCCTCAAAAATATAAACTGCATGAGTCGGTCGGGCAAAGAACAAAAGCACAGTGAACACGTCCTACAGCGTTCAAATCATCCGATTCGACATCAGGGAAACACTGGCACAGAAGTCGAAACACCTTCGATTCTTTGATGCCAGCACCAGTCAAAAAACTGGTGATTTCAAATTCGGGAGGAATACCGATGCGTAAGCTCGTAATCGCGGCGGCCATGGCCGCTACCTTGGTTTCCGGTACTGCATTCGCGGAATATCCGGAAAAAACCATCAACTACATCATTCCGTTCAATGCTGGTGGTGAGTCCGATGTTTCGGCACGTTTTCAGCAGCCATACCTCGAAGAACTGGCTGATCAGTCCTTTGTTATTCAATATATGGCTGGTGCCGGTGGCGCGCAGGCATGGTCGCAGCTCAATGGCATGGAAGGTGACGGCTATACCATCATGGGCATCAACCTGCCACACACCATCCTGCAGCCGATGGAAAAAGATGTCGGTTACGAAACCAAAGACCTCACCTACATCAACTTCTTCCATTACACCCCGAATGCGCTTTTTGTCCCCAAGGACAGCGAATTCCAGAACCTGCAGGAACTGATCGACTATGCCAAAGCCAATCCGGGCCTTGTCACACTCAGTGGTTCGGGCTCGAACTCTGCCAACCATCTTGGTCAGGTCCAGTTTGATGAACTGGCTGGCATCACCACCACCTATGTCCCGTTCAGCGGCACCGGTCCGGCGGTTACCGCCATTCTTGGCAGTCAGACCACCGGTGGCTTTAACTATGTGACTTCGGGCGTGAACAATGGTGATGGCATGCGCATGCTTGCTGTTGCATCCGAAACCCGTGTCAAGGCATTCCCAGATGTACCGACCTTCAAGGAACTTGGCCTTGATATCGTTGGCGGTGCATTCCGCGGTGTTGCCGTGCCGAAATCAACACCAGACCCAATTCGCGAGAAAATCTCGCAGATGGTCACGGACGTCAACAACAATCCTGAATTCAAAAAGAAGATGGAAGATGCCGGTTTTGTTCTGACCGACATCACCTACGACTTCATCAATGATTTCGTTGCTGCGAAATCCGAGGAGTACCGTGAAATCGCAGAAAAGCTTGGCATCGCCAACCGCTAAGAAACGCCAAAATAATAATTCGGGATTGGAAAGGTCACCACCATGGAATTGCTGGGCTATTTCGTGAGCGCGCTCACGCCTTTAAACCTGCTTATGGCACTGGGCGGCGTTGTACTTGGAACGGTTATCGGTGCTTTGCCCGGACTGTCAGCAACCATGGCGGTGGCCGTTCTGGTCCCGTTTACCTTCACCATGGATCCCGCAACCGGTTTGATTGCGCTTGGTGCGATCTATACCGGGGCCATTTATGGCGGCGCGTTTGCCGCCATTCTGGTCAATACACCGGGAACACCGTCGGCCATCGCCACGACGTTTGACGGTTTTCCGATGGCCAAACGCGGCGACGGTAGTCTTGCAGTAACACTGGCAACGCTGGCATCTGTTGTTGGTGGCCTTGTCGGGGGTGTGTTCCTGCTGCTGCTGTCGCCGCCGCTGGCCAAAGTCGCACTGGCATTCGGCCCACCTGAATATTTCTGGCTGGCAATTTTCGGCCTGACCCTGATTTCCGCACTGTCAGTCGGCAATACCCTGAAAGGATTGCTTGGCGGCTGCATCGGCCTGATGCTTGCCATGGTTGGGGTTGCCGTGGTGGGGGGCGACATCCGCTTTACCATGGGCACGCATACCTTACTCGGCGGTTTTGACATCGTTTCGGCCCTGATTGGTCTGTATTGCATTCCGGTTCTGATTGATCTTGTTGCCACCCCTGATCGTCACCTGAAGGTCGAACAGGGCAATCGCGGCATTCGCCTGTTCGAAGCATTCGGCCTCGCCTGGAAAAGCAAATTCAATGTGCTGCGCAGTGCGGTTGTTGGCACCATCGTCGGGGTTTTGCCCGGCGCTGGTGGCTCCATCGCAGGGCTTGTGTCCTATTCCGAAGCCCGCCGGTCTTCAAAAGAACCTGAAACCTTCGGCAAAGGTGCCCCCGATGGCATTATCGCCACCGAGGCTGCCAACAATGCCACCGTCGGCGGCGGCTTTATTCCGACCCTTGTTCTGGGCATTCCCGGAACACCGCCCGATGCGATCATTCTCGGGGCTTTGCTGGTTCAGGGGATCAAAATCGGCCCAACCTTGTTCACCCAACAGGGCGACATCGTTTACACCTTTATCTTCGGGCTTTTGATTGCAACGGCCCTGATGCTACCGGCAGGCCTTTTGATCGGTCGCTATGCCTATAAATCAATTGCTTCCATTCCTAAAACCCTTCTGGTACCAACCATTGCCTTCCTGACCGTGATTGGCAGTTTTGCCATTCACAGCAACCTGCATGACGTCCAGATGATGCTCAGCCTTGGCGTTTTGGGCTGGATTCTCAATCGCTGCGGCTTTGCCCCGTCGCCAATCGTTTTGGGGCTTGTCCTTGGCAAGATTGCTGAACAGGGATTTGTACAATCCTATCTAATCGGCAATGCCACCAACAACATCACCGGCATGTTCTTTGGCCGTCCGATCAGCCTGGCGATTGTCGCCCTAGCGGCATTCACCCTGCTCTATCCGCTGATCTTCGCCAAGCGTAAGGAAAAGGCCAAAAAACGCGCCCTTGAGGCGGCCCGCACCTATTCCGAAACCAATGGTGAAACCACTGTTGCCTCTACCCAGGAAATCAAGCCTGCACCGTTTGACCCGCTTGCCGGCCTGAAGAAACAGTTTGCCAAGCCACGCGACGTTGCCGGCATGTTTTTTGCGATCCTGCTGATTGCCGCCGGGGGATGGGCTTATAGCCAGACGGCAGAAATGACCCCGATGGGATCGGTCTTCCCAAGCACGATTTCTGTCACCATTATCGTTCTTTCCTTCGTGCTTCTGGGCTTGAATATCATCCGTAAACCGGCTGCAGCCAGCGGATCCGATGAAGCGTCGAATGCCTCAACACCCAGACGCGTTGCTTTGGTGGTTGCAATGTGCCTTTGGGTCTTTGCCATACCGGTCCTCGGATTTGCCACGGCGGCGTTTCTCGCCTTTCTGGTTTTGTCGAGGGTTGCCTGCTTCGAAGTCATGGGTCCGAAACGCCTTGCGATCGAAGCTCTTGCCGGGATTGCGATTGTCGGCGGTCTGTATCTTCTGATGGCACAAGTCCTGCTGATCAGAATGCCAACGGGCCATTTATTTTAACCCGACACGAACATACGTATTCAACATACTGACCAAAGAGAATGAACATGAAAAACTATCGTATTGCTGCCATCCCGGGCGACGGGATCGGTAAAGAGGTCGTTGCGGCCGGAACCGAAGTTCTTGATGTGCTGGCCAAACGCGATGGCAGTTTCACAATGAGCTTCGATCACTTTGACTGGGGGTCGGAATACTACAAAAAGCACGGCGTTATGATGCCCGCCGATGGCCGTGATCAGATCAAGGATCACGATGCGATCTATTTTGGTGCTGTTGGGGCCCCCGATGTGCCCGATCATGTCACACTTTGGGGACTTCGTCTGGCGATCTGCCAACCGTTTGACCAATATGCCAATGTCCGCCCAACCCGTATTCTGCCGGGTATTGAAAGCCCGCTTCGCAATGTCAAACAGGATGAACTCGACTGGGTAATTGTGCGTGAAAATTCCGAAGGCGAATATGCCGGTCAGGGCGGGCGGTCCCATGTTGGTTTGCCAGAAGAAGTCGCAACCGAAGTTTCCATTTTCACCCGTGCCGGTGTGACCCGGATCATGCGGTTTGCCTTTGACATGGCCCGCAGCCGTCCGCGCAAGAAATTGACCGTCGTAACCAAATCAAATGCCCAGCGCAACGGCATGGTCATGTGGGACGAAATTGCCAGCGAAGTCGCGCAAGATTACCCGGATGTTGAATGGGACAAAATGCTGGTCGATGCCATGACCATGCGCATGACCCTGCGCCCGGAAACCCTTGATACGATTGTGGCAACCAACCTGCATGCCGACATTTTGTCTGATCTGGCAGCCGCCCTTGCCGGTTCGCTTGGCATCGCACCGACCGCCAACCTCAATCCCGAAGGCAATTTCCCCTCCATGTTCGAACCGATCCACGGATCAGCATTCGACATCACCGGGCAGGGCATCGCCAACCCGGTCGCGACCTTCTGGAGTGCGGTGATGATGCTTGAACATCTCGGGGAAAGGTCCGCCTCCGAACGCCTGATGCGCGCGGTCGAACGCGTCACCGCCAACCCGGATCTTCACACGCCTGACCTTGGTGGCAAAGCCACCACCCGTCAGGTAACCGATGCGGTGATTGCCGCGATCCACGGCGAAAACAGCTAATTGGCAGGTATAAAGATGGGGACGAACAAAGTGCGTGAACTGAATGATCCCGCGTGGGTGAAAACCTTTCTGGTGGATCTTTTTCGCACCGCTGTTGATGCTGCTGATCCCCATCTTTGCCTCCCTGCCTTTCTGCCCGAACCCCCAAAGGGTAAAACCGTCGTCATCGGGGCCGGAAAGGCATCTGCCAAAATGGCACAGGCGCTTGAACAACACTGGAAAGGCGATCTTTCCGGGGTGGTTGTCACCCGCTATGACCATGCGGTCCCCACCAAGCAGATCAAGATTATCGAGGCATCCCACCCGGTACCCGATGAAGCCGGCATGGCTGCAACACAACAAATCAAAAACTGTGTCGCAAACCTGTCAGAAGACGATCTGGTTATTTGTCTGATCTCGGGCGGCGGATCGGCCCTTCTTGTTGATCCGGTTCCCGGGCTTGATCTTGTTCAGAAACAGGCCATCAACAAGGCATTGCTGCGGTCCGGTGTATCAATTGACGAAATGAATTGCGTGCGCCGCCATCTATCAAGCGTCAAGGGGGGCAAACTTGCCGCCCTGTGCCACCCGGCACAGGTTCTGTCTTTGCTGATTTCCGATGTCCCCAATGACAATTTCCTCGACATTGCATCAGGCCCCACCGTGCCCGATCCGACGACCTGTGCCGATGCCTTGCGCATCATCGACCGCTATGACATCGCACTCCCTGAAAACGTCCTTGAACTTCTGCGCTCTGGCGAAACCGAAACGGTAAAGCCGGGCGATCCACGCATGGAAAGGGTCACGGCAAAGCTGATTGCCACCCCTCAAATGTCGCTTGATGCGGCAGCACAAAAGGCACGGTCTGCCGGGGTTGATGCGCTGATCATTGGCGATGCACTTGAAGGTGAATCCTCTGAACTTGGGCGTTCAATGGCCGAAACCGCCAAGCATGTCGCATCCCGCCAACCCATCAGCGAACGCCCCTGTGTGCTGTTGTCTGGCGGGGAAACCACCGTCACCGTCAAGGGTAATGGCCGGGGCGGACGCAATGTTGAATTCCTGTTGGCACTTGCCATTGCCCTTGACGGGGCTTCGGGCATTCATGCTGTCGCCGGGGACACGGACGGTATTGACGGGATCGAAGAAATAGCCGGCGCATATATTTCACCTGATACACTTAAGCGCAGTTCACTTCTTGCGATGGACCCGAATGCCTATCTTGCGAATAATGACGGGCATAGTTTCTTTGAGGCTCTGGATGATTCAGTCATAACAGGACCTACATTGACCAACGTGAATGATTTCAGGGCAATTCTGATTTCCTGATCGACCAAAAACACGACGGAGGAAAACATCGTGACAGGCGCCACCCACAAAATTGCTGTCATCGCCGGTGACGGTATCGGAACCGAAGTGATGCCCGAAGGCATTCGCGTGCTTGAAGCCGCAGCAGATGTATTTGGCATCAAGCTGACCTTCGATACGTTTGAATTCGGATCGTGCGATTACTATCAAGAACACGGGCAGATGATGCCTGATGACTGGCGTGCGCAAATTGAAAACCATGATGCGATTTTCTTTGGCGCGGTCGGCTGGCCCGATACGGTGCCCGATCATATTTCACTCTGGGGATCACTGATCCAGTTCCGCCGCGACTTCGACCAATATGTCAGCCTGCGCCCGGCCAAACTGATGCCCGGTGTGCCATCGCCGCTGGCGGGACGCAAACCGGGTGATATTGATTTCTATGTCGTGCGCGAAAACACCGAAGGCGAATATTCCTCGGTCGGCGGCAAGATGTATCCCGGTACGGACCGCGAAATCGTCATTCAGGAAACGGTGATGTCGCGCACCGGGATTGATCGCATTTTGAAATATGCTTTTGAGCTGGCACAAAAACGCCCCCGTAAACATCTGACCTCAGCAACCAAATCGAACGGCATTTCAATCACCATGCCCTATTGGGATGAACGGGTGGTTGAAATGGCGAAAAACTATCCCGATGTCAGCTGGGACAAATACCATATCGATATTCTGACCGCCCAGTTCGTTATGAACCCGGATCGCTTTGACGTGGTGGTCGCATCCAACCTGTTTGGTGACATTCTGTCGGATCTTGGCCCGGCCTGCACGGGCACAATCGGCATCGCACCATCGGGCAACATCAACCCGGAACGTAAATTCCCGTCCCTGTTTGAGCCTGTACATGGGTCCGCCCCCGACATCGCGGGTAAGGGCATTGCCAACCCGATTGGCCAAATCTGGTCCGGGGCAATGATGCTTGATCATCTGGGCCATACCGATGCCCATGACGCCATCATGCGCGCCATTGAAAACATCCTGCTCGATAAAACGCTCCGCACAGCCGACCTTGGCGGATCGGCCGATACGATCACGTGCGGCAAGGCGATTGCCCAAGCCGTGCGCGACAACGCCTAAGCAACGCATCTATAAAAATCCGTCCAAATCCGGCCTGATCCCCACCTTCCGGGGGTCGGGCCTTTTTCGTCTGCCCGCCCATACAAAGTCCGTCATCAAGGACTGCGATGCGCATGCCTGCCCTTCCGTCCCAAGGTTGTGCAAAAACTTAAATTAGTATAGGTACAGCCCTGCTGCGACGCAGCACCTTAACGGGCAGGCACGCAGACCCGGTCGCCGACCAATATGGCCGACGGGTTGACGCCATACCGCCTGATAACATTCCAGCCCCGGGGACAGCCCCCCGAACCGAGTGGGCTTGACGGAGACGGAGATTTTCTGTGAACAGCGATTTTCTTCCGCGTTTGCGGGCTGAATGGCTTGGCAATATTCGCGGCGATGTGCTTTCGGGCCTTGTGGTGGCACTTGCCCTGATCCCAGAGGCAATTGCCTTTTCAATCATTGCCGGGGTTGATCCCAAGGTCGGGCTGTATGCCTCCTTCTCAATCGCCGTGATCACCGCGATTTTTGGCGGGCGTCCTGGCATGATTTCGGCGGCCACCGCGGCCACCGCTGTTTTGATGGGCTCGCTTGTGCGTGAGCACGGGCTTGATTACCTGCTCGCGGCAACGGTTCTGGCTGGCGTGATTCAGATGGTGGCCGGCGCACTTCGCCTTGGCAACCTGATGCGCTTTGTGTCCAAATCGGTGATGACAGGCTTTGTCAATGCGCTCGCCATTTTGATCTTCATGGCGCAGCTGCCCGAACTGACCAATGTCAGCTATATGACCTATGTGATGGTTGCCGGTGGCCTTGCCATCATTTACCTGTTCCCGCGCATTACCAAGGCCATCCCGTCGCCACTGGTGTGCATTGTGGTACTGACCTTTGTGTCGCTGGCAATTCATGCCGATGTGCGCACGGTTGGCGATATGGGCGCATTGCCCGATGCCTTCCCGGCAATCTATTTGCCCAACATTCCGCTGAACCTTGATACCTTCCTGATCATCCTGCCCTATTCGGCAGCGGTTGCCGCCGTTGGTCTTTTGGAAAGCCTGATGACCGCACAGATCGTCGATGAGTTGACCGACACATCGTCAGACCGCACGCGTGAATGTTACGGTCAGGGCATTGCCAACTTCTTCACCGGTTTCATCGGGGGCATGGCAGGCTGTGCGATGATCGGTCAGTCCGTGATCAACGTCAAATCGGGCGGTCGTGGCCGTTTATCGACCTTCCTTGCGGGTATTTATCTTCTGATCCTGATTGTGGTTCTGGGCGATCTGGTGGCGATCATTCCGATGCCGGCTCTTGTTGCCATCATGATCATGGTCTCCATCGGGACATTCAGTTGGTCATCGATTAAGGACCTCAAACATCACCCACGCAGTTCGTCGATTGTGATGCTCGCCACCGTGATTGCCGTGGTTGGTACGCACAATCTGGCGATTGGTGTTCTGGTCGGTGTGTTGCTGTCGGGTATTTTCTTTGCCTGGAAAATCGCGCAGATTTTCCGCATCACCAGCACGCTTGATGATGCTGGTGCGCACCGCACTTATGAAGTCCGTGGTCAGATTTTCTTTGCCTCGGTCGAAGACTTCACCAAGGCGTTTGATTTCCGCGAGGCGCTGGACAAAGTGACCATTGATGTCAGCCACGCGCATATCTGGGACATTTCAAGTGTTGCCGCCCTTGATATGGTCGTGTTGAAATTCCGTCGTGAAGGGGCCGAAGTCGAATTGATCGGTCTCAATGAAGCCAGCGAGACAATCGTCGATAAACTGGCCATCCATGATAAGCCCGGCGCGCTTGAACGCCTGATGGGCCACTAGGGGGAACGATCATGACACATCTGATCGCATTGATTGACGGATCGGGTTATTCGCAAAGTGTTTGCGACCTCACACGCTGGGTTGCCGAGCGCACCGACGCATCGGTTGACCTGATGCATGTTCTGGGCCGACGCGGTGTGGGTTCCGAACCCGCCGATCTGAGTGGTAATCTTAAGCTTGGCGCACGCACAGCCTTGCTCAAGGAGCTTTCCGATCTCGATGAGCAGAAAGCCAAGCTTGAACTCAAACGCGGCCGCTTGCTGCTTGAAGAAGCCAAATCCGGGCTTGAGGAAGGCGGGCTTAAAACTGTCGGCACCAAATTGCGCCACGGCGATCTGATCGAAAGCCTTGCCGAATTTGAAGGCGACGCGGATTTGATCGTGATTGGCAAACGCGGGGAAGCCGCCGATTTTGCCAAACTGCATCTGGGATCGAACCTTGAACGGGTTGTCCGTGCGGCCCACAAACCGGTTCTGGTGGCATCGCGTGCGTTCAAACCGATCGAGAAATTCCTGATCGCCTTTGATGGCGGGGAAAGTGCGATGAAGGCTGTGCGCCACATTGCCGCGGGCAAGCTGTTTACCGATTTGCCCTGCACCTTGCTGTGCGTTGGCAAATCAACCGACAGCCTGCAGACAAAGCTTGATGAGGCGGCTGCAATCCTGCGCACCGCAGGCTATAGCGTCAACGCCGAGTTTGCCGCAGGCGAACCTGAAGACGTGATCAAGGACCGGATCGAAGCCGATAACATCGACCTTCTGGTCATGGGCGCCTATGGCCATTCGCGCATCCGCAACCTGATCATCGGCAGCACCACCACCGAAATGGTGCGCTCCTGCCATGTCCCGGTGATGATGTTCCGCTAAGCCGGGCAAAACGCAATCATCAGACAAATAAAAAGCCCGGCAGATCACCTGCCGGGCTTTTGTCATACATAACGGATTTCGCGTCTTAGGCTCAGGACCAATTCAGCGGACCAGAAAACGTCCAAGATTGGCGTTGATCTGACGTTCAAGTTCGCGATCAAGGTCCATCAGCAAGGTGGCTGTTTCGTCGTAAATTGCCTTTTCACGCTCGGCGACCGACATTGATTCTGAAAGTGTGTGCGATCGTGCGGCCATGGCCTGCACTTCGCCCTTCTGAACACCATTGGCATCGAGAAGCTCAAGTTTGGCCGCAACCTTAAGCTCGATATTTTCAGACTGATCATCGGTAAAGGCACCTTTGATGCCCTTGGTCGTCTTAAGCGCGTTTGACGTGATCGATGCCTCGGTCACGGAATAGCGCAGCATGTCGCTGGTACCGGCCGTCTGGATACGGTCATCGGGCCAGTTCATTGCCATTTTGCCAAGGCTGAAGGGCAGGCTGCTGGCCATGGAACCATTCACTTTTGAATCCCACGCAGCAACTTTTTCAACCGGCCCGGCGGCAAACACAATCGGTTGAAGATGACGCCAGGTGACATCGGGGTAATTTGCCACCGGCGTGCTGGTGCAGGCCGCCAGCAGCGCAACCATGACACCGGCAATGCTTGCGCGCATGCCATTGATGGACAATACCTTCATGAAATCAAACTCCCTCGTCATTCAAAACTCATACAAAAACGTCACCATGGATTTGGTTTTCCATGGTGACGTTGCGTGATGATTAAGGCAAGCCTGTGACAGGCTCATGCGCTGTAATCTTTTTATGAACTTTGCGCGTCATCGGCCTTAAAAGCCCGAATGTCTGCTTCGTTAAAGCCATAGCGCGTGTTGCAGAACTGGCACGACACCGCAACTTCACCGGTGTCACTTTCGCGCATCGACAGTAATTCGTCGAGCGGATAGGTCACAAGCGCGCCTTCGATCTTGTCACGCGAACAACGACATTTAAACCGCAATTCCGCCTGTTCGAACACACGCGGTTCTTCATCATGGAACAGGCGCCAGATCAAATCATGTGCCGACAGTGAAATATCGACAAGTTCGGTTTCCGTCGCACTGGTCATCAGGATTTTTGACCTGTTCCAGTCCTCGGCAACCTTTTCGCCTTCTTCCGGGGTGGCGGCATCGCCAGATGCACTGACTGGCAAGCGTTGCAGGAACAATCCACCAACCCACCAGTCGGCATCAATCTCACCCTGATGAACTTCAAGTTTGAAGGCGGTTTCAAGCTGCTCTGACTGACGGAAATAGGCCTCTGCACATTCCGAAAGGGTTGCCCCCTCAAGCGACACAATACCCTGATAGCGTTCATGTTCATCGCCCTGATCGACCGTAAAGGCAATATGCCCGCGGCCCATCAGTTTAAGAACCTGCCCACGAAGGGCTTCTTCCCCGCCTTCCTCGGCGGCGATCAGGGTATTGAGGCGGTCTTCATCAACCCGAAGGCACGCCCGTACATTGCCCTCACTGTCAACATCGACCACCAGCATGCTGATCGGCCCGTCCGACGATGTCTGAAGGGTAAACAGCCCGTCGTATTTCAACGATGACGACAACAACACCGCAAGGCCAATCATCTCACCCAAAAGGTGGTTGGCAAGCGCAGGATAGCTATGCTGGCCAATGATGGTCTGCACCAATGGGCCAAGGCGCGTAAAGCGGCCACGGATGTTGGAATGATCCAGCGTGAAAGGCTGGCAAAAATCGACAGCGATCTGCATGTTCGGCTTCCGATGTTGTGCGTGTTTGGGGCCGTATAACAAGACCAGCCCCGCATTGTCGAGACGATTCGATATCGCGCTCGACGCATAGCAAAAGGGGCGACCAAAGCCGCCCCTCGCGAATTCGTAATGCCTTATTTAGGTTGCCTACTCACGATGGCAAGCCGTTAAAGCAGTATAGCAGAACACCCTTCTGCGCATGCAGTCGGTTTTCCGCTTCGTCAAAGACAACTGATTGCGGCCCGTCGATCACCTCGTCGGTGACTTCTTCGTTGCGGTGTGCTGGCAGGCAATGCATGAAAATCGCATCCGTCTTGGCCTGCGCCATGGTTTTGGCGTTGATCTGATAGGGGGCCAATGCTTCCATGCGGGCATCGTAATCTTCGTCCCCCATCGAAACCCAGCAATCGGTGACAACAACATCGGCACCGGCCAGCGCACTATCAAGGTCGGTCATCCGCACCTTGCCACCATCGGCATTGGCGGTCTCAATCATCCCCTGATTGGGGCGATAGCCCGCCGGGCAGGCCATATCCATTGAAAAGCCGAATTTCGACGAGGCATGGATAAAGGATGCCGACACGTTATTGCCATCCCCGACCCAGGCAAATTTAAGCCCGTCAAGACGGCCCTTATGTTCCTTGATCGTCATCAGATCGGCCATGATCTGACACGGGTGGCTTTGATCGGTCAGGCCATTGATCACCGGCACCGTGGCGTATTTCGCCATTTCCAAAAGTTTGGACTCATCGGTGGTGCGGATCATAATCGCATCGACAAAACGCGACAAAACGCGCGCCGTATCGGCAATGGTTTCGCCGCGGCCAAGCTGGCTGCTGTCGGCATCAAGCACGACAACGTCACCGCCAAGCTGACGCATGCCGACTTCAAATGACACGCGTGTACGGGTCGATGGCTTTTCGAAAATAAGGGCCAGGGTCTTACCCGCAAGCGGCTTATCCCCAAACGGGGCTTTACCCGCTTTTTCGGAATCCCCAAGGGTCAGAATATCGTTCAGCGTGCCCGACGGCAGCACATCGATATCGAGAAAATGGCGAATATCAGTCATAAATCAATCTTCCTTACTGCGCGCCATTACGACGCGAGAGCAGCCGCGCACGCATCAATTGCGGTCAGCGCCTCGTCAACATGGGTTTTGGTGATGTTAAGCGGCGGTATAAGTCGCACCACATTGTCGCCTGCCGGAACCGTCAAAAGGTTCAACTCACGCAGTTTGGCAACAACATCACCGTTGTTTGGCACCGTTTTCATGCCCAAAAGAAGGCCCCTGCCGCGTACTTCGTCGATAAAGCCCGGATGCTTGCGCGCAATCGCATCAAGCCCGTCACGGATCAAGCCACTCATCTCAAGCACATGGTCCAGGAAACCGGGCTTCAGGACTTCGTCAAGCACCGCATTGGCCGCCGCCGTTGCCAGTTGATTGCCGCCAAAGGTCGTCCCGTGCATGCCCGGCGAAAAGGCCGCTGCGGCCTTTTCATTGGCCAAAAGGGCGCCGATCGGGAACCCGCCGCCAAGACCCTTGGCAGAAGACACAATATCGGGCTGCATGTCCGACCATTCATAGCAAAACAGCTTGCCGGTCCGGCCAATACCGGTCTGAACTTCATCAAACATCACAAGCAGGCCAAACTCGTCGGCCGCTTTGCGCACCCCTTCAAGGTAGCCATCAGGCGCCTTGCAGATCCCGCCTTCGCCCTGAATGGGCTCAAGCAAAATACCGCCGGTGTTTTCGGTAATGCCATTGCGCAATTCATTGAGATTGCCAAACGCCACCCGGTCAAAGCCATCAGGCATCGGGCCAAAACCCTCACGGTACTTTTCGCTATAGCCTGCGGTCAGCGTGCCCAAGGTCCGGCCATGAAACGCATTGGTCGCGACCAATATGCGGTTCTTTTGCGCATGGCCCGACACATGCTGATACCGGCGCAGCATCTTGATGCCCGCTTCATTGGCTTCGGCACCGGAGTTACAGAAGAAAACCGTATCGGCAAAACTGTTGGCAATCAGTCGTTCGGCCAGTTTCTGCTGACCGGGCATCTGATACAGGTTCGATGTATGCCAAAGTTTGCCAACCTGTTCGGTCAGTTCCTTAACAAGATGCGGGTGCGAATGGCCAAGGGTATTGACCGCAATACCCGACCCGAAATCGAGGAATCGTCGGCCGTCCTGCGCAAAGAGATAAGGTCCAACACCTTTCTCAAAGGCCAGATCGGCCCGCGCGTAGGTCGGCATGACGGGAGTAATCACTTTTTCATTCCTCGAATTAGGGTAGAAATTACATTCTTGACCGTTTGGTCAGCTCCGGCAGAATACCGGGAAGCCGGGGAGTATCAAGAGATTCATGATGCCTGTCAACGTCGCAAAAAGCACTTAGAAAGCTGATTTGGCAAAGGTTATGGAAATGAAAAAGGGCAGCATCCACGATGTGATGCTGCCCGATTGATTGGTTTTTGCGCCAGACCGCGCTGTTTGGCGTGGTTACGCCTTAAGCTTATACCCGCTTTTGATCATGCGATAGCACAGCAACCACAGCAACGCATTGACCGCTGCCAACACCACAACGCCGGTCATGATGGTGCCGTCCGAAATGCCGGTAAAGCCATAACGGAACCCGTCAATCATGTAGAAGAACGGGTTGAAATGCACCAGAATCTGCCCCGCTTCGGGCAGGCTGTCCGCACTGTAAAACGTGCCTGACAGGAACGACAGCGGAGTGACGACAAAGTTGGTGACAACCGCGATATGGTCGAACTTCTCAGCCCAGACGCCGCCCGCAATCCCCAGAAGGGCCAGCATCAAGGACGCAGAAATCCCAAAATACAGGATCGCCCAGATGTTATGGATGCGGATATCGACAAAGAACGCCATGACAATGGCGGTAACAGCACCGACCATCACACCACGGGTCACCGCACCAAAGGCAAACCCGGCAACCATTTCACCAGGCGATAATGGTGGCATCAAAACATCGACAATATTGCCCTGAACTTTCGCAATCGTCAGCGAACTTGATGAATTGGCAAAGGCGTTTTGCGCCATGGTCATCATGACAAGACCGGGGGCGAGGAAGGTGGCGAAGGCAATGCCATTTACTGTCTCAACCGCCCGGCCAAGCGCCAGCAGAAACACAGCAAGAAACAGAAGACTGGTCACAACCGGCGCGCCAATGGTTTGCAGATGCACATTGAGGAAGCGTCGAACTTCCTTGGCATACAGCGTCCAAAGACCAAGCCAGTTGACCGCGCCCATCTGACGTGGGGCTAGTTCACTCATAGAATTTCCTTCGGAAAAATGCAGACAATTGCCGGTAAAATAGGGAGAGTAGGGTACTTGTTGCAAGGGTGCGTATTCATTCATGATGGCGAACATGACACAAAAACAGCGCCAAGGCCCGGAAACCCTGGAGTCTGACGGCAAAAACAAGCCGGTCGGAAATGCCCGTTTTTCGACTTCAAACCGGAAAAATGCCCAAAACGCCAAGGACAAGCAGCGCGAAGCCAATCGACCGCGCCGTGTCACGCGTGATTATCTGATGAATTACGCGACCTGGTATCTTGAACGGTTCGCCGCATCGCGTGCCCGGCTTGAAAAACTGATGCGCGGTAAAATACGCCTGTCGGTGGCAGAATATGGCACCGACCCCGAAGAAGCCGAAAACTGGATGAAGTCGGTTCTGTCTGCCTGCGAACAGGCTGGTTTTATCAATGATGATGCCTATGCCAAGGGCCGCGCCAGATCGCTTTTGCGCAAGGGCAAGGCCATCCGGGTGATTGCCGCCGACTTATCGGCACGCGGCATTGCATCGCACCAGATTGATCACGCGATTAAGGAACTTAAGGCCGAAGCCGACCAAGCCGCCTATGACGAGGTCCGCGGCACCGACCCCAACATTGCCGCCGCTGCCGCCTATGCCCGTCGCCGCCGCCTTGGCCCGTGGCGACGTCCTGATATCCGCGATGAAAAACGTGAAAAGGATATGGCCGCCCTCGCCCGACAGGGATTTGGCTATGACACCGCCACCCGCATCATCAACAGCGACCTTGATGAACTGAATGATCTGTTGTCGATGATTGACGGCATTTGATCGCCGGATCAAAGGCGGTTATCACTAATCCATCCTTTTGCATCCCTGTTGATACGGAGACCCCAGACATGATGGTCCGCATCTATCACAATCCGCGCTGTTCCAAATCGCGTCAGACACTGGCCCTGATCGAAGAAAAAGGCATCACACCCGATGTCATTCTTTATCTCGACACACCGCCGTCCCCGCAAGAAATGTCGGAACTGATTGAGATGCTCGGCATGCAGCCCGAAGACATCCTGCGCAAAAAAGAAGCCAAAGAAGAAGGCATTGCCGATCTGCGTGGGCAGGAGCTTATCGAGGCGCTTTGCGCCCATCCGCGCGCCCTCGAACGTCCGATTGTGGTCAATGGCCACAAGGCCGTTTTGGGTCGTCCGCCAGAAAACGTGCTCGATATTCTGTAATCGGTCACAGGCTGCATAGGATGGTTGCTTGCGGCCACCGAACGGTGGGTTCCCGCCTGCGCGGGAACGACGGTGGCATAAAACCGTCCATCTATTTCGGGAAACACCCGTAACATCAAACGCCTGTGCCAGTTCGGCACGGGCGTTTTTCGTTATTAGTAAAAGTCTAAAGCCCCGAATGCCATTATGTCATAGGCTCAGAAACGCATAAATGAACCGCACCTATCGGGAGGCCATTGATGATTGCCGCATTCGCCCTGATCCTTGTTTGCCAGTTGTTTGGCGAAGTCATATCGGAACTGTTTGACCTTCCGGTACCCGGCCCGGTGATCGGTCTGGTGCTGTTGTTCTTTGGTTTGTTGATCAGTCGCAAACCGCCAAAGGTTCTGACCGATGCGGCCGATAACCTTCTGATCCATTTTTCTTTATTATTTGTGCCCGCCGGTGTCGGCGTTGTCACCCAGATTGACCGGCTTAAGGGTGACTGGCTGCCGATTGCCGCGGCTTTGATTGTCTCGACCTTGCTCGCCATCGTGCTGACCGCGATGCTGATGTCAAAGCTTCTGCCCAAACAAACCGATGTATCCACCCCAGATAGCGCAAAGGATGCATCGTAATGGAAACAGATATCACACAGCTTTGGGTTTATCTGTCGACCAAACCGCTGACCGGGCTAACCATCACGCTTGTCGCCTATTCCATTGGGTTCTGGCTCTATCAGAAAAGCAACCGCAACCCGATGTGCAATCCGGTCGTCATTGCCATTGCGCTGATCGCGTTTCTTCTCAAGATCACAGACACGCCCTATGCCACCTATTTCGAAGGCGCGCAGTTTGTGCACTTCCTGCTTGGCCCGGCCACCGTTGCCTTGGCCGTGCCGCTGTTTCGTCAGACCGAAACGCTTAAACGCGCCATGCCGGTAATTGTCTTTGGTGTTTTGTTCGGATCCTTGGTGGCCAGCGCCAGCACGGTTCTTCTGGCGTGGGCTTTGGGCGCAAGCCCGGAAACACTGGCGTCATTGGCCCCAAAATCGGTGACCACCCCGGTTGCCATGGGCATTGCCGAAAACATTGGTGGCGTTCCGGCCCTGACGGCGGTCTGCGTCATTGCCACCGGTATTGTCGGGGCAACCCTTGGCCCGATGGTGATGAATATGGCGCGATTGAAAGACTGGCGGGCACGGGGCTTTGCCATGGGCGTCGCATCGCACGGCATTGGGACCGCGCGCGCCTTTCAGGTCAATGAAACGGCGGGGGCCTTTTCCGGATTGGCGATGGGGCTCAATACAATGGCAACCGCCATCACCATTCCGTTTTTGTGGCACTGGATATTTGGCTAAGACAAATATCATCGGGCCAGAGGAGCACGATACCGGGTATCACGCCCGGCAAGGCGACGCATGCGCAGCCCATCACGAATGTTTAACCCGATCAGAACAAGATTGACCCCACCGGCAATCAATTCAACCGCCTGAAGAGGGACAAACAGGCCATCCATGTCACCAAGATTGGCAAGGATCGCCAAAGAGACGGCACTTGGGACAAGGATGAGAAGGCCATTGGCCGCAATGAATTTCATCCTGCGCAGTTTGAGTGCCAAAACACCGGATATATGCCCGCGCGCCAAACGAAAACCTGACGCACCGGTCGCAGCCAGTGTGGGAACAAGCAGCAGCCCCCCCCACGCAACTGCCGTTTTAACCGCAACGATTTGAACATGTGATCCACCAAGTTCGACAAGCACTGTTGCCAGCCAGAACGTAGCAATCAAAAGAAACGCGGCCCCACCGGCAATACGGTGAAGGGTGCGCAATAGAGTGTTTGTTGATATGGACATCGTCATCTCTTTTTGAACAAGGATTGCGATGTGGCGCCACACGTATTTAAATAGCATACTATATATTACATAGCAAGCTATGCATCTAAATGCACACAGGAGCCTCCATGCCACTGAAACGAACCCAGTCTGCGGGGTATATGACCAATTGGGCTGCACGCCTGTTTGCGCGTGCCATTGACCAAAAACTCAGACCCATGGGCATGAGCAGTGGATACCTGCCGGTTTTCTTTGCGCTGGCGGATGGCACAGCACGCACGCAAAAGCAGCTGGCCCTTGGTGCTGGCATTGAACAGCCTACCATGGCCGCGACGCTCAATCGCATGGAACGCGATGGATGGATCGAACGGGAAAAAGACGGTGACGATCGCCGCATTACCCACATCCGGTTGAGTGCTGCGGCCCGTGACAAGGCACAAGACATTCAGGCCATCGTCAATCAGGTCAACGAAACTGCCCTGTCAGGCTTAAACACTCTGGAAAAACGCGTTTTGCTGGATGCGCTGGGCAAGGTCACCATGGCCCTGACCCGCACAGAAGAAAACCAGAAACACCCCGTACCGAAATAACATGCCGACTTACCCATCAGTGTGGCGGGATGCCCCGTTGCGATGCGGGCGGTCGCATCGGGTGAGCCGAAGCTCACCCGACCCTGTCATTTAACCTGCACGCAACTGAGACAGAAACTCTGAAACAGTATCCTGCAGGGTATCGATCTGCTTGGCCAGATCACCAACGGTCGCATCAAGTTCGCCCGCCGCAGCACCGCTGCTGCTGGCGGCTTTATGAATTTCGTCGATGTTGGCAACCACTTCGTTCGATCCTGAAGATGCGCTTGTTGCACTGTTGGCGATTTCGTTGACGGCCGAGTTTTGCTCGGACACGGCTGACGCAATGCCGTTGGCAATTTCGCTGATCGACGAGATTGTCTGGGTCACCTTCTCGATGGCCTCCACCGTGACCTTGGTTTCATCCTGAATCGCCCCGATCTGCTGGGCGATTTCGTCGGTGGCCTTGGCCGTCTGATTGGCAAGGTTTTTGACCTCTTGGGCAACCACGGCAAAACCTTTGCCCGCTTCGCCTGCGCGTGCGGCTTCAATCGTCGCATTCAGGGCCAAAAGGTTGGTCTGCGATGCGATATCGTTAATCAGGCTGACAACCTGACCAATGCGTTCGGCCGCCTCGGCAAGACCGCCGACCATTTCATTGGCCCGCGATGCCTCACCCACCGCAGCCTCGGCGATCGAAGTCGACTCGTGGACCTGACCGCCAATCTGGCTGATCGATGCCGACAGTTCTTCGGTTGCCGCGGCAACCGTTTGAACGTTACGGGCCGAATCATTGGCTGCTTCTGAAACCTTCTGGCTTTGATTGACCGAATGATTTGCAGAATCACGCATCGAGTTGGTTGATTTCAACATACCACCGGTCGCCGCACGAACAGATGTGACGATCTGACCAATAGACTGTTCGAGTTCAACCGCGAGCTTGTTGCGCTGATCAATCGCTGCCTGTTTGGACCGTTTTTCTGCAACAACACGGGCTTCTTCGGCTTCTTCGATTTTGGCCGCCGTTTCACGCCAGCGCACCAAACCGTTGGCAATCAGTCCAATCTCGTCCTTGCGCTCGGTAAAGGAGACCTCTTCGCTGAAATCGCGCTCAACGAAACGCGAAATCGTCTGACTAAGAACCCGCAGCGGGCCAAGCTGCCAACGCAGCAACAAGAACAGAAGAAACGCCGAGACAACGGCAATGATCACACCAACAATGGCGATACGCGCTTCGATCTCACCGGCAACAGCGGCGACTTCTGCCTTTTTAATACCAACATACAAAATGCCCAGAATATCGCCGGCCGGCGTCATGATCGGACTGTATTGCGTGACATATTCCGTACCAAGGATAAGCGCTTCACCGCGGAACGTTTTGCCTGACATGATCGGCGCGTACGCCGCACTGCCTTTGCCAAGCATAGTGCCGACAGCACGTGTACCATCGGGTTTGATGATGTTGGTTGAAACACGGATAAAATCTTCTTCCGCCGGGACATAGGCAAACACGGTTGCCGTTTGCCCGGTGGCCGTGCCAATGCGGTCAATCAGGGCGTGGGAAGATAAATCAGGGATTTCCGGCATCACCAGTTTGGATGTTTCGCCATCCTTGGTGATCACCATTTTAAAGTCGGGGTTAGCATCCTGTAGCAACAATGCTGCAACACGAAGATTGAGTTTTTGCGACGCCAGACTGTCACTGGCGACCTGTTGATCGACACGCTGCATAATCAACACGCCCAGCAAAATGATCCCACTCATAAGAATAAGAACGGCAGCTAAGGCAACTTTCAGTACCAAACTTTTCGACATGCTCTCTCCCTAATCACCATCAAGGACAAAACCAGAAGATCGACAGTGGATGGTTCTGTCCACATTTCATCAATAGCTTAGCGCCAGGATCAAGGCCCGAACCTAACCCATTATAAGGTATACAGTATCATAATTAACCTTTGCGTATAGTCGTTTATCCTATTGCATAGGTTCGCACCTGCACAATTGCCTCAAACCGCACTGCGCATAAATAGCGGCATGGGCACGACGTACCGGACACACCGATACGCCAGAACATGACGCACGCCAAATCTAGTTATCTTTGGGGGATGTGGATTATGGGAAACGGGACGTCAGAAAACCTGAATGCCGCCCGCCAACAGATGCCGCCAATGAACGCTAGCAGGTTCTAGTAATCAACCTTGACGAAATACAGCCCATCCGCTGGTGCCGTCGGGCCGCCCGCCGCACGGTTACAGGCCTCAAGTGCTTTTTTCACCCTAATCGGCTTCCAGCTTCCTTTGCCAACCAGAACCAGTGTCCCGACCATGTTGCGCACCTGATGATGCAGGAACGACCGGCTTTCGGTGTGGATGCGGATTTCAAGCGGATCTTCGATGCTGCGCGTGACTTCCAGTTTTTCAAGCGTCTTGATCGGGCTGTTGGCCTGACATTCGCTCGCACGGAAACTGGTGAAATCAAACGTGCCAATCAGATGCCGGGCGGCTTCGTTCATCGCATCGATATCAAGCGGTTTGTAAACCCCCCACGCCAACCCGGCTTCAAAGGTCAGCGGGGCGCGGCGATTGATGATGCGATACATGTAGTAGCGTTTTTTCGATGAAAACCGTGCGTGGAAATCTTCGGTAACTTCATCGCACAGCTTTACCGCGACCGGGGCCGGTTTAAGATAATGGTTGATCGCATTCATCACCGCGTCGGCCGGGTAATATTTCGGTAAATCGAAATGCACCACCTGCCCCAGCGCATGCACCCCGGCGTCCGTCCGGCCCGATACATACACGCGCACGAATTCACCGACGAAATCCTCGATCGCGGTTTCAAACACCTTTTGAACCGAAATCACTTCGTCCTGATACTGCCACCCGTGATAGGGGCGGCCATCATATTCGACGGTGCATTTATAGCGTTGCATGGGCTCTCAAAACTCGTTGGAACGCCTGAGCTTTCGGCTCAGGACGGCGCGCACCCGTTATATCCGGGCTGATAAAAGAAAACGAGGGGCTTTGACACCCCTCGTTCCAATCCTCACACAATTAAATGCGTGATTATTTCAGATCGTCATTACCGTAGCCAAGGCGCAGACGCAGCGCATTGAGCTTGATAAAGCCTTCTGCATCGTGCTGGTCATAAACGGTGTCGGCTTCGAACGTGACGTGTTCTTCGGAATAGATCGAGTTCGGCGATTTACGCCCGGTAACCGTGACGTTGCCTTTGTAAAGATCAAGGCGCACCGTGCCGTTGACCGAACGCTGGGTGTCATCGATCAGACGCTGGAGGGCCTGACGTTCTGGCGACCACCAATAACCGTTATAGATCATTTCAGCATAACGCGGCATCAGCTCGTCTTTAAGGTGCCCCGCATTACGGTCCAGCGTGATGCTTTCCATCGCACGGTGTGCGGTGAGCATGATCGTGCCGCCCGGGGTTTCATAAACACCACGGGACTTCATGCCGACATAGCGGTTTTCAACCAGATCAAGACGACCAATACCGTTCTTGCCAGCCACCTCGTTAAGCTTGGTCAGCAAAGTCGCCGGGCTCATGCGTTCGCCATTGACCGCAACCGGATCGCCTTTTTCGAATTCAATTTCGATGGTGGTGATCGCATCAGGTGCATCCTTGGGCGATACCGTTCGCATGAACATATTTTCGTTTGGCTTCGTCCACGGATCCTCAAGTGCCTTGCCTTCGTAGGAAATGTGCAGAAGGTTGGCATCCGTCGAATAGGGCGGCTCATCGCCACCGGCTTTGTCAGCCGAAATCGGAATCTGGTGCTTCTGGGCGAAGTCGAGCAACGCGGTACGCGAATTCAATTCCCACTCACGCCACGGTGCAATCACCTTAACGTCGGGCTTCAGGCCATAATAACCAAGCTCGAAACGGACCTGATCGTTGCCTTTGCCCGTCGCACCATGGGACACGGCATCGGCACCAACTTCCTTGGCGATTTCGATCTGACGTTTGGCAATCAGCGGGCGCGCGATTGAGGTGCCCAGCAGATAGACACCTTCATACAGGGCATTGGCGCGGAACATCGGGAAGACGTAATCGCGGACAAATTCTTCGCGCAGATCTTCGATGAAGATTTGCTTCACACCGAACATCTCTGCCTTTTTACGGGCGGGCTCAAGCTCTTCGCCCTGGCCGAGATCGGCGGTGAAGGTCACGACTTCGCAGTTATACTGTTCGCGAAGCCACTTCAGGATGATGGAGGTATCAAGCCCGCCTGAATAGGCAAGCACCACCTTTTTGACCTGATCGCTCATTGCAGTGACGCCTTTCTTTTTCAATACACTTCAGGGAATGGCACACGCGTGCCCGGCTCCCTGTCATAGTTCCCTGCCATAGACGCAATCTGTTGATTGCGTCGGGCCCCGAAAAGCCTGTAAGGCGCTCCGACGGCTCTTTATGCAAAATCTGCTCAATCTTGCACAAAGAGCCCTAGACCTTGAGCGCGGAGTATAGGAAAACACTAGTGAGGGGCAAGACCCAAGATTGGGCTTGGTGCCAAAAAGGCGCAAAAACCCGTAAAATATTGCCTCGCTTTTGGAAAAAACCGCTCCGAATGCTCAAAAACACCGAAGAAACCGAAATAGACCTGCCCAAAATTGGCCCGCTGCCGGTCCGATTACGGCCCAGTGCGCGCGCGTCGCGACTCAAACTGCGGATTGATCCGGCGTTTGACGGGGTCGAAATCGTCGTGCCCACCGGGATTTCACGAAAAGTCGCCCTTTCGATGCTGGATCAGCACAGCGATTGGGTAGCGGCCCACATTCAACGCTTGCCCGACCGGGTACAGTTCGTGCCCGGCGCGTGGATTCCGTTTCTGGGCGAAGACCACGCCATCCGCGCCGTCCCTGATGCCAAACGCGGTGTCTGGGCCGAGGCCGGGGTGATCTGGGTATCAGGATTGCCCGAACATACCAACCGGCGTGTCACCGATTTCCTGAAAAAACAGGCCAAGCTTGAAATCGCCCCGCGCGCCCAAGAATATGCCGATCAAATCGGCAAGAAAATCAATCGAATATCGCTGAAAGACACCCGCACCCGGTGGGGAAGTTGTTCGTCAAACGGCAATTTGGCGTTTAGCTGGCGACTCGTTCTGGCCCCGGAAGATGTGCTCGATTACGTCGTCGCCCACGAGGTCGCCCACCTTCAGGAACTGAACCACAGTGCGCGGTTCTGGGCCGTGGTTGATGATCTTTATGGCCCGTCCAAGAAACAGCAACACTGGCTTAAACGAAACGGCTCTGCCCTGCATCGATATGGTGCCGGAAGCTAACTGAGTAAGTTAACCAACTCAATCCATACTGTCCTTACAGGATGCGTCCCATGCTGATCCCGATTGAAACACTGGCGATTTTCATCCCCACAGCACTTGCCCTGAACATGACGCCGGGCAATGACATGCTGTTTTGTCTGGGACAGGGGATTAAATCCGGCCCGGTTGCTGGGAATGCCGCAAGTCTCGGGATTGCCACGGGTGCGATGATCCATACGCTTTTGGCCGGATTGGGACTGGCGGCACTGGTTGCGGCCCATCCGGTTGCGCTTGAAGTTCTACGCTGGGCTGGGATTGCCTATCTGGTATGGTTGGCCATCGGCGCTTTCCGCGCCAGAGATCAGGACCTTACCCCGGCGCAAACCAAGCGTTCCAGCACCTTTCGCGCATGGCGGGATGGGATTGTGGTTAATCTGCTCAACCCGAAAATCATCGTGTTTGTACTGGCCTTCATCCCGCAATTTGTCGATGCGTCGCGGGGGTCGGTGTTGGTGCAGTTTTTGATTTTCGGCCTGATCCTCAATATCGGCGGAACCATCATTAATTGTCTGGTGGGCGGATTTGCCGGGAAACTTGGTGTGATATTGTCGCGGTCAAAGCGGGTGGCGCGCGGCTTTCAGATTTTTACCGGATGCGTGTTTCTCGGCCTTGCGGCCAAGCTGGCGTTTGATCGGCGCGGGTGAATAATCATCCGCATTATTCATTTTAGATGAATAATAGCCTTCAGCCCAAATCGGACTGTAAACCATTCTTTACACCACACATCCGCTTTCACGCAGATGGGGCAGTTCTGCGCGCAAGAATCCAAGGAAGCTTTTTTCCACAGCACTCAGTTCACGTGATGCGGTGAACAATGCCACGTCCCAGTCAATGACCGGCGTTAAGGTGCGCGCAACCACCTTGGTTTCATCGACCAGCAAGGCGGCAAACGGATCAATCACCGCAATTCCGACATTGCGTTCGACAAGGCGTGAAATGGTGCGAATGGTGCGGGCCTCGACCGCGATTTTACGCGGCCAGCCGGCGATCTGGAAAATATAGTCGATTTTGGTGCGCAAGGGCGATCCGATCGACAGTTCGACAAAACGTTCGCCGCGCAGAAGATCGATATCAATCGTTTCAAACCCGGCCAGCCGATGACCAACCGGCATCAGGCAGACCGCGCGCGACTGGGCCAGCGGGGTCACCACCATATTGGGGTCTTGCAGATCAAGCGTAATGCCAATCCCCAAATCACATTGCCGGGTTGTCACCAGTTCGAGCATCCCTTCGAGACCGGTATCGGTGATGCTGATCGAGACATTGGGGTGAGCCAGTTTGAATTTGGCGACCACATCGAGAAGATAGGTATCAACATAAATCGGCTGTGCGGCGATGCGGATGGAGCCCAACTGATCATTGGCAATCGCGCGTGCCTGCGTTTCGATTTCATGAAGTGAGTTCAGTGACCGCAAGACAGTGACGTGAAACTGATGGGCCTCATTGGTCGGCACCAGTTGATTGCGTTTGCGGTTGAACAAGGAAAATCCGACAGACTTTTCAAAGCTGTTGAGCAAACGGCTGACCATCGGCTGGCTGATGTTCATTGCCTGTGCCGCCTTGGTGACCGACCCATGGGTCATAAAGGCATTAAAGCTTTCCAACTCGCGCAGGTTCATGTGACGGCCTCATTTTTTCAGTATGTAAATTAGTTATACTGGAATTAATTTTTTGCGCCAACAGTTATGGATTGTCTATGGATGGTGCAGACAAAAAGAAAAACCCGAGCTCCGGCAATACTGCCACCACCACCCAGGGAGACATGAAAATGTTTCAAAAGCTCAAAAAAGCAGCCGGCGTAGCCGCCGCCATCCTTGCGACAACCACCATGATTTCGACCGCCCAGGCAGATGCCTATCCTGAAAAAGCCATCACCCTTGTTGTGCCTTATGGTGCCGGTGGTGCGTCAGATCTGGCAGGTCGTGCACTTGCCGAGACCGCACGTCATTACACCGATGATCAGCCGATTGTGGTTGTCAACAAGACCGGTAATGGCGGCATGAACGGTGCCCGTTTCGTGACCGAACAGAAACCCGATGGTTACACCCTTTTGCTGTCACGCGTTGGCATGGCGCTGTATCCGGCAGTCTACGAAGACAGCCCGGTCGCATGGGACGATTACACCTTCCTGGGTATTCTCGAATCGACCCCGATGATCCTGGCCGTGAATGCCAATTCCGACGTCCAGACCGTTGATGATCTGATTGCCAAGATCAAAGACAGCGACGGCGCAACCACCTATGCCGCATCCGGCCCCACCGCGATTGATGGCTTCTCGGTTCAGGCACTTCTGTCTGATCTTGATCTTGACCCGCTGACCGCATCCACCCTCGTGCCATACAAAGGCGGCTCTGCCTTGGCCGCAGCCCTTCTTGGCGGTCACGTTGACTTCCTCGCAATTGCTGCTGGTTCTTTGATGCCCCACATCGAAGCCGGTAAAATGCGTCCGCTGATGGTCTATTCGCCAAAACGTATGGCAGCCCTGCCGGACGTCCCGACGGCCAAAGAACTCGGCTATGCGCAAGCTGGTCAGGTTGGCGGCTGGAGCGGTCTGTATGCGCCTAAAGGTCTTCCGGAAGATGTTGTGGCAAAATGGACCGAAGTCCTTGGCAATGTTGCAACCGACGAACAGTGGCTCGACCTTGCAGCGAAACGTGGCTCGACCTCGGTCATCGGTGATGAAGATCCGTCGGCCTACGTCAAAAGCCAGTTCGAACTTTATAACGGCATGGCCAAAAAGTTCGGCTACATCCAGTAAGACGTTTTTTAACGTCCTGTAATTTTCGACCTTAAATGCGAGACGGAACCATGAACCAAAATCGCGATTTCTATGCTGGACTGGTCGCGACGGTATTCTTTGCCATCGTCCTGTTCGTTCTGATCCCGATCTATGTGAAGGTTCCGTCTTTCATTCCCGGCTTTGCCCCGCCGCCTGATATGTGGCCGCGCGTTGTTGCCGTGATCGGTCTTGTCATGGGCATTCTGGCCCTTGTCCTGGCCTTTCCAAAGTCGCGCAAAGCCAGCGGCGAGAAGGTCACAAGCCTTGGTTTCTATGTGAACCGAAACAAGGTTTTCATAACCCGTTTTGCCTTGTTGCTGGTTCTGTTTGTCGCCTTTGTTTATGGCCTGCCGGTGGTCGGTTTTGTGCCCGCAACCGTTCTTTTGCTGGGCATTCTGTTCCTGATGACAGGTAATTTCGGCAACAAGGTCTGGATGATTGGTCTGACGATCATTTTCCCGGTTCTGCTGTATCTGCTTTTTACCGAAGTCACCCATACGCCCTTCCCCGAAGGCATGCTGTTTTCCAACAGTCTTTCTGACCTCGTAACCCTGATCTGATCGAAAGCCCCATCGTTATGTGGAATGAATTGCTTTTTGCCTTCCAGTCTGTGGCAACGTTACCGAACTTCTTGGCGATGTTTGCCGGAATTTGGGGGGGCGTGATTATTGGCGCTATCCCGGGCATGACCGGGACGATGGCCGTGACCTTGGCACTGCCGTTTACGTTTTATCTGCCGCCCGTCACCAGTCTTTTGCTTTTGGTGGCGCTCTATAAAGGGTCAACCTATGGCGGGTCGATTTCGGCCATCCTGATCAAGACGCCCGGCACCGCATCCGCCGCCTGCACCGTTCTTGACGGCTATCCGCTCGCACGGGCGGGCAAAGGTGGTAAGGCGCTGAACATGGCGCTGATTTCAAGCTGTATCGGCGACTTTATTTCGAACATTTCGCTGTTCTTCCTTGCCATGCCTTTGGCGATGTTTGCGCTGCGCGTTGGTCCGCCGGAATTCTTTATGCTGATGGCGTTTTCGCTGACCATTGTGGCGAGTATTTCCGGCCGTTCGCTGGTTTTGGGCATCATTGCGGCCTGTCTGGGTCTGTTGTTGGCAACGGTTGGCGAAGACATCTATGGGTCGTACCGGTTTGCCCTGTCTGAGGACATGAAATCAGGCCTTGGCATGGTGCCGGTTCTGATTGGCCTGTTTGCCCTGCCTGAACTGATCAAAATGATCGTGTTCCGCCCGGAAGACAACAGTCAGGCCATGAAGCTTGGCGATAACCGCCTGACCCTTTCGGAATTCCGTGGATCGATCAAATCGATTTGCAGGGGGTCGGTCATTGGTGTGATCCTTGGCGCCATTCCGGGCATTGGCCCGTCAACGGCGGCCTTTTTCTCCTATAGCGAGGCGCGCCGGACATCGAAAAACGGTGACAAGTTTGGCGAAGGCGAACTGGAAGGTATCGCCGCATCAGAATCGGCCAATAACGGTGCCTGTGGTGCGACCATGATCCCGCTTCTGGCCCTTGGCGTGCCAGGCGATGTGATCACGGGTGTGATGCTGGGTGCGTTCATGATCCACGGCCTGACCCCGGGACCGCTTTTGTTCCAGAACAACCTTGGCGAGGTTTATTCGCTGTTTATCGGCATGCTGTTTAGTTCGCTGTTCCTGTTTATCGCAGGCAAGCTGACGGCAGGTGCCTTTACCAAAATTTCGCGCATTCCCCAGACCCTTTTGCTGCCGTGCATTTTGATCCTGTGCGTCTATGGCATCTATTCCATCGGGGCCAGCCCGTTTGACGTCACGGTTCTGCTGGTGATGGGGGTTGTCGGCTTTGCCATGATGTTGCTGAACATCCCGGCCGCCCCGTTCCTGATCGCCTTTATCCTTGGCCCGATGTTTGAAGACAATATGCGCCGGTCGCTTGCGATTTCGCGCGGTGATCTTGGTGTCTTCTTCCAGTCCTGGATTTCATGGGGCTTCTTCATCCTGACCATTCTGTTTGTCACTTTGACCATTCGTCGTGAATGGAAGAAATGGCGTGACCGTCGCGCATCGGCGCAGTCGGCTTCCTGATCCGAGAAACGAGAAACATAAAATGAGCAAACCCAATATGTCGCGCCTCCATCATGCCATTGATCTGCTTGGCAAGCTGGTGGCGTTTGACACCACCAGCAAAAACTCGAATCTCGGTCTGATCCATTTTGTCCGCGACTATCTCGCGCAATATGGCATCGAAAGCACCCTGTTTCATGATGAAACCGGTGAAAAGGCCAACCTGCTTGCCACCATCGGACCAAAAGGCGTTCCGGGCATTGCCCTTTCGGGGCATACCGATGTGGTGCCAGCCCTTGAAAACAGCTGGATCAGCCCGGCGTTTGAACTGACCGAGCGTGACGGCAAACTGTTTGGTCGCGGATCGGCCGACATGAAGGGTTTTTCGGCCTGTGCGCTGGCGATGATCCCCGAACTGGTCAAACGCGATCTTGCGATCCCGATCCATCTTTGCCTGTCCTATGACGAGGAAGTCGGCTGCATCGGGGTTGGATCAATGGTCGATCATTTGGCCGCCATGGAGACCCCGCCGCGTATTGCCGTGATTGGTGAGCCGACAGACATGAAGGTGATTAATGGTCAAAAGGGCAAATATTCCATGCGCGTGACCGTGACGGGGACGGCCGGACACAGCTCGTTTGCACCCAACCATGTCAATGCCATCGAATATGCCAGCCGCGCAATCAACATGATCGCCGACAAGGCCCGTGATTTTGAAGAAAACGGTCCGTTTGACGATGATTTCACCGTCCCGCACAGCACCATGCTGACCACGACAATTGGCGGCGGCACGGCCACCAATGTGACGCCCGATCATTGCGAATTCACTTTTGAAATTCGCCATCTGCCCGAACATGACGCCGAAGCGGTGATTGCCGACATCCAGCAAGCCATTATGGAAACGCTGGACGTCGAAATGAAGGCCAAGGAACCGGAAACCGGATTTGCATGGGAAAAGATATTTTCCTATCCGGGGATGGGTGATTGCACCGATGCACCGGGCTTTGAGCTGGTCAGCAACATCATCCCCGATATTTCGGGCAAAGTATCTTATGGCTCCGAAGGCGGTGTGTTTGAAAAGCAGGGCAACATCCCGTCGATCATTTGTGGTCCGGGCAGCATCAAGCAGGCCCATAAACCCAATGAATTTATCGAAATTTCGCAGATCGAGGAATGTCTGGACTTCCTCGAAGCGCTCACCGATCAGGCCGTCGCGGCCTGATGCCCTCGCCATGGGACAGGGTCATATCCCTGTACCAATCGGGTGCGTTGCATCAGGGGTGATCCACCCTCTTCCCTGAGTTAATGCCCGCCCCGACAGGTGAGAACTCCCTGGCTGCATCGCCCCCCAATTTGGTGCAGCCAAAGCAAACCAAACTTAGACCGGTTCGTGAAAACGATGCCGGTCTTTTTTTGCCTGCACGTAAAGAAGCGAAAAGCGCTACCGTTCTTCCCGTGTGACTTTATTGTTCTTCACGCTGCATGAGACGACAGGCTATTTGCTGATTCCCCCACCGTGTCGCAAAAGTATCTGAAACAACAAACCAGCTTCCTTCGTTACCAGAACCATGGTTCGCCCCCATACAAGAACATTGGCATTCATGCCCTTGCGCATTCCAACATGCAGGAGCGCACTTTTCTTGCTCACGATAAGGCTGAATAACATAGAGCTTACCATAATGTTCAAGGCTACGGTTTACCAAATCATTGAACCATGCCTTGGGTACTTCCCAGTAACTGCCATTGGCCATCCATTCTGGTGATTTACTTTTACCATTTTGCAGCCAAAGTCGGTTACTTCTTGAAAAAGGTAAGCGTAAACGTAGACGTTGACCTTTACCTCCTCGACGCAAAATTACTGGTATATCACTCTGATTCCAAATTTTCTTGAGTTTTACTTCGATATCATATGAAGAAGACAACATTCATTTATAATCCTGTAGTTCTGCAGGAAATTTTTTATTCCCAAAAGCCCCTTTTTTGAAAAATTCTGCAACAAACCCTTCTGCATGAAGGCATCTTTTAGATGCATTATCTGCCAATCAATACAACCAAAGCAATTCAAAATTTAAGATTGGTTCGCTTTAACGATGCCGGTCTTTTTTGTGTTTTCACATATTGACCATAAAACAACAGGCACCCAATTGGATGCCTGTTGTGTGTTGAATCGGTGCGTGATTTACCAAACAGGCTACTGCTTTTCATTGCCCGAGCTGTAGCCGGCGGTGAAATCGCGCCAGCTGTCATCTTCGCCCATTTTTTTCGACCGGGCCAAGGCGGCTTTGCCGAGGGAGCGGACCGGCAGGTTTTGATGGGCATGCAGCATGAAATCGTGCCAGAGCTTCGCGGGGAGATCACCGCCGGTGACTTCATCCATCGGACTGCCATCATCATTGCCCATCCAGACACCGGCCACCAATTCCGCGGTATATCCGATGAACCACGCATCGCGATAATCCGATGTCGTGCCGGTTTTTCCGGCAGCGGGCCGGTCAATAATTGCGTTGCGGCCCGTGCCCTTGGCAATAACAGAAGCCAGCATGTTGTTCATTTCACCGGCATGCAGCGGGTTCATCAGGCGCGACGGGAAATCATCGGTGCGTTGATATAAGACCTCGCCGCTGCGTCCGGTGATCTTGCTGACGGCGTGCGGGAACACCGAAAAACCGCCATTGGCGACGATGGCATAGGCCCCGGTAAGTTCCAGCATCGAAACTTCGCTGGTGCCAAGGGCAAGGCTCGGTTCTCTGTTTAAGGTTGAGGACACGCCCATATCGCGTGCCTTCTGGATGACCTTGTCCAAGCCGACTTCCATGGCAAGCTGCACGGCAATCGAGTTGTTTGAGGTCGCAAGCGCATCGCGAATGGACATGGTGCCGTGGTGTTTGCGATCAAAGTTCCGCGGTTCCCAGCCATTGATCGAAATTTCGATATCGCGCATCCAGTCGTTCGAGCCCAAACCGTTGTCGAGCCCAGCCAGATAGGTAAACAGTTTGAACACCGATCCGGGTTGACGGCGGGCTTGCGTCACACGGTTATACTGACTTTCGAAATAGTCACGTCCGCCAACAAGCGCACGCACCGCCCCGTCAGGGGTCATTGCCAGAAGGGCGGCCTGACCGACGCGTTTTTGCACCGCACCGGGGCTTGTAAGTGCACGTTCAAGGTTGAATTCGGCAACTTCCTGCAGACGGGAATCAAGCGTGGTGTGGACCTGAAGATCCTGATCGACATAGCCGACATAATCGCGCACACGATCAAGAACCCAGTCGGAGAAATAGCGCACACCCGGCCCTGTATTTGCCTTGCGCGCGGTGCGCACACGGGTTTGTTTGGCCCGGTCTGCGCGCGCCTTGTTCAGCGCCCCGGTCGACACCAAGGCATCAAGCACAAGATTGGCGCGCTCCGCCGCCTGAACCGGATCAACCATCGGATTATAGCGACTTGGTGCCTTGGGCAATCCTGCCAGAACAGCCGCTTCATAGAGGTTCAAACGCCGTGGATCGGTGCCAAAGTAGTGGCGCGCGGCCGCATCAATCCCGTACACGCCTGATCCGAAATAGATCCGGTTAAGATACAACGACAGGATTTGCTGTTTGTCGAATTTGAATTCAAGCCAGATCGCCAGAAGGACTTCTTCGATCTTACGACCAAAACTGCGTTCGGGGGACAGAAACAGGTTTTTGGCAAGCTGCTGGGTAATTGTGCTGCCGCCTTCGGTAATCCGGCCTGCTGTCAGGTTGGCCCAGGTTGCGCGTAAAATACCGATGATGTCGATGCCAAAATGATCATAAAACCGGCGGTCTTCGATGGAAACGAACGCCTGACCGACATAATCGGGCAGATCACGTACTTCGACCGGATTGCCATAGCGGTTACCATAGGTGGCAAGCGTTGCGCCATCGATACTGATGATCCGGATCGATGGTTTGCGTTCGCTGGCGACATCAAAACTGACTTTGTCGGGCAGCCCGTATCCGTAATAAGCCACGACACCACCGCCAAGCACCATGACCCAGATGCTGCCAAGGACGATGAAACGTGCAATGGCCTCTGGTCCGGGGATCAAATCGCCCATGCGCGAAAATAAACTGCCTTTGCGCTTTCCAGCGCTGCTGACGCGTTTTTTCGTTTTGGATCCTTTGGCGGATGCGCCCTTGCGGACGCTTTGCCGTCTTTTAAATTCTCTTTGGGCCACAAATGCACCTTTTGGTCAGATACGGGCGCACGGCAACTCGACCTGTCTCGTGGACATCATCGAGACATATGTCCCAACGGCCAGACAGACGAAGTCGCCGCGTTAACCGGCGTTTTTTATAGTGTTATGCCCCAACCGAGGAGGGAGTCCCCCGTCTCCCCGCTTTGCGACGGTTTTATCAATTATTGCCGTTCAGGTCGCGCTTCCACAGATCGTTCACCCCGTCGTTTTCCCGACGTCGCTGCGATGATGCACGGATCATTGAACGGATGGCCAGACCATCATGCGCATCAAGCATAAATAACCGCCACAAAGACGCAAGCTCTACATCCCCGCGCACGGCCATTCTACTGTTATCGTCATTGCCGGCCCAGACCACTGTGGTCAGATCAGATGTAAACCCGACATACCACGCATCCGACCCACCGCCAGAGACAGTGCCATACCCGGCAAAGGGCCGGTCCAGCCTTACTTGCGGATCGGTCACACTGGCGTAAAGCACATATGATCCCTGAATGGCCTCGTCGGTTAGTCTTTTTTCCTGAACCAGATCTTCGCGCTGATACAACACGGCTTCGTCAGTCCCGCCATAAGACACGCGGTTGATCACCGTCATCTGAGCCGGTTTGCCGGAATTTTGCGGCAATGTGTGAATGGCGGCAATTTCGCCCATCGTTACCGGATCAAGACCGACCACGGTTCGAATATCTGTTGAAAGCGGACTTTTGACACCAATCGCATGGATGTAATCGCGCACATCAAGCAAGCCGTAATGATCGGCAAGGGTTGTTGGCACGGTATTGACATCACGTACGAAGGCTTCGCGCAGTGAAATCTGCCCCATATATTCGTGATCCGGATTGATCGGCCGCCACCCGGCAACCGCCATGCGATTGTCCCGGACCCATTGGGCCGGATCGCTGTTTTGGTTTAGCGCATAGTAATAGGTGGCGATTTTAATCATCCGGCCGGGCAAATGCCGCACGTCGGTTGCCCGGTTCCGCTGAAACGGGCTGTAATTCGCCCCACCGATGATCGCGCGAATACGCCCATCCGGGCTGATGGAAATAAGGGCGGTTTGATTGGCACCCTTGGGTTTGATGCGAATCTCGGAAACCTCGCGCACGACATCCTGGGCAAGCTTTTGCACCTTAAGATCAATGCTGGTGACAACATCGATATCGCGGCTGCTGTATCCGACAATATCGGCGACTTCTTCAAGAACCATGTCGACCAGATAGCCCGAGACAACATGTTCTTCGTATTGAACATCGAGCTTTGGCTCAAGCAATGTCAGGGCGGAAACCCGGTCCTTTTCGATGAATTTGTACTGACCCAGTTTTGCCAGAATATCGTTGGCTTCCGCGGCGGTTTCACTGGAATGCAAAAGCGGATCAAACTTGACAGGATCGCTCATGGCAGCGGCCAGAACGGCGGCCTGATGCAGGGTTATGCGCTCTGCCGGGCCACCGTACCAGAGGCGTGATGCCGCGGTAATGCCAAAAATGCCCCGTCCGATATAACTGCGTTCAAGGTAGCTGCGCAGGATGGTCTTTTTGCTGAACTTCATTTCCAGCCAAAGTGCGACGAGGAATTCCTGAAAATGGCGTCCCGCATTGTTGGCTTTGGTCTTAAAGAAGGTTCGCGCAACCTTCATCGTGATGGTCGACCCCGATCCTGGATCACCGCTAAAGATCCGGGCGAAATCATGGCCCGAAACGCCGATATGATTAAAGAAGTTCGGATCGGTTGCCGCGACAAAGACGTTTTGCACCCGTTCGGGGATGGTTGTCAGCGAGACATCCTGACTATACCGCCCCTCGACGGTTTCCAGCAACGCCCCGTCATAGCCCAGAATACGGACTTGAGGGCTGCGGATCATGTTGCGGCTAAGATCGAGGTTGGACTGAATGGAATACATAATGCCAAACAGCGATCCCACGACCAGCGTCAGGCAGAACCCGATTGTGATCATGCGCCGACGCCGCATGCGCCGCCGTATAATCCGCATTTCGCGTTCGGCTATTTTCTGCATTGCGGAATTGGCTGCTGATTGCCCACCGCCTGTATGGTCTTCGTCTTCCTCGGCCACGCCAAAATTCCGTAAATTGCCCGTATTTTATATTGTTCCCCAACAGTAAAGCGACAAGCTGTTAAGAAAATACTTTAACCATGACAATTAACCATACGAACGTATCGAAAATCGTCGTCACATCCCCCCGAAGATGGCCGGTTGGGCACGATTAACCGATTTCTCTTGCCAGATTGGCGCACAATCCCCGATAAGATCAGCAGGGCAGGCGATGGCGTCGCCAGCGTAAAATGCGCGCCCGACATCACTCATACACATCCTGAACGCCGGGATCTTGCTTTGTCGTTGTCAAGACAGGGGGAGGTCTCATCCCCTTTGAGGCAGCGCCGATAAGGAGATTTTGCGAATGGATCGTCCAGAATTTTACCGTTTCCATCAAGGTGACCGCATTCTGCCGTTTGCGGCATCGGAATATGAGGCGCGTCTTGCCAAATTGCGCGCCATCATGGCCGCGTGCGGTGTTGACGCCTGCGTTTTCACCTCGATGCATAACATTGCTTATTATTCCGGCTTTTTGTATTGCGCCTTTGGGCGGCCTTATGCGTTGGTCGTCACACCAACCGACACTGTCACGATCAGTGCGGGCATTGATGCGGCCCAACCGTGGCGCCGCTGCCATGGCGACAATATTACCTATACCGACTGGCAGCGACATAATTACTGGCGCGCGGTTCGGTCTGTTACCGGGGTTGGCAAGGTCATTGGCTTTGAAGGCGATCATCTTAGCCTTGTGCAAAAGGCGTTGCTTGATGAGTTTCTTAACCCCGCCAGCAGCCGGGACATCACCGCCGATACCATGCGTCAGCGCATGCATAAATCACCCGCCGAAATCGCCCTGATCCGAAGCGGGGCACAGGTGGCCGATGTGGGGGGCTATGCCATTCGCGATGCCATCAAGGAAGGTGTGCGCGAGATTGATGTGGCCATGGCCGGGCGCGATGCGATGGAACGTGAAATCGCCAAACGATTCCCCGATGCGGAATACCGCGATACGTGGGTGTGGTTTCAGTCGGGCATCAATACCGATGGTGCGCACAATCCCGTCACGGCGCGCAAACTCCAGCGTGGCGATATCCTGTCGCTGAATACATTTCCGATGATTTCGGGTTATTACACCGCCCTTGAGCGAACCTTGTTTGTTGGTGAGGTCGATGATGCCAGCCTGAAAATCTGGCAGGCCAATGTCGGGGCGCATGAATATGGCATGTCGTTGCTTAAACCCGGTGCGTCCTGTGCGACTGTGACAGAAAAGATCAACGCCTTTTTCGCGGAACGCGACCTTTTGCAGTACCGCACCTTTGGCTATGGGCACAGCTTTGGCGTTCTGTCGCATTATTATGGCCGCGAAGCCGGGCTTGAGCTGCGCGAGGATATCGACACGGTGCTCGAACCGGGCATGGTGATCAGCATGGAACCGATGCTGACCATTGCTGACGGGCAACCGGGTGCAGGTGGATATCGCGAGCATGATATTCTTGTCATCACCGAGGATGGCAATGAAAACATCACCGGGTACCCCTATGGTCCGGATTTCAACGTGGTTGGTTAGGCCCAATTATTGTCATCAGACACGAAAAAAGCGTCGCAAAATATTCAAGGTTCGGTTCGCGATATCGTTGAATCGAACCTTGAAGCCCCCTCACAAAGTGGCGGTCTTTGCTGTACGCGCTTGATCAGATCAATGCCGTTTGCGTGCTGTTCGAACGCCCGAGCACCCACAATTGATAGCCACCCTCGAGGATGTTTTTGGCCATGCCATGCCCCATAAGACCAAGGCCGATAAAGCCGATAACCGGTTTATTACGCATTTGATCTCTCCTTTATCTCTTATGGAACTTTGCACGACGCCAGCCCATGACCCCGACCGGACCGTATCAGTATGCCCGTTCACAAATGGCAATTCCGCGTTCCACCGATTTTCACGCCACGCCCCGTTAATCCTTTGAAATAAATGATAAATATGGGTGCAATTACATCTGGAGAAAGCGAAGAGTGCCCGAGGGAGGTCAGGCACTCTTCTTTAAGATGTTCGTATTTCATTCCTGCGCGACTTCAACCCAGTTCGGGAATTTGGATCGCCGGGTTTTTGCGCAAGAAACAAACATCTCATGGGGTCGCGGCCGCACTGTTGACGTGAATGGCATAAACACTTGTTGTTGCGGTAATCAGCAACTCGTTGCCACGTGGGCCACCAAAGCTGAGGTTTGATACGGTTTCCGGGACCAGAATTTTACCAAGCAGTTCACCGCCCGCATCAAAGCAGTGCACGCCATCTGCTGCGGAGGACCAAACATTGCCGTGACAATCGACACGAAACCCGTCCGGTATACCCTTATCAATCGTTGTAAAAACACGACCATTTTCAAGCATGTTGTTGGCATCGACATCATAAACACGGATGACCGACGGCACGCTGTCATCGTGACTTGATCCTGATTCGGCAACGTAAAGCCGCTTCTCATCTTGCGAGAACGCCAGACCGTTTGGCTGGGTAAACTCCGTTGTGGCCTGCCATAGTTCGCCCGTTTCAGGGTCAAGACGGAAAACGTTGCGATGGCTTTGTTCGGGCGTGGATTTATGGCCCTCGTAATCAGAGAGAATGCCGTATGTCGGATCGGTAAACCAAATCGACCCGTCAGATTTGACCACCACGTCATTTGGTGCGTTGAGCGGCTTACCGTCAAACTGATCTGCCAGCGTGGTGATTTTACCATTATGTTCGGTCCGAGTGACGGATCGCGTCCCATGCTGGCAGGTGATCAGACGCCCTTGCCGATCCTGGGTATTGCCATTGGCAAAGTTTGAATTGTCGCGGAAAACATTGACGCTACCGTCACACATCCAGCGATAAATTTTCTGATTGGGAATGTCGGAAAACAACAGGCACTGATGTGCTGCGAACCACACAGGTCCCTCGGTCCAGAGGTGCCCGGTCGAAATCCGGCGCAACGCGACATTTGCCAGAATAAGATCACAAAAGCGCCGATCGATAATTTCATATGGCCCATTCATACCCGACGCCCCCGCTTACTGGCCAGTACGACCACAGACACAATAATCAACCCGGTCAGCATCAAGCGAACCCCGGCACCAAGCCCATAGGAATTGAGCATCGATACAATCAAAAACATGAACAATGCTGCCGCCCAGATGCCCGGAACATTTGAATTCCCCCCGGCAATCGACGACCCGCCAATGACAACCACGGCAATCGACATCAGCATATATTCCGTTCCCATGTTCAGGTTCGCCCCGCCAGAGAAACTGGCCAGCATGAACCCGGCCACACCCGCCAGAACGGCACAACTCACATAGACCCCGAAACGCACGGCATTAACCGGCACACCGCCAAGGCGTGCTGCACGTTTGTTTTGCCCGGTTGCCAGTATCCACCGCCCTGCAATCGCCTTTTCCAGAACACACCAGGCCAGAACAGACACCAGCAACGCAACCCATGCAGCATTGGGAATACCAAACGTCCCTCCGGTTGAAAAATCGGCAAGAACTTCTGGCGGTTTGATCCGCAAGCCACGGTTTGACCAGATCGCCAGTGACTGAAACAGGAAGGACGACGACAATGTTGCAATGATCGGCGGAATACGCAGCAACATGATCAGGGAAAAGTTAAACAGCCCGCATCCCAGACCAACCCCGATTGCAATCGCAAGGCCCGGAACAACAAGCGCCCCATCTGTCGCCATGAATTTCAACGATAATGTCGCAGCAAGGGTCATGCTTGCCGGGATCGAAAGATCCACATTGCCCGGCCCAAGTGTCACAACAAACATTTGCCCGATGCCAACAATGACGGCAAAGGAAGCAAAGGTGAATGCGGCATAAAGCAAAGCCCCCGCCCCGCCGCTGCTTGAAACAACCATCAGCGTTGCAATATAGGTCGCCCCTGCCGCGATATAGGCCCAGATCCAGGCCTTTCGCGACAGCATACCCAGCAGGTAACGCGCACCGCGCTTTTGATGCTGTGTCTCGCCGGTTTTGTTCAACATGCTCATATCAGTGCCTCCCGTCGGGTAAAGACAAGACGCACAGCCAAAACGATGATCAGGATTGCCCCCTGCGCACCGATTTGCCAATCGGGCGAAAGATGCAAGAACGACAGAAAACTGGCCGCCAATGTAAGGGTAAGGGCACCGATAACCGCCCCAACAGGCGATACCCGCCCGCCGGTGAATTCACCACCGCCCAGAATCACACCGGCAATCGATAGCAGCGTGTAACGCAATGCAATATTGGCGTCCGCCGATGTCGCAAGGCCGACAAGCGCCATGCCCGACAACACACAGAAAAGTGCCGCCACGCCGTAAGCAAATGCCTTAAGCCCCATAACCGACCAGCCGGACCGTTCAATCGCCTGTTCATTTCCGCCAACGCCGCGCAACAAAACACCCAGTGCCGAACGTTTGACGAAGTAATGCATGATCGCCGCAATCACGATCGGCGCAATGATTGCCACAGGCAGGAATGGCGTCTTTGCCGTCATGAGTGCGCGTAACCAATCGGGTGCCGATCCCCCCGGGGACGGCAGAACAAGGACGGCCATGCCCGACCAGAAAAACGACATGCCAAGTGTCACAACGATTGCGGGCAAGCCGCGCGCATAGATGATGGCGCCCATCGCAGCATAGACAAGGATCGCGCCAAACAGGATCGCGTAGCCGACCACAGGGTCGGTTTGTACGAAGGTCGCCGTGATACAGGCGCAGAAACTGACAAATGTGCCGATGGACAAATCAATGTCATTGACCATCAGGATCATCATTTGGGCAATCGTTGCCAAAACAACCGGAACAGCGAGATTAAACAGAAGATTAAGCCCGAAATAGCTCATGGCGCGTGGCTGCATATAGAAAACGGCTGCCAACAGAATTGCCAGCGACAAGACCGGTAATAGGATGCGCAAATGATCGCGGCTCATTGACCGGCCTCCTGCATTTCAAACGATGCGCGCAGCATGTTTTCTTCTGTGATTTGATCGCCTTGCAGTTCGGCAGCAATTTCGCTGTCACGAAAGACAAAAACGCGATCACATTCGAGAATTTCGTCGGTCTCGGTCGAATACCACAGGAATGTTCGTCCTTTTTCAGCTTCGGCACGAATCATGCGGTAAACTTCCTTCTTGGTACCAACATCAACACCCCGCATTGGGTCATCCATGACGACAATCGGGGCCGATGAAGCCAACGCCCTGGAAAACAGTACTTTTTGCTGATTACCGCCAGAAAGGGACAAAATCGGATTTTCAAGATCATCTGTTTTTATGCCGATCTTACGGTGCCATTCGTCGGCAACTTTCCGTTCCGCTTTGCGGTCGACAAGGAACGTTCGACTGAACTCGACCAATGTTTGCAAACTCAGGTTTCGCATGATCGACCACAGAGGCATGACACCATCGCGGCTTCTGTCGCCGGCAACAAAGACGACGGCGGGATCACGTGACGCAGACCAGTCCGATGTGCGGGCCAAGAAACACTGCGCCAAAGCTTCTGCCTGTCCATGACCGGCCAGTCCGGCCAGTCCAACAACTTCGCCCTGACGTGCATTCAGACCGTTTTCCATGCGCAGAACTTCCGGTCCGAATTCCTGTCGTCTTTTGGCTCCGGTAACTTCTGCTGTGTCTGGCACGACATGGCCCATCGCATCGACAAGGCCATCGCGGGTAAAATGCCGCGCTGCGTTGTCTTGGGTGATGAAACCGTCTTTCATCACAACAATGCGGCTGGCGACATCAAAGATTTCACCCATCATGTGGGAGATAAAAATGATGGCTCCGCCGTCGGCACAGAACTTCTTGATATAGGCAAGCAACTGATCGGCAATCGCGCCATCAAGGGACGATGTCGGCTCATCAAGGATCACCAGCCGCGCGTCGATATCGCGCCTCGAAAATGCAATGGCAATTTCCACCATCTGGCGGTCTGCAATCGGCAAGTCGTCAACCACGCTATAGGGATCAATCGCGTTTCCCGGGAAAACCGCATCTAGCGATGCCCGTACGGCAGACGCAGCATTTCGCCGCCAGGCCCGCCTCGGCATGTTGCGGTAGGGAATGCGATAGTTCTCCAGAACGGTGAGGTTTGGACAGAGCGAGAGTTCCTGAAACACACTGCGTATTCCGGCATTTCTGGCCAGCAGGGCATTGCGAAAATCTGCCGCACTTTGCTCGCCGTCATAACTGACGTCGCCGCGCGTTGACGATAAACGGCCATTAATGACGTTTACCAGTGTCGATTTACCCGCACCGTTATGGCCGACCACCCCAACGCATTCGCCTGGCAGGATTGTCAATTCAACATCGTTGAGGGCCTTGACCGCGCCAAAGGATACCCCGACATCGGCAAGAGTAATGATCGGCACCTTTTGGGTGCCGATCATTTTCTGGTTTTCCACCATGATCCTATCGCCTTACTTCGCCGATTCAATCAGGCTTTTCGCATCATCAAGCGAGTATTCCACATTGGCAACCGAGCCAACCGGCGTTTCGGCAAGAATCTCTTCGAGCGTGTCCTGATCGACGCGCAGGAATGGCACGGTCAGGTCTTTGGGGACTTCGTTGCCATCAAGAACCTGTTGTGCAACCCAGAACGCCAGCGTACTGACACCCGGCGCAATGGAAAGAGATGTGGTTTCATACCCATTTTCATCTTTCTGTTCTTTCCACCAGTCCAGTTCATCGCGACGGTTGCCCATAACGATGGTCGGGGTCGGACGGTCTGCTGCGGCAAACGCCTGAGCCGCACCGTATCCGTCGCCACCCTGCGTTACGACAGCCTTGATTTCCGGAAGGCTGGGAAGAATACCGGCAACGGCCTTCTGCGCGACATCCTGTGCCCAGTCACCATGCACGGACCCAACAATCTTGAAGTCGGTGTTGGCAACTTCTTCGTGAATACCAGCACTGATTTCATCATCAACAAACACCCCGGCAAGCCCACGGATTTCAAGAAGATTGCCGCCTTCCGGGTAGCGTTCTGCGAGATACTTGACCTGATCGCGACCCATTTGTTTGAAGTCGACCGCAATACGCCATGCGCATGGTTCGGTCACGATGCCGTCAAAGGACACAACCGTAATACCAGCATCACAGGCCTCTTTGACCGCACCATTGATTGCGGTTGGCGATGCAGCGTTTACAACAATTGCGTCATACCCCTGCAAAATCATGTTCTGAATCTGGGCTGCCTGTTCAGTCGCCTGATTTTCCGATGTGGTGAAGGCATCAGCCGCGGCAACGTGGCCCTCTTCGATTGCCATGTAGGCAACCTTTCCCCAGCTTTCCAGCATGGCTTGACGCCAAGAGTTACCGGCGTAGTTATTTGAAAGAGCTATCTTTTTTTCAGAAGTGTCGGCCATTGCTTGACCAGACACCAACACAAAGGTCCCGGCAACTGCGCCGAGAAGCATTGACTTGAGTTTCATTTTTCCTCCCTGACGTGACTGCGCCACGTCGTGACTTGAACGAGCCGTTTTGAACGACATTTGATTTGTTTTATCATTAGAAAGGCGATTTTGGGTTATTGCATTTAAACCGTAAAGAGCACTCGCCGCACCAATGCTGCGGGACCACCCCCCTATATTGCGGGTTCCCGCAAGACAGTCCTGCCCTATCGCAATATGATGACTGACGGAGGAAACATTCATGTCGGATCTTGCCCATTATCTGCGCATTTCCAATCTTCTTGCAGGCAATCTAAATATCCACACCGCATTGGGGTCCGTGAAAGCCGAAATCGACAAGATTATTGAATTTGATCATCTGGATATCTGCTTAACGGACACAGACAAGACGTGGAACACGTCCTATGAAGTCGGTCTTCAAACAACCTGGAGCACCTCCAGAACGTTGGTAAGGCAGTCGCCGGTGCGTGATATTCTTTTGGGAAAAACCGATCACCTTCTGACGGGCAATGCTCTTAATGATCCGCGGTATGTTTTCCCCGGTGCGGAAAGTGCCCCCATCCTGCATCACGAATTTCGCAGCCGGGTCAATGTCGCGATGAAGGTTCTAGGCGAAGTTGTCGGATCGCTTAATTGTTCGTCGAAAAAAGAAAACTTCTATGACGAACGCCATGTCGAGCAGGTCCGCATTCTGGCCGATATGCTGGCACCTTATTTTTATGCGTTGCGGGCCAATGAAAAGGCCAACACAGAAGCGGTATTTCGGGCCCGAATTTTGGCGCGCGAGGAAGGGTTAAGGCTTGGGGCGCTGAGTTTAACTGATGCGCTCGAAGCTGAACGTCAACGGATCGGGATGGATCTGCATGATCAGACATTGGCCGATCTGACGCGCATAGCACGCGATATCCGCCCGGGCCTGACAACTGTGCAGCATCATCGCCTGCAGCAGCAGATACAGAACATGATCCAGGACTTGCGCGACATCATCGACACATCGATCCCGACAATCCTTGAACTTTTTGGCTTTCAGCATGCGGTACTGACCCATATGGAGCGGGCCGTCAGCCGTGATTGCACGCCACAGTTTGACGTCGAAGACCAGACAGGCGGAAAGGTCGACGCATTACCCGAAACCACCCGAATTGCCATTTTCCGGATATGTCAGGAAGCCATCAATAATGCCGTACTCCATTCAGGAGCAACGCATATTTCGGTTGTTGCGTCGTGTCAGGACCCGCGCGGAGATTTGAAAATCGAGATTTGCGACAATGGCCAATTCCAGACCCGCACGGGAAAACCCGGCAGTGGTTTCGCCCATATGAAAACCCGCGCGCACCTTATAGGTGCAAAGTTTGAACACAGTACCGAAGATGGGACGCGAATAACCGTAAAGCTGCCTCAAACAGCACAAGAAGCCGAAAGGGCCGAACATGAAGATTTTGCTGGTTGAAGACGACAAGATGCATGCCGATTTCCTAAAGGAAATTGTCGAAAATGCCCTGCCGGAACTCGAGGAAATCCTGATTGCGCGGGATGGTAAAGAAGCAGAAGTCCTTGCACAGCAGTCCGGAACGACGGCCATCGTGATGGATTTGCGCATGAAGGAACATAACGGCATTGATGCCGCCAGAACGATCTGGGCCCGACGCCCGGACACCCGTATTCTTTTTTGGTCGAACTACTCGGACGAGGCCTATTTACGCGGCATTGCCCAGATTGTTCCCAATCAAGCGGCTTATGGGTATGTGCTGAAAACGGCGTCACAGGAAAGAATGCATCTCGCCTTGCGCTCCGTCCTGATTGAGGGACAAATCGTTGTTGACCGCGAAGTGCACCAGATACAGAACCAGCAGATGCGGTCACGCAATACCCTGACCGAGTTTGAATATATCATCCTGCTTGATATCGCACTCGGCCTGCCCGACAAGGCAATTGCGGCACGGCGAAAATTGTCACTGCGCACCGTTCAGAACCGGTTGCTGTCTTTGTACAGCAAACTTGATGTCGAGGCCCTTGATCAAAACCATCAGGACATTGTGCTCAACAAACGCGCGCGTGCGGTCTCAAGCGCGATTGCCAGAAAAATCATCAACCGCGAAGGCTTGGCTGCGGCGGAAAAAGAACTGCGCACTTGGCTGACCCAAAGATGACAGACCACGAATACAACAACGATTATCAGGCTTGATAATGTTGGTCTGTTTGAGCCGCACGGGACTTTATCTCAAGACAGGCTACTTCGTCACTTTTCGTCTATCCCGGGCAAAGTCAGGAATGCTGAAACGGCGCCGGTAGGCCCCGGGCGATATTCCGGTCGTCCGCTTGAAAAGCCTTCGGAAAAAAGCAGGTTCCTCATATCCAACTTGCCAGCTGATTTCGTCTATTGATGCGGTTGTCCGTTCAAGACGTCTTTTGGCGTCCTCAACCCGCAACCGTTGGACATATGCAAGGGGTGTTACATTGGTCGCCGCGACAAAGCGCCGTTTAAAAGTCCGCTCTGTCAGCGAAGAATGCCGAACCATCTCCTCGACAGGGTTGGCAACCTGAAAATGGGTTTCCACCCACTCCTGTGCTTTGCGTATCGCAAAATCACTGTGATCTTTCCGGCCTTCGAACACGATATAGGGTGCAAGTCCGTCCTGATGCCATTGGAGTGCAAACATACGTGCGATTGATTGTGCCGCCGTTGCACCGACAAATCTGCTGATCAGATACAAGACCAGATCATGCCAAGTCATGGACGCGCCAGAACTGATCAAATCCTCATAGCGTCCCGATACGACGAGCACACGCGCAGGATCAACGGACACCTTGGGAAAGGCATTTTCGAACGCGCGCGCATAAAGATAATGCACTGTCGCATCCTTGCCGTCGAATGCCCCTGTTTCCGCAAGCAAAAACAAGCCCGAACAGGCCGAACATAAAACGGCACCGCGACGATGCATCTGCGATATCCACGCGACAAGTTCCCGATGACATCCTTTTTGCCAGCCACCGGCACCGATAAGAACGGACGGAACAATCACAATATCCGTCATCTCGAGCGTGTCGATTCCACGCTGAACGCTAATCGGCAGGCCGCTGGCAAGCTCAAGCGGCCCTTCGCGAAGGCCAACGATCTCGACTTGAAATGGTGCTGTTTGATTGTCCGCCCATGCAATCATCGTGAACGCATTCATCACGTCAAAGACGCCACTTAGGGTCGATATAACGCATTCTGGCAATGCAACGATGCTGACATGCAATTGCCGGCCACCGGGTGGGCGTTTCTCATCCTGCACTGGTAATGGCACTGGCTTGCTCCTGCAATGTCACGCATTGCCACGTCAAAGTTCGCTCAATGAACACAACTTGTCATGAATGGCCCGAATCTGGGCAGATCGGCTCTGCTGTTAAGATTACGATCATGCGAAGTCTCATCCAGCGCCGGGACCGTCCCGGCATCAAAAACCTGGAGAATTAAAGACATGGAAAATTCGGCACGGCAAGCGATTGATCCGCCCAAGCTTGACGCATTCATTTCACGGGTGATCGGCGACCTTGCTGCGGGATATACCGGGGTTATGGTCAGCCTTGGCGCAAAACTTGGCATTTATCAGGCGCTTTCCGGCGCAGGACCGCTCAGCGCCCGTGAAACGGCAAAACGATCAAATTGCGCCGAACGATACGTTCGGGAATGGCTAAATGCGCAAGCCGCAAGCGGTTACATTATCTATCACGACACAAGTGACACATACGAGCTCTCGCCTGAACAGGCCATGGTCCTCGCGAATGAAGAAAGCCCGGTTTATATGCCTCATGCTTGGAATGTGCCGGCTTCGATGTGGTTCGATGAAGAATTGACGTTGAATGCCTTCCGCACAGGCAAGGGCGTTGCATGGGGAGAACATGACCTGCGCATGTCCTGTGGCATTGCCGCGTTTTACCGCAACGGCTACCGCGCCAGTCTTGTCCCCGACTGGCTACCGGCACTTGATGGCGTTGTTACACGGCTTGAAGAGGGCATAGAAGTTGCCGATATCGGGTGCGGTCATGGCCATTCAACACTGTTAATGGCTGAAGCCTATCCAAATTCACGTTTTCACGGCTATGACACCCACGCAAGCTCGATCAATGCGGCCCGCCAAAATGCTGCGAAACAAGGCGTATCGGATCGCGCTGACTTTTCGATCACCCGGTCCATCGATTATCCGGATCGGCAGTACGGTCTGATCTGCTTTTTCGATGTCTTGCACGATTTTGGTGATCCGGTTGCCGCTGCTCAACATGCGGCGGCGGTACTTGCTCCGGGTGGGACGGTAATGTTGGTCGAGCCTTTTGCGAACGACCATATCGCAGATAATCTGTCGCCAGTCGGGCAACTATATTACTCGGCATCGACATTGATTTGCTGTGCGCATGCAATCTCGGAAGGCGGGCAGATGGTGCTTGGCGCACAGGCCGGAGAAGCAAGATTGGCCGATGTGTTTCGCAAGGCAGGTTTCACACACTTCCGCCGCGTCGCGGAAACGCCGTTTAACATGATCTTCGAAGCACGGCTTTGATCAGCCAACGCCTACCGCTCATCGGCACAATAATCCGGCCCGGCATTCAAACAGAATGAACTTGTTGCGCTGTTGCAGATTTTCCAGCAGCAGCGCAACAAGGCTGTTCAATTATTTTTTTCACCGACAACCAGTTTCCGGTCTTTTGATGCGTCCCGGTCAGCATGCCAGCTGACGCGCAGCGTCAGACTGCTTCGATCCTCATCCTGCGACGCAGATACTCTTAAGTTCAATAGCCCTTCGGGTTCGAGGATGATCTCGTCCCTGTCGTCGCTCAGCACGACTTTTCCCTTGCCCAGTCCGGTCGTGATGGCTTTCAGTATCGCCTTGATCGAATTCGCATCCTGCAGAGAATCGTGGCTGAACTGTTTCTTTATCTTTTTCATCGGTTCGGTTTCCCGCTTTTGTCTTCGGACGTGAGCGCAGAGCTAAGTGCGGTAAGGGTGCGTTTCGGCTCGAAGGCCTTGGCATAGGGAAAATCCGTGCTAATCCCCAGAATATAGCCGTCCGGATGCACCACCGTAACGGCGGCCCCGGAACCGGTCAGCCCCTCTTTATGCCGCGAGTGCTGGTCGATGGTCGAATCGCATTCAAAGTTGATCAGGCCGCGACGCAGCATGATGCGTTGCCCATCAAGCAAATTGCGATGGCCATGTATGATGGCGTGAATGCCGCTATCGTGCAGTTTTTCCACACCTTTTGGGCTTAGTCGGTTATCGATTGAACGGTATTTTGTCCGGATGGTATTGGCGATTGACCCGTAATACAGATCGAACGGTTCCCCGAACATCGCATCGCGAAAGTGCCGGTTAAGCGCCTTTACCCCGTCCGCACGCAAAAGGTCTGCCATCTCGTCGTCGAAACCGGCATGGATGAACATGAAGGAGCCGACGTGATACCCAAGCCGCATCCGCTTGAAAAACCAGTTGAATTCACCGTCAGGCTCCAGAAACAATTCACGCCACTTCATCACTGCCCCATAAACGTGGCGCATGGAAAGTCCAGCCGCACGGCACGCCGGTTCAAAGCTGCTGAGCTTGTTGCGGATCCTTTTGAGTTCCACCTCGATCTGCTTGGCCGGAAGGTGATCGGCGGCAATTTTGGGGAAGGCGTCAAACCAGTCCGGGGCGGGCAGAAGACAGCGGCGGCACTCCGCCTCGTTGGGGATACCGGCAAGCGCATTTCGGCCGGTCATGTAACTATCCCGGATCTCGGTCAGCAACGGCACCACCTTGGGACCAAGACGCAGGAAAAAGTGATCGTTGCGATGATCGATGTCCGCCCCAACGGCCCGCATGCCAAGGAGATTCCGCACATCGTGGTTTCCGGCCAGAATACGCACCCGCGCATCAAGCTCAATCAAACGCCGTACCGCACGCAGAAGTTTCAGGTTGTGCGGGCCCTTGTCGAAACAGTCCCCCCCGATGATGAATGTGGCCTGTCGACCAAGTTTGGTCAGGCGGAAATTCATCACGCCTGGCCCGGTACGACGCACCCCGCCCGATGCGACCAATGACGCGACAAACGCCTTTCGATCCGCATGTAAATCAGAGAAAAACAGAACCGGGCGCTTTGGCCAGACCCACAACTTGCGCTTCGTCAGCCGGTCAAGCTCACCCAGCAGCAACTTGCGATCACCATTTTCTTCGCCGAACGATTTATCACCGCCAAAGGTCCAGTCGCGGGCTTCACGGGGAAGTTCAGGGTACAACCACGACGGCCACGGGCCTTTGTATTGCGGCAGCGCGACGTCGATCTGCGGATTTTGGGGTTTGGTCGGTTCTGTCATCGGTTCAATCCAATACCGGTTCCGCATTGCCGCGGACTTTCCAGTCGCCCACAACATGGTGCCATGTGTCGTCGGCCGCACATTCGAGTACCACCGGGCGCGCGTGATACATACTCAGACGCGCGATATCGTCAAAGGCCAGCACACCCAAATGATATGCGGCGTGGCGAAATGCGGCTCCATGGCCGACGAATGCCTTGATGGTGGTCTCGCGCATGGGAAGACTGTCCAGGCGTTCGGTAAGATGGGCAGCCACCCGTTGCCCAGATTGCATCAACGATTCGGCCCCTTGAAAAGGAAGGCAAAAATGGCTGTCAGATTTCCAGTTTTTGGGCAGTGGATCACACCTTGGATCCGCCGCGATAATCTCGTCGATTTCCTCAATGCGCAGGTTTGCCGCCGCACCGACGCTGCGTTCCGCCAGCGCATCATGACAGCTTACTGAAAAATCACCCTGCAGGGTCGCACCCATAATGTCGGCGGTAGCCCATGCGCGCAGCATCTGCGAACTGTCGATCTGTGGGTGAATATCAGCACCAAGTGCGGTTGCCATGTCGGTCAGGGTTTTGGCAGCCGCGCGTGCTTGGCCTGCACCGCGTTCTGTTAAGGCAAACGGCTGATGTGCGCTGGGTGCACCCATTCGTTGATGATAATCGCCGTGGCGAATAAGGGCGGCAAAACGTCGGGCCATGACTATGGGGTCTCCTTGGCAAGTGACGCCGCAAAGTCGAGAATGATCGTTTTTAGCGCCTCTTCCTTTATCTGCTGCGCGGCCACATCGGGCGCAACCCAGCGGCGCTGCCGGTGGTTTTCTTCCCATATGTCGGGGTCGAGTTCGTCGGTTACTTCCATCGGATAAACGCTGACGTTACATGTCGCGCCCCATTTTTCGTAGGCATAGCTGCCGATTGCGGTCGCGTGCACACGCCCTTGCACGCCAGCTTCCTCTTGCGCTTCTTGGGCGGCAGAATCTTGCGCGCTTAGTCCCGGTTCATGTATCCCCTTCGGCACGACCCAATGGTTTTTACTGCTGGCTGTGATCACAAGAATTTCGATCCCCCGCCCCGTTTTGCGATACGGGATCACGGCAGACTGGGTATAATAATAGGCCGGGCGGTCACGCCATTCCGGCCCGTTTGGGGTTTGGTAAGGAAACCCCACCGGCAAGCTATCGGGCCGAACGTAATCAACGATTTTCGCGCAATCACGGTCCAATTGCCGCCAGTCGTCGGGCATGGAGAGATGAATGAGGGTACCGGTTTTGAGCAGTCGTCCATCATCTGTGCCGGGCAAGGACAATGAAGCGAGATGATGCACAAGTCCTTCTAACCCCGGATTATGCCCAACGATCATTACGCGGTTCGGGGCGCTTGGAAAAGTGCCGAGTACATTAAGCAGGGCGGCCACAGAGGCATTATAAATCCGGTCATCCACCGCGATATCATGGGCGTGCGTACCACCGGCCTTAAGCATTTTTTGCGCCGTGACAAAGGCCCGCTCCGCCGACGAGGAAACCGTTACATCGGGCAGTAACGCACGGTCTTGCAGCCAAGCGCCGACGCGCTGCGCCTGACGTTTTCCCTTGGTTTTAAGCGGGCGATCCCGGTCCACAATGCCGACCGGGTTTTTTGCCTTGCCGTGGCGCAATATCAGCAATTCACGGGTCATGCTTGCGGGCCTTTGTCAAAAAACCTGTCCAGACAGTGTCGGGCGATCTGGTCAAAGTCGACGCGGCCTGTAACTTCATAAACCGGCACGCCCTGAAACGTCGACAAATAGGATTCTTCATCCAGCACCGCATTCTGGGCATACATAGAGCCATCGGCCAGTTGGTAAAACGGGCCGGATGATTTCATGACTGCGGCAAGAAGATCGCGTCGCTGACCCAGATTGACTTCGTTTATCTGGGCCGGGGCATCGGCGGTGTGCGACCAATTGAGAACAAGAAACCCACATAACGGCGCACGCGCGACAATGCGATCAGGGCCATAGATTTGATCAATATCGACGTCGTACTTTTCTTCGATGTCCCAAAGTTCGGATGCGGGCAATGACGCCAGTTCATCGCGGCGCTCAGGCGTGACAATGTTACCCAGACGCTGGTTATTCAGGGCCGTTCCGGGATTTATGCGTGGTAATTTTGGAATGCCCGCAGCAAAGACACCTTTATCGGTGCGCCGGGCAAACAGACGGTCATTGCTCAGAAACGCCGTGCCGTCTTCGTTAAGCATATGCAACATCAACGTCGATTTGCCACCACCGGAAAATCCCGCCAGCCCAAGTGCCAAACCGTTGCGAACCAAACCGGCGGCATGACAAATAGCCCATCCGTTTTGTTGCAGCATGTTCATGTATTGCGCGTTGATAAAATTGATCACCTGATTGTCGTTTTCCAGACAAGGCCCGGCAGCAATCCTGTGATCAACGCTTTGCAGGAACATCATGCCGGTGCGCACCTTTTTGACGATACGACCATCGGAAAGGTCGATCAGCGCGTCTTTACGCCCCATCTTGCCGACCTCGCGCGGCCAATCAACATAGTCGAGCGCGAGGTCCGGGGGGGCGCATTCGAACGCTTGAATTTCCACGGTCGCGTCACCATCTTCGATCACGATATGTTTAAAATAAGCCCGCAATTTTTCGAGAAGGGCTGTGGAGTTTGACCGGACCCGGATCGTCATGTCCGGAAGCCCAAGCACGAGCCCGCCCGACTGAAGGGTCAAGCCATCCGTCATCTGTGCTGCGATATCTTTGGACATCATTGGCGCACCCGGATTGATCATGACAAAGCATCCAGAATGTAGTCGGCGTAAAGGGCTGCTGCATCGATCCCGATACCTTCTTTTGCCCCGCGAAAACCACCGAAGGCGGACACCTCGAAAACAATCGGGCCTTGGTCCGTCAACGCCACATCAACGGTCGTAAAGTCCATGTTAAACAAGGACTGTGCCCGGCGGGCCATTTCGATCACGTCCGGATCGCATTCAAACGGCGCATAGTTTCCACCGCTGTTGATTGTCGTATTCCAGGCATCGTTTTTTGCGACCCGTGCATAGGCGCCGTAATAGGTGCCACCAAGGAAGACCAGACCAAGATCCTGCCCGGGCAGCGACAATTTCCGCTGGATGTACATCATCGGGTTTTCCGCCTTGAACGCGGTGATCGCATCCAATATTTCTGCGTCGGGTTGCGTGGAGTCTATGACCGTCATCCCGCGTGCCTTGGTCGAATACAGCGGCTTAAACACGGCCGCACCGAATGTTTTTACAGCCTTAACGGCAACATCGACGTTTTCGGTCACTTGGGTTTCGGGCATCGGAATGCCGCCGTTACGCAAGGTAACCGTACAGGCCAGCCGATCTATCAAACGTAACATGTTGACCGCCGGGCTGAACACACGCACGCCGGCCGCTTCGGCGAGACGCAACAGCTCAAGACGGTCAAGCGAGTTCGGGCTGTAGACTTCCGTGATTTTTTTGACCACCAGACCATCAAGATTGGTCAGATCAACGCCTTTTGCCGTCAATGTCCCGGTCGTAAGATCGGCGATCACATCAGCCATATCGACAACAAGACGAAAATCGGTTTTTTCCTCCAGCGCATCGGCGAGGGCCTCGGTCGACCATTTTCCAGGAATGCCGACAACGGCGATTTTCTTATAAGTCAATGAACAGGTCCTTGATCGGAGCGGTGAAATCTTGGGGTTTGTCTGGATCGGATGCTGCCACACGCTCTAGCAGGAACCGGGCGCGGGCCATCATGCTGCGGGCCAGTGTTTGATCGAGAATGAACCGTGTCGATGTGGCAAAAGAACGCGCCAGCCCAAATGCGAGACGAAGCTGAAACGTATCATCGCCGGCCTTGAGCGCGAAACGACGGGCGAACTCATAGAAGTCGGCAATAACGTAATGAACTCTTCGGCGGCGTTCCGCATCAAGTGCCTGAAGCCGATAGCCCGATACCATGAAAACGGAAACATCCTGCAAGAAATCCATATCCGTCGAACGGTGCAGATCAATAAACCGTATGGAACGAGTTTGGGCATCGTAAATGATGTTGTCGAAGTTAAAATCGCCGTGGATATGCACCGTGTAAGGATTTTTGAGTTTGGCTTCACGCGCTGCGCACGCCTTGATCAGGGCGTCAAACGACAGAACGGAGTGACCCGCGATCGTACACCCATCGTCTTTGAACTCGGCATGGATGTCGCAAACCGCCTCCATCCGCTTTGTCAGTTGGGTCATATACTGAGCGGTCACCGGTTTTTTGGCGTGGGTTTTACGCCAAACCGCACGAAGCGTTTTTTTTAATTCCTTAAGGGCCTCGTCCAGCAGTGCCGGGTCTTCCTGCAACAAGATTTTTTCGAATGTCAGTCCCGGCAAATGTTCGATCAGCAGAGCAGCTTGATCCTGTTTTTTGTGAAAGGACAAAATCTTTGGCGCCAGACCGGGATATATCGCATTCCACCGATCAACCTTTTGACGTTCTTCCTTAAGCTTTCGGCGTTTGCCATCCTTGAACACGGCGATATAGCTGTCATCGTCCGCCCCCACATCGGCGACGCCGGAAATAGCACTCCCCGAGCGTGTCTGGGCAAGGGGTTCGATTGTGATGTCGCCGGCCTTTCGGTTGCCGCGCAGGCGCTTGACCGTCGCCGAAAGGGACCGATAGCGATCTGCGGTTAATTGCTGACCCATGTTGGCCGATATGATCGCATCACCCATATCCTGAATAATCGTGCCCATCTCTTCGATGCGCTGCGCCATGAAGATGGATGCAATCACCACCGTCGGGTCTTTGCGTTTTGTCAGATCCGCATTACAGGCGCGAATAAGCTGCTTGTACTCTTCATCGATCTTGTTCTTGACCTTGATGGCCTTGACCGCTGTTGAGGTGTCAGCGTCGTCCGTTGCCTGTTCGATCAGTTGAAGGCCCTGTTCGACATATGCCAGAAGGGCTGCGTGGTGGTGGCGCTTTCGACGCTGAACATGTTCGAGCGTTTCGTATTGCGCGACACAATCGCGACACAGCCGTGTCAGCCGCCCCAAATCAATCGCGATGGACTCTACGGCACGCAGCATCAACGCATCCGGGCTTGATTTTGGCGTCTGCATGATGGCCGAGATACAGCCGTCGCGAACACGCATCTTCAGATTGTCGACATAGCCGCTGCGGTCGACGACCTTGCGCGCCAAGTCCAGCGATCCCTGCTCCAATGCATCGCGGAGTTCCGCAACTTGCGCGCTGGCCTCAATCCATAGAAAACGAAAGTTGTCGCGTACCGGCGCGGATAAGACAGACGTCATGTGATCCGTCCAAGATAAAACGGGTGCTGTCGCACCGATGCACTTAGCACCCCGCGCAGCCCCTCAGGAGAAAGAGGTGCCGTTTCCAATTCATCCAGCGGCAGCCAGAAGACGTCCTTTTGGTTTTTATCAGGTGCCGGCCCATTGGTTGGCGCGTAATCGTCGGGCACCACGCATGTGAACAGAAACTCAACCGTATGTCGTTTTGTTTCCGGGTCCGTGCTGCGCGGCTTGAAGAAATTCGCGACATGTATCAGATCGCAAACCGTAACGGTGGTGCCGATTTCTTCGTGGCATTCACGGACCAAGGCGGCTTGCAGTGTTTCATATTCTTCCTGTGCGCCACCGGGCAACGCATACCGCGTGCCGTAAGACGGGCTTTGTTTGCACAGCAGAAGAATGGCGCCATCGCGAACGATCACCGCGCGTGCGCAGTTACGGATCGTCGGCGTCAGGTTTTCCTTCATTGCCGCATTTCTCCAGTCGATAGGGCAGCAATAACGAATATCACCCCCAAGCCGTGCGAAAAAGGGGAGAACCTGTTGTCACATAATTATAACAGCGCACGCCGGAGGCTGGTCGGAGCATGATTCGCAGAGGTTTCAAGGCGGTAAAACCGCGACCTTAGTACACAGGGCCTCGTTGCCTAGTCCCTCAGACGGAGTGACACTATTGATCGTGAAATACCAAAAGAAAAAGCCGGAGAGGATGAACGATCATCTCCGGCTTTTTAATCTTATGCGTGAATTCACAGTCGGTCTGACGTCACACGTCGAGGTTTGCGACCTTAAGCGCGTTGGACTGAATGAAGTCACGGCGCGGTTCAACCACGTCACCCATCAGGGTCGAGAAGACTTCTTCGGCCTCATCAGCGTGATTGACTTTAACCTGCAGCAGCGAACGGACATTCGGGTCCAGCGTGGTTTCCCAAAGCTGATCGGGGTTCATTTCCCCCAGACCTTTATAGCGCTGTACAGAAATGCCACGACGGCCAAATTCCATCACCGCGTTGACCAGATCGACCGGACCGTTGATTTTCCAGCTTTTGTCCTTGGCAACGAATTCGGCACCCTTTTCAAAGAGTTCACGCAATTCGCCCAGAATACCGGCAAGGGCGCGGGCTTCGACGGAACGTAGAATATTGCCATCAATCACGTGGCGCTGCTCAACACCGCGCAGCATCCGCCACAGGACAATTTCATCCTGCGGAGCTTCGCCGTGCCAGCCACGGTCGTAATCTTCTTCGAGGCTATCAAGATGCGTGGCCAGCGTTTCTGCGGCTTCGAGGCGCTTGGCATCGTCATCAAGCAAGGCCGGATTAAGCGCACCCGCCAAAGTTGCCTGCTCTAGAACCGAAATCGGCAGTTTGAGCGACAGCGGTTCAAGCAGCGACTTGGCTTTGCGCGCCAGTTCGACCACCCGCACCAGATCAGGACCAGCTACCTGTACACCACCGGTCAGGGTCAGAACTGCTTCTTCGGTGCCCTGTGCGGTCAAGTATTGTTCCATTTCCCGGTCGCCCTTAAGGTACTGGACCGAATTACCGCGCTTGGCGCGATAAAGTGGTGGCTGTGCAATATAGAGATAGCCACGTTCGATCAGTTCAGGCATTTGACGATAGAAGAAGGTCAAAAGCAGGGTTCTGATGTGTGCACCATCGACGTCAGCATCGGTCATGATGATGATTTTGTGATAGCGGGCTTTTTCAATGTTGAAATCGTCGCGCCCGATCCCGGTCCCCATCGCGGTAATCAGGGTGCCAATTTCCTGACTTGAAAGCATTTTGTCGAAACGCGCACGTTCAACGTTAAGGATTTTACCACGCAGCGGTAAAATCGCCTGGAAGCCACGTTCACGGCCCTGTTTGGCCGATCCACCTGCGGAATCACCCTCCACGATGAACAGTTCGGCTTTGGACGCATCGCGTTCCTGACAATCGGCAAGTTTGCCCGGCAGTGACGAAATATCGAGCGCACCCTTACGCCGCGTCAGCTCACGCGCCTTACGTGCGGCTTCACGGGCAGATGCGGCCTCAACCACCTTGCCGACAATCTTGCGCGCATCTTGCGGATGTTCTTCAAGCCACTGTGCGAGCTTGTCATTGACGATGTTTTCAACAACCGGGCGGACTTCAGAAGACACCAGTTTGTCTTTGGTCTGGGAAGAGAATTTCGGATCAGGGACCTTGACCGAAATCACGCAGGACAGGCCTTCACGCGCATCATCGCCCGACAGATTGACCTTTTCCTTTTTCGCAATACCACTTTCCTGCGCATAAGAATTGATCTGACGGGTCAATGCAGCACGGAAACCGGCCATATGCGCCCCACCGTCACGCTGCGGGATGTTGTTGGTAAAGCACAGCGTCGTTTCGTGATAGCTGTCGTTCCACTGCAACGCCACTTCGACGGTGATGCCGTCTTTTTCGCCGACAATGACGATGGCTTCTTCGATCTGACGGGCTTTGTTGCGATCAAGATATTCGACAAAGGCCCGAATACCACCTTCGTAATGCAGTTTTTGTTCGACCGGCTCGCCGCTGCGTTCATCACGAAGCGTCAGGATCACACCGGAATTCAGGAACGCCAATTCGCGCAAACGGTGCTCAAGGGTCGGCAGATCAAATTCCGTCATGGTGAAGATTTCACCGTCCGGATAGAAGGTCACCTCGGTCCCGGTCAGCGGTTTGCCGTCTTCGGTCAGCGGCGCGTCGCCGACAACTTCCAAAGGCTTGATCGCATCCCCACCGGAAAATTCCATGTAGTGTTCTTTGCCATTGCGCCAGACGCGCAATTTCAAAAGGGTCGACAGCGCGTTCACAACTGAAACGCCCACCCCGTGCAAACCACCGGAAACCTTATAGGAATTCTGGTCAAACTTACCGCCGGCATGAAGCTGGGTCATGATGACCTCGGCCGCAGACACGCCTTCTTCTTTATGCATGTCGGTCGGGATACCACGACCGTTATCGCGGATGGTCGCCGAACCGTCACCATTGAGCTGCACCCAGACGGTATCACAATACCCGCCCAAGGCTTCGTCAATCGCGTTATCGACGACTTCATAGATCATGTGATGCAAACCGGTTCCGTCATCGGTATCACCGATATACATGCCCGGGCGTTTACGCACCGCTTCAAGGCCTTTGAGAACCTTGATCGATTCTGCACCGTACTCCTGCACGACTTCGGCAGTATTCGGGGCTTCTGTTTCGTTGGTCATAGCGTCAACAACCTCGGCATTCACGGAGTGGTTTCTAGGGTCAGTGTGGCATCTTCTACGCGGAAAAATTGCGCACGACCGTCCAAACCTTCAAACAGCGCCCGGTCCGTACCTGTCATCCAGGCTTGGACGCCAAGCGCCACGATTTCATCAAACAGGTGTTTGCGGCGTTCTGCATCCAGATGCGCAACCACCTCGTCAAGTAACAGCAGCGGGCCAGCCCCGCGTGCTTTTGTCTGCAAGCGGGTATTGGCCATGATGATCGCCAACAACAACGCTTTTTGTTCCCCGGTGGAACATTGATCTGCCGACTGGCCCTTTGCATCGTGCCATACCAAAAGATCACTGCGTTGCGGGCCAACAATCGCCCCGCCATAGGCTCCATCACGTGACCGTCCGTCGCGCAATGCCGCCCGCATTTTGTCTTCGACCTCAACCGCCGGAAGATTTTCCAGCCAGTTTTCAAGATCCCCCGCCAGCGCCATGCGCGCCGCAGGAAACGGCCCGACCGCCATGGTTCCCGCCCGACTTAAGCGCGCCAGAAGGTCGGCTCTGGCGACGGCAACCGCGATCCCGTGGCGCACCATCGAGTCTTCGATCGAGGCCAGCCATTTATCGTCGCCCTTGCCTTCCTTAAGCAGTTTTGCGCGACTGCGCAGGCTATGCTCGTAGGCGGCAACCCGGCTGCTGTGTTCCGGATCAAGACCATAGACCAGCCGATCCAGAAACCGCCGCCGTGCCGATGGTCCGTCCAAAAACAAACGATCCATTTGCGGCGTTAACCACACGGCGGCACAGACCCGACCCAAGGATGCCTGACCGCGTTTTGTTTCACCGTCAATGCGCACCGCCCGACGTTCGCGTCCCTGTGCAAGGGCTGCCGGGTCAAGACCACTTCCGACCTGAAAGGCACCATCTGGCGTTTCCAGATCGGCCGAGACAGCCCAAGCGCGGGTTTCACCATCCGGGCTTGCGGGAAAGTTCCGCGCAATTTCACCCAGTTTGGCGCGGCGCAAACCGCCGCCTGGCGACAACAGCGACACCGCCTCAAGCAAGTTGGTCTTGCCCGCCCCATTTGGTCCCGTCAACACAACCGGCGTGCTGTTTAACGATAGCCGCAAGCTTTCGTAACAGCGAAATTCGCTCAGCTGGATGCGGGAAACTGCGAGACGGTTTGTCATCGACGCACCGTCTCTTGGCATGAGGTTATTGGCAAGAACAGCCACTGTGTTGTGCGCTTACCGTCAAACACGCATCGGCATAAGAACATACAATGCCGAAAGGTCATCGGTATCGCGAAGGATGGTCGGCGACGATCCGTCCGACATCAGAAGGTTGAGCGTATCGCCCTTGACCTGTTTTGCGATGTCGAGCAAATAGCGCGAGTTAAAGCCGATTTCGATATCCTCGGCGTCATAATTGATTTCAAGTTCCTCGGACGCAGTCCCATGTTCCGGGCTGGATGCCGAAAGCGTCAGGGTCGTGCCCGACAGGACAACCTTGACCGCGCGCGATTTTTCAATCGAAATCGCCGAAACACGGTCTACCGCATCGGCAAAGCCCTTGCATTCGATATCAAGCGTCTTGTCATTGCCCGACGGAATGACACGCTCGTAATCGGGGAAGGTCCCATCGATCAGCTTGGAGGTCAAAATCGCCTTACCGAAACCAAAACGGATTTTGGTATCAGACATGGCGATATCAACTGCCTCGCCGGTTTCATCAATCAGTTTACGCAATTCCCCAATGGTTTTGCGTGGAACGATGACACCGGGCATGTTTTCCGCCCCATCAGGAAGCGGTGCCTCGACACGCGCCAGACGGTGGCCATCGGTCGCAACCGCGCGCAGGATTTTGGTGCCTTCGGCGTCGGTGGCGTGGAAATAAATCCCGTTGAGGTAATAGCGGGTTTCTTCGGTCGAGATCGCAAACTCCGCACGATCAATCAGGCCGCGCAGTTCCGCAGCAGCCAGACCAAAGCTGACCGGCAAATCACCACCCGACATGACCGGGAAGTCATCAACCGGCAGCACGGCGAGATTAAACTTCGACCGACCGGCCGACAGGGTCAAACGACCTGCACCCGGCTCAAGCGAGATTTGCACTTGCGAGCCTTCCGGCAGCTTGCGGACGATTTCATACAGGGTATGTGCGGGCGTGGTCGTCGCGCCAGCTTCGGCAACTTCCGCGGTCGTTGTTTCAACGACCTCTAGGTCCATATCCGTGGCGGTCAGGGAAAGCTGGTCGTTCTCTGCCCGCAGCAAAATATTGGACAGAATCGGAATGGTGTTGCGGCGTTCGACCACACTTTGAACATGGGTCAGCGATTTCAACAGAGCCGCGCGTTCGATGGTCAGCTTCATGCCCGTCCTATCCGTCTGTCAGTATTGGTTTAACAACTTGATTTTTAATAGGTTTTCTCACCTGACCCCCACCCTTACGGGTGAGGAAGAGGCATTATAACATGCATGTCGGGAAATCGAAGGATTTTTACGGCCTAAACCCAAGCAAATAAAAGGAGTCGACACCCCAAAAAACACCCAAAACGCGCAAACCAGCGCATACCGTGCGACTCCCGGTTTTTCGCATATATTTCAGGCCGGAAAACCCATTGGATTCATTGCATAAAACCCAGCAAAAAGGCCGCCTGTTTTGGCGGCCTTGATGAAAAACATCAAACAACGATCACCCTTCGAGCATCCGCCGCAAAAGATCGATGTCTTCTGACAATGACGGATCAGTGGTGTGCAGTTCTTCGATCTTGCGCACCGCATGCATGACGGTCGTGTGATCGCGCCCACCAAACTTGCGTCCGATTTCGGGCAGTGAATGGGTTGTCAGCTGCTTGGACAGATACATTGCCACCTGACGTGGACGTGCAACCGCACGGGCACGGCGGGCCGAATGCATATCCGACACCTTGATGTTGAACTGTTCGGCGACGCGCTTTTGAATTTCCTCAATCGACACCCGGCGCTCGGACGCGCGCAGGACGTCATGGAGGATATCCTGAACCATCTCAAGGCTGATCTCACGACCGACAAGCTGGGAATGGGCAATCACGCGGTTAAGTGCGCCTTCAAGCTCACGGACGTTGGCCGTAATTTTATGGGCCAGGAATTCCATGACGCGCTGGGGCAGTTCAACCGCCTGACGTTCCGCCTTGGATTCGAGAATGCCCAGACGCAGCTCATAAGTGGTGGCATGGATATCGGCCACAAGTCCCGATCCAAGACGCGAGCGCAGGCGCTCTTCGATATCTTCAAGATCAGATGGTGACTTGTCGGCAGACACAATGATCTGACGCCCTTGATCAACCAGCGCATTGAAGGTGTGGAAGAATTCCTCCTGGGTCGAATCCTTGCCCGAGATGAACTGAACGTCATCGACCATCAGAACATCGACCGAGCGGAACTGGTCTTTGAAATCAACGGTGTTTTTGTCACGCAACGCGCGGATAAAGCGATACATGAACTTTTCAGCCGACAGGTAGATCACCGTGCGGTGCGGCTGTGTCCGGCGGATATGCCAGGCAATCGCATGCATCAGGTGGGTTTTACCAAGACCAACCCCACCATACAAAAACAGCGGGTTGAACGGCACAGACTCGGCCTCGGCCAAGCGGCGCGCCGCGGCGTAGGCAAACTCATTTGGCTTGCCGATGACGAAATTATCAAAGGTGTAGCGCGGATCAAGGGCTGCTGAAATGCCATCATCTGACATGCTGGCAATTGCCGTGCGGCCATTTGACTTTTGCGAATGGGCGGGCTGCTGCGCGGTATTGGCCGCACTGCTAGCCCGGGAATTTTGCGAGTCGCGATAAGACGTATTTTGCGCCGGACGGGTTTCGGTCGCATCAGATGTGCGCCGCGCGCCCGCAGCCCCGGCATTAGCACCCGAGACAATGTTGATTTCGATGAAATGAACATTGGGGTCTTCGGCGTGCCAGAAGGCCTGAATACGGTCCAGATAATGCTGTGTCACCCAGTCACGCATGGCGCGGGTCGGCGCACCCAAACGGGCAACACCGGCTTCAACACCGATCAGGGCAACAGGCTCAAGCCAATAGCGATACGCCGTTGCGCCAAATTCGGCGCGCAGCTTTTCACGAATGACTTGCCATGTTGCAACCGCATGATCGTCTGGTGCTGCCTGCTGCTCACCCGACATCCCCCCACTGGTCTGTCCGAGAGCTGATTGCGTTCCCCTTGCGGCGTGCTGCACTGTTAGAACCTTTCCCCGCTATCCCAATTTCAACACCAACAAGACTGCAAAAGACAAAACAGTACTGCACCGCGTTCATCACGTTTGTGATAAACACGCTGGTCTTCCGCACTATCCTGGAAGCGTACTCGCGCCTTTTGTTTTTTGGTTCTTCGTCACGGACCGCTTTGCGCGGCCTGCGAAGTCGCAACACTGTACTGATGCGACCCACATCAGGCAAGGCGATCTTTAACAGAACGTTAAAAGGATTTCGGGACCAAAACGGTCCTTGATTCCTGCGGTTTTTTGCGCAAGCGGAATCATGGAACAAAAGGTGATTCACCGAAATCCGGGCAGCGAAAAGGCCGCACCAGAGGTGCGGCCTTCGACTCGCCATCCCGTAAGGGATAAATTAAAGCGCTTTAATGCGTGCAGTCAGACGCGAAACCTTGCGAGCAGCGGTGTTCTTATGCAGAACGCCAAGCTGTGCGCCACGCGCCATTTCCGGCTCAGCGATTTGCATCGCAGCCAGAGCAGCATCTTTGTCGCCAACGTTCAGCGCAGCTTCGACCTTCTTAACGTAGGTACGAATACGGCCGATACGTGCACCGTTAACGATTGCACGGGCGGCGTTGCGGCGAATGCGCTTCTTGGCCGATTTATGGTGAGCCATTGCGAACCTGTCTCTTCAAACAAATGTTACGTAATTCGGAGCGCGGCTTATAGCGCCGGGCGCACCCCTCGTCAACCCCCGATACCGTCCTAGCGCCTCATTTTCTGCGGCTTAGGAGTCTTTGGGGCTGCAATACAGATATGCAGCCGTGGAATCAGGGGTCAACTTATAACCATCCCGGCACAATCAACGGTGCTTGAAATCAGCTTTTCTCTTTTCCACAAAGGCTTTCATGCCTTCTGCGCGATCTTCAAGCGCGAAGGTCGAATGGAACTCGCGACGTTCGAACATCAGCCCTTCGGTCAGGGTCATTTCATAGGCCTTGTTGACCGATTCCTTGACCTTCATCGATACTGGGCCCGAGAAGGAGGCGATTTTTTCGGCCAGTTGCATGGCTTCATCCATCAGCGAGTCGGCCGGAACGATTCGTGCCACCAATCCGGCACGCTCGGCTTCCTCGGCATCCATCATCCGCCCGGTCAGGCACATTTCCATGGCCTTGGCTTTGCCAACCGCCCGTGTCAGACGCTGAGTTCCGCCCGCACCGGGAATGGTGCCAATGGTGATTTCCGGCTGACCGAACTTTGCGGTATCCGCAGCCAGCATGATGTCGCACATCATGGCCATTTCGCAGCCACCGCCCAGCGCGAATCCGGCGACCGCAGCAATGGTCGGCTTGCGACAACTTGCGACACGGGTCCAGCCTTTGGTGATGAAGTCGTTTTTATAGACATCCATATAGTCGTAATCAGCCATTTCCTTAATGTCGGCACCGGCGGCAAAGGCCCGGTCCGATCCGGTAATGACGATGGCACGGATGTCGTCATCGGATTCGAAATCATCAAGTGCAGCCCCAAGATCATCGATCAGTGCCGCACACAGCGCATTCAGCGCCTTGGGACGGTTGAGGGTGATCAGCCCTACATTGCCCTTTTTCTCCGCGATGATGTTTTCGTATGTCATGCCTTAAGATCCTTTTGTCGCAATCAAGGCCCGCATTTTTCGGGGCCGATTCGCTTGAAGCCATATTTTGATACTGTTTTACCGATTTTAACGGCAGACCGCAACCGGACGTCTGTATGGATGGGTATATTTCAGGTGGCTCCACAAAGAAACCAGTGCACCCTGTCCCCACATGTCGAGCCGGGCACACACAGGGCAGAACGATGCGTCGCCTGCGAGGATGTTATCGCTGACAGGTCGGGCAGAAGAATGTTGAACGCCCGGCCTGCACCATGCGTTCGATGGTGCTGTCACATTCCGGCGCGTTGCAACCATCGCCTTCGCGGCCATAAACCCGGAAATTATGCTGAAAATAACCAAGCTCGCCGTTGGCCTGACGATGATCTTTCAGGCTTGAGCCGCCCGCAAGAATAGCATCCTCAAGCACAAGTCTGATTTCACGGTACAGACGGTCGATTTCCGCAAGCTTGAGGTCCTTTGCCAGACGGTTCGGCGCAATGCCCGACCGGAACAAGGCTTCGCAGACATATATATTGCCAAGCCCCGCCACCAGCTTCTGATCCAACAACACGGTTTTGATCGGGCTGGCACGTTTGGCGATCCCGGCCGCCAGCACTGCGGCATTAAAGGCATTACCAAGCGGTTCAGGCCCAATGCCCGCCAGCATTTTATGACTGGTGACTTCATCTGCGGCAATCAAGGTAATCACGCCAAAGCGCCGCGGATCGGTAAAGCGTACGACCGCGCCGCCTTGCATAACAAAATCAACATGATCGTGTTTTTCAGGTGCTGGCACCGCAGCAGTCCGATCATCATGGATCGTCATGCGCCCAGACATGCCCAGATGGATCAGCAAAACCTGCCCGTCATCAAGATAACCCAGAATATATTTCGCCCGACGGGTCAGCTGATCCACCTTGCGCCCGGCCATCCGGCCGACGAAGTTTTCCGGGAAAGGGAACCGCAGATTGGGCCGGCGTTGCACCACATGGTCAATAACATGGCCTTCCATCACGGGGGTCAGGCCTCGTGTAACTGTTTCGACCTCTGGCAACTCGGGCATCTGCGTTCTCATGTTTCAAAATGTGGCCCCCATATCTAGGGGCTGGCTCGGTGATTGGCAAGGAAGGTTCGGCCCGCAACCTTGCCGGACCGGCAGCCATGGCAATCTTACAATGGACGCACATTGCAAAGCCCTTATGATGGCGCGAATTATTTTATAGATGGCGCAATAGACAGGTTACTGTCACGCCATGCAAACGCCCCACATTATGGAATTTCCGCCCCATGGAATTTGGCTTTGATCTTTTACTGATCCTGTTTGCCGTCGCCGCCCTTGCGGGATTTGTCGATTCGATTGCCGGTGGTGGCGGGTTGATTACCATCCCGGCCCTGCTTTGGGCGGGGATAACCCCGGCACAGGCGCTTGCGACCAATAAACTGCAAGGAAGCTTTGGCAGCTTTTCCGCATCGTTTAGCTTCATTCGCAAAGGCCATGTCGATCCGCGTGATATGGTGCTGGCGATTGCACTGACCTTTGCCGGATCGGCTCTGGGCACTGTTCTGGTTCAGATGCTTGATCCCGGCATTCTGATGACGATCCTGCCGGGTCTCTTGATCCTGATTGCGCTTTATTTCCTGTTCTCCCCACGTGTCGGGGACATAGATGCGCACCAAATGATCAGCAAAGGTGCCTTTGCCTTTACGGCCGGATTTGGCATCGGATTTTACGACGGGTTCTTTGGGCCGGGTACGGGGTCGTTCTTTTCCATCGCCTTTATCGCGTTGCTTGGTTTCAACATGACCAAGGCCACCGCGCACACCAAGGTCCTGAACTTCACATCGAACTTTGCGTCCCTTGTCATGTTCATTGCCGGGGGTGAAGTCGTCTGGGTCATTGGTCTGGTGATGGCGGTTGGTGCATTGATCGGCGCACAGATCGGATCGCACATGGTGATGAAGGTCGGCGCGCGCCTTGTGCGCCCATTGCTTGTTGTCACCTCCATCGCGATTTCGATCAAACTGATCATTGATCAGTATGGCCCGACACTGAGCCAGACATGGGATCAGGTGTATCAGTGGATCGGATGATCCTTGGCAATGTCCCAATGAAAAACCCGTCAACCAATAGGCTGACGGGTTTTGTTTTGAGGAGTTTCGGTATCAGGCGCTTGCACCGCTTTCGACAAAGACTTCGTCGCGACGGTCAAGCAGATGGCTCCAGATGGCAAACATCAAGGCCAGCACCGCAATCACCGCACCAAGCCATGGGAGATGTTGATAGGAAACACCGTGTGTGATCGCCAGTCCGCCAAACCAAGCCCCGCCAGCATTGCCCAGATTAAAAGCACCCTGATTAAGGGTAGAGGCCAAATTAGGCGCATCGGAGGCCTCGCTTACCACGCGCATCTGAAGTGGGGAGACCAGCGCAAAGGCAACAATACCCCACACCATCACCGTGATAACAGCCGGAACGAAGGAGGTCAGGGTTTCGCTAAAGACAGCCAGAACGCCAATCAGCATGACAAAGGCAATGATAATGGCTGGCATCAGACGCCAGTCACCCAAACGCCCGCCGACATAGTTGCCCACCGTCAGCCCCACCCCGAACAACAACAAGACGTAGGTCACTTGACGCGGAGCAAGGCCGGTAACTTCGTTTAACATCGGGGTGATATAGGTAAAGACACTGAACAAGCTGGCAGCCGACAAAACACTGATCAGCATGGCAAACAGGACTTGCGGCTTACCAAGCGATTTTGCCTCGGCCAAAAGGCTGCCGGTTGAGGCGGCAATTTTGCGCGGCAGGGCAAAATAAAGCGCAATGGCGGCAAACACGCCAATGCCAACAACGGCCCAGAAAGTCGACCGCCAGCCAAGTTCCTGACCCAGTGCGGTTCCAAACGGAACACCCAGCACGTTGGCAAGGGTTAAACCCGAAAACATCAGGGCGATGGCCTGTACGCGCTTTTGCGGTGATACAAGGTTTGATGCGACGACCGCGCCAAGGCCAAAGAAGGCCCCGTGGCAAAAGGCCGTGATCACGCGCGCGGCCATCAGCAACCAGTAATCTGGCGCGATCGCACACAGCAAATTACCAACGATAAAGATGCCAATCAGCAGCAACAGCGCCCGGCGCCTGTCCATGCGTGCCGTTGCAATCGCCAGAAACGGCGCACCAAATGTCACACCCAGCGCATAGCCCGTCACCAGCAACCCGGCATCTGGAATGCTAACAGCAAGATCACGTGCGACGTCGGGTAGAAGTCCCATGATGACAAATTCGGTGGTCCCGATGCCAAAAGATGCAAGCGCAAGCGCAAGAATCGGGAAGTTCCCGAGCAAACCCCAACGGGCAGAAGCAGCAGCCATGTCTGAATATCCAGTGAAACGTGATGGCCTGGAGCGCTCATCGCGTTTTGTGCAAGTGCGAGATAGCCATCTTGCACGGTTTCTTGAAACGATTCAATTGTCTCTAATTACGCCCAATGTGACCATCGCGAAAATCGCATGGCGCTATGCAGCATAATCAGCAGGTCGTATGGGAGTGAGTGGTGGCGATGGGGTAATTGCTTAATGGGTGATTGCTCCGCCAGATCACCTGCTCACAAAAAAGGCCCGATCTGACATCGAGCCCTCTGCATTTGAGATTTGAGAGGTCTCAGGATACCTCGGCAACAATCCGACGTGCGGCATCAACCGGATCATCGGCCTTGGTGATCGGGCGGCCAATCACCAGCACGTCACTGCCCATGGCAACCGCATCGGCCGGGGTGACAACGCGCTTCTGATCGTTACTTGCGGCCCACGCCGGACGAATACCCGGTGTAATCAATTTAAAGTCGGGGCCACAGGCCGCACGTACCGAAGTGATTTCACGTGCCGAACAGACAACCCCGTCCAGCCCGGCTTTTTGAGTAAGTTCGGCCAGTTTGACGACACGCTCGTCAATCGGCCCTTTGAGCCCGACATCGTCAAGATCGTGCTGGTCCATGCTGGTCAGGATTGTCACGGCAATCACCCATGGGGCATCCACACCAGCCTTCGCCGCTGTTTCACGCGCGGCTTCGCCAGCACGTTTCATCATCTCAATCCCGCCTGCGGCATGGACATTGACAATTTTAAGCCCCATCGGCGTTACCGCCCGAATGGCACCCGCCACCGTATTGGGGATGTCATGATATTTCACATCCAAAAAGATCGGCATGCCCACTTTGGCAACAGCCTGCACACCCTGTGGCCCGTGGGCGGCAAAGAATTCCTTGCCGAGCTTTGCCCCGCCAATCACGCCCGAAAGCTTTGAGGCCAGATCAATCGCATGATCAAGATCGGTTGTATCAATCGCGCAAAAGATACGGTCTTTGGGGGAAATGCTCTGGGCCATGCTGGGTGTCCTCCTGCGGGGTTTGATGCGGGCGTTGGCCCACAATCATCAAACGGGACCAGACATGACTTAGCCGATTTAGCTCAAAAGGCCAATGTCAAATAGGACAACAGGGATGCATGGGGCCATGCGATGTGGCGTGGTCAATATAAAAAAAGGGCCCCTGATGGAGCCCTTTGATTTGAGGATCTGAGACGATCTTAGCTGTGGCCAAGCGCCTTGTGGTCCGATTTTGGGTGATCGGCTTTTGGCGTTTCATCCTCAGCCTTGACCCGTTTAAGTTCACTGTCCATGCGACGTACGGCACGACGATGTTTGCCATGCACAAGCCATTCATACGCCAGACCAATGCCCAGCCCGATCAACAAGGCAATCATGATCGGCAAGAACAGCGGCAATTCAAGCTCAAAGGGCAGTGGCCAAAGGGACAATGTCACAGCAGCCCGGTTCGATACGGCGAAAACCGCAATCAGAACCGCAATCGGGATGGCAATAATCCAGTAGAGGACGCGCATTACTTAAGCTCCTTGTGCCGGTCGATGTGCGTCATCTGCGTTTGAGTGCGCGCATTCAAGACCAGCTGCAGGTCACGTTTGACAGTCAGACCGATAGTATGGGGCAAGAACCAGACAAAAGCCATGCCCCCAACAGCACAGGCATCCCTGTCCTATGGTTCATGACCAAAGTCACGTTCGTCGGTCACATGGAAATCAGTTCAAACGTTCGCGAAGCTGTTTGCCCGTTTTGAAATAGGGCACTTTTTTCTCGCCAACCGGGACTGCGTCGCCGGTGCGCGGATTGCGCCCAACGCGTGCATCGCGATGCTTGACGGAAAAGGCACCAAAACCGCGAAGCTCGACCCGGTCTCCGCGGGCAAGTGCGTCGGTGATTTCGTCAAAGATCGTCGCAACAATCCGTTCGACATCTCGCTGATACAGATGCGGGTTCATTTCAGCAAGGCGGGCAATCAGTTCTGATTTCGTCATTTCCAGGCCCCATCCTGTTCGTTCTAACAGTCTCACTCAACCACGGATTAGATCATCCTATCAGGAAACTCTTATTGAGGTTGCCAGACCGTCAGCAAACCGTCAAGTTTAAGCCCCTCAGATGACAGCACTTTTCCGAGACTTCCCTCAAGAACCGTGGTCATCAGATCGTCGTCCGGGTACTCAATTTCAAGCGGCACAATCTCCGCTTCGGTCGTGACACCAGCTTTATCTTCAAGCCAGCGCACAGCTTCACGACGGCCACCAATTTCATCAATCAGTCCATTGGCAAGCGCTTGTTGTCCGGTATAGACACGCCCGTCAGCCAAGGTCTTTACGGTATCCATCGGTAGATCACGTCGTTCGGCCACCATCCCGACAAACACGTCAAACATGTCGGAAATCAGGCTCTGCATCGCCGTTCGTGCAGCATCGTCTGTTGGTTCAAACGGGTTGGGCACAGCTTTGAGCGGACCACTTTTGACCGTCAGCGGCTCCACACCAAGCTTTTCAAGCGTTCCGGTAAAGTTCATCGATTGGAAAATCACCCCAATAGAGCCCGTGACCGTTCCTCGACGTGCAACAATATGATCCGCAGCAATCGCCGTCATATAGCCGCCTGATGCGGCAACGGTTCCCATCTCGGCAACGATGGGACGAGTTTCACCTATACGGCGCAGCGCCTCAAAAAGCGTTTCGCCCCCGACCATCGTTCCGCCGGGGCTGTTGATATGGACAATCACCCCGACAACGTCCGAGTCTTGTTCAACAGCGGCCAGCGCATCCAGAAGATACGGGTCTTCGGTAATCACACCTTCGATCGTGACCTCGACAATCCGGGGTCCAAGCGTGCCAAACACACCCTTGTTCAACCCGGTTCCGGCCAGACCAATCAGGATTACGGCCAGCACCGCAATCGCGGCAACAACGCGCCAGCGAAACACCGATTTTTTCAGTCGACGTCGATCAAGAAGGATATCGGCATCGAGTGCCATGGACGGAGCCCCAGTTCTAATTGTTCAATCAATTACTTACGGGGAGTGCCCCGCAAAACCTGTCTTTTCAAATGGTTTTTCTCAGCACAGAAGGCAAGAACAAAAAGCGTTTAAAATCAAAAATTTCGCGAAATTATACCTTTGCCTGCCCATTCCCCCGAAATGAACGGCAAAATTGAAGACCCTATACAGTTTTCAGTGGCGTTTTCGCATGCCTGCCAGTGCCGTTTTCCAGCAGGCTGGCGCAGTGATGACGGGCTGAACCCGCAGGATGAAGGAGGGAGAGAGAATCTGGCTGGGTGCTTAAAGCACAGAGTTGCGCGAAAGCCCGTGGATTAAATTCTAAACATCAAGGATCGGGAAAAAGTACCAAAAGCACAAAAGAAAACGGGCCGCGCAATGCGCGACCCGTCTTTTCGATCCACAGAATATGCGGACCGTATTTCGTCGGAAGCTGGCTTATTCGCCGGTTTCCTGTTTCTTGCGCAGAGCTTCGCCGAGAATATCGCCGAGCGATGCACCGCTGTCTGCCGAACCGTAATCCGCCATTGCTTTTTTCTCGTCAGCGACTTCAAGAGCCTTGACCGAGAGGCTGACTTTGCGGGTTTTGGCATCGATCGCGGTAACACGTGCGTCGATTTTTTCACCAACTGCAAAGCGTTCCGGACGCTGTTCTGAACGCTCACGCGCCAGTTCAACTTTACGGATGAAGCCTTTCAGCTCGGTGTCGCCAACAGACACCTCGATGCCACCGTCGTTAACTTCGGTGATTTCACAGGTGACAGCTTCGCCACGTTTAATGCCGGTGACAGCTTCTTTGAACGGATCGCCCGAAAGCTGTTTGATGCCGAGCGAGATACGCTCTTTCTCAACGTCAACGTCAAGAACCTTGGCTTTGACGACGTCACCTTTTTTGTATTCTTTGATGACTTCTTCACCAGCGCGGTCCCATGACAGGTCCGAGAGGTGAGCCATACCGTCGATACCGCCGAGCAGGCCAATGAACAGACCGAATTCGGTGATGTTCTTGACTTCGCCTTCGATCTCAGACTCGACCGGATGGGCTGCAACGAAGGCATCCCAAGGATTCGAGGTGCACTGCTTGAGACCAAGCGAGATACGACGTTTCTGTGCATCAACGTCGAGCACCATGACTTCGACTTCCTGCGAGGTCGAAACAATTTTGCCCGGGTGGATGTTTTTCTTGGTCCAGGACATTTCGGAAACGTGGACCAGACCTTCGACACCAGCTTCGAGTTCGACGAATGCGCCGTAATCGGTGATGTTGGTAACGCGGCCTTCGAATTTCGAACCGACCGGGTATTTGGCTTCAACACCTTCCCACGGATCAGCTTCAAGCTGCTTCATGCCAAGCGAGATACGCTGGGTTTCGCTGTTGAAGCGGATAACCTGGACTTTAACAGTCTGGCCGATCTGAAGGGCTTCTGACGGATGGTTGATACGTTTCCAAGCAATGTCGGTAACGTGCAGCAGGCCATCAACGCCACCAAGATCGACGAATGCGCCGTAATCGGTGATGTTTTTGACAACGCCGTCAAGAACCTGACCTTCCTGGAGGTTCTGGATCAACTCAGCACGCTGTTCAGCACGGGTCTCTTCGAGAACTGCACGACGCGATACCACGATGTTCCCGCGCGAACGATCCATTTTCAGGATCTGGAACGGCTGCGGGTTGTTCATCAGCGGGGTAACGTCACGTACCGGACGGATGTCAACCTGGCTGCCCGGCAAGAATGCCACGGCGCCCGACAGGTCAACGGTAAAGCCGCCTTTAACGCGACCAAAGATGGTGCCGTCAACGCGTTTACCTTCGGCGAACTGTTTTTCAAGCTCGACCCAGGATTCTTCGCGACGCGCTTTTTCACGCGACAGAACGATCAGGCCATCTTTGTTTTCGTAACGGTCAACATAGACATCGACGGTATCGCCAATGTTTACTTCGCCGGTACCAAATTCTTTAAGCGGAACGCGACCTTCGGATTTGAGGCCAACGTCAACGATTGCGTCATCGTCAGTTTTCTTGACGACCGAACCGGTCATCACGCGACCGACAAAACCTTCGTCTTCAGAACCAAGGGTTTCGGCCAACAGGGCGGCAAAATCTTCGCCAGTTGAGAATTGTGCTTCTTCAGCGGTGGTCATAAACCAGACTTCCTTTCGAGTATCGTCACTATATTCTGGCCAACCGGTTGTATCCGGTGGTCTTTGCCGCAACATCGCGGCGATCATGTCAGTCAACGTCCAAACCCGGACAGATATAAAAGGCGAACCTTCCATACGCGAAAAGGTGAACGCACAAGTCGTTCACCTTAGGGACAGGTCATATGACCGGCACCTCGGGATCGTTCATCGCCTGACGGTTAAAACGCCCTTTGATCAGTCATCCGCACTCATATGAGTATGGATATGTGCCATAACGGCGTCATACACTGCGTTGGCATTCAGACGGTCCGTATCAATGTGGATTGCGTCTTCTGCCATCTTGAGCGGTGCGACATCGCGGGCACTGTCTCGGGCATCCCGTTCTTCAAGCTCTTTAAGAACGCGCTCGTATATAGCAGCGGGATTTTTTTCCTGCAACTGTTTGAACCGACGGTTTGCACGTTCTTCGACCGAAGCGGTCAGATAAAACTTGATTGGGGCCTCGGGACAAACAACCGTTCCAATATCGCGACCATCGAGAACCGCCCCGCGCTTACCGTCCGGCGGGGTGGTGGCAAGACGGCGCTGAAAATCAAGAAGTGCCGCGCGAACCATTGGAATTGCTGCAACTTTTGAGGCAGCAGTCCCGACCTTTTCGCTGCGCAACGCATCGCCGGACAAATCATCCGCCTTGAGGTTTTCGGCCACTTTAACCGCAATAGCCTCATCCGCAGGGTCGGCTTTTTGGGCCAAAACTTTTGCGCCGGTTGCGCGATATAAAAGTCCGGTATCAAGGTAAGCATAGTTCATTGCGTCCGCGACTCGACGCGCCAAAGTCCCCTTGCCGGATGCTGCCGGCCCATCAATGGCGATGATCATTTGCTTCGCTCCCTGTGTGTACCTGATTATATAGTTGCTCTCTATATTGGGTCAGATTGATCAGGAATGCAGCGCAAATTTTGCGCCCATGTCACCCATCAGCTTTTCAAAGCTTGGGAAGCTTGTGGCAATCGGGTTGGCATCATCCACCGCAACCGGTTTTTCCGCCCCAAGACCAAGCACCAGGAACGACATCGCGATCCGGTGATCAAGATGGGTTTCAACCATGCCACCGCCCGGAACTGCCCCGCCCGTCACAATCAAATCATCGCCTTCGATCCGGTGAATAACGCCGTTGGCCTCAAGCCCCGCCGCAACAGCGGCCAGACGATCCGATTCTTTCACACGCAGTTCTTCAAGATCACACATGCGAGTGTCACCCTCGGCATAGGCCGCGGCAACGGCAAGGACCGGATATTCATCAATCATCGACGGTGCGCGATCTGCCGGAACAACAATCCCCTGCAGACGATTTTTACCGGTCACGACAAGATCACCGATGGTTTCACCGGCTTCTTCGCGTTCGTTGGTGATCGTGATGTCCCCGCCCATTTCAATCAGGGTGGTAATCAAACCGGTGCGCAGCGGGTTCAAGCATACATCGCGAATGGTCACGTTTGAGTCCCGATGGATCAGGGCCGCGACCAGCGGGAATGCTGCTGAACTCGGATCGGTCGGAACGACAATATCGGCGGCCGTCATTTCGGCCGGCCCCGTCAGGCTGACGGTGCGCCCGCCATCGTCATTGACCTTCACATCCACATCGACCCCGAAATGACGCAACATGCGTTCGGTATGATCACGTGATGGTTTGGGCTCAATCACGGTGGTTGTGCCGGTGGTATTGAGCCCTGCCAGCATCACGGCGGACTTCACCTGGGCGGATGCCATCGGCAATGTATAGGTGATCGGCTTTGCCTCATCGGTGCCAATGACGGCCATTGGCGGGCGGCCGCGATCACGGGTAATGAATTTCGCACCAAATTCGGCCAGCGGATCGGCCACACGGCCCATCGGGCGTTTGCACAACGACGCGTCGCCGGTGAAAAAGGTCGTGATCGGATGGGTCGCAACAATGCCCGCCATCAAACGAATGCCAGTCCCGGCATTGCCCATGTCAATCACACTATCGGGTTCGCGAAGTGCACCAACACCGACCCCGGTCACATGCCATGTGCCATCATCATCGCGGGTGACGGTCGCACCCAGTTTGCGCATGGCATCCGCCGTTGCCAGAACGTCTTCACCTTCGAGCAGGCCGGTGACCTTGGTCGTACCAATCGCAAGACCGCCAAACATCAAGGACCGGTGGGAAATCGATTTGTCACCCGGAACCCGGATATCGCCTGAAATCGGACCTGTTTTGGCCGATGAAAGCGGGCGTTTGGTCTGCGAAGAACTCATGGAGCCATACCTGTCAGTAACGATTTGATCATCATTTGTGGGCCAACTTGAAAAAGCATCGCGCTGCAGCCTTGGTTTTAGCGCTCACGAGCCATTCAATCACCGGGGCAAAGCTCTAGCACAGGCAATTGTAACGCACCAGTATCGAACCCAAATTTTGACAGGTGAATTACACCATTTATGAAGCAGAATTCCATCATCGTCACAGTGAATGGGAAATAGCGTAATTTCCTTTTGACAAGGCGGCAACAAGATGGCAATTGGGCTTCTTAGACATGATGATACGCGCAGCTTCGCAGCACCTTGCGCTTAACAGCCATACTCTTCGAAGATCACGGTAATTAAGAGGATTTGCCGTAATGTCAGCACGCGGTAAGAAACGTCACTGCCTCGCCTGCGGTACCAAATATTACGATTTGAATCGTACCCCGGTCATCTGCCCCAAATGTGCTACGCCAGATGGCGTGACAAAGGTCAAGAAAGCCGCGGTTGCCAAACCGGCACCTGAAGAAGACGAAGATGTCGATGACGTCAACGATCTTGATGACAATGATGATGTGGATGTCGACGACGACATTCTCGAAGATGCATCTGATCTTGGTGAAGATGACGATGATCTCGGAGAAGTCTACGAGCACGTCGAATCAAACGATGATGATCGCTAAGATTTTTTGAAAATAGGTCTTGCCAATATTTGGTGAACCTTCTAAATATGCGCCGCGCCGCAGCCCAAACCTTGGTTTTGTTGCGACGCGGACAAAGTGGGGCCGTAGCTCAGTTGGGAGAGCGCTACAATGGCATTGTAGAGGTCGTCAGTTCGATCCTGATCGGCTCCACCATTCAAAACCCGTTGCCTTTGGCGACGGGTTTTGTCGTTTCGGGGCTTATTTGACTGGCATCTGTTCCCCCACCCCATGGAAGAAATGCCGATCATGCACTAGCATGCATAACCAGCACATCAGTGGGGTAGTTCACCCCATCACGATAATCAAACAGGGAGAACACGATGAGCATGGTTTGGACCGTTTACTTGTCAGGCGAAATCCATAGCGACTGGCGCGAGCGTATCGAGACGGGTGTTAAGGCATTGGATCTTCCGGTGGAACTGGTCGCCCCGATCACGGTGCATGAAGATTCAGATGATTGTGGGGTCGCCATTTTCGGGCCAGAGGACAATAAGTTCTGGCATGACCGAAAAGGCGCGCAGCTCAACGCCATGCGCACCAAGAGCTTGCTGGCCGGTGCTGACATCGCGATCATCCGCTTTGGCGAGAAATACAAGCAATGGAACGCTGCCTTTGACGCCGGCCAGGCGGCGGCCTTGGGCATCCCGTATATTACGCTGCATCCGACCGAGCATGATCACGCTCTTAAAGAAGTTGACGCTGCCGCCAACGGTGTTGCGCGCGAGCCTGAGCAAGTGGTCGATGCACTGGCCTATATCATCCGCGGTGACATGCCAAAGTCTTAGGGTCAGACCGCGGATCTTTTTCTATGACTTTGCTTCGGCGAATGCTCGAATGCGCCGCGTGGCTTCGCGAAGGTCCTCATCAGGTACGGTAAGGGCCACGCGGATCAGGTTTTTGGCGTTTTCGCCAAAAGACGTGCCGGGCATGACGGCGACTTTCTGCTCATCCAGCAGGCCCCATGCGAATGCTTCACCGTCAAGCCCGGTCGCACCGACATCAATCATGGCAAACATGCCACCCGATACCTTACCGGGTTTGAGGTGCGGGCAACCGGAAAGCTCGGTTTCGATCAGATCGACGCGGGACGCATAACTTTTGCGCATCCGCGCGGCAGTATCGAAATTCCCGCGCAGCGCCACCTCGGTCATATCGGCGATAAACGGCTGATTGCCAAACAGGATGGTTTCGGAAATCGGCAAAACCTTGGTGCACAGCTCCGCCGGGCCAACCGCCCAGCCACTTCGAAACCCGGTGGCGGCAAAGGTTTTCGAGATCGAGGACACGACAATTGTCCGATCCCGCAATGCGTCGATTTCAAGCGGGGAGGCAAAGGTGCCGTCAAAAATAAGGTCCTCATAAACCTCGTCGCAGACAATCCAGAGATCATGCTCACAGGCAATTTTACCAAGGTCAGCGAGTGTCGTGCGATCCAGCAAGGCACCAGATGGATTGTGCGGGGTATTAAGCAACAAAACCCGGCTGTCTTTGGTGACCGCGGCGCGCAAGTCACCCGGCTGCATGATGAAGCCATTTTCAATGCCCAGCGGAACGGGTTGAAGCACCCCACCCGATGCCCGGATAATCCCGGCATAGGTCGCATAGTACGGATCGCCGACAAGAACACCCTGCCCCGCATCGACCAATGCGGTGATCACGGTATAAAGGGCGGTCTGGGTGCCGGGAAAGCACAGGACATTGTCCGGTGTGATATCGGGCCAGCAGGGTTTGTATTTATCGACAATGGCACCGATCAACCCATCTTCGCCACGGCCATTGGAATAATGGGTGCGACCGCGCCGCATGGAGGCTTCGCACGCGTCGATCAAGGCCGGATCAATCGGAATGTCGGGCTCGCCAATCGTAAGCTCGATGATTTTTTCGCCCGCTGCCCCGCGGTCACGCGCGGCATTGTGGACAGCCCATTTCGCACCCCCAAGTTCGGCGAGACGGTCGGTAATTGCGGCATATCTCATGAGACTTCACTTTGTGGTTGCTGGGACGGTTGAGCATTGGCAAGCTCGCCGGACGGAATTCCCAAAAGGCGTTCACTGGCCTCGATCACCAAGTCGGGCAGAATATCCTGACCATACAGGCCGGAATTCAAGGCTCCTTCCATCCACAAACCATCAATCAAACCATTCAGTGCAATCGCATGGCGCTTGCAGGCGGCAATACTGTGGGGGCGTTGATGGTTGATCAGAACAGGCTCGATCAAGGTTTCAAGGACATTGAGGAACTCGCGATATCCGTCACGATGGATTTCCGCGAAGTCTGCATCATGACGGACGCGCCCGATAAATGTCGCCCAAAGCGATACTTTTTCTTCGGACATATTGGGTGCTGTCATGTTTGCGCGCAGGAACCGGGCCAACTGTGTTTCAGGGGACGCCACCGTGTGTTTTGCACTTTCGCTGGCCTGTGCGGTGAGTTGGCCGACGAGATAGGCATAAGCATTTCGGATCATATCGTCTTTATTACCGAAATAATGACGCACCAGGCCCACCGTCACCCCGGCTTCTTCGGTAATCCGACGCACGGTCGCACCATGCAGCCCATGGCGGGCAACACATGTCAGTGTCGCCTCCATTAAAGAACGGCGGCGGTCATCAAGGGAAAGACGCTGGAAAGTTTTTCTGCTCATCACCTGTTTCCGAGTGGCGTGCGGATCGCGTGTCGATCTGCTACTTATTATACAATTGATTAATTACAAAGGATAATCAAGGCTGGCGCAATTCTAATATCCCTGCGCCGGATTGACCGACAGACTAAGCGGCGCGCCCGCCAGTAATTCCCGGGCAGAGAGCAAGACCTGCTCAGAGACAATATGGGGCATCGTGTCGCTTGCGATATGCGGGGTGATGCGCAACCGCTGATCTTGCCAGAATGGATGGTCGGCTGGCAGGGGTTCGGTGCGAAATACGTCCAAAGTTGCGCCGCTCAGCTGCCCGCTTTCAAGGGCGGCGATAAAATCTGCCTCGGCAAGATGTTCACCCCGACCGATCTGCACAAGCCAGGCTCCCTTGGCCAGCCTGTTAAATAAGTTGGCGTTCAGGACGTTTTCGGTATGGGTTGTCAGCGGCAAGGTATTGATCACCACATTCATGCCCACGACCGATTCGGCAACGGAATTATCCCCGGTGAAATAGGTAACGCCCGCAACCGGGTCCTCTGGTGGACGGCGACAGGCGACGGATACCGCAAATCCCACCGCCACAAGGGCACGCACAATGGCCGCCCCCATCGACCCATTGCCCAACACGACAACTTTAAGGTCGGCAGGGGCGCGGATTGGCAAAGGATCCCAGTTTGCCGCCACCTGATTGCGCGCCATTTGGGGAAACTCACGTTCAAAATGGACAACTTCATGCACCGCATAACCTGCCATCAAGTGGGCCTGATGCGGATCGCGGACCCTGCAAACTGCAACGTCTTTGTTAAGACCAGAATGATTGAGCAACGCATCAACACCCGCTCCAACCGACATCGCCATTTCCAGATTGGGATATGGCGCAAAGTCATCTGGCCCGGGCAGCCAGCATGCTGCAAAACGAATGTCTTCGGGGCGGGTGACCTCGTCAGGGTTCAGCAGACAAACGTCAGGGGCCGCACCCCCGAAATCGAGCGAATAATACGTTTTTAGATCCATCGTTTCGCTTAAAAGAACACCATAAATCCGCTCGGCGGTCGCCATAAGGAAAAGTCCCCAAAGAAAGTTTGCGCAAATGCTCCAACCTCAGTTAAACAAGTGTATATCAAAGAGTAAAGCCGTTTGATCAAATCAGGTGAGGACAAGATGCAAAGTGCTAATCGGAAAGAAGCCGGAGCAAAAGCCCCGATGAGCGACGCTGAAAAGCAGACCCGCATTGAACTTGCCGCCTGTTACCGGCTTGCCGCCCATTACAAGATGACCGATACCATCTACACCCATATCTCGGCGCGCGTGCCGAATGAGCCGGAGCACTTCCTGATCAATCCTTATGGTTTTATGTGGGAGGAAATTACCGCCTCATCGCTGGTTAAAATCGATGTCGATGGCAATAAAATCGACGCCTCGCCACACCGGGTAAACCCGGCAGGATTCACGATCCATAGCGCGGTTCATATGGGTCGCCACAGTGCGGCATGGGTGATGCATACACATACGCGTTCAGGATTCGCAGTGTCATGCCTTGAAGAAGGACTGCTGCCGCTGAGCCAAATCGCGCTGCAGTATTACAGCCAGGTCGGCTATCACGACTATGAAGGCATCGCACTTGACCTTGACGAGCGCGGCCGGATCGTTGACGCACTTGGCGACAACGTCGCCCTGATCCTTAGAAACCATGGACTTCTGACAGTTGGCGAGACCGCCGGACAGATGTTTTCGAACATGTTTTACCTCAACCGGGCGTGCGAGATTCAGGAATCGACCCTGTCCATGGGCCGCCCCCTTAAAAAAATCGATGACGCGATCATAAAGCGGGTATCCGAACAATTTGGCCAGATGGCCTATGACGATGGTGACCTGCTTCTTGAATGGGACGCACAGATGCGCCTTGCTGATCGACTAGACCCGGGCTTTCGGGACTAGGACCTGAACCCCACGGGTAATTTTTCTGCACCCCAACTCCGCAGGAAAGATAGGTGCGACGCAACATAGCGCGCCCGTTATTTTGTGCGCCGCAGAGCATGACGTGACCATGGGTCATGAATGATTAAAATTTAATCCATCTATTATGCTGCATAAACTGTAATCAAATGCGTGCTTGACACCCACCCAGCACCTCCATACCATTGATCTCAACAACGGTCAGGCCGATCACATATCGGCATGTTTTGGGGCCGGTTTGGAACATCTGAAAAACGCAGATTCCAAATCTATCGCATTTGAATACAGCACCTTGTACCGACGCACGGCAGGTGTAATGCGCAAGAGCTTAAAAACCAAAACGGGTTAGTTGACAAAATTGGCCCTCATGACCGCCCGGTGGGCAAAGCAGTGGTATGATAGGGTTCCTGTCACACGAGATATCACTGCCGACGTTGCTCTTTACCCGGGGTTTGCACATTGGTCGAACGTGTTCCTGTTTGCGTGGCTCCGCCGGAGCGAAGGAACATTAACCGCACCGACATGACATCACCGTCTTTGGGCGGTTCGCCGACGTTCCTACTCGCCAGACAAGGAGAACATGGCATGCAAGACTCAAACACAATCGATTGCAACGGTTTGTCCCCAGCCCCGACTGTCCTGCGCATCATGCAGGCGCTCATTGGACGGAAAGACAGCAATGTGCCGCTGAATGTTCTGGTCGGCTCGGACTGTGATTGTGCACGCTTGTCTGTCTCGCTCGGCGATCTGGCTGATGACGTCCAACTGGCAAGCAATCTTCGCCAGTTTGCGACCATCAATTAAAGACAATTTCAAGCCCCGCCTGTGCCGGGCATAGACCCCGGCCAAACTTTCATTTTAGACGCGCCAAAGGCGTCACGTCGTGGCTATTTGGCCGCGACGAAAACAAGGTTCTTGCGTATCGGCCGTTTCGGCACAGGACTGTCGGCCATCGCTGACAGCCGTAAGGGTTCGCTACGCCTTTATGCCTGTGCGATGTGGTGGCTTCGCCCATGACGATCACTTTCCCGCCTCAACCCACGACCGGTTGATGTGCCACAACAGGAAGCATTATGTTTGAAGACCCTGCCAACGACACCGCCGAACGTCATCGAAAGCAAGGCACAGAACCCGAGGCACCAGATTTCGCCTTTGATCCAGATGATCCGTGGACACAGACTTTTCAGGCAGGGCTTGAACGGGCCGACCTTAAGGGAAAAACCGTCTATGAGGTCGGTGTTGGCACGGGTGTGAACCTCGCATTTATTTTGCGCACCTGTGGCGCGGCGCGTGCGTACGGCAGCGATCTTGACCCGCGTCTTGTCATGCTGGCCGAACGCAATCTTCGCAGCTTATCGCCGCAACACGCCGAACATTTTGAGCCCGTCCACGGCAGCGTCAGCCTTATCGATACGGACGACGCGCGCAGCAAAATCACCAAGACCGATGTTGTGATTGCCTGCATCCCGCAAGTCGGTGAACCAAATGACCTGCGCCTGACAGCGTTCCGAAAGGCACAATCTGTCGAACTTCCGGACGGCGCGGAGACACAAGCCGAAGATCATATCGCGCATTATTACCCGTGGACCGCTTTTGACGAATATCCCTACAACTCTGTTGGGCTGGGGTTGAACGAAGCACTGTTGCGCCGCATTCGTCAGCATGCACCCAAGGCACAGGTCGTGATGAATTTCGGGTGCCGCATCGGATCAGACATCATTTTCGAATGCTTTGAGGCCAATGGATATCGTCCTGAAAAGCTTGCGTCGAAAATCGTGCACCAACATGTCGGCACAGATATTTCATTCTTCGTAGCCCTCGAAAAGGCCCTATGCGGAACCGACCTTGAAAAACAGCTTGTCTGCAAATTCTATGCTGATCCGGATGGCACACACCCGCTTTCAGCCACGGACGCGCAGCGCCTGATCGAAAAAGACCCGCATGTCGATCTCTATCACGAAGTCAGCGTCATTCGCGGAATCCCCATCGAGAACTAGCCGCCGGCCATAGTCAAAACCCGCAACCAAAGGCTGCGGGTTAAGGTGTTTCGGTTTACGTTTCGAAGGGCCGGATCAATGAACCGTTTGCGCGACCGGCAGGTCTTGTTCGCGCAATTGCGCAACATCGCCCGCCAAAAGGTCCAGCCCGTCGATTGCGCGGACCACCATGATGCGACCTTCAACCGGATTTCCCTTTTCCTGGCGCAAGGTTCCATAGGCATCAGACAGAACAGTAAAGCCGCATTCACTCAGCCATTCATCCATGGCCCGTTCGTGATGGCGGAACCGCTGGCCGGGGCCAAGGTCATAGGGGAAGACATCCCCATGTTCGAGACTAAAGACCATAAGGCCACCCGGCTTCATACGGGCATGTGCCGCGCGTAACGCTGGCGCAAGATCACCAAGGTAGTTCAGCACATCGGCTGCCACCACCAAACCATAACCCGCCCCAAGTTCATCGGGCATTGCGGTGATATCCCCGGCAACCAGAGTCCGATACAGGCCCTTGGCCTGTGCGCGGTTGATCATCCGGGGCGACAGGTCAATGCCATCAATCGTATCGACCGCCCCGCCAAAGACTTCCGCAACCAGCCCGGTACCACAGCCAAGATCAAGAACCTCAATCGGGCCTGCCATCGCATCGAGTTGCTCGCGAACGGCTTCAAACAACAGTTCCGGACCCCGATAGGACAAGCGATCGCGCAGGCTGATTTCAAAGCGTGGCGCATAATCATCAAACAATGCGCGCACATAGTCAGGCGGCAAACGGTCCCGCATCGCAGCCGCCCCCAAAAGGGTCAGGCGCACTTCGCCACCCATACGGTCAATCGGATCAAGAATAAGATACTGACGGTACGCCTCAATCGCGTTTTCGGCCTCACCCGCGCGCTCATAGATGTCGCCAAGGGTAAAGTGGGCTTCGTCCCACCTTGCATCAGCCGCAATCGCCGCTTGTGCCACTTCGGCAGCAGCAGCGTAATCGCCCTGCGTAACCAAGGCCAAGGCAACATCAAGTCGCCGACTGGCCAACAGACGATCTGTGCTCATCTCTATTTTGAAATCCGAAAAGACCGCAGCACAATGCACGCGGCGCCTCAACCGTATGTCGCTATATCTGCCAATTTCCGAGCTTTGGCAAGATGGTAATAAATCATCGGCAAAGGCGGATAACACACACAGCATTTTAGCGCCCTTTGGTGCCTCGGAATTCTTACTTTTTAGTCTCAATGCTTCCTCTTAAAATTGACAAATTAATTATTGCGCATATTTTAATATAAATAAATTTCACAACGGATATCGAGATGGAAAATTTCACACCCGTTTCTGCCTTGATTGGCGGTGGACTGATTGGTTTGGCGTCAGGCATGTATCTTTTGCTCAATGGCCGCATCGCCGGGATCAGCGGCATCGTTGGTGGCTTGCTTGGACGTGGCGGCAATGACACCGGTTCGGCAACCTTTGAACGGCTTGCCTTTGTGATCGGATTGATTGCCGGTCCATTTCTTTTGCTGATCGCATCCCCGATCACGGCCACCAGCCTGGTCACAAGCCCGATGCCAATCATTGTGATTGGCGGTCTTTTGGTTGGCTTTGGCACCACACTTGGCAGCGGCTGCACCAGCGGCCATGGCATTTGCGGTCTGTCGCGGTTTTCAACGCGTTCGCTTGTTGCCACTGTGTCGTTCATGGGGGCCGGTTTTGTAACCGTGCTTGTCACCCGCCATCTGGTCGGGGGACTATGATGCGTATTTTTGTTTCCCTGTTATGCGGTGCGATATTTGGTGCGGGGCTTTATATTTCCGGCATGATTGACCCGCAAAAGGTTCTTGGATTCCTTGATATCTGGGCAATCGCCGATGGCGGCTGGGACCCGAGCCTTGCCTTTGTTATGGGTGGCGGATTGATCGTCGCCATACCGTTTTTCCAGTTTGCCAAGAACCGCGACGAAGCACTGTGTGGTGGCAAAATGGGGCTTCCAACCAATCGCAGAATTGATCGAAAGCTTATTGTTGGAGGCCTGCTGTTTGGCACTGGATGGGGGCTTGTCGGTTATTGCCCGGGGCCTGCGATCAGTGCGCTGGCATTTGGTCAAACTGATACCATCATTTTCGTCGCTGCGATGCTGGTCGGGATGGTCGTCTGCCGTGTTAGCCGCCTGAACTAAACAGCATGCAAAGACCCAAGTGACGACAGACCGTGCAACCGCCCGTGCCCAAAGCCGGGCAGTTTCGCACTTCTGGTTAAAATTTGTCTGAAATCTCGCAGGATCGGACTTGTCTTTGGCGCTAAAATCTCATACCTGCTGATAAGCGCCACACCAAAGTCCAAGAAGGTTCTGCATGAAAATCGGCATCCTTGAAACCGGGCTTGCTCCGGAAGAACTCCGCGAAGAATTCACAAGCTATCCAAGCATGTTCGAAACGCTTCTTGGTGCGGTTGACCCCAGTCTCACTTTTGAAACCTGGACCGTTCTGCACGACCAGTTTCCGGCATCGATCAACGATGCAGATGGCTGGATCATAACCGGATCCAAGCACGGCGTTTATGAAAATGCACCGTGGATGATCGAACTGCAACAGTTCCTGCGCGACACCGTCTCGGCCAAGCTTCCGGTGTTTGGTATCTGTTTTGGCCACCAAATCCTCGCGACCGCCCTTGGCGGCAAAGTCGTCAAATCCGACAAGGGGTGGGGCGTTGGTGTTCATGAATATGCTGTGACAACAGGCGAAAATGACTGGCTGTCCGACAGTGCGCCCACCATGCGCATTAATGCGTTCCATCAAGATCAGGTCGTCGAACTGCCCGACGGTGCGACCGTCTGGGCACAGTCGGATTTCTGCCCTTACGCCGGCTTGCAATATGGTGAAAATGCCGCATCAATCCAGCCACACCCGGAATTCATGCGCCCTTATGAACAGGCGCTTCTCGAAATGCGGTCCGACCTGCTGCCAGATGATGTGCATAAGACGGCAATGGACTCGCTTGAAACACCGATCAGCAGTACCGATTTTGCCAAATCAATTGTCAAATTCATGACCCGCAAGCGCGTGCAAAACGCCGCCTGATTGCCGTCGAGATATTGATCCTGAGTCTAAAAGCCATCAGCATCCGTTGGTGGCTTTTTTCATGACCGTTTTCGTTCAACGCTTTATCAACCAAAAGTATTGTACGCTTTTGGCAAATTCATGGTTTGATGCACACTCATCAGCAAACATTGACCATCCAAGACCCTTTGCGCACGGCAACACACAACAGACACGAGCACCCGACAAGATGATCCAGAACCTGCGTCTGTATTCAGGACTGACAATGTTTGCCTATGTCCTGACCCATCTGCTTAATCATGCAGCGGGGATCATATCGCCGGAATTTATGGAAACGGCGTCTGATTTCAGCACAGGACTCTGGAAGTTCCCACCGCTTGAGATTTTGCTTCTGGTGTCGCTTGTCACCCATTTCATCTTGGCCACGGGCCGACTGACCGGCCGCCGGTCGCTACGCCTGCGTAAATCGGAATGGGCGCAGATGATCTTGGGGCTTTGCATCCCGTTTCTTCTGTTTCGCCATATCATTGCAACCCGCATCATTGATCTGGGATTTGACGTTGAATCACCCTATGAGCGGGTATTGCTTGATCTGGCCGTATTTCTGCCCAGTCAGGGGATCCTGCAAGCCATCACCGTCATTGTCGTCTGGACCCATGGCTGTATCGGCATTCATTTCTGGCTCCGGGTTAAACCGTTCTATCCCAAATGGCGCAACCTTTTGGGCACGCTTGCCATTCTGATTCCGACCCTGTCACTTGCCGGATATGGTGCCGCCGCAGCCGAGATCATGCGCCGGGTCGAAGAAGGTGGCCGAAAGTATGTTTTCGGTGTGCTTGAAGCAGCCAATGTCAACGATGCGGCTATTGCCTTTTACGAAAAGGCATTGATCCCCTGTATCATCCTAACCATCGCATTGGCCGTCGCCCCCTTTGTCGTGCGCCAAGTACGCCAAACCATTGACCGGGTCAAACGCGGGCCAATATTGAATTTGCCAAATGGCCGCACAATCCGCGTTCCCCCGGGAGCCACAGCCCTTGAGGCGCTGCGCGATGCTGGCATTGCGATGGCATCGGTCTGTGGTGGGCATGGTCGCTGCACGACGTGCCGCCTGCATTGCGGATCAGGTCTTGATCAGCTTGCCCAGCCCGGCCAGATCGAAGCCGCAGCCCTTAAGAGCATTCAGGCACCGCACGGCATGCGTCTGGCCTGTCAAATCAGACCGCAGAACGATCTTGCGGTCGTACCACTAATGGCACCAAATGCATCTGCCCGCGATGGTCGCCGCCCCGGCGGGCTATCGGGCAGCGAGCGCCAAGTGGTCTCGATGTTTATTGATCTGCGCGATTCGACCCGTCTGGGTGAAATGAAAATGCCCTATGACGTATTGTTCATCCTCAATCAGTTTTTTGCCGAAATGACAGAAGCACTGCGCAGCACAGGCGGCTATTACGCGCAATTTACCGGTGACGGACTGATGGCGCTTTATGGTCATGAAAGCGATGATACCGAACGCATGATCCTCAATGCCTTTGAAGGGGCGGCCGAAATGTTGCGCCGGATCGAGGGGCTTAATGACCATCTGAAATCAGAACTTCCCCATGCCTTGCGGATCGGGATTGGCATTCATATGGGCAAGGCAATTGTGGGTGAAATGGGCCCACCGGGCCGCGAAAACATCAGTGCGATTGGCGACACCATCAATACCGCGGCACGGCTTGAAGCACAGACAAAGGGGCATGGCGTTCCATTGGTGATTTCAAAGACCCTGTTTGATCATGGACCGATCCCCTTGCCCGAGAATGCCGTGCTTCATGAAGTCGCACTGCGCGGTAAGGATCAGTCTGTTGCCTATTATGCCCTTGATGCCATGCCAGACTTAACCGGGGCAATGACGCGACAGGACCAGAAGCCCGCACTGGCAACCTGACAAACCGACATATTGGGTTTCGCAATGCAGCGTTTCCAAGCCAATTGATACAGGCAACACTTGACTATTTCGGTGAAAACCACATTTATTCGAATATAAAGTACCGTTCGGTGCCGATAGGATCGGGTCGAACAAACAGGCGCCCAAAAACGCATTCTGCGTGGGGTCTGACCACTACTCACACTCGCTCTGACGGAGGAGGTGCTGCAAATGTCACGAATTTCCATGTTCAACAGCCCGCTATTGCTGGGTTTTGATCAGATTGAACGCGTTCTTGATCAGGTTTCAAAAACCAAGGCAGAAGGCTATCCGCCCTACAACATCGAACAGATCAGCGAAAACAAGCTGCGCATTACCGTTGCAGTTGCCGGATTCGCCGAAGACGATCTGTCTGTAACCACAGAAGACAACCAGCTCATTATTCGTGGCAAGCACACCGAAGAGGACAATGAGCGTATCTATATCCACCGCGGTATTGCGTCACGACAGTTTCAGCGTTCCTTTGTGCTGGCAGAAGGTATAGAAGTCGTGGGTGCTCATTTGGATAATGGATTGCTTCATGTTGATTTGAACCGGCCTATTCCTGAACCGGTGGTGCGTGAGATCGCCATTGGGTCAAACAAGAAGAAAGCCGTATCATCGCGTACAATCGACATGAAAGTGGATGACGAAGACAGCAAAGCCGCCAACAAAAGCAGCGATGCCTAATAAGGAGTGGTTCAAATGACAGACCGCACAGTTCAGCTCAGCCCGAAAAGCACCCCACGCGGGGCGCAAGACACCGGCCTGTTGTCGAATGTTGATTTCGCCATGCTTGGTATCCATGATTTCGCCTATGTCCGCGAAGTCCCAAGCAACGAAGAAGACAGCGAAGAAATGGTCTTTGGTGTTTTCACTGCGGACGGCACGCACATCGCATCCTTTGACAGCCACGCTGTCGCGAATGCAGCAATCCGCCAGCATGATATGGAACCGCGCGCGGTCCACTGATTACGGCGCAAATCAGGGCAGTCGCAATCGCCTTGAGTTTGAAGCAACACGAACAAATGTTAAAAGGCAGCCACCCGGCTGCCTTTTGTCGTATGCGCACCATGCAATTGATCGACCCTATCGAATTTCAATCACCTCACCGGGTACGGCGATGCGGACCTGATCATTGTGCCCGACAATTCTGGAGATCTCCGCGCGGGCTTCACGCTTGATGTGATACAGCCAGAAACGTGCGCCGGGCATGTCGGATGCCAGTTGCATCACGGTTTCAAGATCACAGTGTGCTGAATGTTGCGGATCATGTTTGGTCAGATAGGTTTCCTGAAACACAAGGTCGGCACGGGTAAACAGTGCGGCGGTTTCCGCCGTTACATTGCCATCCCCGGAATAGGCAAACCCCTTCTCGGCAAAGCGCAACAAAATCGCATGGTTCTGAACACTGTGATCGGACCGGGCAAAACGGCATTCAAACGGGCCAATACTGGTGGTATCGGCAAGTGCATGCCAGATCACCTCAAACGGCCATGCTGACCCCAATCCGGTGAAGCCCAGCTCCATTAGCTTTTCCAGATGGCTGCGCAGTTGCGGCGTGCACAGAATATGCAATGGTTTTGATCGGCCATCATCGCGCCAGTTCAACATCACCGGCACCAAACCAAAAACATGATCGGGATGCATATGGGTGAAATAAATGGCGTCTATCGCATCAGGGTCGGGATATTTTCCCATCACCAATCCGGAAACCGTCGCCCCACAATCAATCAGCAAACGGTATCCGTCTGCTGTCACCACAACAGATGAGTTTGCGTAATTCGGATCAAACGCTTCGCCAACGCCCAGAACATCAATGCGCAGATGGTCGCTTGTCATTGCCCCTACCGTCCATTTCCCACGTCGTTGGTGAAAGCATATTAGATCATGATCACTATTTTTGCGACTTCCTCGCAAACAACGCAAGTGGTTCTGAAATCGGCCAGCCTTATATCGCTAATTTGTCACATAATTACACAAAGAGCGGCACCTCTCGGCACCGCTCTGTAATAATGACAATATCTTGCTGTGACGGTGCACCTTACCGCGCAAGAACTTCCGCAGCTTTGCGTGTACGTTCGACCGAAGCCCCGACGGCACTCGACATGCTGGTGATATCGGAAATACTGGTCGAGAGTGTTTCAACAGCAACAGCCATTGTCTGCATGTTCTGCGACACGCCATCTGTAACCGCCGTTTGTTCCTCAACCGCAGAAGCAATACTGGTGACACTGTCACGAGAAATTTCAATTGAACCGCTGATTTTTTCCAACACCTCAACGACCTCGTTTGAAATGCTCTGAACACCGGCGATTTCTGCAGAAATCTGATCCGTCGCCTTCGCCGCCTGGTTTGCAAGATTCTTGACCTCGTTGGCGACAACGGCAAACCCTTTGCCTGCCTCTCCTGCACGCGCAGATTCAATCGTCGCGTTCAAAGCCAACAGATTAATCTGACCAGCAATTCCCTGAATAACTTCGACAATGTTACCCATCGAGGAAACAACTTCTGTCATGCGCTGGGTTGAACTGTTGGCATTCTGGGTTTGCTCAAACGCACGCTGGGTCTCATCACGCGATTGCATCATGCTCCGCGAGATTTCCGCAATTGATGCGGCAAGCTCTTCTGCACTGGCTGCAACCGTTTGCACGGTCGCGGAGGTCTCTTCTGCTGACGATGCGCCACTGCTTGCTGCAGCATCAAGTTGCCCGATATTTTGATCGATCTCACCAAAATTGGTATCAATCATCGTCTTGAGCTCACCCAGAAGGTTTACCTGTTCAGAAATATCGGTCGCAAATTTGACAACCTTGAACGGGTTACCGTCCTGATCAAATATCGGATTATAAGACGCCTCAATCCAGATTTCTTTTCCGCTTTTACTGATGCGCTTAAATTGCGCAGCCTGAAATTCGCCTTTGCGCAGATTTCCCCAAAACTCTTTGTATTCATGACTATTTTTGTAGTGCCCGTCGACAAACATACTGTGATGTTTGCCAACAACTTCTTCAAGCTTATAGCCCATCACCGACAGAAAGTTCTCGTTGGCGGTCAGGATATTGCCCTGCAAATCAAACTCAATCACTGCCTGAGCACGGTTGATCGCGTTCAGGGTTCCATCCTTAACCGCGTTTTCCTTTCGACGTGCGGTAATATCAGACGCAAACTTCACCACCTTCGTCAATTTTCCACGATCATCGAAAACCGGATTATAGGTTGCTTCCAACCAGACCTTTTCCTGATCCTTGCGCACCCGCTGAAAAGCACCTGCTGCAAATTCACCTGCACGCAGTTTGACCCAGAACTCCTTGTAGGACGGATCACTTACAATCGATTGCGGCACAAACATCGAATGATGCTTTCCCACAATCTCGGGAAGGGTATAGCCCATCGTTTTTAAAAAGTTCTCATTCGCATTAAGGATCTTGCCATCCAGATCAAACTCAATCATGGCCATTGAACGACCAAGTGCATCCAGAAGCTGCAGTCCCGCACGTGCGCGCGCAGCGCGGCTATTCAAACCAAAAGCCATTACAATTTACCCTTCGAACTTGTTCATCATTATGGATTCTGACTTGAAGCACCTACCGTAACGAGGCGATCATCTGACCCATTAAAACTATACCTTAGGCTAGGATAAAATATACCAATGGTTGATTCAACTCAATTCAGAGTTCAACTTCCGTGTGAACCGCGATGCAAAAGCAACTAAATCGCTTAAAGGGTTCTAAATTCTATTTTTCGCGAATTTGGTCAAACCCACTCAATGTGATCAATGTCACATTTTCAGGCGCAATGCCTTACACGATCACCGTGCAAGGACTTCTGCAGCCTCACGGGTTTTATTGACCGATGATGCCACGGCATCGCTGGTCAACCGGATGGATTCGAGGTTGCGTGACAGGTCTTCGACCGTGCTGGCCATATCACGCATGTTCGCACTGACCCCATCGGTCACAGTCGTTTGCTCGGCCACTGCCGAGGAAATATTGGTCACATCGTTGCGCACGGTTTCGACCGAGCTACGAATGGTCCGAAGAGCACCGGCAACCTCGGCTGAAATCGACTGGATACCGGAAATTTCCTGTGAAATGTCCTCGGTCGCACGTGCGGCCTGATTGGCAAGGTTCTTGACCTCGTTGGCCACCACGGCAAACCCTTTACCTGCCTCGCCTGCACGCGCACTTTCAATCGTCGCGTTGAGCGCCAGAAGGTTAATCTGACCAGCAATATTGCGGATGACTTCGACGATGCTGCCCATTTGATCGACCACATTTGACATGCGCTCGGTCATTTCATTTGCGGTTTCGGTCTGATCGAATGCCCGTTCGGTTTCACTTTGCGACTGCGTCATGCTGCGCGAGATTTCCGAAATCGATGCGGCAAGTTGCTCCGCACTCGCCGCCACCGCCTGGGTGATGTCCATGGTATTGTTCGAGACATCAACGCTTTGCACAGTGCGCTGATTAAGGTCGTTGATATTACCGTCAATCTCGGCAAAGTTTCCGTCGATCATTTGCTTAAGGTTCAAAAGCAATTTGGTCTGTTCGGTAACATCGGTGGCAAATTTGATCACCTTAATTGGATTTCCAACCGCATCTAGCACCGGGTTATACGTTGCCTCGATCCAGATTTCCTTACCGCCCTTGCCCACACGGTTAAACTGACCCGCCTGAAACTTGCCCTGATTAAGGCTCTGCCAGAATGATCGGTATTCCGATGTGTTCCGAAATTCCTTGGGCACAAACATGCTGTGATGCTTGCCTTTGATCTCATTAAGGCTGTAGCCCATCACCGACAGAAAGTTTTCGTTAGCATTCAGGATATTGCCGTCCAGATCGAACTCAATCACCGCCTGCGACGAACTAATCGCCTCAAACACACTTTGCAGAAGCGCACGTTCATTACGACGTTCGGTAATGTCGCTGGCAAACTTGACGACCTTGATCAACTTACCCTTGCCGTCAAACACCGGATTGTATGTCGATTCCAGCCAAAGCAACTGACCATTTTTGCGCTTGCGCGGGAAGGCACCGCTTAAAAATTCACCGCTGCCGAGCTTCTTCCAGAACGACTTGTACTCAGCCGTATTGGTGATTTCTTCGGGCACAAACATCGAATGATGCTTACCAACAATTTCATCAAGTCCATATCCCATGACTTTCTGAAAATTATCGTTCGCAGTCAGAATTTGACCATTCATGTCAAATTCAATACGCGCCATCGACCGGCTCAGTGCTGCAGCAACCTGTTCTTCTGCCTGCGCATGTTTACCGCTGTTTAAAAAACCAAGTACCACTCTTAAAACCTTTCGAAATTGCGCAATGATGCGCACCTACATACCTACCTATCCTTTTGAGGGATGCGGTAAAATCATCACCGCCAAGATTCATTGCCGGAACCAAAAAATTCGCGGAATTAATTCCACGAACTCAGACTCAGGCAACATAACCATGGCCTATTTTTGGGAGAAATTTTGCACTCGACGACAGATCGTCTTGTCCAGACCTCAAAGCATTTTTGTGCTGCCAACATCAAGGGCGCAAAATTTGCACTTTAATTCAAAGACCTGCCAAAAATTTCCGTCACAAGCCAATGTAGAAAAATTGCCCAGTTAGGGGCCCTACACCGCACCGTTATTTTCTCTTCACCATAAGATACGACGAAAGGAATAATTCGGATCAAACTTTGTCAACTGCCCACTCCCAGAGCAATTGATCAGGGAAGTAAGCATATACTTTTGAATAGATCAACCGGGAATTGCGCGAGTTTGACCTGTCAGATGGTGAAATTCGGTCTTCATCATCAGAATCGTTTTCACATCTGTTGGTGCTTTCAGAACGTATCCAAATGCTTATTAGAAGCCCTGCAATACATGGGAAAGACCCACCATTTGCAGAATATGATGTTTGAACATTGTGGAAATGACCGAAAAGACAAATGTCGCGAACGGTTTTATCGTGCCGAAACGACAGCAATCTGCGGCAGTCACTCAACAGAACAAGACTGTGATGATCGCGCTCCAAACATCTTGATGATGTTTTCTCAGCCGCCAAGCGACAGTAGAAATTGGAACCTTACGCGGGCCATTTCACAATATAGCGGGTCAGATCCGGATGGGCTTCTTCTTCGGGGATACACATGCCCTGTACAGACATGCCTGCGTTGATCGGTGACTTCGGATCGCCCGTCACCAACGGATGCCAATCAGGAAGGCCTTTGCCCTCGGACAACAACCGATACGCACAAGTTGACGGCATCCACCCCAGTGTGTCGACATTTTCCTTTGAAAGCTGCACGCAATCAGGAACATGTTGCGTCCGGTTGGGGTAATCCTTGCACTGGCAAGTCTCACAATCAAGCAGGCGACACGCGACCGACGTGTAATAGACGGCATCATCATACTCGTCCTGAAGCTTATGCAGGCAGCATTTACCACACCCATCACACACCGATTCCCATTCTTGCTGGGTCATCTCGGCAAGTGTCTTAACTTCCCAAAACGGTTTGTCGGATCGTGCTGCCATGTCTTTATCGGTCATTGTCTCTCTCGCATCGGCAAAGATGGCATTCAATATATTGGAAACCCTTCGCGTCCATCAAGGCCGCTGCTTATCACATCAGACAGGATCGACAATAAGGGAAAATGCCCAAACGGAAAACGGGGTCCTGCCCCTAAGCCCCTTGCACACGCGCGGAAATCACATGAAAGAAAGAACCAAACACAGTGCCCCGGACCAAACCGGCGGGCCCAAGGACATCACCCATTGCGTTGCTCATCTGGCAGAACGGCGTGCCGTCTTCCAAAAGCGTGCTGGCATAATGGAACTCATGCCCACGCAAAACTGTCCCGGCTGTGCCAAACGGTGTCGGTTGTGTCAGAACCGCCTCGCGGTAGCCCAGATGCAGCTTTCGGTCGGCAAAACTGGTTTCAACCGCCAGAAGCCTCAACATCTCGTGACTGTGGCCATCAGCGTCAATCAGCCGATCACCCAGTACCATATAGCCACCGCATTCGCCGTAAACTGTAACACCGTCCTCGGCGGCCTTGCGCATTGCCGATTTGAAATGCGTTGCCTGGGCCAGTTCGCCTGCAAAAAGTTCAGGATATCCGCCGGGAAGATAAATCGCGTCGGCTGACGGGTCCGGGGCTTCATCATTTAACGGGGAAAAGAATGATAGCTCCGCCCTGGCCAGCTTCCAGCCATCCAGAAGATGAGCATAGGAAAAGGCAAACGCCATATCGCACGCAATCGCAATACGTTGCCCCAAGGGGGGAACGTCCGCGGATGCACCCGCGCCCCCGGGAACATAGGGTTTTGCCAAAACTGACGGTGTTACCAATCGTCGAAAGGCCGCAAGATCAACGTCGGCGGCGATGATATCCGCCGCCCGATCCAGAAATCCGTCGAGTTCTCCGTGTTCACCGGCCTGCACAAGACCAAGATGACGTTCCGGCAATGTCAGATCAGGGCTGCGGCGCACGGCACCGATAATCGGAATATCGGGCAGGTATTTGGCACAGGCATCGACAATCATCTGTTTGTGGCGGTCACTGCCAACCCGGTTGAGGATTACACCGGCAATGCGGGTATCATCGCGAAACTTGGCAAACCCGGAAATCAGGGCTGCGGCAGATGCCGATTGCCCCTTCACATCCACCACCAAAACAACCGGCCAATTCATCATTGCGGCCAGATCGGCCGTTGATCCGGTACCATTGGCCGCCCCGTCAAACAGCCCCATCACCCCTTCGCACACCACAAACGCATTTTCGTCATGCTGTGCGGTAAGCTGACGGGTAACAAGGGAGTTGAGCTGATCGCGGTGCATCGCCCAAGGGTCAAGGTTGATGCAACTTGTCCCGCAGGCCGCCGCCTGAAAGGCCGGATCAATGTAATCAGGCCCGGTTTTGGCCGCCGCAACCGCAATTCCCTGACGCTTGAGCGCACGCAGCACTGCCAGCGTAATAACGGTCTTGCCACTGTTTGACGACGGGGCGGCAATCACAACGCCGGATGTTTTGTCATACATTTAACAGTACTCCGGCCGTCATCGCACAACCCCACACCACCCCGTCTTATCTGGCTCACCCGTTGCTTTTGACCGCTTCGGTGATGCCCTTGGCCATATCTTCGGGTGCGGTGCCGTAGTTAAAGTGGCGAATAAATTCACCATCGCGGCCCATCAAATAGACAAAGGACGAATGATCCATCAGATAAGAATCGGTATCTTCGGGTTCGCCGTCTGGGATCGATTTGGCGTAATAGATGCGATAGGCCTTTGCCGCCTCGGACGTTTGGGCAACCGTACCGGTCAGGCCCACCATACGATCATGGAAATGCGGAACATAGGCCCCAAGCGCACCAATCGTATCGCGTTCCGGATCAATTGAAATAAAGATCGGGGTCACATCGGCGGCAATATCTTCGGGCATCATGTCCAATGCCGTGCCCATGACCTGTAATTCGGTCGGGCAAACATCAGGGCAGAACGTATAGCCGAAATAAATCAGCATATATTTTCCGGCGTAATCCTGCTGGGTGACAGTATCACCGTTCTGATTGACCAGCTCAAACGGCCCACCGATGGCAGCCGCACCAGATGACTGCGTTTCTGAACCCATCATCATCAGGCGATAGGTCAGACCAATGCCGAGTACCAGCGCAATCGCCAGAATAGCCAGAAGCGTCTTTTTGCTCATGCGCCTTACCTCTTTCCGTGCATTTTTCTGTGGCCCGTGCGCGGCCACGAGAAGCATTCAAAACTGTGCGGGCACTATAAATGCCCTTTGTAATCATGCAAGCATCACAGCTGTGCGACAGCTCACACTTGACCAGACATCTTCAGGTTTTCAGGGATTTGCTGTTCGAAATCTGCCTAGCTAAAGGATTGTGATGCCAGAACAAACAGGATGAGTGCATTAACAATCATCAATCCGCGTCCAACAGGCACCATCAGTGCGCGAAACCGCCCGGCGGCATATTGGCCAATAAACCCGGTAACAAACAGCATCGGCACCGTGCCAAAACCAAATACCGCCATCACCATGGCCCCACTTGCCATACCGCCCGACGCCGCGGCCAGAACAAGCGCACCATACACCAGTCCGCAGGGAATAAACCCCAACATCAATCCCAGAAGATACCCCCGCAGCCCAAATGGTGCGGCAAAAAGGGGGCGAATGCGATTACCGATCAAATGGTTCCACCAGTCCCCGCCAGTCTTGCCAGATGTTTGGGGCAACAACCCGCTTAGATGCGGCACCAGCCCCATGACCCCGAACACCAAGAAGAACACACCGGCCAGTACCAACAAAACCGGACCAATCCACCAAACCTGCACAAGAACCGACACACTATCGGCAAAAAAGCCCGCCAAACCACCCAGAACCGCATAGGTGGTGATGCGCCCGAACTGATAGGGCACCAAAGCTGCCCCGGTCAGGCGGCGAAACTCACTCATTTTTTCGAGGGGGAGTTGTTCCATGCGGCTGGTGACCTGGCTGATGACGAACGGCCCGCACATGCCGACACAATGGGTCACACTGCCAACCAGACCGGCAATCAAGGCCGTCAGAAGCACCCCGCCATCATCTTGCAGGATTTGCGCACATTGTGCCCAGCCGCTTTCAAGGATGCGGATCAGTATTTGCTGTTCGTCCATGATCCATCCCGGTTCATTCGGTGGATATGATTGTGACAATCAGCGATACAGCCAACAAGGATATAGATCAATTCGCGACAGGGAATCGACGCATGCTGACGACATTAGTCTTTTCGCGGATCCGCCGGGGTCGAGATTAACTCAAGAATCTGCTCGAACGGCACAGTCCGGACCTCTTTGACGTCATCTTGCGGTGACAACCAGTTCAGGCGATCACGCAGGCCAACCACTTTACCAAGGATACAAACCGCAGGCGGCTCAACACCCACCCGTTCGACATCGTCAGCCGCCTTGGCAAGGGTGGTAATCAAAATACCCTGTGCGGGTGTCGTCGCCTGATTGATCACCGCAAGTGGTTCATCGCCAGAACGGCCATTGGCCATCAGCTCGGCTGAAATCCGGCGTAAATGCTTCATTGCCATATACATCACCAACACCGGCGATCCTTGCGCCAACGCTGCCCAATTGATGTTATCTGGCACATCGCCGCTTGACCCATGACCGGTGACAAAGGTCACCGATGAATTGCAATCGCGGTGTGTGGTCGGAATCCCGGCATAGGCCGCACCGGCAATCCCGGCGGTAATGCCCGGTACAACCCGGAACGGCACATTATGATCGACAAGGGTCATGCCCTCTTCGCCGCCACGCCCAAAGACAAATGGATCACCGCCCTTAAGGCGTAAGACACGCAAATCTTTTTTGGCATAGTCAACAAGTTGCAGTGAAATGTCGGTTTGCTTGGACGACGGACGTCCGCCGCGTTTACCGGCGTAAACACGCTGCGCATCGGGCCGCAAAAGGTTCAGAATCCGCTCATCGACCAATGCGTCATAGACAACCACATCGGCCTGTTGCATGGCATTGACAGCATGAAGCGTCAGTAAGCCCGGATCACCCGGACCCGCCCCAACCAGCCAAACCCAACCCGGTTCAAAGACCGGAAAATCAAGACCAAGTTTAGTCATCGCGCATTACTTTTGTTCAAGGTATCGTGGCCCATCTGTGCAGGACCATCGCAAGAGGATATGTTAAACAACAATCAGACGATACATCCAACATATTTCCGAAAATTTATAGTATTATTCTAAATACCACACAGAAAAATATGTTTAATAGAAAAATTCTGTTCGCAGCATCCGCTGCCCGTGCCATCAATAAAGGGTACGGTGACGTGATTAACAGGAAAAAATCCGACTGATGGCCAGAAAACCTGATGGACCGCTGCGCAAAGGATGGACAACGGGGGCCTGTGCCACCGCCGCCACCCGTGCTGCGTGGCAGGCCATGTTGTCTGGTCAGTTTCCAAATCCGGTCACCATTACATTGCCACGCGGTGAAACACCGTCCTTTGCCTTGGTGAAGGCCGAAACCGGCGATGGATGGGCCCGTGCCAGTGTGATCAAGGATGCCGGTGATGATCCCGATGTAACCCATGGGGCGGAAATCATCGCAACCCTGCGCCGGGCAGAGCCAGGCAACGGCATTACGTTTCACGCCGGTGACGGGGTTGGGCGCATTACCAAACCGGGTCTTCCGTTACCCGTGGGCGAACCGGCAATCAATCCAAAACCACGCGAAATGATGATCGCCCAAATTACCGATCTGGCCGAACGGTTTGATGTCGCCCCGGATGTCGAAATCGAAATTTCCATCCCCGGTGGACAGGAAATTGCCACCAAAACCTGGAACCCGCGACTGGGCATTGTCGGCGGGCTTTCGGTTCTTGGCACCACCGGCATTGTCATCCCGTTTAGCTGCTCGGCATGGATCCATTCGATCCATCGCGGCATCGATGTCGCCCGCGCCACGGGCCGCACCCACGTTGCGGGTGCCACCGGCAAAACGTCGGAGGCCGCCATTCGCACCTTTTACGGCCTGCCAGACGAAGCGATCCTTGATATGGGTGATTTCGTTGGTGGCATGCTGAAATACCTGCGCAAACATCCGGTTGAGCATGTCAGTATTGCTGGCGGCTTTGCCAAACTGGTCAAGCTGGCCCAGGGGCATCTCGACCTTCATAGCAGTCGATCACAGGTTGATTTCGACCGATTGGCACAGACCGTAAAGCACTGTGGCGGTGACGCGATGTTGCAGGACGCCACCCGAACGGCGAATACCGCCAAACAGGTGTTGGAACAATGTCAGGCAGCAAACGTTGATATTGCAGACACGATTGCGCGCCAAGCATGCGAGTCCGCACGCGCAACACTTGATGGCGCAACTGTGGTCGAAATTGTCATCACCGATCGCGATGGTAAAATCATCGCCCGCCATAGTCCCGGTGATTTCGACACATTCCGACCGCCTGCGAAAAACTAAAATACATTCGGTCTGTCTATTCCGACAGACCCCGCAAAGCCCGATTTCGGGCCAAAACCAAAAAGGTCATTTCTTATGCCGCGTCACCGATCCGCCAAACGCCCGATGCATATCCTTATTTTCGGCGGAACCGGGGATGCAAACCGAATTATACGCAGCCTGCAACACGAATTTGGTCAGGATATCCGGTTGCAGCTTTCGCTTGCCGGGCGGACCAGTGCACCGAGCATACCCGACGGTGTTCCGGTGCGGATTGGCGGTTTTGGTGGGCCCGAAGGCATCATCGCGCATTTCAAGACCGAAAAAATTGATCTGGTCATTGATGCGACCCACCCCTATGCAACCGCGATATCAGCCAACATTGCCAAGGCCTGCCACGCCGTTGCGATGCCCTGCATCCAGTTTCATCGACCTGCTTGGGCGAAAACTGAACAGGACAATTGGATCATTGTTAATTCGATTGAGGAGGCCGCACGTATTTTGCCTGACCATGGCACCCGTGCCCTGATCGCAAGTGGGGCGAAAAACCTGCATGCCTTTGAAGGTCTGGAAAAAACATGGCTTCTTGTCCGCACCGTTGATGCCCCGCGCGATACATTTGATCTGGCTTATGGTGAATGGCTGTTCGCACGCGGCCCCTTTAGCGTCGAAGGCGAGACCGAACTTCTCGAGCGCAACGAGATTGACGTCATTGTCTGTAAGAACAGCGGTGGCAAAGCAACATTTGCAAAAATAGAAGCCGCACGTGACCTGAAAATTCCCGTTATCATGATCGCACGTCCCGGCGGGGAACCCGTCCTGCAAGCGCCAGATGCCAAAACGGTTGTTCAAAATGTGCGGAACTTTCTTGAGCAATTCTGACCTTTTGACTTTGGCCACAGCCTGTAAAAACCAAAACCCCGCCGAGTTATTCGGCGGGGTTTTGGTTTATCAGGCCATCTTTGACGGTAATCCTTACCCGACATAACCAAACATGCGCGGCAGCCACAGCACCATATCAGGGATAAGAACAAGCACGATCAGCGCACACAGAAGCGCAAAGACGAACGGCCAGATTTCGCGGATAATGTCGCGCAGCGGAATGCCCGTCACCCCGTTCAAAACGAACAGCAAGATGCCATACGGCGGCGTGATCAATCCGATCATAATGTTGATGGTGATCACCACCCCGAAATGCACCAGATCAATGCCCAGCATGCTTGCCGTTGGCAAAAATAGCGGCACAACAATCAACAGCAATGTCGTGGCATCAAACAAGCACCCCAACACCAGAATGATCAAATTGATCATCAACAGGAACATCAGTGGCGACATCTGCGTTGCAGACAGGCTGTCGGCAACAAGGGCTGGGATATTTTCGCTCGCCACCAGGTAATTTAGCACCAGTGCCGACGCAATGATCAACCCGACAACGGATGTCGATTTTGCCCCGTCCAGCACCAATGCATAGAAATCTTTCCAGCTGACCGAACGGTAAAACAATCCCGCCAGAACAAGCGCATAGATGGCCGCAATCGCCGCCGCCTCGGTCGGGGTGGTGACACCACCATAAATCCCGTACAGCAAAATGACCGGCAACATAAGCGCCGGAAAGGCCCGCATGGTCAGTCGCGGTATTTTGCGCAAAGGCACGACTTCATCGCGTTTGAAATCACGTTTGCGCGCGACAATCACATTCAGCACCATCAGAACCAGCGCCATGAACAGCCCCGGCACAATTCCGGCCAAAAAGAGATACCCGATTGAAGTTCCCGATATCAGCGCATAAAGGATCATCGGGATCGACGGCGGGATAATCGGACCAATGACACTTGAGGCAGCCGTCAATGCCGCAGCATAGCCGCCAGGATAACGGTTATCACGTGTCATCAACTCAATAATGACACGCCCAATGCCCGCCGCATCGGCAATCGCCGACCCGGACATGCCCGAAAAGATCACACTGGCCAAGACATTGACATGCGCAAGCCCACCACGAAATCGCCCGACAATCGCAATGCAGAATGTCAGTAAACGATCACTGATTGTCCCGGCATTCATGAAATTGGCCGCCAGAATAAACAGTGGCACGGCAAGAAGAACGTAACTGTTAAACAGGCCGTTCAACGCCTGTTCGGCGACAAGACCAACGTCCTGCCCCGACATAAACATATAGGCAATCGATCCGGCAAAGGCCGCGATTGCGATGGGCATGCCAATTGCGCCAAGCAAAAGAAAGGCACCAAGGCTGATGAGAAAGGCCATACTCATGCCGTTGGCTCCTTGATATCAGGCACGTCACCGGCAATCGCGGCAAGTTCGCGATCACAACTGTCAGCCCGCATCAAACGCCACAGCGACATCACACCGCGAATGATCAGTGCCGCCATAAAGACCGGGAAAATTGCATAAACATAATCAAGGGAAATGCGCGTCACTGGGGCTTTTTCGATCCGCATGAACATCACGTAGTCGACAATCACCGGGAACCCGGCAATGAAGGCAACCGTGATACATCCAAGACCAAGGATCGCCATGATCCGCCGACCACGGGTCGGCGCCATTAAAAACAGCATGTTAAACGACACATGGTCATGTTCACGCAACAGGAAGGCAGACGTCCAGAACACCAGCCAGATATAGAGGATAATGCACACCTCTACGGTCCAGCCCAGCGGGTTGTTCAGGACATACCGCGCAAAAATCTGTAAAAGAAAGGTCCCGAACATCGCGATGAACAATGTCACCGCGACAAGTTCGGCACCTTTTCTAAAATGTTTGCTCAGATCGGGCACGTGTCGATCACTTTACCGCGTTGATCTGATCAACAATGCCGTCCGGCCAATCTTGTGCGAACTCGCTCTCAAGATAGGCGTCCTGCACTTTTTTACGGAATGCCGGAACGTCGGGTGCATACACCTTCAGGCCTTCACCCTTAAAGAAGTCGACCAGCGACTTCTCGTCGGCAATCCGCTTTTCATTGTTATAGGCGGTGGCAACAGCCGCGGCGTCCTGAACCTTTTCCTGCTGTTCAGCACTCAAATCGTCATAGGTGTCCTTGGCCATCGACAGGAAAATCGCATCGACCAGATGGTCAGTCAGAACAATCTGTTTGGTGACTTCATAGAACTTCACCGCCTTAACCGTCGGCAGCGGATTGTCCTGACCATCAATGGTACCGGTCTGAAGGCCGGTATAAACTTCACCGAAGGCAAGCGGGGTGGCATCCGCGCCCAGTGCATTGCCAAGGAACAGCCACGCATCGGAACCGGGCATGCGCAATTTCACGCCATCAAGGTCATCGGGCGTGGTGATTTTCTTGTCACTGGCAAGGTTAAGCTCACGGGTGCCAAGATAACCGACATCAAGAATTTCGATGTTCATGTCATCGGCAACCATTTTATAGAACTTCTGGCCGACTTCGCTGTTGAACACCTTTTTCTGGTGATCCGGGTCGCGAATCAGATACCCGGCGGTAAAGACCGACCATGCCGGAATCTGCTTGGCAATGTCCTGTGCGGAAATCATCGCCATATCAAGGTTCCCACGCTGCATGGCGGCGGGCTCAGTTCCCTGTTTGAACAGGCTGGCGTTCAAATGGATTTCGACATCAAACTCGCCCGGTGCGGTTTTTTCCAGCTCATCCTTGAATACGGTCAGCATCTTGGCGTGCCAGTCCGACTCAACCGCCGGGGTCGAAATACGCAGCTTCACCGGGTCGGCGGCAAAGGATGATGTCGCACTAAGAGCCAGCGTGCACAACGCGGCTGAGGCAATTTTCACAAGGCTGCGCCCTGTCAGTAACTTGGTCATTTGTTTCCTCCCTGACGGGTAAATATCTGATTTTCTACGTTATCGTTCTTATTCTTGATCGGTTGGCAGACGAGAATCAACAACATCTGCACTAACACGATACCTATTGTATAACTAACATGTTAGTGTTAGACAACTGATTACATCATAACAGCCAAAACGCCATCTCCTTTGGCGCCAGACAGGAACGCTCCATGACCGCCCCCAGAACCGAAAAATTCGGCATCTCTGCCGCCATCACCACCCCGTTCACCCAAACCGGGGCGGTCGATACCGCACTGTTGTGCGCACATGCGAAATCTGTTCTTGATCAGGGATGCGCATCGGTAACGCTTGGCGGCACCACCGGCGAAGGTCCGTCACTGTCATTGAGTGAAACAATTCCGGCGTACAAGGCACTGACCGCCGCATCGATTGATCCGTCCAAGATCGTTTTTGGCATTCTGCAATCGGCCCTGCCCGATGCCATTGAGGCCGCACGTCAGGTATCGTCGCTGGGCTGCAAATACATACTGGTTGCCCCACCCTATTATTTCAAAGAGGTCAGTGAAGCCGGGCAGGTCGCCTGGTTTGATCAGTTTTTGACCGCAATCAGTGACACCGGATTGAACGTCATTTTGTATCATATCCCACAAATGACGACCGCCCCGATCACCCCGGACATGGTGGGTGCCATTATCAAAGCCCATCCATCGATGATTGCCGGGGTTAAGGATTCATCTGGTGACTGGGACAATGCGATGACCCTGCTCGACCGGTTTTCTGATCGTCATATCCTTATTGGCGATGAGCGCATGCTTGGGGCCGCGATCAAACGCGGCGCATCGGGTGCCATCTGTGGTGTTGCCAATATTGCACCGGGCCTTCTGATCCCGCTTCTCGATGGCAAGGAACCTGATAAAAACCTGACCCCGCTTGTCAATGCGCTGCTGGAATATCCGGTGACCCCGGTCATCAAGGCCCTTGTCGCCCATGTCACAGATACACCTGCATGGCGACGCGTGCGCGCGCCGCTTGTCGAACTCGATCAGGGGCAGTATGAGTTGATAACAAACACCTATAATCGCCTGTTCGAATCCGGGAACGATTGATGAATGACGCCAAACGGCAGCCACTAAGACAAAGCAGACGCAGCGAAGCCTATGACAGCTTCACTGAACATCTGTTGGCCCGCAACATTCGACCGGGCCAGTTTATCTCCCAGCGTGAGTTGGTCGAGATTACCGGCATGCCGCTTGGCGCCATTCGCGAACTGATCCCCCGACTTGAGACCGATGGTCTGATCACCACCGTGCCCCAACGCGGGATGCAGGTCGCCCATATCGACCTTGATCTTGTCCGCAATGCGTTTCAGCTGCGCATTTTTCTTGAGCTTGAAGCCGCACGGATGTTCACCGCACAGGCCAGTGACGAAACGCTGGCGACCTTGCGTAAACAACACGAAGACGTCCTGAAAGCAGCGGAAAACGGCATTACCACCGAGCTTCTTGAACACGCACAAAATGTCGACTGGTCCCTGCATGACCAGATCATTGATGCGCTTGATAACGAAATCATTTCAAAGATTTACAAGGTCAATTCCGTCAAGATCCGCCTGATCCGACAGGAAAGATTCCGTCTGACCGAAAACCTTTTGCAAGACGTGATGACCGATCATCTGGCGATCATTGCCGCCTTTGAAACCCGCGACCCCGAACAGGCCGCCACCAGCCTGCGCCAGCATCTTGAAAATGCGCGCGGACGTGCCCTTGGTCTTGGCGACCGGTAAGCCAAAAGCCCGTTATCCCGTTTTCCCAAACAAAAACCGGCCGGAACAATGTTCCGACCGGCTTGCGCCATCCAATGGATGGAAAGTTCGATGCCCGCGGTTACCCGCGGTTAAACGAAACGACGGAACTCGCCCGATTTGCGCGGCGGGCAGAAACGCTTCAAATAGGTCGGCGCAATAGCCTCAACGCTGTTGGGCGTAATGCCAAGTTCGGCAAAACCATCTGATCCTTCGGACACCACATTGTCGGTTTTAAGCAATCGCACCTGATCAAGCGTCAATGGCGGCACTGGCAACAACTGCAGGAAGAACGCCTTGATCGATGCCAACCAGAACGGTACCGGCATCAGAATTGCGCGCTGACGGGTGATGTGCAGCATGTCGCGCAAAAGCCCCATGAATGAATAGACTTCCGGTCCACCCAACTCATAGGTTTTGCCTGCTGACTTGCCTTCGACCAGTGCGGTCATGAAGGCATCGGCAACGTCACCGACATAAACCGGTTGGAATTTCGGACCCCCATCGCCAAGCATGTCGATCTTGCCTTCGCCCAGATCAACTTTCGGCAGGCCCGGCGCTCCAATCACCGGCAACACCGGAGAGAACCGCGCAAGCCCCGCAAATTTGTTCAGGAAATTGTCGTCGTGGCCAAAGATCACCGACGGGCGGAAAATCACCGCGTCGGCAAAGGCATCACGAACAGCCTTTTCACCGGCGAGTTTGGATGTCGCGTAATTGGCACTGGTGTTTTTATCCACCCCCAAGGCCGACATATGCAAAAGCGTTTTAACGCCACATGCTTTGGATTCTTCGGCAATGCGTTTGGCGGCTTTGACGTGAACATTCAGGAAATTGTTTTTCCCGCGTTCATACAAAACACCCAGAAGGTTGATCACAGCTTCGGAACCGTCGATTGCCTCTTTGATCGAGTCTTCATTGCGCACATCGCAATAAACCGGAACCACCTGACCCAGATAGCCCATCGGTTTGAGTTTTTTCACACGTTCAAAGCTGCGCGTCGGAACGCGAACGATAAACTCACGCTCAAGCAGACGCTTGACGATATGACGTCCGACAAATCCGGTCCCGCCAAAAACGGTTACGATACGACGATCCATGCTTGCTCTCTCCTTGCCGGTGTCATTGTCCGCGGCGAATTTCCAAGAAAGACACACCGGCGTTAGGTGCCTTCAAGACCGGGTGCGGAGGCCGGTCTGATCAAAATGGTGTCCTGCGGACACTCATATTGCCCACACATGTGACAATATGAGTGTCCGCAGGCTCTTGGGTTATATACGACGCGAAACCCGCGTCAACAATGCGCTTTTGTTAATCAGCATCACCGTTGGCGGTGTTTTTTGCCAATAATTGATCATAAAGCGCCAAAAGACCGGCCTGATAGTCGGGGTAGCGCAGCTTCACACCCAACTCCTGCTTGATCCGGGTATTTACGACGCGTTTGTTATCTTCATAAAAGCTTGCCGCCATCGGGCTCAGCGTTGCGCTGGCAAAATCTTGTTCAGCCGGGGGATCAACGCCCAACAATCCACAGGCATGCGCAATCACGTCCTGCGGCGGGGCCGCGTCATCATCGCACACATTATAGGCCGCACCGCAATTGGGCTGCTTGATCGATGCCAGCACGGTCTGGGCAATGTCATGGACATGAATGCGCGAAAACACCTGACCGGGTTTGACAATCCGGCGCGCCCGCCCCGATTTCACGGTTTCAAGCGCGTTGCGTCCCGGGCCATAAATCCCGGCAAGGCGGAAACTTTGCACGCACAAGCCATGACGACGGCCAAGATCAAACCATGCCTTTTCCGCCGCAACCCGTCTGCGCCCGCGCTTGCCACTTGGCAATAATTCATCGTCTTCAGTGACTTCGCCGCCATCGCGGTCGCCATAAACACCCGTGGTCGACAAATAGCCAATCCATGTGCCGTGAGGCAGGATCGCCAGATCGCTACCATGATGGTGAATGACCGGATCTCCCATCCCGCCGGGCGGGGCAGAGACAAGAACATGGGTCACGCCTTTTAAGGCCGCACGGATATCTTCAATCGGCTGATCATCGCCAAAGATAAACGGTTCAATCCCGTGTGATCGAAGCTGTGCTGCTTTATCGGAGCTCCGCGTCGTTCCGGCAATCTTCCATCCATCTTCATGCAGGGCATCTGCGACAAGGCGGGCGGAAAATCCCATCCCGAAACAAAACAGCTTATTGGTCATAAGGGCCTCTGCGCGTTGGCATTCATATGCGGGTCTGAACCCAATTGATGGACCGCACAGTAACGGTCCCGCACGGTCCAGACAAAACCTTTCCGGCACCTTTTGCCGCAGGCCGGAAAATCGCAATGAATAAGACAATCATTATCTTGCCGTTTTCATGCTGTTTTTTGGGCCGTCATACATTCAAGCATGGTCGCTTAGGGGCATTTTCTCTATGCTGCATGCTGCCGATTTCGCCAGACAGGGAGCTTCTTTCACCATGGTACGACGCCCGGCTCGCACATTTTTAAGACAGGCATCCCCGCTTTTGATGGCGGGTATGATCGCAATTGTCTTTGCGCCCGACGCCATTGCCCAGACCGAAAGCAATGGCGGCATGACCAATGAAGAAGCCCAGCAATATAAAGACTGCCTGAAACTGGCCCAACTCAAACCTGAAGACGGTTTCGAAAGTGCGATTGCATGGCGCGACATGGGCGGCGGCGAACCCGCCCGTCATTGCGTGGCCGTATCACTGATGTCACTTGGCAAATTCGAAGAAGCCGCAACCAGGCTTGATGCACTTGCCCAGGACAGCACTGCCGACAGAGGCGTTGTTGCTGGTATGCTTGCGCAGGCCGGACAGGCATGGATGTTAGCCAACAATCTTGAATTTGCCTGGCGCGATCAAACCCGTGCCCTTGAGATTGTTAAAAACGATCCGCAACTTTGGATCGACCGGGCAATGGTGCTTGGCATGGCCGGGGAATATTGGGAATCGATTGATGATCTCAACAAGGCGCTTGATCTTGAACCCGATCAGACCGATGCGCTGATTTACCGGGCAACCGCATGGCGAATGCTTAAAAGCTATGATTTGGCGATGACCGATATCGAAAATGTCCTTGCCCAGGAACCCGGCAATGTTCAGGCCCTTTTTGAACGTGGAAACCTGCATCGCATACAGGGTGAAAACGATCTGGCGCGCCGCGATTGGTTAAATGTCATAGAAAATTCAAACGGAACCCCTGTCGCTGATGCGGCAAAAGCGAATATAGAGAAGATGGATGTTCGCACCGAATCAGAATAGGTTCGCTGCGACCTGTTTGCTTTATATGTGGTCGGCGTGACAGACCGTCGACCATAACCGGATAACACCGGATACCTTTGGGGGCCCAAATGCGTCGCACGCTTGCCTTAACTGCCATTGCCGCGTCCATGGCACTTGTTTCTGCCACGTCTTTGGCACAGGCACGTGACCAGATCAGAATTGTCGGATCATCGACGATCTTTCCACTGACCACCAAGGTCGCCGAATATTTTGCCAAAACAACCGATGCCCCGGCACCTGTCGTCGAAAGCACCGGTTCTGGCGGCGGGTTCAAATTGTTTTGTGGCGGTATCGGGGAACAATATCCCGACATCGTCGATTCATCGCGCCAGATTACCGGATCGGAAACCGCGATTTGTGCGGCCAATTCCGTCAACAACATCAGCGAGATTAAAATCGGCTATGACGGCATTGTTCTTTTGGGGTCGCACGATGCACCGGCCATGGCGCTAAGCGCCCGCCAGCTTTTCCTCGCCCTTGCCCGGACCATTCCGGTTAAGGGGGCAAGTGTCCCGAACCCAAACGAAAAATGGTCAGACATCGATCCGTCCCTGCCGGATTTGAAAATCCGCGTTTACGGTCCGCCGCCCACCTCGGGCACCCGTGACCTGATGGGCCAGCTGTTGCTTGATAAGGGCTGTGCAACCTTTTCCGATATCGCCAGCCTTGAGTCATCCGACCCCGACAGCTTCCGTCTTCTGTGCCGGACCCTGCGCGAAGACGGTGCCTATATTCAGGCCGGTGAGAATGACCGCCTTGTCATCAGCAAACTGGAAAAAGACCCGACATCCTATGGTGTGATGGGCTTTAACAATCTTGATCGCAACCGCGACAGGCTGCAGGGCATCCCGATGGACGGTATCGAACCTGATTATGACACCATCCTTGATGGCAGCTATTCCGGGTCACGTCCGCTGTATCTCTACATCAAGGACGATCATCAGCAGCTTGTTCAATCGCTTGGTGATTTTGTCTCGACCTATGTGTCTGACGCAGTGATTGGCGACGAAGGTCTTCTGGCAGACAACGGTCTGGTACCCTTAACCGCCGATGAGCGCAAAGAAACCCATGCGCAGGCCGCAAAGTTCGCTGGCAACTAGGGTCTGAACCCAGTTGAATGCTTGAAATGGTCGCGAGGAATTTGTGCGGATATCAGGAGCATTACCACAGCAAGGCTCGCTGCCTTGCAAGGTGATGCGACGTAATAGCCCGTGCAAATTCCTCCGATCCGAAGGACATCAGGACACTCTGCGACCTGCGGCGTCAATCCCCTTGCCCGGGGAATACCCCGCGCGGCGAAGATTTCCTTGCATGTCTTGCTCGTTCTGATGCCATTTTAAACATTCAATTGGGTTCAGACCCTAATCACATAACACGCATATGAATTAGCGCGGCCGGGCCAATCAGTCCGGCCGCTTTGCTATCCAGACCTGATTGGTGGCATAGCGTGGCGGATTGCCTTTGAAATCAGAAAATTCCGATATCGAAACAAATCCGCAAAGTTCCAGCATCAACCGCATTTCGCTGCGATGGACCCAGCGCAGATGATGCCACGCATCTTCACGCCGGATAACTTCCCCGTCGACACCGATTTCCTCAAACCGCCAATGTTCATCGAACCGCTGGGTCAGGGGATCATTGGTGCGTTCCATCGCGGTAATCCGCAAACGACTTCCGGCCTTTCCGATGCCGTCGGGCATGGGGAAAATCGGAAGTTCAACGACCTCTGGATCACCTTCGGGCAGGCAATACCGTAAATCAGGGTCGATCAGATCAAACGCAATCACCCCACCGGGTTTGAGGTGCGCAAAAGCACGTTCAAGCGCACGGCGCTGGTCATGGGCATCGGTGACTTCCTGCAAGCCGCGAAACGGGATGATGATCAACCCAAATGATCGACCAAGATCAAAGTCACACATATTCGCATGGTGCCATGTCAGCTCAGGATAGTTAGCACGCGCCTGTGCCAGCATCGCCTCGGACAGATCAAGTCCTTCGACGGAAATGCCCAGTTTGGCAATGGCCGCCGCAATCCGCCCGGTTCCACAGCCAAGCTCCAGAACCGTGCCCCCACCCGGCCCGACAACCTGCGATGCAATGTTGGTATAAAACGGAATGGGATCTTCGAAAATTTTACGATCAAGATCAGCGCGAAGATCGTAACTGGCGGTATTTAGGCCACCGACAGGGTAGAATTCATCGTGATTGGATGAATCCGTCATTCAAAATCCAGCTCGGCATAATGCGGGGATGCCGGGAAACTTGCCTGCCGATCGGCCAGAATATCGCGCATCGACGGTCGGGATTTAATCCGCATATACCAATCTTTGGCGCGCGGATGTTTTGACCAGTTGATGTCACCCATATAGTCGATCACTGAAATCTGCGCGGCAGCGGCAAGATCGGCCATCGTCAAATGATCGCCTGCAAGCCAGTTGCGCCGTTCAAACAGCCAGCCGACATAATCAAGATGATACGCCGCATTGGTCCGCCCGGCACGCAGCACCTTGGTATCGGGTGTGCCGGTCGCAAAGAAGCGTTTTAGCAACTTCTCACCCAGCAAATGGTCGGTGACTTCGCGGTTAAATTTGCCATCAAACCACGCGACAAGGCGGCGGATTTCGGCACGTTCCTTGGCATCCGAGCCAAACAATTTCAGATCGTCTGAATAGACTTCATCAAGGTATTCACAGATGACAACCGAGTCACACAGAACCAACCCGTCCTCATCCTGAAGAACCGGCACTTCGCCTGCGGGATTAAGCAACAGAAATTCGTCGCGCCGCTCCCAGACCGGCTCGGCCTTCAATTCGAAATCGAGCTTTTTCTCGGCCAAAACCAGGCGCACTTTGCGCGAAAACGGCGATAGCCAAAAATGATGTAACTGACGCATAGACGTGAAGATACCCGACCAAGGATGAACTTTTTACAAAGACCGGACTGTTGGCGCGGCTTCTTTTTTAAAGCCACCCGCGACATTCGTTTCAGTACCGGAATTTCAAATCTGTCAAACCACGCGGCACAGATTAAGTAAAGAGCTTCTCATCATTAGAACGGTGATTTTGATGCTTTTTATCCACATTGGCACCTTACCCGTACAAAGAAGCCTATCTGCCCCGGCTTTTGGCCAGTTCCAGCATCCCGTCAAGATCAAGACAGGCCTCCAAATGATCGGCCAATTCATCGAGGCTGGCATCAATCGATGCTTCAAAATTCATCCCGCTTGAAACACCATTTCCGCCAATATGCCCCAGATAGGCTTGGCGAAACGCATCGCTGCCAAACAGCCCGTGCAAATAACAGCCCATCACCCGACCATCGGCACTGATGGCCCCATCCAGAACCCCGTCCGATGGGCCCCCAAACTGCAACCAGCTGCGCGACCGATCCGGGCCACTGGTCTGCCCCATATGAATTTCATAGCCCCAAAGGGCGATATTTTCCGCTATGCCCCGATCATCGCCGACCGTCACCGCCTCAGTCTTGCGAAGGGTTTTATCCCCGGCCATCACCGTTTCAATGTCAAGCAGGCCCAAACCGGTTTCACTGCCCGGCTGCCCCTCAACCCCGTCCGGGTCATGCACCATCCGGCCCAGCATCTGATAGCCGCCACAAATCCCGATCACATGCCCACCGCGACGATAATGAGCGGCAATGTCCACATCCCAGCCCTGATCTTTCAAGAATCTCAAATCAGCCAATGTCGATTTGCTGCCCGGCAAAACCACCAGATCACAATCACCGGGGATCACTTGGCCCGGCTTGATCAGCAGCAATTCAACCCCATCTTCGGCCGCCAGCGGATCAAGATCATCAAAATTGGCAATACGGGGCAAATGCGGAACGGCAATGCGCATGCGTGCATCACCACTGCTATCACGGTGATATTTGCCTGCATTTTCCAGCGCAACACCATCCTCAGCCGGAAGCTTATATGCCCCCGGCCAATATGTTGCGATACCGTAACTTTTGAGATTCCCGTGCTTGGCAATGATGTCGGTTGCCGGTTCAAACAGGGACACATCACCGCGAAACTTGTTAATCACATAGCCCTTAAGCCACCGGCGATCATCCGCGGACAAAAGCGCATATGTCCCGACAATCGATGCAATCACGCCGCCCCGGTCAATGTCGCCGACCAGAATAACCGGAATTTCCGCCGCCTCGGCAAAGCCCATGTTGGCGATGTCCGATGCCCGCAAATTGACCTCGGCCGGTGATCCAGCCCCCTCAACCAGCACCAGATCGGCATCGGCTGCCATGATCTGGAAACTTTCAAGAACCTTGGGCAACAAGTCACGTTTTAGTCGGTAATAGTCGCGCGCCTTTGCCATGGTCAGAACCTTGCCCTGTACCACCACCTGCGCGCCGATATCTGATTGGGGTTTGAGCAACACCGGGTTCATATGCACCGTGGTTGCCACCCCGGCGGCGCGGGCCTGAAGCGCCTGTGCCCGGCCAATTTCACCGCCATCATCGGTCACGGCGGCATTGTTGGACATGTTTTGCGGTTTGAACGGACGCACGCGCAATCCACGCTTGGCATAGGCCCGGCAAAGCCCCGCCACCAACAAGGATTTCCCGACGTCCGAGCCGGTACCTTGTAACATCAGGGCAGGGACAGATCGCACAGTCATTCCGGTTTCAAAACTTTCATGCAAACAGGCTTACATATAGCCATCATCACCCGGCAAACCGCGCCGTCCCCTTGATGGGATCGCAATCAGAACTCAACGCCAATCTGCGCCTTGATGCCCTGTTCGCGGAACGGATGCTTGATCATGGTCATTTCGGTGACCAGATCGGCAGCCTCAATCAGGGTGTCGGGGGCATTGCGCCCGGTCAGAACCACGTGCTGATCAGGAAGCTTTTCGGCCAAAGCCCCCAAAACATCCTCAAGCGGTAAGAAATCATAACGCAGCACGATGTTGATCTCATCAAGGATCACCATCGAGAAGCTGGGATCACGCATCATTTCCAACGCCTTGTTCCATGCATCCCGCGCAAGCGAAATGTCCTGTGCCCGGTTCTGTGTTTCCCAGGTAAACCCGGCCCCCATGGCGTGAAACTCACACAAATCAGGGAATTTTTTCAGCAATTTGGCCTCGCCGGTTTCCCAGCCGCCCTTGATAAACTGAACCACGCCAACTTTCATGTCATGCCCGACACAGCGCATAGCCATGCCAAAGGCGGAAGATGACTTTCCCTTGCCCTTTCCGGTATGGACAATGATCAGGCCCTTTTTATCGATCTTCTGGGCCATCATCTTGTCGCGCGCAGCCTTGATTTTCTTCATCTTTTCGTCATGGCGCGCATTAACGTCCACGTCTGGCTGGGTCTTGTCGGTCATGGTTTTATGCCTTTGTCTTTTCGGGCCGTATCGCTTTGAACATTTGCTGGCGAACAATGCGGCGAAGCGGCCTCGGGATCAAGGGCAGTTTTGCGGCGCACGATCAAGATCAAGATGGGCGATGACGCCCTGAAACCCCAGTTTTCGCGCCGCCGGGCATAGGCTTTGCGGATCGGTGCCGTTTTCAATTTCTTCAAGATACTCAACTGCAAACACCGGCTTTCCCAAGGCGGGATAGGATGCAAATTCCCCCATAAAGCCAAACCGATAAGCTGATTCCAGCAAGGCAAAATCCATCTTTTCAACCAGTTCGGACACAAGCTCAGACGCATTTTTCTGCCCGATGGCAAGGCCACGCGCATGGGCCTGTTCAATCAGCCAATCGATGTAGCGAAGTTGATCCGCCCGCGTCAGGGTAAACCCGGTTTCCTTGTTGCTGTCATCGGCCTCATAGGCATCGATGTTATCAGGTTCAACCGCCAGAAACCCCTTATCGCGGCAAAGATCAAACCGGTCGCGCATGACATCGGCAAACCGTTCAAACCGGCTGATATCAAGCCAGTTCTCCCCCGGCCAGCCCCAATAGGCATTGCCGATCACATCGGATGGAAAACGATCCCGGTCATCGCGCCAGTCTTCGACTGCCCCAACATTGATATAGCAAATGGGAAAAACCCCGGCATCGCGCCATTGGCGTACTTGTGCTGTGGACGTTTCAAACAAGTCACTGCCAACAACCCTGATATCACCCGCCAGCTCAATATCGCCCTGCAACTGCCAGTGAAACGGTCCCGTCGGGACCTTTGGCCAATCTGGTGTCGCAGATGTTTGCGCCATGGCGCGCAGACTTAAGCCGCTGGCACCGACGCAAAATGTCATAATCGCACATAAAAACAGGAATTTAGCAGTATGCATGAGGGTGCCTTGGCTGTGTTGGCACGATTTTGCCCTCCCTCTGGCGATTGCACAACCGCGTAAATTCGATGCCACGCAAAAGAAAAGCGCGATCCATAAGACCGCGCTTTCCCGACCCCATATCGGGGCACTTCCCCACCCAGAAGAAATCCTTATTAAGACTGTGACAGACCAAGATCACTGGTAACCAGATCAGCCCATTTATCGGGTTCACGCATATCGATGTTGCGCAATTCCGGGCGGCGCATCCGGGCCTTGTTAAACATTTGCAACCGATCACCGGGCGACATCCGGCGCAGACGCATCAAGGCCTTGCGCACTGCATCATTGGCCGGTCCGGTCGGACGCTGGAAACTTTGCTCGACCACTTCAAGTCGGCGTTCAAGCCAGTTGCGGCTTGCCACAACCTGTTCGATCAGGGCTTTAAATTCGCGCACAACCGGGAAATGATCCATATTAAGGTGGGCAGTTGAAACCGCAGCCCGCCAGACCTGGCGCTCAACCCCTTGCAGGTAGCGCCAGTAAATTTTCACCTTGGCGTCGATTTCCACTCTGGTTTGGTCCGGGCCGGGCAAATGCCGGGAAAGCTCGCTCAGTCCCTGGTGAAGTTCCTCGAAGCTCACCGGAAGATGCTGGCCATTAAACCGTTCGCGCACATTCAAAACAGCCGGGATCGCACCCCGTGCAGGACGATAACGTCCTTGCCCGTGCAGATCCGCACGCAACCAATGTGGAATATCGCAATCGGCAATCAGGAAATCGATGATGTCCGTATGCCCGGCATGTCCGGGCAAGGGGGTCTGCGCATAGTCAGGCAGCCTGACATCAGGTCGAACGCTGGTCGTCTTTTCCATCGCGGCCTCCGAACTCTTTGATCGGTCTGCGTTCCCGCGCAGGCGATCCGAATGGGGTGCCCCGTCCCTCACAACTTATTAATAGTTGGTTAATAGAGATATGGTACGTAAACGAAACGTTTCAACTGCCGATAATGTTCCCGTGGTAAAATTGTTGTGAGTCTGATGTGTGGTGGTGCCTCTTAAACGCGGTCACCCAGATCGACCGAAACACTGTTGCGCCGTGGCTGCCACAGACCGCGCTCAATCGCTTCACGCAGGCGATCGCGGATATCGCGCAAGGCATCTGGATTGTGCTGATCAATAAAGTCCCGCACCGTCTCATCACCAAGATATGCATCATACACCAGATCAAAATGATGATCGGCCACACAGCGGGCCGTCGCCGCAAAGGCAAACAGATAATCAACGGTTGCGGCAATCTCGAACGCGCCCTTATAGCCGTGACGCATCACTCCGTTGATCCATTTCGGATTGACCACACGCGCACGGACAACGCGCGCGATTTCTTCTTCCAATGTGCGGATTTTCGGGTTTTCCGGGCGGGAATGATCGCTGTGATAGACAACCGGTTGCTTGCCCGACAGGCTGCGCACGGCTGATGTCATTCCACCTTCGAATTGATAATAATCATCCGAATCCAGAAGATCATGCTCGCGGTTATCCTGATTATGGACAATCGCATCGACCTTGGACAACCGGGTTTCAAACAGCCCGCGCGCTGCCTCGCCCTCGGCCCCATTGCCATAGGCATAACTGCCCCACGCCAGATAGGCATCGGCAAGATCGTCTTCGTCTTCCCAAAGTTTTTCGTCAATCATTGCCTGCAAACCAGCGCCATAGGCCCCCGGTTTGGACCCAAACACCCGAAATGCCGCCTGTCGTTCGGCCTGTGCATCATCAAGCCCCTGATCGCGCAGCTTTTGCCTTTCCTGCGCGACCCGCGTGGCAATCGGATTGCTTTCGGCGGGTTCATCGGTCTGGGCCGCCACCGCACGCACCGCACTGTCAAACAGGTCAATCAAACCGGGAAACGCATCACGGAAAAACCCCGAAATGCGTAAGGTCACATCGACACGTGGACGCCCCAAAACCGATGCCGGCATGATTTCAAACCCGGTCACACGGCGCGACGCACTATCCCATGTCGGGCGCACCCCCATAAGGGCCAAGGCCTGTGCAATGTCGTCACCGCCCGTACGCATATTGCTCGTCCCCCAGACCGAAAGCCCAAGGGCGGCGGGCCATTCGCCATTATCCTGCACATGACGTTCCAGCAAAAGTTCGGCCGATTTCCACCCCAACTGCCACGCAGCCGGTGTCGGCACGGTGCGGGTATCAACCGAATAAAAATTCCGCCCGGTCGGCAAAACATCTGGCCGCCCCCGGGTCGGTGCCCCCGATGGGCCGGGTTCGACAAATTTGCCCGCAAGCCCGCGCAAAAGCCCCGACACCTCAGCATCGCCACAGCTGACAACAGCGGGTCGAATATTTGTTTCGATATCGGTTACAACGTCACACACCGCCGACCACAGCGGATCAGGCGCAACAGTGCCATTGACCAGATCACGCGCCAGAAGCTCAATCCGCTCCACCGTATCGCCGGTGGTTCGCCACGGCCCCACCTCATCATAATGGGCCAGAATGTCGGGTTTTATGCCCGGCCAGAATTCGGCGAAGGCACAATCAAGTGGGTCAAACCCGGCATCGCCCAAAATATCCTTGGCAATCGCACGGTGAAGCGATGCCTTCGGTCCGCTGTCCGATCCACGCGGCAACCGCGCCAATGCCACCAAAAGATCGTTCAAAAGATCGCCTTCCGGGGCCTTGCCAAAAATATGCAAGCCATCCCGAATTTGAAGTTCTTTAAGCTCACACAGATAGTTATCAAGTTTGGCCAGCGCACTTTGTTCGTCTTCGCCCGCCTCAATCCCGCAATCGCGATCCAACCCCGTCTGGATCGCCAGTTCAAGAATATCGCGTTTCAGGAGCACCAACCGGCGTGGGTCAACGGCTGCGGCCTCAAAATACTCATCAACCAGCGCCTCAAGGTCTTTGAGCGGACCATAACTTTCCGCCCGGGTTAACGGCGGGGTAAGATGATCAAGGATCACCGCCTGTGCCCGGCGTTTGGCCTGCGTGCCTTCGCCCGGATCATTGACGATGAACGGGTAAAAATGCGGGGTCGGACCAAAGACCGCCTCGGGGAAGCATTCCTCGGACAAAGCAAGTGACTTGCCCGGCAACCATTCCATATTGCCGTGCTTGCCAAAATGAATGATCGCATCAACACCAAATTCATGGCGCAACCAGATATAAAACGCGAAGTAGTTATGCGGCGGCACCAGATCCGGCGAATGATAGCTTTCCAGCGGATCAATGTTATAGCCGCGTGCGGGCTGCAACCCGACCACGACATTGCCCATCGGCAGGATCGACAGCGCAAAGCTGTCCTGATCATTAATATAAAACGGGTCTTTTGTCGGATCGCCCCACGTATCCAGCACGTGCGCCTGAATGGAGGCCGGTAACCCGTCAAATGCCGTTTGATAGGCCGCCCGCGAAAGCGTCACCCGGATTTCACGGTCCGCCAGCGTTTTGAAATCATTGGTCGGCCCGGCCTTAACTGCGTTGATCAAGGCATCCCCATCCGTCGGAATATTTTCAAGCACGTAGCCATCTGCCTGCATGGCACGCAGGGTTTCAATCATCCCGGCCGGGGTATCGAGTCCAACCCCGTTGCCTAGGCGAGCATCCTTGTTGGGATAGTTCGCCATCACCATCGCGACCTTGCGCGATGGGGCATCAAGTTGACGCAACCTGACCCAATTGGCGGCAAGTTGGGCGACAAATGCCACGCGGTCGCGCACCGGGATGTATTTCACCAAATCAATCTGGGTCAGCGGATCCTTGCCAGCCGACCCCTTGAACGACACCGCGCGCGATAAAATACGGCCATCCACTTCGGGCAGGGCGACATTCATCGCGATGTCGCGTGCGGCAAGACCATTGACGCCGTCGCGCCAGCTTTCTTCACTGCCACCAGAAAGGACGAGTTGAAACACCGGTGCATCGACCGTATCAAACGGCCCATTTTTTCGTTCCGAACCCGGAACAGAAATCGAGAACCCGGTGGTATTCAGGACCAAATCTGCCGCTGTTTGCTCCAGCCAGTCACTGACAAGCGCACCCGCCGCCGGATCCTTGAGGCTGGAAACAAAAATTGGCAATGGATTCAGACGATTGTCCTGAAGTTCTTCAACCAGAGCATCAATGACATCAAGATTGGCCGCCTGCACCAATGACCGATAGAAAATAATCGGCGTAACTGGTTGATTTTCAACCCATTGTTTGCGGATTTCAGCCAAATCGACATGCGCATTTCCCGGCCAATATCCACCCGCCTTCACCAGTGGAGCGGCGGGTTTCCACTGCCAGTTAACAGATGAATTCAATTTTTCATATATAAGACGAAGTAAATTCTCGGAATTTTGCGGCCCGCCTTCGATCAGATAGCGCCAAATATGCTGATAGTCGGCCCCCTTGACGGTTGAAAGCGACAGTAGCTCCGCATCGGGTTGATCATCGCCGGGCAACAGCAAAAGTGGAACGTCATTTGACCGGGCAAAGGCGACCAGTTGCTCGATGCCATACGCCCAATATCCCCGTCCGCCCAGAATGCGCACGATGATAAACTTGGCCTCACACAGCACATCTTCGACATACAAATCGACCGACATATTGTGACCGAGCTGCAAAAGACTGGCCAGACGCAAGGACGGAACATCATCGCCAAACTCTGCCGTCAGGCGCCCTTGCGCCCCGGCAAAACACGCCAGTTCGGATTCTGCCGCCGACAGGATCACGACATCGCCGGGTTCCTGTCCAAGATCGACGGCTTCACTGCCGTCTGTCACCATTCCGGGCTGTGCTGCCAGCAAATGCATTGGGGTTTCCGTCTCTTTCTTTCGTGTCTGAATCTACTCAGACCGGGCCGAAGTCCCGGACCGAGGGCTGCTTCCTAAGACCCAGCTTGGGATCGGGCCGAAGACCAAACCGAGGATCACGACCATCTGTATCCGCAATCCGCACGCATCCCCCCGACGAGCCAAGCCAAGACCGGGGAATGTGGGTTTCACGGCGTCATGCAGACGTGAAACACGGCCTTGCACCGTTAGGACAAAACAGTGTTTCACGTGAAACAAAACAAGAACAAAAAATCTTATGCCGCCTTGATCGCGGTTTCAATTGCGGCCCGGTCCAAGCCATGCAGCCCAATCACCACCAGTTCAGACCGGCGGTCTTCGCCGTCCGTCCAAGGACGGTCAAAATACCGCTGGAACCGTTCGCCAACGCCTTGAACCACATGACGCATCGGTTTGCCCGGCACATCAAGGAACCCCTTGATACGCAGCACATCAAACTGACGTACAATTTCAATCAAACGCTTTTCCAAAACCGCAGGATCGGCCACCGCATCAAGAGACACAACGAAGCTATCGAAATCATCATGATCGTGTTCATGGCCATCATCATGATGCGACGGACGGCTATCAAGATCATCCTCGGCCGCGGCACCCAGCCCCAGCAGAATGGCATTTTCAATGCGTGAATGCTCGGTCGCGATGATCTTGACCGACGGGCGTTTTAGTTGGGCGCGAATATCGGCTTCAACCTTGGTCCGTTCGGCGTCACTCAAAAGATCGGTTTTGTTAAGCACAACCATATCCGCACAATGAAGCTGTTCTTCAAACAGTTCTTCAAGCGGGCTTTCATGATCAAGGCTGTCATCGGCTTCGCGCTGGGCCTGCACCGCATGATGATCATGGGCAAACAACCCGTCACGCAGCGCCGCACCATCCAGAACTGCGACCACACCATCAACCGTCACACGCGATCTGATTTCTGGCCAGCTAAACGCCTTGACCAATGGTTTTGGCAAGGCCAGACCAGATGTTTCAATCACGATATGATCAGGTGGGGTCTCGCGATCAATCAGGCCCTGAATGGTTGGCAGGAAATCATCGGCCACCGTGCAGCAAATGCAGCCATTGGCCAGTTCCACCACGTCATCTTCGGCACAGCCTTCAATGCCACAGCCATTGATGATGCCGCGATCAACACCAAGGTCGCCAAATTCATTGATGATCAGTGCAATACGTTTGCCATTGGCGTTTTCCAGCATGTTGCGGATCATGGTGGTTTTGCCTGCACCGAGAAAACCGGTAATCACAGTTGCCGGGATTTTACCCAATTGAGCCATTCTCAAATTCCTTAAATTTCAATTTTTTGTGGGGTTATTTGACCTGCATCGGAATGCCGGCAACCACCAGCGTTACCCTGCCTGCAAGTTCGGCCATACGTTGATGCAGCCGTCCAGCATGATCGCGAAAGGCCCGCGCCATGGCATTTTCCGGTACAATCCCGAAACCGACCTCGTTTGACACAAAAACAACCGGAATATCAAGGGTCGGAACCAGATCGCACAGGCGATCAAATTCGGCCTCAATATCGCGGTTTTCAAGCATCAGGTTGGTCACCCATAAGGTCAGACAATCAACCAGAACCGGCTGTGCGTCGGGCTGATTACATGCGCGAAGGGCGGCACAAAGATCCAGTGGTTCCTCGATCGTATGCCAAAGGTCGCCGCGTGTTTGTTTGTGAAGGTCGATGCGGTTGGTCATTTCCGCATCCCAGGCCCGTCCAGTAGCGATATAGGTTCCGCCCCCGGCTTGTCCGGCCTGTGTAATGAGATTTTCGGCAAACCGGCTTTTGCCTGATCGGGCACCGCCAAGGATCAAATGTATCCCGGCAAGCGGTTCTGTCTGGGTCATCGCGTTTTCCTCGCCATGGCCTCCCACCGAGGCCGGGTTGCGTCGCCACTACGCAAGATAAACAAGCATAGTGACACCTTCGGCTGGTTTCCTGGCTGCGGGCATGAAAGCCATCCGCCTTCCCGGTTTCCCGGTGGCTGGCGCAAATGCGCCCGGATCGCCCAACCCGATACAGTTGCGGGGGCAGCATCGGCATTTCACCGATTTCCCATCACCGAACGGTGCGCCGAACCTAACAGCTTTGCCTGTTCTGCCAAAGCGCTATCTCCGACCTAACCATAAGGTCAGTATTTGACAGAATTGCCTGCTTGAGACCCCCGGTCATTTAAGAGAACATAATATTATCACGCTGGAATGAGAGCCATAACAAGCGCCAGCCAGTGTGATGACCGGGAAAAAAAACAATCATAACCCGGTTGGTTGCAGTGACATGCAACTTGGAACTCTTGGGGTTAACTGGATATTTGCAAGATCAGATGGCAATTCATGCGCACCTACACAAAATCCGTGAACTAAAAACGCCAACCTGGATCACCTCATCACGCAAAGACATGTGGCTGGGGCTTCTTGAACGTTTGAACACGCAAGACAGAGCGTTTCATAGATTTCTTGATGACTACGCAACAGATGACGACATCACGCTCGCACGGCGCGATGTACGTAATATTTTTGCGCAAGATGCCGCAACCGGCGTCATTGCGACCATTTTCTGGTCTCATGCGCGCGGGATGCGTGTGAATGCCTTATCACTTCTGGTCCGCGACCTTCCAACATTGATCACATTGATGTCGGTAGCCGATTTTCGCAATGATGAGTTAAATGAACTGCTGGCCCAGCCCGGCATTTCGGTCCCGACAGCAAGCAAAATGCTGTCTGCCTGTGGCAAAACCTATTGTGGTATGCCCGCTGCGATCATTGATGACACCATCATTCAGGTCATCGAAAACAGCACCTTTGCCAGTGATTTTCCCAACATTGCGGAACTGCGTAACAAATCACGCAGCCGCCCGGTCCCCTATTACGAAGCGTACCTTCGTGATGTGTCCGCGCTTTGCGAAAAATACGACATTACCAGTGATATGATTGACCGTTATCTTGCCGAATATGCCTTGGGCAACATTCCGCAAAACGCGGAATTACAATCGGCATAACAAACACCCAACATGCTTTAATAACGCTGATTGACCGCGGTTACGCGCCAACCTGGTTGGTCAACACCGTCAATATATTCCAGTCGCGTCAGCCCAAGCGTATCGATGTGAAACGACAAGACTGTTTCAAGCGATAAGCCAAGCGCATTGGCCAGCACCGCACGTACGGTCCCGCCGTGGATCACGGCGACAATATCACGCCCCGCCCAATAGCGGTTTAACCGACTGAAAATCGGCCCGACACGGGCAACAACATCAGAGAAACTTTCCCCGTTCGGGGGATGCTGACGGGCGAAATCCGTCCAGAATTTTGTTGTTTCGCCTTTGGGTAAATCATTCCAATGCTGCAATTCCCAAGCCCCGAAATGTTGCTCGGCAAGGGCTGTTTCACGCGTCGGAATAACGTCTTCGTCAATCAGTTCCTGCAATTTAAGGGCGGTATCAAGTGTCCGCGATAAATGGCTCGTCACCCACACGGCATCTTTTGGCAAATGCCGGGCCAGAGCACGCAGTGCTTTTTCGTCTGACAAATCAACGGGCATGTCGCTTCGGCCATAGACCAGCCGCTCCGGGTTAAGAACCGGTGCATGACGGACCAGCCACCAGCGTGTTGTTTGACTTTTCATAGTTCCCCCACGGACTGCGTATTTCTATCGGCCCGAAGATAACGACATTAGGTACCTCTTAGATATTGCCCATCGTCGCGACAAATCCAATAGCGACAAACAGTTCAGTCACCATTTGTGTCGCCCCCAAGACATCCCCGGTTTGTCCGCCAATTTGCCATCTGGCGATCCCCCCCATCAAAGCCGTCGCCAGCATCGCAGCCACAACAACCGAAACCATCACGACAGGCCCGGACAAAAGCCAAACAATCGCGATGGCAATCGCCACACCCAGCATCACATGACGCCATTTGGGTTGACCGGCATTCTTGCCAAGTCCGTTATCGCGCGCCGGTGAAAGAACCGTCATTAAAACCGGCATCACACCGCGCGATACCACCGCCATCACAAGTAAAAGCACAACCGCCTGCCCAGCGTCAGCAGCCCGCACCAGCAACGCAATCCGCAGCCCAAGACACAAGACAAGGGCCACCACGCCATACGTGCCAATACGGCTGTCACGCATGATTTCAAGTTTTCGAGCACGATCAAGCCCGCCGCCAAACCCATCGGCGCAATCAGCCAGACCATCTTCATGCATCGCCCCGGTCAAAAGAACCAGCGCAAGGACGGCAACAATGGCAAAAACTACCGCACTTTCCGTCAAATAAGCTGCCAACTGGGCCGGTATGAGCGCAATACCTGCCAAAAACAGCCCAACCAAGGGCCAGCACCAGACCGACCGGGCAATCAGAGCCGGGCGAAAATCATTGATCCGGAAAACCGGCACCCGGCTGAGCAGCACGAGCGCACGAAAGAAATCAGACACCACCGGAATCTTACCTACAACAAAGGTGCTGTCTTCTGGTGGGTTTTCGGTGCCACCATCAGAACTTTGCATATTTGTTTCGTTTTGATTATGATCTTTAGGTGCCGTCATTTTTCGATTTTCGATCTGGTGTTATGGTAACCATAGGCCTAGGTTGAGGCCTCAATTATTTAGAAGGTTTCGTTGTTGTCCAAGGACCGCGCATCAAAGCACTTTTCACTGCCAGCTTAAGCTGTTTTGTCCCAAACGACAGCTTATAGCGAAACGTCCTAAGCAATTGGGCTCTCAACCTAATCTTTACCGTAACAGAAGCCAAGCGGAACACGCTTGACGCCACCGCCTGCCAGCCGGAGACCAACATGTTCAACCCGAAGCACCCGCCGCAAAACCTTGACGAAATCCGCGCCCTTCTTGCCGACCTGCCATCAGCAGACAGTGAGGCACAGGCAGCCGTTTTGCAGCGTGAGCCAACTCTGACAAAACCGGCCGGATCGCTGGGACGGCTTGAAGATTTCAGCCTGTGGCTGGCCGGATGGCAAGGAACGTCGCGCCCCAATATGTCGCGCCCACGCGTTACTGTCTTTGCCGGCAGCCATGGTGTTGTGGCACAGGGTGTTTCGGCCTTTCCGGCAACAGTTAATCAGCAGATGGTTGAAAACTTCATCAATGGCGGGGCGGCGATCAACCAGATTTGCAAATCGGTTGATGCCGAACTGCGTGTGATGGAAGTCGCCCTTGAAATTCCGACCAATGATTTCAGCCAAGAACCCGCCATGGATGACGAAGGCTGTGCAGAAGCCATGGCGTTTGGCATGAGTGCGATTGAAAAGGGGCTCGATTTGTTTGTCCCCGGCGAAATGGGCATTGGCAACACCAGCTCGGCTGCGGCCATTGCGCACGCGCTGTATGGCGGAAAGGCTGCTGACTGGACCGGTCGGGGAACCGGAATTGATGACGAAACCCTGATTCGTAAAAGCCGTGTTGTTGGTGATGCCATCATCCTGCACAAAAACCAGATACATGACGGGCTTGATATTCTACGCTGTGTCGGGGGGCGTGAAATTGCCGCCATGGCCGGGGCGATTATTGCCGCCCGTTTTGCGCGTGTGCCGGTTCTACTTGATGGGTATGTGTCCTGTGCGGCGGCCGCCGTCTTGGCCGCCATCCGCCCCGATGCACTTGATCACTGTCTGGTTGGCCATGTGTCGGCAGAACCTGGCCACAGTCGCCTGATTGAAAAGCTGGGCAAGAAGGCGCTGATTGATTTCGGGATGCGCCTTGGTGAAGGATCGGGTGCCGCATTGGCGATCCCGCTTCTGCGCGCGGCTGCGGAATGCCACAACAACATGGCGACCTTTGACAAGGCAGGCGTTGACGGCAAGGATTAGGACTTAAAGTCTGAACCCACTGAGCAAAGCCAAGCATGCAAGACAGTAGCCCCGGCTAAATCGGGGCTATTTTTTTGTCCGTTCGCTCATCAGGTGTTCAACATGACGGCCCTGGAACATGGTGATATTGATCCCGTGACCAAATTTGATCGCCCGTTCATCATCACAGCGACACAGGATCACACGGGTATCACCGGACTCGGCAACCGCATCACGCATGGCTGTTTTATGCTCGTCATCCATGCTTTCCATGTCCGTATCCCAGATCATTTTGATCATATCAACACCAAGCTTGTTGCGGTTGATATAGGGCAGCGACAGGTGACTGATGCCATCAATACAGATGCGATAGCCGCGATCCCGGCAGAAATCACGCGCAAAGAAAAATGCCCCAAGATCAGCAAAGATATCAATCTTTTGCAGTTCCAGAACAATCGTGCCGCGTTGGCCGGCCTTGACGTTACTATCGAATGTCAGGAAATCAGGGGATAACAGGGTCGATACATTCAGATTAATACTGACAGAGCCGGTAACCGACGCATCATTGCTGCGCGTCAGCAGGGACAGCATGCGACGATCAAGAATTTCTGTGAGATGCTGGAACAGCCAGCGGTTGGACAACACATTGACATCGGGCAACAGGGTTTCCTGCAAATCCTTAATCGAAATGAAGAGTTCGTGGAAAACCGGTGTTGGGTTGGCGTCCCCGACCACCGCACAAATCGCCTGACGGCGCATCAGGTTTGATAAATCGGCCCGGCGCAGGGATTCGTCAATTCGGCCAAGGATTTTTGGCGTCAGCGGCTGTCGATCATCACCATAATCGGGATGATCGTTATGACGTTCGGCGGCCTTGCTGACCACACGGGGACGATTGGCGTTTGAACGCACCAATGTCTGGGTCAGATGCAGGAAATCTTTATATTCCTGCCCGACATCAAAATAATCGGTAAAGGTCGCCGGTGCGCCACTTTCATCCTTGTTATCACTGATCAGCGGATCGTCGTTAAACAGGAATTTCAGCCGGAAAATGACCGCATTGACCTCATCCATCTCGGCGGCATCGAAAATAAAGATCAGATCCTGATTGGACAGGGTAAAAATGCGCCCGGTGACTTCGGGAACGATTTCTTCAAACGCGCCAATGGCCGTGCGAATATGATGGTCACGGCGGTTAAACGCCAACAATTTTGAAAAATGCACATGAATAGCCCCCACCCCTTCCTTACGCCGTTCAAGGCGTCGCACATAGTCGACGAGGAAGGCTTCAGGTGATGGAAGTGAGCTATCAGACATAAATGTGATGACCAGATTGTGTGTTGCGCCGGAAACAGAGCCAATACTCCGCCCGTACTATCATAGAGCCTGCTAATTAACAGCTTATGTATTTATCATCCCCACCTATTGAAACCAAAGGTGAAAATCGGACAAATTCAGGCGACGATCGGAAAAAGATAAGTCGTAGCTTTCCGCTATTCAAACTGATAGTTTCAGCCCGATTTGGCATTCATTGCCACATCATTTCTACAAGCTGATTGCCCAGCATCACTAGTCCCATATCTCAGGATTTGGAAAAAATGGATATTAAAGCCTTTTTCGATGCTGAATTTGACGAGCATCTTGATCTGGTCAACAAGACCCGCGAAGCAACCCGCGATGCATTTATCGAGTTGGTCGAGATTTGCACCGATGCCTTGAATGACGGCAACAAACTGCTGTTTTTTGGCAATGGCGGATCAGCCGCAGACGCGCAGCATATCGCAACCGAATTTACGGTGCGTTATATTCATGACCGCCGCGCCCTTCCGGCGATTGCGTTGACGACCGATAGCTCGACATTGACGGCAATCGGCAATGATTTCGGATTTGATCATTTGTTTTCGCGCCAGATTGAGGCGCTTGGCAATCCGGACGATGTGGCGATTGGCATTTCGACATCGGGCAACAGCAAGAACGTCAATCTTGGCTTGGCCAAGGCGCGCGAGATGGGACTGGTTGCGACCGGCTGGACCGGCAAGACCGGCGGCGACATGGTGGGTTTGTGCGATCCGCTGATGATCGTGCCCAGCAATACCACCGCCCGTATTCAGGAAATGCACATTCAGATCGGTCAGATGCTGGTGGGCGCACTTGAACATACGCTTGGTTTGGCCAAGAAATAATTCGATCCTTTCGCGATAACGACACAGCAAAGACATCAAAAATGACCGATCTCAGCCACCTTGCTCTTCAGGTTGAACAACTCACCAACGCCAAGGTGCTGTGTATCGGTGATGTCATGCTCGATCGGTTTGTCTATGGCTCGGTCAATCGCATTTCCCCCGAAGCCCCGATCCCGATCATTCGGGTGGAGCGCGAAAGTGCGATGCTGGGCGGGGCGGGCAATGTCGCGCGCAATGCCACCGCCCTTGGGGCGGCTGTGCAGTTCTTATCCCTGGTCGGTGATGACCTTCCCGGGCGCGAAGTCATGGAATATGTCGCCAATGACAAGGGCGTTGAGCCCTATATCCAGACAGAGCGCAACCGTCCGACCACGATCAAAACCCGCTATATCGCCAGCGGGCAGCAATTATTACGATCAGACAACGAAACCACATCACCCATTGCAGCAGATACCATCAGCAACCTTTCCGCCCTTGCCGGTCAGTTGTCCGCCGATGTCGAAGCGATCATTCTGTCGGACTATGGCAAGGGTGTCTTGCATACGGATGTTGTCGCAAGTGCGATCAATGCGGCCCGTGCGGCAGGCAAGCCGGTAATTGTTGACCCCAAAGGGACCGATTACAGCATCTATCGCGGGGCCACGGTTGTGACGCCAAACCGCGCCGAAGCACAGGCGGCCACGGGCATTGCTGTTAACAGCGACGAAGATGCCATTGCAGCCGCGACCAAAATCATCACCGATTGCGGCATTGATAACGTCCTTCTGACCAGAAGCCAGGACGGTATGACGTTGGTGACCAAGGACGGAGAAGCCATTCACCTGCCGACTGAGGCGCGCGAAGTTTTTGATGTCTCAGGGGCCGGGGATACGGTTGTTGCCTGCCTTGCAGCAGCGATTGCGGCGGGATCGAACCTTTCGGATGCGGCGCGGATTGCCAATGTTGCGGCAGGCATCGTGGTTGGTAAAATCGGCACGGCGATTGTCTACCCCGATGAGCTGATTTCCGCCCTGCATCACCATGACCTGATGATTGGGGAAGCCAAACTGATGCCACTTGATCGCATGGTGGACCGTGCGGAACGCTGGCGTCGTAAGGGATATAAGGTCGGCTTTACCAATGGCTGCTTTGATCTTTTGCATCCCGGTCATCTTAGCTTGCTCAAACAGGCACGCGCGGCCTGTGACCGCCTGATTGTCGGGCTTAATTCCGATGCATCGGTCAAACGGCTTAAGGGGGAAGCCCGCCCGGTTCAGTCCGAAGCTGCCCGTGCAGCCGTGCTTGGATCGCTTGAAACCATCAGTGGCGTGGTGATTTTTGGTGAAGACACCCCGGTTAACCTGATTTCGGCGATCAAACCCGACATTCTGGTCAAAGGGGCGGATTACACCATTGATAAGGTGGTCGGGGCCGAGATCGTTCAAGGGTATGGCGGCAAGGTGGTTTTGGCCAATCTTGAAGACGGTTTTTCAACCACATCGACCATTGCACGCATGAACAAGGGCAAGGACTGAGCTTAAGCGTCATCCGGCCACGGCATCACGCGAAGGTCTGGCCAGATGCTTTGCCATCTGGCGGTTTTGGCTTCATAGACCTGACGGATCGGCAAGACCGGGTTGGGGATAATCGTACCACTTAAAACCGCATCCAGCCCAAACGGCACATACAGACGATATCCGTCGGCATCTTTGCGCAGTCCGATGGCGGTTGTGCGATAGGCAAACCGGTCAATGCCGTCACTGGCGGCATCCACCGTGCCATATTCAATGCCGAACTTTTGCCGATACCAAATCGGCACGCGAGCCTGATTGCGCACTTCAATCCGGATTGGCAGGTCAGACAACAGATCGGCAACCGCGGTAATGACGTTATCCTCGGCATCCCAACTTGTATCGGAATCGCAATAAAATAGGTCATAGTCAGCTATTTCGTTTTCCGCTGGACGACGGGCCGATACATTCCACACCGATTGCGCCAGACACCCGGCGGTCAGCCACCAATCATCAAACCCAAAATCACAAAACCGATCCAGAATGATCTGATTAAACCGGTTGCGCAAAACCAGATCAAGGAAGGTCTGCCCGTTCGCAACCTGATCGACTGGGACGCCGGTACTCATAGCACAACCCAAAGCGCCTTTAGCGCAACTGGCCATGCCGCATTGATCAGGCAAGATATTGTATAAAGCGAAAGAGAGCGGTCGATATCAGCCGCCGACGCATCGCGCCGCCCGGCCCCGATATAGGGATCATCGACGACCTCATCACCATATTGGCGCGGCCCGGCAAGCGATAGACCGAGCGCCCCGGCAAAGGCCGCTTCCTGCCAGCCAGCATTGGGGGATTTGTGTTTTTTCGCATCACGCATCAATGTTTGCCACGCCGCCCGGCCACTGGTTTTTGAGCCCAGTGCCGCGGCCAGACAAATCACCACCCCGGCGACACGGGCCGGGATGAAATTAACGGCATCATCAAGCCGGGCAGCAAAGCGACCGAAATACAAATAGCGGGCATTGCGATGCCCGATCATCGAATCAAGGGTATTGATCGCCTTATAGGCACACAGCCCAATCGGCCCGCCGAGCACATACCAAAACAGCGGGGCGACCACCCCATCGGAAAAGTTTTCTGCACAGCTTTCAATCGCAGCCCGGCTGACCCCGGCCTCATCCAATGTGTGGGGATCGCGCCCGACAATCATCGACACCGCTGCACGCCCGCCAGAAAGCCCATCCTTTTTCAGCGCGACCGATACCGCCTTAACATGCTGATGCAGTCCTTTTTGTGCGATCAAAACCGCCAGCAGGAAAACCTCGACCGCATAAAAAACATCACCGATGGCTGAAATCTGCGCAATAGCGGCCCCAAACAGGCCCGCCGCACCGATCACCGCAAGGCTGGTAATCGTCCCGCGCACGATCAGGTCCATATTGCTGCGGTCAGACCGGTTCAGGCGTTTTTCAAACCAGCCAATCAGGTTCCCAACCCAGACAACCGGATGGGGCACCCGACGAAACAGCCAGGGAAAATCACCACAGACCGCATCCAACACCAGTGCCAGCACCAGTATTGTAAAAAGCGGGCCGGAAAATCCGGACGTTGGGATCAGAAAATCAGTAAGAAACGCATCCATGGCGGCAATGTGCGCGGTGACAGGCAAACCGTCAATCACAATGAGATTTTCGCGCCATAACGGCCTGTGGCTACACCACGATTTGCAAAATTTGGCTTAGCTTGCTAAAAGAAATTCATACAAAATGAATTTTCTTCATACTATAGTTCGCCATCATTCTAATGATCCCGTGATGCGCTTTGTTCGTATCAAATTTCGGTAAAATAAATCCCAAGAGGCATTTCGCACACACAACATCTTTGGCATGCCCGTGCATTCGCCACACAATAACTGGTATTTTTCGCACCTGACCCATCTTCGGCACATGTTATGTTACCTGCCGCTTGCATTCCGCAGGCCAATCGGTGAAAACGGGGGTGGCTTCGGGTACCGCGATTGCGAAACCGCATCGCGCAGCACCACCATCAGAGAGAGACAAAGGAGCAGCCTTTTATGTCCCCCAAAGGCGCAGTAATGATTTGCGGTCATGGTTCGCGCGACGAACGCGCGGTTTCACAGTTCAACGCCATGGTTGAAACGATGAAACAAACCCATCTGGCCGACTACGATGTCGAAAGTGGCTTTCTCGAATTTGCGCACCCGATCCTGCGCGATGGCTTTGAAAAGCTCAAAGCCATGGGCCATAAGAAAATTTATGCGCTTCCGGGCATGCTGTTTGCCGCTGGTCACGTCAAAAATGACCTGCCGAGCGAGGTCAATAATTTCGCCAATGAAAACCCTGATATTGACGTAAAATTTGGCCGCGATCTGGCAATTGATCCCAAATTGCTGAGTGCCGCCAAAGACCGCATCGAAGAAGCGCTTGCCACCGTCGATGACAGCATCGCGCGCGAAGATACGCTTCTGATGGTTGTCGGGCGGGGCACGAACGACCCGGATGCCAATTCGAACGTCTATAAAGTCGCCCGGATGCTGCAAGAAGGTCTTGGTTTTGGCCGCACCGAAATCAGCTATTCCGGTGTCACCCATCCGCGGGTGAATGCCGGTCTGCGCGAAGCGATGAAACTGGGCTATAAACGCGTTGTCGTGTTTCCCTATTTCCTGTTTGCGGGCATTCTGATCGACCGGATTTACACCCACACCGACGAAGTTGCCGCCGAGTTTGGCGATGTCGAATTTATCAAGGCCGGGTACCTCAAAGACCATCCGATGGTACTGGCGAGCTTTGCCGAACGTCTGGCCGAGATCGATACCGGCGATAACAACATGAACTGTCAGCTGTGCAAATACCGCGAACAGATCATTGGCTATGAAGGTGATGTTGGCACACCGCAGGTCGGCCATCATCACCATGTGATGGGGATCGGCACCGACGGTGGCCATAGTCACGGTCATGGGCACGGACATCACCACCACGGTCATGGACATAGCCATGATCATGATCACGGGCACAGCCACGATCATGCCCATGACGACGCGAAATCGACCGGTTCATAACCGGTCGACACGACCACCTGAAAGGCTGGGCAATGTTTGACTATCTGCGTGATCCGCAGGAAATCTATGCCAAAAGCTTTGCCACCATCGAAGCCGAGGCCGACCTTGCCCGCTTTTCAGATGATCAGCGGCCCGTTGCCATACGCATCATTCATGCCTGTGGCATGGTCGAAATAGCCGATCAAATTGCCTTTGGCGGCGATGTCATTGCCAATGCCACCGATGCATTGCGGAACCGCAAACCGATCCTCTGTGATGCAGAAATGGTCCGGCATGGTATTATTTCGCGGCTGCTTCCGGCAGAAAACCCGGTTCTGTGTACATTGAATGATGGCGATACCCATGGGCTGGCCCGTCAGATGGGCACAACCCGCTCCGCCGCCGCAGTTGAGGCATGGGCAGATCATATCGAAGGCGCAATAATTGCAATCGGCAATGCGCCGACAGCACTTTTCCATCTGCTTGATGCCATTCATCATGGCCGCATGGGCAAACCAGCGGCGATTATTGGTATGCCCGTCGGGTTTGTCGGGGCGCGTGAAAGCAAGGATGCGCTGATTGAATATGCCGGGGACGTTCCGTTCATCACGCTGCGCGGGCGATTTGGCGGCAGTGCTGTGGCCGCCGCCACCGTAAATGCCCTGGCGCGGCTGGCTCGCGATGACGGGGTAACACCGGATGGCACCCCGGGTCTTACGGCAGGGGTATCATCATGAACGAACAAGCTCCGTTAAAAGGCCGCATCACGGTGATCGGCATAGGCGAAGATGGCTATGACGGTCTGTCACCGATGGCGCGCAGCACCCTTGAGAATGCACAAATCATTTTTGGCGGTACGCGCCATATTGCCATGTTGCCCGGAACCAACACCGCGACCCAAAACAAATGGATCACCCCGTTTGAAGCCAATCTTCCGATGATTGAGGATTGCCTTGATCAAAACCCGGTGGTTCTGGCCAGTGGTGACCCGATGTATTTCGGGGTGGGCAATACACTGATTAAATATTTCGGATCCGAACCAATATATGCCATCCCGGCCCCATCGAGCATTTCACTGGCGGCATCGCGGTTGGGCTGGGCTCTGGCCGATTGTGATGTGATTACATTGCATGGGCGTGCCCCGGAAGGTATCCGATCGCATTTGCGCCCGCACGGCAAGCTGATCGCGCTCAGTGCCGATGGATCGACCCCGGCCCTGGTTGCAGTGATGCTGTGCGAGGCAGGATTTGATCAAAGCCGCATGACGGTTTGTGAACGGCTTGGCGGATCAGAAGAGCGCATCACCACCCAGACCGCCCAGACATGGCAGTCCACCGCAACGTCGATGCCCGATGTCAAACCGGTTGACCCGCTAAACCTGATCATGATTGACCTTCAGGCTGGCCCAAAGGCCCGGCCACTGCCCAAAGGACCGGGCTTGCCTGATGATGCCTTTATCCATGACGGCATGATCACCAAGTCGGAAATCCGTGCCCAGACATTGTCATCCTTGGCCCCGTTTGACGGTGGGGTATTGTGGGACATCGGGGCGGGATGTGGATCGGTTTCAATTGAATGGATGCGCATGGGTGGTGTTGCAGTCGCGATTGAGCGCGACGCAGAACGCTGTGCGATGATCGGCAAAAATGCCATTCGCCTTGGTGTCCCGGGCATTGCGGTTGAAGAAAAAGCCATCGAAGAAGCCCTTCTGTTCGCAGATCGCCTTCCCGTTCCCGATGCCATTTTCATTGGCGGCGGCATCACCCATGATGGCCTGCTTGAGAAGTGCTGGGATATCTTGCCAGTACACGGACGGCTGGTCGCCAATACGGTGACGCTGGAAGGCGAAGAAAAATTATTACGTTTCTATAATAAAATGGGTGGCACGCTGTCGCGACTGTCGGTATCCCGACTGGTCCCGCGTGGCAATTTTAAGGGCTGGAGCAACCTTGCCCCCGTCACCCACTATGTCGGAGTAAAAGCATGAACCGTGCGGAACCATTATCCGCAAGCCCCAAAAGCCATCCGGTTGCCGGAACGGCTTATGGTCTTGGCATCGGTCCGGGGGAGCCCGATCTGATCACGTTAAAGGCCTATAACATCCTGCAAAAGGCCGATGTGATTGCCTATCCCGCCCTTGAAGATGGCGTCAGCCTTGCCCGGCAAATCGTCGATACGCACATCCCAAAAGGCCGCACCGAAATTGCCATTCGCATCGAAATGGGCAAACCGGCTGATCCGATCTATGACGCAGCCGCCCTTGAAATTGGCCAGCATCTGGCGGCGGGTAAAACTGTCGCGGTTTTATGCGAAGGCGATCCGTTCTTCTACGGCAGTTTCATGTATCTGTATGGCCGTCTGGCCGATGCCGGGCATTCGGTTGAAACTGTCCCCGGTGTCAGTTCGATGATGGCCTGTGCCGCACAGCTTGGCGCCCCGCTTGCCGCCAAGAATGACGTTTTGCAAGTCATCCCCGGACCGCTGGATAAAGACCGCCTGCGCACGCAGCTTGGCAATACCGATGCCGCCGCAATCATCAAGCTTGGCCGTCATTTTACCAAAGTCCGCGATGTGATTAATGAGCTAGGCCTGACGGATCGGGCGCGTTATATCGAACGCGCCACCCTTGATAGCCAGAAAATGGTGCCTCTGGCCGATCTTCCAGCCGATGCCACGGCCCCGTATTTTTCGATGATCCTGATCCACCGTCGCGGAGACGCATGGCGATGACCGCCCATAACAGCTCAAACACCCCGGTACCGGCCTTGCCGACCCATCCGATTGCCCCGATTGCGGTGATTTGCCTGACGCAACGCGCCCTTCCGATGGCAAAACGCATTGCCGCCAGCCTGCAGGGCGCGTCTGTTCATGGTTTGCGCACCCGGGTTTCGACCAAGGATGTCGATGTCGCCTTTGACGATACCATTGCGCATATGCAACGAACATTTTCATCCGATCATGTGATCATTGGCGTCTGCGCGTCGGGCATTCTGATCCGCGCACTCGCACCGCTTCTGGCCGGAAAGTGGCAGGATGCCGCCGTGCTTGCCGTTGATGAAGCCGGTAAAACGTTTATCCCGCTTTTGGGCGGGCATCATGGTGGTAACCGGCTGGCGCGCGATTTGGCGGACCGCCTTGGTGGCATTGCAGCCATCACAACACCCGGCGATGCCATGCTGGGTCTGGCCCTTGATGAGCCGCCCAAGGGGTGGAAACTTGGCACGCCTGAAACCGTAAAACCCGCGACCGCCGCCCTTTTGGCCGGTGCATCTGCACGTCTTGAGGTTGAGGCAGGATCAGCCGCATGGCTGACCAACAGTACCCTTCCTCAGTCTGAGGACGGCACCATCCTGATCACGGCAACCGCACGCGAAGGTGCCGATGATGACGCGATAAGCGATGTATCAGATACCGCTATTACATATCACCCGCCCGTCCTTGCGCTGGGTGTTGGGTGTGAGCGCGGCTGTCCGATTGATGACTTGTATGACCTTGTCACGGAAACGCTGGCCGGGCAGTGTCTGAGCCCCAAGGCAATTGCCTGTGTCACCTCGATTGATCTTAAGGCCGACGAGGCCTGCGTCCATGAACTTGCCCGTCGCCTTAGTGTTCCGGCCCGGTTCTTTGATGCGCAAACGCTTGAGGCCGAAACAGACCGGCTGGTTACACCGTCTGATGTGGTCTTTGCCGAAACCGGCTGTCATGGCGTTGCCGAGGGTGCGGCCCTTGCGACCGTTGGTCCAAATGGCAAACTCATCGTCCCCAAACACAAAACTAAACGCGCAACCTGTGCGGTTGCCTTGTCACAAGATGATATTAGCCCTGAAACCGTCGGCAAAGCCCAGGGCAAGCTTTCGATTGTCGGCATTGGGCCGGGTCAAATCGGCTGGCGCAGCCCAGAAGCCTCCGACCTGATTGGCCGTGCGTCCGACATTGTCGGCTATCAGATGTATCTTGATCTTCTGGGACCGCTGATTGACGGCAAGGATTGCCATCATTCCGATTTGGGTGCTGAAGAAGCGCGCGCGCGCCATGCCCTCGAACTGGCGGCAACCGGTAAGGACGTCGCACTGATCGGGTCGGGCGATGCCGGCATTTATGCGCTGGCGACATTGGTATTTGAGTTGCTTGATCGCGAAGACCGCAGTGACTGGAACCGGGTTGCGGTTCAGGTGTCACCGGGGATTTCCGCCCTTCAGGCGGCGGCATCGCGCATCGGCGCACCACTGGGCCATGATTTCTGTGCGATTTCACTGTCGGACCTTCTGACCCCGCGCGACGATATCCTGCGGCGTCTTAAGGCCGCCGCCGAAGGCGACTTTGTGATTGCGTTCTATAACCCGGTATCCAAGCGTCGCCGTGATTTACTGGCCAAGGCGCGTGATATCCTGCTGGAACACAGACAGGCAGATACACCGGTGGTGCTTGGCCGTCAGCTTGGCCGCCCGGACGAGGAAATCACGGTCGTTCCACTTTCGAAACTAGAAGTCGATATGGTCGATATGCTGACCACTGTGCTGGTCGGGTCCAGCAACAGCCGCCACATCACCCGCGGTGAAAACCAATGGGTCTATACCCCGCGCGGCTACGCCAAAAAAGGTCCGGATGCTGCCAATGCCCCGGTTTCAAGCAGCACGTCCACATCCAAAAACGACAAGGCAGAATAATGACCGTTCATTTTATTGGCGCTGGTCCCGGCGCCCCGGACCTGATCACAGTACGTGGTTTGCGCCTGATCGAAAAATGCCCGGTGTGTCTGTATGCCGGGTCGCTGGTGCCCGAAGAAATCGTGACATCGGCCCCGGAAGGTGCGCTTGTGATTGATACCGCCCCCATGAACCTTGATGAAATCATTGCCGAAATCGAAGCGGCCCACGCCAAGGGCCAGGATGTTGCGCGTGTTCATTCGGGCGATCCGTCGATTTATGGCGCCATTGCCGAACAAATCCGCCGACTGGATGATCTTGGCATTGCCTATGATATTACGCCGGGCGTTTCGGCCTATGCGGCCGTCGCAGCCGAAATCGGGGCAGAGCTGACCCTGCCCGATATTTCCCAAACCGTGATCCTGACGCGCACAGCCATGCGGTCATCAAGCATGCCAGACGGCGAAAGCCTTTCGGAACTTGGTAAATCGCGTGCAACACTGGCGGTGCATCTGTCGATCAACAATCTGGTCAATGTCGTGCGGGATCTAACCCCGCATTACGGCGCGGATTGCCCGGTGGTGATTGCCTATCGTGCAACATGGCCCGATCAACAGTATATCTTTGGCACCCTTGGCGATATCCGTGCGAAGGTCAAAGGCAGCGGCATCACCCGTACCGCCCTGATCATGGTGGGTGAAGTTTTCGGGCGAAAAGATTTTACCGACTCCCGACTTTACGCCGCAGACCACACTCATGTTCTACGCCCGGCCAAGGCATAAGAAATCCGGGCGGGCGCATGTCCGCCCGTTTTTTGCACAAAGCGCCTAAGCACGAAGTTTATTTTTTACGCAGAACCAACAGTTTGCTGAAAAATATGACATTTCAACCCTGAACATCCTTGACCACCCCTTCCCGGGACGCCTTTAATCAAAAGGTCACAAAGGGAAGAGCGCATGTTCAATGAGATGAAGATGGACGACCAGGTTCGTGAACCTTATCGCGCCTTGGTTGAATGGATGGAAGCAAGCGGCCCCGAGGTTCTCGAACAAAAACGTCTCGAGGCCGAAACTCTGTTCCGCAAGATCGGGATTACATTTGCCGTTTACGGCGAAGGCGGCGATCCCGAACGGCTCATACCCTTCGATTTGATCCCGCGTATTTTCACCGCTGGCGAGTGGCGCAAGCTTGAACGCGGCGTCAAACAGCGTGCGCGCGCACTCAACACATTTTTATATGACGTCTATCACAATGCGGAAATCATCAAGGCCGGGATCGTTCCTGCCGATCTGGTTTTCAAAAATGCGGCGTTTGAGCCCGCCGTGATCGGCATTGATCCACCGCGCAAGGTTTACAGCCATATTGTCGGTGTCGATATCGTGCGCACCGGGCCCGAAGATTTTTATGTTCTTGAAGACAACTGCCGCACGCCATCTGGTGTGTCGTATATGCTTGAGAACCGCGAAATCATGATGCGCATGTTCCCCGATCTGTTCAAAAGCCTTCGAATTGAGCCGGTCGAAAGTTATCCCGACATGTTGCTCAAGACGCTCAAAAGCATCGCGCCCGATAAATGTGACCGCGATCCCAATATTGTGGTTCTGACCCCCGGCGCGATGAACAGTGCCTATTACGAACATTCATTCCTTGCTGACCAAATGGGCGTCGAACTGGTCGAAGGACAGGATTTGTTTGTGTCCGATGGCCGGGTTTATATGCGCACCACACGTGGTCCGGAACGGGTTGATGTGATTTATCGCCGTATTGATGACGACTATATCGACCCGCTTTGTTTCCGATCTGATTCAGTTCTGGGTATTCCCGGCCTTATGAATGTCTACCGATCCGGCGGGGTTGCCATTTGCTCGGCGCCGGGGGCCGGGGTTGCCGACGACAAGGCAGTTTATACCTATGTCCCGGATATGATCCGTTTTTACCTTGGTCAGGAACCGATCTTAAACAACGTTCCAACTTGGAAATGCGGCAAGCCTGATGATCTGAAATACGTACTCGAAAACCTCGGCGAATTGGTAGTTAAGGAAGTCCACGGGTCAGGCGGCTATGGCATGCTGGTCGGCCCGGCATCGACCAAGGAAGAACAGGTCGCCTATGCCCAACGTATCAAGGCCGATCCGGGCGATTTTATTGCCCAGCCAACCCTTGCGTTGTCAGCCTGCCCGACGTTCGTTGAAAGTGGCATTGCCCCGCGCCATGTCGATTTCCGGCCATTTTGCCTTGTCGGAGATACTATTCGTCTCGCACCGGGTGGATTAACCCGTGTTGCCATGCGTGAAGGGTCACTTGTGGTGAACTCGTCACAGGGCGGCGGGGTCAAGGATACATGGATCATGACCGATTAACGAAAAGGGGGTTTAGAGATGCTTAGTCGTACTGCTGACAACCTTTTCTGGTTGTCGAGATATGTTGAGCGGGCTGAGAATATGGCCCGTCTGATGGAAATGGGCTATCGCATGGCGATGATGCCAGCGGTCGGTGACGGCAACCGATCCGAATGGGAATCGGTTTTGTCCGCGTCGGGTTGCCATGCGGGATATGATCCCAATGCGCCGCTTCGCCAGGAAGAGGTCGCCAATTTCCTGATCTTTAGCCGGGAAAACCCGTCTTCGATTTTAAATTGCTTTGAAGCGGCACGCGCCAGCGCGCGCGCCATGCGCACAGCCATCACCGCAGAAATGTGGGAGGCGCTTAATAATGCCTTGATGGAGCTTCGCCGCCCGTCAATGCACAATCTGGCCAAGAATGATCTTCCCGAATTCATTGATTGGGTAAAACGTCAGGGGTCACTGTTTCGCGGCACAACCGATTCAACACTTCTGCGCAATGACGGCTATGACTTTATCCGTCTAGGCACCTTTATCGAGCGGGCCGACAACACAGCCCGCCTTCTGGATGTGAAATATTATGTCCTGCTGCCTGAAACCAGCATGGTGGGTGACGGGGTTGATAACTATCAATGGACCACAGTGCTCCGTGCTGCATCGTCACTGCGCGCCTTTCACTGGGTGTACCGCGATGATTATTCGCCCTACCGGATTGCGCATTTCCTGATCCTGAACCCGTTTAGTCCGCGCTCCCTTGCCCATTGCTCCGAACAGATCACCCAGCATCTTGAACGGCTGGCGCGCCATTACGGGCAACGCCACCCGGTTCACGGCGAAGCGGTTGAGATGTATTCAATGCTGACCCAGAGTGACATGGAAGAAATCTTTGCAACCGGGCTCCATGGTTTTTTGAATGACTTTCAGGCGCGCAACCGCGCACTTTCGGCTGCAATTGCCGAGACCTATTATTTTGGGGGACAATGAAATGCGCCTGACAGTCGAACATCACACCCACTACCGGTATGACACTCCTGTGCGTTACGTAGTGCAAAGCCTTAAAATGACCCCGGCGCAATTTGACGGTCAAAAAATCCTGAGCTGGTCGATCAAGGCCAAGGGATGCGTAATCAGTTCGGAATTCACCGACGGGAACGGCGATATTATCAGCACCTTGACTGCAGTCGGACCGGTTGATGACGTTGAAATTGTCGTCACAGGCGAAGTTGAGACCACCGACATGGCTGGTGTTTTACGCGGGCACAAGGAACGCGCGTTTCCCGAAGTGTTCCTGCGGTCAACCCCCATGACCAAATCAAGTGCGGCCATTCGCAAACTGGCCGAAAAGGCTGCCAAAAAGACCAAAGACGGAAACCTTCTTGAACGTGCCCATGCATTGGCCGATGCGGTGTCAGACGCGATTGTCTTTGCACCGGGCACGACCGACGTTCACACCACCGCCGCCGATGCATTGGCCGATGGTAAGGGGGTTTGTCAGGACCACACACATGTTCTGCTTTCTGCAGCACGTCATCTTGGCATTCCCGCACGCTATGTTTCGGGATATCTGTTTGCCGACCTGCATGGCAAACCACACGAGGCATCCCATGCATGGGCGGAACTTTACTTACCTGAGTTGGGGTGGGTCGGATTTGATGCCGCAAACCGCTGTTGCCCGACCGATTTTTATATTCGCTTGGGGTCTGGACTTGATGGACAGGTCGCCACACCTATTAGGGGCGTACATACTGGTGGTGCTAACGAGAATTTGGATGTATCAGTGGTCGTTGCGCAATCACAACAATAGCCGGACCCATTAAGACATGACCTACTGCGTCGGTTTGATGCTGAAAGAAGGATTGGTTTTCCTTTCTGATACCCGCACGAATGCTGGCCTTGATAACATTTCGCGCTATCGCAAGATGTTTACCTGGGAAGTTCCGGGTGACCGCGCGATTGTGGCACTTTCGGCTGGCAACCTTGCGATCACACAGGCCGTCATGAGCACTCTGCATGAGGCCATCGACGATCCAGAGACCGCACCGGGCGATTGCATCCTTAGCGCGCCCAGCATGTTTCGTGTTGCCGAGCTTGTTGGTCAGGCCATGCAAAAGGTCCAACTGAAATACCATGATACGCTTGAACAGCATCACGAGAGCAGTGCAGCCTCGATCATGATCGGCGGGCAGCGCAAGGGCGGCGATCAACGCCTGTTTCTGGTCTATGCCGCCGGAAACTTTATCGAGGCCACCGAAGACACGCCATACCTGCAAATTGGCGAGCATAAATACGGCAAACCGATCCTTGATCGCGTGATCACGCCCAACACCCCGATCCACGAGGGGGTTAAGGCCGCCTTGCTGTCGATGGACTCGACCCTGCGTTCAAACCTGTCGGTCGGCATGCCGCTTGACCTTGCCGTTCTGCCCGATGATGCATGTGAATTTTCCGAATTGCGCCGGATCGAAGCCGAAGACCCCGGTTTTCATGCGCTGTCATCTGCCTGGTCAACGGCCCTGCGCGATGCCTTTGCCATGATGCCAGACGAACATAGCACCCCGTCAGACGACTAGAGCGTATTGCATTTAATCTGCGCCATTTTGTTTGTTTTTGGCGTGCCGTTTGGCACGGAACAAAGACGTGGAACATGCGCCCCGCCAATAAAATACCGGCGGGGAATTTGCGTGCTCGACAAGTGCGTGCATGCAAATTATCTATAAAATCATGAAAAACGAATCTGATACCACGATCACCGGGCGCATCACCCGTGCCTTGGCCGACCGCATTATTTCTGGCGACATCGCACCGGGCACCAAATTGCGTCAGGATCACTTTGCCGAGGAATTTGGCGCCAGTCACGTACCGGTCCGCGAGGCATTCAGGCGGCTCGAAGCGCAAGGGCTTGTCGTTAGCGAACCACGCCGGGGTGTCCGCGTTGCCAGTTTCGATATCGCTGAAGTCCGCGAAGTTGCCGAAATGCGCGCTTCCCTTGAAGTTCTGGCCCTGCGCCACGCCGCCCCGCACCTGACCAGTGCCATTCTTGACGAGGCAGAAGCCATCAACCGGGCCGGGGAAAATGCCCCGGATGTCCGCGCATGGGAGGAAGCCAACAAGGCGTTTCATCGTATCATTCTTGAACCGTGCAACATGCCACGTTTGATGGCGACAATTGATGATTTACATGCCGCAAGTGCACGGTTCCTGTTTTCGGGATTCCGTATGGAATGGGAAGCCCCGACCGATCAGGACCACCGCGCCATTCTACGCGCCCTGCAGGAACATCAGTTTGATGTGGCTGCCGCGACCCTTGCCCGTCACGTCAAATGGATCGGCACCAAAACCGGGGCCAAACGACATATGCGCGCGCCTTCATAAGCCGAAATCACCCCTTTTTCTGGTCTGATGATTGGATAGATGCCACGACTTGCATCTTCCTGTGCCGTATTATGCGTAAATTTTCCAATTTTATAGATAATTTTTATCGTTTAAATTCAATAAGATAATTGCATTGTGTTAAATATTTTGCCGAATTTTGCCGTTTGGTGGATTTTGGGATTGATTTTAAAGACCAATGACGCCGTAATTAATAGATCAGATTCATTTTTATAGATAATTTTGAATTCCGGTCTTAAGGAGCCGTCATCATCATGGTCAATCCCGTTTCATATGCGACATCTGCATCATTGAACAATCCGGTTCTGACCGGGACAAAATACTGCCTGATGGTCGTGCTTGGCGTCGCTGTAATCACCGCCAGCGCCAAAACCACCGTGCCGTTCTGGCCCGTCCCGATGACCTTGCAAACCATGGCGATCATGGCAATTGCAGTCGCCACTGGCCCGCGCATCGCCGTTGCGACCATGCTGGCCTATCTCGCGGTAGGGGCGGCCGGTTTACCGGTCTTTGCCGGAACGCCGGAACGCGGGATTGGTATTGTCTATATGATGGGCCCAACGGGTGGCTATCTGGCCGGGTATCTGATTGCGGCGGGCTTTGTTGGCGCACTGGCGCGCGGTCGCGGTGCTTTTGGGCGCTTTGCCGTGATGATGGCGGGCATGGTGCCGGTCTATCTTTTGGGACTTGCGGGGCTTTCGGGTTTTGTCGCCTCGGAAAAGGTTGTTGCGCTTGGCTTCACCCCATTCATTCTTGGCGACACCATCAAGATTGCGCTGGTGGCGCTTGGCAGTGCTGCGATCACGCGCCTGACCAAGCATAAACCATCAAACCGCGCTGATGCGGCCTGATCCCATGACAGCAGGATCACCCGATATGGCAACGGCCCCCCATACCCTTTACGGCGATGCGCCAAAAGCCTCACCCAATGCAGCGCACCATGACTGGACGGTTGATGCGGTTGAGGCGATTTATCGCAGCCCCCTTCTTGAACTGCTGGGGCGGGCCAATGCCGTGCATCGCGCCCATCACGATCCGACGCATGTGCAAAAGGCCAGCCTGCTGTCAATCAAGACCGGCGGTTGCCCGGAAGATTGCGCCTACTGCCCGCAATCGGCCCACCACCGCGAGGTCAAACTGGGCAAGGAACAGTTGATGGACCCGGCATCGGTCATTGAAAAGGCCACCCGCGCAAAGGATGCCGGTGCGGATCGTTTCTGTATGGGGGCGGCATGGCGCCAAGTGCGCGACGGGGCCGCATTTGATGCGGTGCTTGAGATGGTGCGCGGCGTGCATGATCTTGGCATGGAGGCCTGTGTCACGCTGGGGATGCTCAAACCCCATCATGCGCAACAGCTTAAACAGGCCGGACTGACCGCCTATAACCATAACCTTGATACCAGCCCGGAATTCTACGACCAGATCATCACCACGCGCACCTATCAGGATCGGCTTGATACGCTGGCCGCTGTGCGCAGCCACGGTATTGATTTGTGCTGTGGCGGGATTATTGGCATGGGTGAAACCATCCGTGACCGGGCATCGATGCTTCAGGTTCTGGCCGGGTTTTCGCCGCATCCCGAAAGTGTGCCGATCAACGCCCTTGTCCCGGTGGCGGGAACCCCGCTTGCCCATCGCGATCCGATTGATCCACTGGAACTGGTGCGCATGGTTGCCACCGCACGCATCGTCATGCCGACATCGACCGTGCGCCTGTCTGCCGGGCGCACAGACCTTAACCGCGAAGCACAGATCATGTGCCTGATGGCCGGGGCCAATTCGGTGTTTTACGGTGAAAAGCTTTTGACCACACCCAATCCGGAAGAAGACAGCGACACCGCCCTTTTCAAGGCACTGGGTCCGATCGCGGCCTGAAACAGTTCAACCCCCGAACCCGTACCGCCCGTACGGGTTTCAATTGGCGAAGCTCCTTTAATCCGGGGGCTTCGCCATTTTTTTAGTCGGCGTGTATCTATGGGCAGGAAAAAGAGATCAGTTGGCTTCGGCCGTTTCGCGCGGCTGATAGATAAAGCCATGGGCCGGATAGATACGGCCAAAGGTGCCAAGCGTGTTCATCATGCGCACTTGCGACCAGTCATTATTGGGCGAAACGTCAACCACGGGCTGACGGTAATGGACTTTGCCGCGTGTGCGCGAATCACCGCCCCAGTTGGCCTGATTAACCAATATCTTGCGATCATCGAGAATGGCCGAAACAACCGCAACATGGCCCAGTTTCAAACGTGATGTCTTACGCAAGGTCAGGACCGCACCAACTTGGGGCCGATGTCCACGTGCGTAATTCTTGTTGCCAGCCTGCGCCCACCATGTCCAGGCATCGCCATAAATCTCAATCCCCGAGACTTCACGGGCATAGGGCACGCATTGCAAAAACTTGCTGGTCGGGGCAAAGCTGTTGAGGTGGGAGTTCGGCACGCTAACATTGGTCAGGAGCTGAACCGTATCACTGGGCATCGGCCCATCAGACCGGGAAACCGATTTTGCGGTGGTAAAGCATGCAGACAGCATCAAACACAATCCGACGATCCCGATCAGGCGCATCTCAGTTCCCCAAATACATCACAATGAATGACCATAGCCCGACAGGGTTTAAGTAATTGTTTATTGTTGCCCGTCATTGCCATGACATCGGCATTTAACGGCGCGCCCCGATCTTACCAATCCGATACAGCCGCCACAGGCCAATCAGTGCTGCGCACAAGATCAAAACGCCTGACCCGCGCGCGGTATATTGAATATTACCAGCCTCAGATATCGCGCCAAGCAACGTCCCACCCAGCGCCATGCCCCCAAAGCTGGTTGCGCTCCAGAAACTCATTACCCGACCGCGCAGCCGGTTATCGACGGTCAGTTGCAGGGCGGTTTGCGACCCCACCCCGACCAATGTCAAACCCCCACCGGTCAGTGCAACCAGAACAACCGCCATTTCGTACCATGGGGCAAATCCAAGCCCCAGCATCCCGACCGATGCGCCAAAGGCACCATAAATCGTAATCCGCTGATAATCGGCCGCGTTCGATCCGACCCGTGACAGGAAAAAGGTCGATGCCACCGCCCCGACCCCGCCCGCAGATGCCAGCATGCCAAGCCCGGTGACACCACGTTCATAAACCGCCTCGGCAAAGACCGGCATCAGTTCGACCATGCCGGTTCCCACCAGCGACACAAAGCATGACAACGCCAATACAGACCGGATCATTGGATGGTGAATGGCATAACGCGCGCCATCGACAAGCGATGCCCAGATGCGCCGACTTTTGGCATCGGGCGCGCGGTCCATATGGATCGTGACCACCGAAATCACAAAGATCATTGGAAGGTAACTGAGCGCATTGATCATAAAGGCCGCACCCGTGCCCCATGTCGCAATCACAACTCCACCAACAGCCGGTCCCACCAGACGCGAAATATTGAAATTCATCGCCGCATAGGCCACGGCCCGGCTCATGAATTCGCGCTTTACAATCACCGGCACCAGTGACAGCCGCACCGGTGTCATCGCACTGCCCAGAACACCCATGGATCCAGCCAGCACCACCATCCACGGTAGGCTCATCATATCGGCATAGGACAAGCCCATCAGAAGGAACGACACAGCCGCCTGCCCCAGATTGATCACCATGGCGGTACGGCGCAAATCAACCCGGTCGGCCATCACCCCGAAAATCGGCCCCAGAAAAAACGCCGGTGCAAAATTCAATGCGGCAATTGTCCCGGTCCAGAATGCCGATCCAGTCAAAGACCACGCCAGCCACGACATGGCGATTTTCTGCACCCACAGGCCTTGGGTCGTGATGCATTGCCCAACCAGAAACAGGATAAAATTACGATCAGAAAAGATCGACCGCGGACGTGTATCGCCCGACGTGGAAACCACGCGCGTTGATGATGGCTCGGGTTGATCGGGGGCAGGTGACGGCAAGGAGACTCCAATCGTCAAAAGACAGGCAGGTCAAGTTTGGCAAGGACGCAAGGAGGGATGGCACAAAAGCGCCCAAGAAGTCGCACACCGCCAATGATCTATCACAAAGACGATAAGGACGATTGTCCGATTATACGAAAGACATGCCAGATTGGCATTAATTCTTCGCAATTCATTTGTAGAATACCTTCCCAAAGCAGATCAAAGAACACATATCAAAATCGGGAAACCTGCCGGTCAAAACAGCAAGAAAGCCGGAGAACGTCCTCGAACAGCCATTGTGACAGCGCCGGGGTATCGCACCGAATGAACCAGTCTTTCCGCGAGATCGAACGCGAACAATTCGCCATTAATCCGAAAACGTGCGAGTGGACGCTGCGCGCGATGACGGCCCTTCGCGCCAATATCGACATCAATATCAAGATGCATGGTGCGCAAGACCATCTGGCACAGGGCGATATTTTCATGTTCAACCATTTCGCCCGGTTTGAAACCTTTATCCCGCAGTATCTGATCGCATTAGAAACCGGTGTTTATTGCCGCTCCATCGCATCGGGGGAATTTTTTGCGCAGGACAATACCTTTTCACGCTATCTGCGTGCGCTGGGCGGGGTGCCCAACAATTATGAACGGCTGTTGCCCTTTCTGGCCGAGGAAATCCTGCGCGGCGGCAAGGTCGTCGTCTTCCCCGAAGGCGGCATGGTCAAGGACCGGCGCGTCACGCTTAACGATCGCCCACATCCCAAACGCCCCGATTACAGTGTCTATTCCCGATCCGCCGACGCCAGACGTGCCCACCATACCGGTGCGGCCCTTCTGGGACTTTGTATTGATGGCTTTAAAATCGGTTTGTCCGCGCTGATTGCCAAGGGCGATACCCGTGAACTCACCCGCTGGGCCGGTATTCTTGAAGTCGATGAAGACGTTCTTCGCACCGTTTTGGCCAAACAAACCTTGATGTTCCCGGCCAACATTACCTTTCATCCGCTCCGCGTGGATCAAAACATCCTTGCCCGGGCGGCGGATATGTTTACTGGCGGGCTGAGCCCGAAGATGGCCGAAGAAATGATCATTGAAGGCAACCTGATGTTCAAACAGACAGATATGGATATCCGTCTGGGCGACCCGGTTGATCCACGCGGTCAGTTTAACTGGCTTGATCGGCGACTCCTGGCCCGGCGCGTACAACGCGCGGGCAGCATTGATGATTTATTCAAACCGGCCAAAACCCTTGAAACCCTGCCAGATCGGGTTACGCAATACGCCCTGACGCGTCATATCGCGCCGCTTCGCGATCACTGCATGGCGGTGATGTATTCCAACCTGACGATCAATGTCAGTCATCTGGCGTCACGCCTGATTATGATGTGGCTTGATGACGGGGTCACGGAAGTCGATATCGAACATTTTGACCGCACGCTTTATCTGGCGATCAAAAACATTCAGCAGGTCGATACGGTTCATCTGCATCGCGGCATGCTGAACCCGGCCGATTATATCGGCATCTTTGATTTGAAGTGTCCGCAAATCCGGTTCTTTATCGACAGTGCCGTTCAACTGGGCCTGATCGAACGGCGTGACGGAAAATACTGCTTCCTGGAGAAGTTACAGGCCGAAGCCGGGTTTGATCAAATCCGCATGGACAACCCGATCATGGTTTATGCCAACGAAATGTCCCCGATCCATGCGGTTTGGCAGGCACTTGAACGCGCACGTGCCGAAGTTGATAACCTGACAGATCGCGACATTGCCCATCGCCAATTCGATGATGAAATCCGGGCGTGGCAATGGAACCGCAAAAGATACGAAAAACGCAAGTACGATACGATCAATTCACAGGAAACCGCCACTGCCGACAGCCGCCCATATTTGAACCTGCCCAACGGCAATGAGCATTTCACACTTGGCATTTTGCTGGTGCACGGGTTTCTGGCATCCCCGGCGGAACTGTATGAACTGGGCGAAAAATTTGCCGCGCAGGGACATGCCGTCATGGGGGTACGGCTTGCCGGTCATGGGACATCGCCCCATGAATTGCAAAGACGCAAATGGACCGACTGGCTGGCATCTGTGCGACGTGGTTATGACATTCTCGCACCGTTCTGCGACCAGATCATTATCGTCGGTTTTTCCACTGGCGGTGCACTGGCAGCGATCCATGCAAGTTCCCATCCTGAAAAACTGACCGCGCTAGTTCTGGCCGGAACACCGCTTAAGTTCCGCAATCGCAATCTGATGTTTGTGCCGTTGCTGTATGGTGCGAACAAGCTGATGGGCTGGATGCCATCGGCACAGGAAATGCTGAGCTTCCGAACAAACGAGTCAGAACATCCCGAAATCAATTACCGCAACATTCCCATCGGCGGATTGTATCAGTTGCGCCAGGCGGTGGCGGAAATGCAGCGTTGCTTGCCCGATATTGAATGCCCGACCCTGATCTTGCAGGGTGATGGCGATCAAGTGGTTGATCCGGCCAGTGCACGGATGATTAAACGCCTTGCCACCGGGATAACCGATCTGGATGTGCAAATGCTGAAATCCGATCGCCATGGCATCCTCAATGAGGATATCGACAATGCGCAGGAACGCATCCTGCAGTTCGTCGAACGTCATGTCGAAGCGTCACATCGCATGCCCAAGGTGATATCTGCGGAATAGCGTCATCGCCCAGCCCGCCACGTCGGGAATAAACTGTCGCAGGTGCGGTTGGACATGGATGAATGTCAGTTGAATGATGCAAGACACTTCGGCATCAGAGCTTGATATCTTTTGGGCGCCATTTGCGTCATTTGCACCATTGGAAACCTCGATCATCATCATTGCGCAACTTCCACCACCAAGGCATTCTATGCCCCCTTATCCCCACTAACATCAGGGGCAAGCCCCATAAACGGAGCCCTCCATGAGCAGCTTTGGCGCAGAAGTTATCTGGACCCGTTCGGCAACGGAAAAGTTTACCGACCGCCGGTATTCCCGCGGCCATGTCTGGCGATTTGATGGCGGGGTCGAAATTCCGGCGTCATCATCGCCACATGTTGTGCCATTGCCCTATTCGGTTGAGGAAAATGTCGATCCCGAAGAAGCCTATGTCGCCGCACTTTCGAGCTGCCACATGTTGTTCTTCCTGCATTTTGCGTCTGATAGCGGCCTTGTCGTTGACCGTTATGTCGATGCTGCCACCGGGGAAATGGCAAAGATCGATGGCAAAACCATGATCACCAAAGTTGCGCTTAAGCCAAGTGTGACCTATCTCGGCAACGCTCCGGACGCAGGCCTTGAAGCCGACCTCCATCATCGCGCCCACGAAGCCTGCTTCCTTGCCAATTCGGTCAAAACAGAAATCACGGTGACCCCGGTATCATAACCGGCACCACCGTGTATTCCTGACCGTAGGCTCAGGACCTCTTAATTTGATTGGAATGGCAGACGTTATATTTGTGAAATCCGAGGAAAAGCCCGCCGGGCGGACTGGTATCCCGGACAAGGGGTTTGACGCAGGAGTTTGCAAATATAACGTCTGTCCCTTGGATTAACCGGATTAAGAGGTCCTGAGCCTAGACATTCCAGCAATCAGCTGATCGGCTTTTGTGCGCAAATGGCATAGCGATGCTGTGCGCCGCGCTCCAGCCCCTTGGCAAAGCTGATGTGTTTCTTTTGCGCGCTGTGGATTTGCTTGAGGTCGAAATCAACCGTGATCGGGTCAAACCCGGTTTGGCGGAGCATTGCTGAAACCTCATCTGACCGTGCGCCACCCGAAAAATGCACGCGGGCCAGAATATCACGATGGGTTTTCATCTGTGGTGCCACCTCGGCCGCTTTGCGCAGACCAAGTGTCTGCATGACATCGGCCATCACCTTATTGAGCTTACTGGCCCAGGTTGATGAAACAAAATCACCGTCGACCACCAACAGTTTTCCGCCCGGTTTAAGAACCCGGAACCATTCAACAAATGCCGCAGCTGGATCAACCAGCGTCCAAACCAGATGGCGCGTCACAATCACATCATAACTGTTGTCTGGCTCAAGCGTATTTTCCGCGTCGCCGAGCAGGAACTGGATATTTGAGCCGCGCTGTTTTGATTTGGCGCGCGCCTTTTCAAGCATGGTTTCAGACCAATCAAGCCCGGTCACCGCAAACTCAAGATCATGCATCAGATGGCTGATCACTGCGGTCCCACTGGCAAGGTCAAGGGCGCGGCGACCATTCCCTTTTCCAATGTGACGTTCAAAAAGCGCATGCCACGCCGCCCGTTCCGTTTCAGAAAAGATTTCGTGACCGGGTTGTTCGTCAAAAGTCGCCGCACGCATCGACCAATATTCCTTGATCTCGTCACGCAGGGAGTAATTGCTGGCCTCATTCATGGTGTCTTTATGCCCTCAACAGCGGAAAACGCGAGATTTCCGCGATTTGTCTCGATCTCTCACAGATGTTCAAATTGCCATTTGGCAAATAAATCGCATTATCGTTGCGAAAAATATTGATTTGCATTCTCAATAACTGATAATTCCGCATCAGGGCAATCCTAAATGAGGGAACGGGAATGAAAATTTTTGGTGCAATTGCAGCGCTGACGATGTTGGTTGCGGGGTCTGTACAGGCCGCCGAATCGGTTAAAATTACCGACGTCGCCGGACGGGAAGTTTCGGTAAACCTGCCGGTTGAACGCGTAATCCTTGGCGAAGGCCGCCTGATTTATGGGTTGGCAACGCTTGATAGCGAAGATCCTTTCGCCCGTGTTGTTGGCTGGCGCGATGACCTGCAAAAGGCCGACCCTCAAACCTATGACATCTATGCTGCGAAATATCCGCGCGTTGATGACATTCCGACCTTTGGTGGCATGAAGGACGGCACGTTCGATGTCGAACAGGCGATCTCGCTAAAACCCGATGTCGTGATCATGAATCTCGAATCCAAAGGTGCGACCGAAGATGGCGGTTTTGATGAAAAACTTGCCGCCGTTGGCATTCCGCTGGTCTATATCGATTTTCGTGAAGCCCCGATCAAGAACACCGAAACCAGCATGAAAATTCTTGGCCAACTGACCGGAAAGGTTGAAAAAGCCAACGAATTCATTACCTTCCGCAGTGATCATATCAACGAAGTCACCGCACGGCTTGCCAAGGCAAACCCGGAAAAACCCAATGTCTTTATCGAACGTGCTGCGGGCTATTCCGAAGAATGCTGCATGTCGTTTGGCAACGAAAACTTTGGCAAAATGGTTGAAATGGCCGGCGGTATAAATATCGCTGCTGCGATCATTCCGGGCACATTTGGCACCATCAACCCCGAACAGGTTGTGGCATCAAACCCCGATCAGGTAATTGCAACGGGTGCCAGCTGGGAAGCCTATTCCCCCGGTGGAGCCTGGGTTGGTCTTGGCCCGAATGCCGATATGGTTGAAGCCCATCGCAAACTTGTTGGTTTGACAGAACGCCCGGCCTTTACTGGCATCAAGGCCGTCGAAAACGGCAAGGTTCATGCGGTTTGGCATCAGTTCTATAACAGCCCTTATCAGTTCGTTGTTATCGAACAGATGGCTAAATGGCTGCACCCGGACCTGTTTGCCGATATCGACCCTGAAGCAACCTTCAAGGAACTTCACGACCGCTTCCTGCCGATTGACTATCAGCCGGGTTATTTCATCTCCATTAGCGATACCGTCACAAACTAATGACACCCAAACAAATATCTGTCGAAGCCGGGAGCGTGCACTACAAAGCACGCTCCTTGCGTCGTTTTTTGCTGCTGCTCGCGATGGGCGGGGCATTGTTTCTCTCGTTTGCTGTCGATCTGGCGACGGGACCGGCGAACTATCCGCTGTCTGATGTGATTGCCACCCTGCTTAATCCCGGGGCTGCAAGCGATCAGATGCGCGTGGTGATTTGGGAGATCCGCATGCCGGTTGCGCTAATGGCGCTAACTGTCGGGGCGGCCCTATCGACGGCTGGTGCACAGATGCAAACCATCCTTGCCAACCCGCTTGCAAGTCCCTTTACGCTTGGCATTTCGGCCGCCGCCGGATTTGGCGCGGCCTTGGCACTGGTTCTGGGCGTCGCGCTCGTGCCGTCCCTTGTTGAATTTATTATTCCGATCAATGCCTTCATCATGGCCATGGGCGCAGCACTGATCATTCATTTCTTTAGCCGTATGCGTGGTGTCACGGTCGAAACCATTGTTTTGCTGGGCATCGCACTGGTCTTTACCTTCAACGCGCTTCTGGCCCTGTTGCAATATCTCGCCAGTGAGCAGGCGTTGGCTGCTGTTGTCTTCTGGACCATGGGTAGCTTGGTGAAAGCCACCTGGACCAAAGTTGCGGTTACTGCCGCCGCCGTTGCGATTGCCCTGCCGCTGTTTACCAAACAAGCATGGGCCTTGACCGCCCTTCGTCTGGGCGATGCCAAAGCAGAAAGTTTCGGCGTCAATGTTCAGGGTCTACGCCTGCGCACCATGCTGATCGTAAGCCTTCTGGCCGCAATCCCGGTATCGTTTGTTGGCACCATCGGCTTTATCGGGCTGGTTGGCCCGCATATCGCACGCATGCTGGTGGGCGAAGACCAGCGCTTCTTCCTGCCCGCTTCGGTTCTGTGCGGGGCCTTGATCCTGTCGGCCACCTCGGTACTTTCCAAACTGCTGATCCCGGGTGCTATCTTGCCGATCGGGGTAATTACCGCCCTTGTCGGTGTGCCGTTCTTCTTCTCGTTGATTTTCGCAAGTCGGAGGAAATCATGGTAACGCTGCAACTTGAAAATATCGGAGCGCGTTATGGCAAGGTTCAGGTGGTTTCGGGTGTTACGACGCCTTTGATCAAACCGGGCACTGTCACCGCCGTCATCGGCCCCAATGCGGCAGGTAAATCCAGCCTGTTCAAACGCATTGCGGGACTGGTCAAGGGGGAGGGCACGGTCGATACCGGGTCTGCCGCCAAACAGCGCAACACCATTTGCTATATGCCGCAGGATACTGGATCAACCGCCGTTTTATCGGTCTATGAGTCCGTCATTCTGGCTGCCAAGCAGGGATCAAGTTTACGCGTGCGTGATGATGAACTGACCCGCATTGATGGCATTCTTGCTGCCTTGCGTATTTCAGACCTGTCGGCACGCAATTTGGGCGAGCTCAGCGGCGGACAACGCCAATTGGTTGCCATCGCCCAGACACTGGTGCGGGACCCGAAAATCCTTCTGATGGATGAACCAACCTCGGCCCTTGATCTGCATCGCCAGATGGAGGTTCTGTCTTTCATGCGTGATATCGCCAAAGGGCAAAACATAATTGTCCTGATCGCCATTCATGATCTGAACCACGCGCTTCAATATTGCGATCAGGCCATGGCGATCCGCGATGGCCGCATGGTGGCTTTCGGCCCCTGTGCCGATGTCATAGACAGCGACCTGTTGCGCGATGTCTATCAGGTCGATGGCCATGTCGAATATAATTCGCTTGGTCATGCTCACGTTGTCTTGCGCGGCCCGCATGATGAAACCAACAGCCGCCATAGCACAGCCGTGATGCATAATCCCGTCTCGGACATGTCACTGGCTGCTCAATAAGCATTCGCGAGGACTCTTTGCTGACACGGATACATGGACGTCAGGACAAACACACTGTTCCGACGTCCATTCTACGCCCTGTCACATTGATGCGCCTTGGTATTTATCAGCCCTGCAAGGCGTCCAAGCCATCCGCCACCATGACCGGATCAAATTCCGTGATCGTGTAATCGGCCAGATCATGTTGATGAAACGGATCGCGGGTCAGTTCGTCTTCAAGTAGAGCCCGGTCACCCTTGGCAAGGATCACCCCGCCATCACGCGGAATTTTACGCCCGGACGCCAGAAACATCCCCTTGGCATAGGCTGATTTTAGCCATGCGATGTGCCCGTCAATATGGGCATCCACTTCTTCAAGCGGGACTTTGTAGCTCAGCGACACAACAAACATCTTTGATCCAGTCCATTATCTTGGAAAACAAGGTCGATCAACATACCCGAAAACCGTCAGATATATGGATCAGGATGACGCTTCACCAACGCGCTCGATCAACCGTTCAATCCGCTGGGCATGGGCATTTTCAACCCGCGCCAGACTTTCAAACCACGCTGCAACGTCATCAAGCCCTTCCTCCCGCGCGATACGCGCCATTTCCGGATAGGTCTGATCGGCTTCAGCCCGTTCTAAGGCCAATGCCGCTTCCAGATTGAGCTTTGTCGTCCCCAATGCCTTGCCGGTCGTTACATCACCGGTTTTTTCCAGAAACTCAAGATGTCCGAACGCATGACCAGTTTCTGCCTCGGCGGCGGCTCGGAACAGCTCGGCGGCGTCGGTATCGCCTTCGATATCAGCCTGCTGGGCGAAATAAAGGTATCGACGGTTGGTTTGTGCTTCTGCAGCAAAGGCTGCGCGCAGATTTTCCTCGGTACGTGTTCCCTTAAGCGCCATGTGCGCTGTCCTTATATTATTGTTCGCAAGGATCATCTGTGTGGATGCATGCGAAAGGTATCAAAAAAAACAGGCGGCAAACCCTTGCGGTTCTGCCACCCCTGTATTTGTCCTGAAATCGTTCTGCGTCAAGCAGCATCAAACCAATTTGCGCCACCTGACGGCAGATTTCATCAGCCTGTCACCTTGTACCCAAATGCCGTAATTACCCCGCGACCAAGGTGCTGCATGCAAAAAGAATTAGGCCGCGCTCCTGGCCGCTGAATTGCGTTTCAGACGGAAAACAAGATCAACCGACTGCAGTTCCGTGCCACGCGGCATGTTGGGAATACCGGCAATCTGAATGGATTCAGCGGGAATATCAGACAGCATGCCGTCTTCTTCGCAGTAAAAATGATAATGCGGGGCGGTGTTGGTATCAAAATATGAACGGCCCGAATCAACCACGATCTCATTAAGCAAACCGGCATCGGTAAACTGGTGCAAAGTGTTATAGACCGTTGCCAATGACACCTTGATGGTGTTGGCTATGGCTTCGGAATGAATTTGCTCTGCTGTGATATGGCGATGGCCATCTTCAAACATCAGACGGGCCAGGGCCAGTCGCTGCCGGGTGGGGCGCAGATTGGCCTCTTTAAGGCGATTAAGTGCATTGGTGTATGGACGCCCGGCGGTGGCGGTACGCATGATCTTGCCCCTTCACTTTCCTGACGGGCCAATCATTTACGGCCCCGATCAATTCCAAGGCTACCTTAGGGAACCTCTGCGCGCGGTTCTTTGATTTTGATCAACTCCAATCACATCAATCCGCGGCATGCGCCCATAAAAAAGGGCCGGTGAAAAACCGGCCCTTTGAAATGATCTGACAGATTGGTGATCAATCACCGGTCATGATGCGATCAACAAGCTGTTTGACGGTCGGAATGTTGCCGTTGGCATAGAACGGGTCTTCACCAAACTTGTAGGCATTATGGCCAGCAAACATCAGTTCGTTTTCAACCTTTGCACCGTGCGCAATGTTCTGAAGCGTTTTCTGAATACAGAAAGAACGCGGATCAGCACGCTTGCCGGTCGTGCCACTGTGCTGTTCCCAGTTGGAGAACTGGCACTGCGACAAACAGCCCATGCAATCGATCTGGTCTTTCTTAACCGTCAATGCGCTTTCAGGTGTCAAAAACACCATGGTTTCATCGGGGGTCGGCATGCCTTCGGTGTATCCGGCATCAAGCCAGCCACGCACCTTGTCGGCATCATCTTCGCGGACGTAAATCGGACGCCCACGACGGCCCAGCGGAATACCAACATGCAGGTCTGCTTCGGCGGTACGCGAATAGCGCACCTGACGATCAGACCGCTGATGCAGGTCTTCGAGGAAGGTGTTGCGCACCGCCGAGCTATAGAAACCCGTCGGGCTGAATTTATGCAGCGATACATCGCCATCCTGAAGGCTGGTCAGGCGCTGCTTCCACTCGTCGGAAATCTCGCTTTCCTGAGTCAGAAGCGGACGGGTACCAAACTGGAAGGCCACCGGGGCAACTTCCGGGTTGTCGATCCAGTCTTCAAAATCACGCAGGAACCAAACACCGCCAGCCATAATGATTGGCACATGGTTCAGGCCAACCGAATTCATGAATGTACGCAGGTCACGGACACGCGGGAACGGATCTTCGGGCACAAGTGGATCTTCAGAATTCGACAGGCCATTATGGCCGCCGGCACGCCATGGATCTTCATAGACCACACCGCCCAGCCATTCCGGGGTCTTTTTGTACGACCGCAGCCACAATGCGCGGAAAGCACGGGCCGAAGACACAATCGGATAATAGTGAACGCCATAGTGAGCTGAAATCTGGGCAATCTTGTAGGGCATGCCCGCACCACAGGTCACCCCGTGAATAAGGCCTTTGGCACCTTCAAGCACACCTTCAAGGATGGGTTCGGCACCACCCATTTCCCACAAGACGTTCATATGCAAACGGCCTTCGCCATTCCGCATTTCGTGGGCAATCTGAGCCTGTGCAATGCCGCCGCGAATACCGTACGCAATCAGTTCCTGATGGCGGTCACCACGGGTTTTTCCTGCGTATTCGATCGGAACCATGTTGCCGTTCTCGTCATACGAGTCAGCATTCACAGCGGAAAAAGTTCCGATACCGCCGGCAGCGGCCCATGCGCCGGAACTTTTGCCCGTCGATACAGCGACGCCTTTGCCACCTTCGATAACTGGCAAGACTTCTTTACCCGACATGACGAGCGGATTAAGGGCTTTCAAGTTCGTCTCTCCCATTCGGCAATTTGCCAGCGACACCCCTGCATCGCTTTGACTGCCGGACGACGTTACATTTTTATCGTCGTCCGGCATCCAATTTGCTTATTCGGCGTCGCCTGCTTCGAGGTCTGCACCGGTTTCCTGGTCGACACGTTTCATCGACAGTTTGATCTTGCCGCGATCATCGAAACCGATGACTTTGACTTTAACTGCATCGCCTTCTTTCACGATATCCGAAACCTGTTTGACACGCTCAGGTGCCAGCTCGGAAATGTGAACAAGACCGTCGCGGGCGCCAAAGAAGTTTACGAACGCACCAAAGTCGACAGCCTTAACGACCTTACCATCATAGATATGATCCAATTCAGGTTCTGCAACGATTGATTTGATCCAATCAACAGCTTGCTTGCCTTTTGCACCATCGGTATGTGCGACAGTGATCGAACCATCATCTTCGATATCGACTTTTGCGCCGGTCTCTTCGCAGATTTCGCGAATAACCTTACCGCCCGAACCGATGACATCACGAATTTTGTCTTTCGGGATCGAGAACTGGGTAATGGTCGGTGCATTGCCCGATACTTCACCACGTGCTTCCGGAAGCGCCTTGGACATTTCACCAAGGATATGCAAACGGCCGTCACGTGCCTGTTTCAGGGCGATCTGCATGATGTCTGCGGTCACCGAGGTGATCTTGATGTCCATCTGCAGCGAGGTGATGCCGTTTTCGGTACCAGCAACTTTAAAGTCCATGTCACCAAGGTGATCTTCATCACCCATGATGTCAGAAAGAACAGCAAAGTCGTCTGATTCCTTGATCAGGCCCATCGCAATACCCGCAACCGGACGTACCAGCGGAACACCGGCATCCATCATTGCAAGCGAGCTTGCACACACCGTCGCCATCGAAGACGAACCGTTCGATTCAGTAACTTCCGAAACAATACGGGTGGTGTACGGGAAGGTGTCTTTGGTCGGCATCAACGGGTGCAGCGCACGCCATGCAAGTTTACCATGACCGATCTCACGACGGCCAGGCGACCCCATGCGGCCAGCTTCACCAACCGAGTACGGCGGGAAGTTGTAATGCAGCATGAAGCTTTCACGGTATTCACCGTCAAGCGCATCGACGATCTGCTCATCCTGACCGGTACCAAGGGTAACAACAGCCAGTGCCTGCGTTTCACCACGGGTAAAGATCGCAGAACCGTGCGAACGCGGCAGAACCGAAACTTCGCCGAGGATCGGACGAACGTCAGCACCGCTACGGCCATCAATACGTTTGCCTGTTTTCAGGATCGCACCGCGAACGATGTCTTTTTCCAGATCCTTGATGATCGACGAAACTTTGCCTTTAAGCCCATCAGGAACTTCATCGCCAAGTTTCTCGACGATTTCAGCTTTGGCAACCGAAATTGCAGCCGAACGTTCCTGTTTGACAACATGGCCATAAGCTTTGGTCAGGGCATCGGTGCCAAGACCAGCAATTTTTTCGACCAGTGCGTCATAGCCTTCTGGCAGTTCAGCAATAGCGCGCGGCTCTTTGGCAGCGTCTTCAGCAAGATCGATGATCAGGTCAAGAACGCCCTGGAACTGATCGTGACCGAATTTAACTGCACCAAGCATGATCTCTTCGGACAGCTCGGATGCTTCGGACTCAACCATCATCACGCCATCGCGGGTACCCGCAACAACAAGATCAAGATCGCCTTCTTTAACCGAGTCGGTTGCCGGGTTGAGGATGTATTCACCATCTGCATAACCAACGCGCGCAGCACCAATCGGGCCAAGGAACGGCAGGCCAGAAATCGTCAGCGCAGCCGAGGTGCCGATCATGGCAACCACATCCGGGTCGTGTTCCATGTCGTGCGACAGAACGGTACAAACGATCTGGGTGTCATTGCGATACAGCGGGTGGAACAGCGGGCGGATCGGACGGTCGATCAGACGCGAAACAAGCGTTTCTTTTTCCGAAGGACGGCCTTCACGTTTGAAGAAACCACCCGGGATTTTACCCGCGGCAAATGCTTTTTCCTGGTAGTTAACCGTCAGTGGGAAAAAGTCGACATCCGGGCGCGGCTGTTTGGCGCCAACGGCAGTACAAAGAACAACGGTCTCACCATAGGTGACCTTGACAGCGCCATCGGCCTGACGGGCGATTTTACCGGTTTCAAGGGTCAGAGTGGCGTTGCCCCACTGCATTTCCTTACGGACGACATTAAACATTATTTTCTCTTCCTCTTACAAACATCTGACGGACCCGTAATCATACACGAGTTCCGAACACATTAATTATGAGGCTTTGGTAACAGCTTCATAATTAATGGGTCCGGATTAAGCATCTGGTCGGCCCATCCGACCCTACTTCCCGTGTTCTGATCCATCAGAACAATAAAAAACGACGGCGGAGGTCACCCTCCGCCGTAGTTCGAAATCAGCGGCGAATACCGAGACGTGCAATAACGGTCTCGTAACGCGACTGGTCTTTGCGCTGCAGATACTTCAGCAGGCGACGACGCTGGCCGACCATCATGAGAAGACCACGACGGCTATGGAAGTCGTGTTTGTGTTCTTTCATGTGTTCGGTAAGGTTCTTGATCCGTTCGGTCAGGATTGAAACCTGGACTTCGGGGGAACCGGTGTCACCGTCTTTCTGAGCGTATTCTTTGATCAGCTCGGCTTTGCGTTCAGCAGTAATCGACATCAGGCATCCTTTCGCCTTTAGAGATTAAAAACACGTACGGGCCGAATTTCGCCACCACTTATCTCCGCCAACGCAACAGCGCGGTTATGGAGCATGGCACAGACGATTTCGTCCTGCACGACGGGGTTTTCGAGGGCACTTCGCTTTGCAACCGGCAACAGTCCTACGGACTGGCCAGATGAAAGGCGTTGCGCCTCGACTTCGGTCAGGGCCAGCGCCGGGATGTCGTCCAGCGCGGTCTCAACCGGAAGCATTTTCTTCAACACCTCTTCGGGGTCCATTTCGAGCAGATCCTGCAAGCGAATGGAATCACCCTCCGAAAACGGCCCCGCCGAAGTCCGGCGAAGCGCGGCGATATAGCCAACAGTACCAAGGCGCAGCGCAATATCGCGCGCCAAAGATCGCATATATGCCCCTTTGCCCGATATGACATCGAACACAGCATGATCGCGATCTGGCATATCGACCAGTCGAAGATCCTTGATCAGAATCGGACGTGGTTTTAACACCACCTCTTCATCGCGGCGCGCAAGATCATAGGCACGTTTGCCATTGACCTTGATCGCCGAAAACTTTGGCGGCACCTGCTGAATTTCACCCGTGAATTCATTCAGCACGGCCTTAATTTCGTCTGCGCTCGGACGATGATCAGACGTTTCGATAACGTCGCCTTCTGCATCATCCGTACTGCGTGCTTCGCCGAACTTCAGCGTAACACGATAACTTTTGCTGCCATCCATGACATAAGCAACCGTTTTGGTTGCTTCGCCAAAGGCAATTGGCAACACACCAGACGCCAATGGGTCAAGTGTCCCACCATGTCCAGCTTTGGCTGCATCTAACAGACGACGCACCTGATTGACCACGGTTGATGACGTGATCTCCAGTGGTTTGTCGACCGCCAACCAGCCATTAATGCTTTTACCGCGACGACGACGCGCCATCAGTCGTCCTCATTTTCCGGTTCGTTTGAACCACCATCCGCAAGATCCTGAGCAACGTGCGGATCGCGCAACAAAGCTCCGATATGGTCGGCGACATCAAAACTTTTGTCTTCGATAAATCGCAATGCTGGCACATATTTCATGTGAACCTTCTGGGCCACATGATTGCGCAGGTGACCTTTCTGGCGCGTCAGTGCCTTGAGCGAGGCTTCCGCCTCACCCCCGCCAAGCGGCGTGAAGGATACCATAGCATTGCGCATATCCGGTGAAAGACTGACACCCGTAATGGTGACCGGGCGACGGGTCAGTTCCGGTTCGTAAATATCGCCGCGTTCCAACGCCTGCGACAGCGCCTGGCGGATTTCTTCCGCCACTCGGAGCTGTCGCTGACTTGGTGCTTTGGCTGGTTGCTTCGCCATTTCAGATCCTCACCGCCTTACAGTTCGACGGCGATTTCCTCGTTTTCGAAGCACTCAATCATATCACCGGCCTGCAGATCATTATACTTGGCGAACGACATGCCACATTCATAGCCCTCACGGACTTCTTTGACTTCGTCCTTGAAGCGACGCAGGGTCGACAGCTCGCCGGAGTGAATGACCACGTTGTCGCGCAGAAGGCGGACACCTGCACCACGTTTGACGGTACCTTCGGTAACCATACAACCAGCGATCTTGTTGCCAGAGATGGTGAACAAGTCGCGGATTTCGGCGTAACCCAGGAACTTCTCGCGAACTTCCGGCGACAGCATACCCGACAGCATCTTTTTGATGTCATCAGCAACATCATAGATGATCGAATAATACCGAATATCAACGTTATCACGACGTGACTGTTCGCGGGCCTGCTGGTTTGCACGCACGTTAAAGCCGATGATCAACGCATTCGATGCACGGGCAAGTGTGACATCCGATTCGTTAATTCCACCAACGCCGCTGTGCAGGACGCGAACCGAGACTTCTTCGTTACCAAGCTTCTGCAAGGTCCCGATAAGCGCCTCGACCGACCCCTGAACGTCACCCTTGATGACAATCGGAAGTTCTTTAACTTCACCGCTCTGCGCGAACATGTTCTCAAGCGCGGATTTCTTCATCGCCGCAGCCTGCGTTTCGCGGATACGACGCTGACGGAAATCAGAAACTTCACGCGCTTTTGCTTCGTTTTCAACAACCACGAAGTCATCACCCGCTGCTGGAACACCGTTCAGGCCAGTGACCTCAACCGGCATGCCCGGAATGGCATCGACAACACGGTTACCGTGATCATCGACCAGCGCACGAACACGGCCCCATTCTGCACCCGTGACAAAGATATCACCGGTTTTCAGCGTCCCGCGCTGAACCAGAACGGTTGCGACCGGACCACGGCCTTTTTCCATACGGGCTTCGACGACAACGCCATCGGCAACACGTTTGGGGTTGGCTTTAAGGTCAAGAACCTCGGACTGAAGCAGAATGGCTTCTTCAAGTTCGGTAAGACCAAGACGCTGTTTGGCCGAAACCTCGACAGCCTGAACGTCGCCGCCCATTTCCTCGACCACAACTTCATGCTGAAGCAGCTGGGTTTTAACCCTTGATGCATCGGCACCCGGTTTGTCGATCTTGTTGATCGCAATAATCATCGGAACACCGGCTGCCTTGGCATGGCTGATGGCCTCGATCGTTTGCGGCATGACCGAGTCGTCGGCTGCAACAACAAGAACAACGATATCGGTAACCTTCGCACCGCGCGAACGCATTTCGGTAAATGCCGCGTGGCCCGGAGTATCAATAAAGGTGATTTTCGCACCGGTTGCCATGGTGACCTGATAGGCACCAATGTGCTGGGTAATACCACCGGCTTCGCCACCGGCGACATCGGTTGCACGCAGCGCATCAAGCAAAGAGGTTTTACCATGGTCAACGTGGCCCATAACGGTCACGACCGGCGGACGACCAATCAGATTGTCGTCGTTCTCATCAACCGATACCAGCGATTCTTCAATATCAGCATCCGAAACACGCTTCATGTTATGGCCGAATTCTTCGACCACAAGCTGGGCGGTATCTGGATCAAGGCTCTGGTTGATGGTCGCCATAACGCCCATGCCCATCAGGGACTTGATCACATCAGCTGCACGTTCGGCCATACGGTTGGCAAGTTCCTGAACAGTAATGACGTCAGGAACGACCACATCACGCACGACTTTCTCCTTAGGTTTCTGCGGGCCCTGAGCACGGGCCTTGGCTTTGGCCTGCTGGCGCTTGATCGATGCCATTGAACGACGACGACCACTTTCGTCACCGCTCATGGCATTGTTGATCGACAGTTTGCCACGGCGACGGCCATCATCAGTTTTGGCGCGCGCAGCCCCACCCTTTGCTTCTTCTTCGGCACGCTTGCGTGCTGCCAAACGAGCATTTTCCTCGTCGATTTCCTTGCGGCTTTTGGTCTTGGCAGCAGCAGGGGCCGTACGGCGACGCTCTTCAGGAACCAGCGGTTCTGCCGGCTCACCGGGCATGATTTCCTCGGCAGCTTTTGGCTTACCAACCGGTTTTGGTTTGGAAGGTTTGCCTTTGGCCGTTGATGCCGCAATCGACTTTTCAACGTCTTCGACAGACATCGAGCCATCTTTAACCGGAGCATCTTCTGCTTTGTCGGCAGCTTCTGCCGCTTTGGCTTCTTCTGCCTTGCGGGCGTCTTCTTCGACCTTGCGCGCAGCTTCTTCGCGTGCACGCACCTCGGCATCCGCTTCATCCTGCTTGCGGCGCTCTTCAGCAGCCTTCAAAGCAGCCATGCGGGTTGCACGCTCACTGTTGGTCAGATTGCCCTGATCTTCGACAACCGGACGCTTTTTTACTTCTTTAACCGGTTCCTTTTTAGCTTCCGGTGCCGATTTGGCTTCCGGTGCTTCTGGCGCCGCCTGTGGCTCCTCGGCAACGAGATCCTTTTTCACTTCACGGAAGCGACCGGATTCGTTCTTTTCGAATGTCCGCTTCTTGCGCACTTCGACGGTCACAGATTTTGACCGTCCATGTGAGAAGTTTTGGCGAACCTGCCCTGCCTCGACCGTCTTGCTCAATTCAAGTTTCGATCTGTTGAGGCTCAGCGGTTTCTTCTCCTGATCGCGATCACTCATAATCCGTCCAACTTCCTCATTTCCTGCGGGATCGACTTCACATGTCGACCCTGTCCTGTCCGTCCGGCGCACGCCTGTTGTCAGACTGCGCGAAATCCTTCAAGCCGCTTCAAGGAGCGACCCAGCCGTTTGGCCAGGCCTCCTGGCGCAACGGCCACATGTACTGCTTTTTCACGACCAAAAGCCGCGCCGATTTCAGCAGCGTTCAGAACGGAATAAATCGGCAGATCCCGGGCCTTGGCCTCGATCTTGGATTTTCCGTCTGCAGCACCATCGCGTGCTGCCAATATCAGAGCCGCACCCTCAGCAATTTGGGCACGTGCTTTTTCAAACCCGGCAACGGCTTGACCGGCACGTCGTGCAAGCGACAACAGATCAAGACATTTCTGCGTTAGCAGCTGCTCGATCCGGTCAGCAAGCTCGGGGTCGATCACGACTTTTTGCCGCGCTGCCCGGGCAAAGGCATTCTTTGCACAGGCGGTATTTATCACATCCCGCGACGGGCACAACCATAATCCCCGTCCCGGCAACCGTTCCTCAAGATCGGGAACAACCGAACCATCTGGTCCGATCACAACCCTGAGAAGATCTTCCTTGGCCCGGACCTCGCCGGTGACAATGCACCGGCGTTCCGGAACCTCGGCTACCTTGCCGCCTTTGTGATGCGACATGGCGTCCTCCGATCGGCCTTAGGCCTGTTCGCTTTCAACTGCTTCGTCAGCAGTCTCAACGGTCTCTTCTTCAAGACCTTCGAACCAGCCAAGCTTGCGACGGGCTTCCATGATCATGTCGTTCGCCTGATCCATGGTGATATTGTCGGCATCGCCGGCAAATTCGATCAGCTCGTCACTTGCCAGATCGGCGAAATCTTCAAGGTTTTTAACCTCATTCTCGCCAAGACGCACAACAACTGCCAGCGACAGGCCGTTAAATTCGACCAGATCGTCAGCAACCTTAAGTTCTTCGCGGCGTTTCTGAAGACGTTCAGCTTCGTCCGACAGGAAGGTCCGTGCACGAGTACGAAGTTCCTCGGCGATTTCTTCTTCGAAACCTTCGATTTCTGCCAGCTCTGCCAGTGGCACATAGCCAACTTCCTCGATCGAGGTAAAGCCTTCGGCGACCAGGAGATGGGCGATAACTTCATCAACATCAAGTGCCTTGATGAACATTTCCGCACGCTTGCGCGCTTCTTCCTGACGACGTTCGCTTTCGTCTTCTTCGGTCAGAATATCGATATCCCAACCGGTAAGCTGAGACGCCAGACGCACGTTCTGACCACGACGGCCAATGGCCAGGCTCAGCTGATCATCCGGCACGACGACTTCGATACGATTGGTTTCTTCATCCAGAACAACCTTGGTGACCTCGGCAGGTGCCAATGCGTTCACAACAAAGGTTGCCGGATCTTCCGACCACTGAATGATATCGATTTTTTCGCCCTGCAATTCGGCAACAACCGCCTGCACACGCGAGCCGCGCATACCGACACAGGCACCGACCGGATCGATCGAGGTGTCTGACGACTGAACCGAGATTTTAGCGCGCGAACCCGGATCACGGGCCACCGATTTGATTTCGATAATACCGTCGTAGATTTCCGGTACTTCCTGGGCAAAAAGTTTGGCCATGAAAGCAGGATGGGTCCGCGACAGGAAGATTTGCGGGCCGCGCTGTTCGCGCCGCACATCCAAGATCACCGCACGAACGCGATCTCCCTGACGTACTGTTTCACGCGGGATCAGCTCTTCGCGGCGCAGAATGGCCTCGGCACGGCCGATATCAACCAGAACGTTGCCAAATTCAACACGCTTGACCAAGCCATTGATGACTTCGTCGGCACGGTCTTTGTATTCTTCGAACTGACGTTCACGCTCTGCGTCGCGCACTTTCTGAACGATAACCTGCTTGGCGGTCTGTGCAGCGATACGACCAAAATCAATCGGCGGCAGCGGATCAATCAGGAATTCACCCAGATTGATGTTTTCATCACGGATACGCGCCTGTTCGAGCGACATCTGCGTAAAATCGTTTTCGATGTCATCGGTGACTTCAACGAAACGTGCGAGTTTGATCTCGCCGGTTTTACGGTCGATATGGGCACGGATGTCATGTTCATGGCCATATCTGGAGCGGCCAGCCTTCTGAATGGCCTGCTCCATTGCGCCAAGAACCTCATCACGATCAATACCCTTTTCACGGGCAACGGCATCAGCAACTTGCAAAAGTTCCGGCCGTGGCATTCCCGAAGTGGCTTCCATATCCAACCTCTATTCTGCGGTGTCGTCAGTCCGGCGTTGGCCGGTGACATGCGCGATCAATTCATCCGTCAACACCAATTTCGACTTCGCGATATCGGCCAGCGGCAACAAGACACGTTCGCCATCAACAATCAGGGCGACCGCATTATCTTCAATCCCATCCAGCAAACCGCTGAAACGGCGACGACCATTTTGGGCCATCGTCAGTTCGACCTTTGCCTCAAACCCCTTCCACACTTCAAAATGCGGTGCACGGGTTAAAGGACGGTCGATACCCGGGGAGCTGACTTCAAGGTGATACGCACCTGAAATCGGGTCCTCGACATCCATAAGGGCAGAAACAGTACGGCTGATTTCGGCGCATTCAGTAACATTGATGCTGCCTTTGGCGTCCGCACGATCTGCCATGATCTGCAGGATATTGTGGTCCTGTCCGGTCATGGAGACGCGGACAAGTTCAAAACCCAGCGCGTTGATCGACGGTTCAATAATTTCCGTGACCTTCGCCATCAACGGGTCTTTTAACTGCTGTCCAATCAGTTCGGCCATATAGCGATGCCATACCCCAAAATGCACAAAAGAGCGGGCGCAAGGCCCACTCTTTGTCCGGTTTTACAAAAAGCTTGGCGGCTTTATACAGCCGGTTTGCGCAGAAATCAAGTCGGGATACCCACTGCGAGAGCCTTTCAACCGTGGGATTGCGTGTCAGCCGTGCGCGCGGCCTCTACCATCAGCAGATTACGGAAAAATTCAAAGGCCGCACAGGCACCGTCGCGAACCATCTCATCTTCATTCTTTCCAAGTGCCAAGTTATTGACCTGATCGACAAATTCACGCCAATGACGCCCCCGGCCATCTGCATGTGCTGCCAGATGACGCGCCCCGAAATCGGCGGTAAGACCGATCCCCGCAGCCGCCTTTAACAAAAAGGCAGCACCCAGCGATGATCCTTCACAAACATAAAGCCAGCCAACACGCGCCATCCCGATTTGCGCTATATCTTGGCGACTCCTGAAATCAGGAACCTCACATCCCATGTCGTCAATATCCATCGACACAGCACCATATCGGCTTCGATCTGCCAGCCCCGGCATCAGTTGGTTCAGGTCATCGGCCACATACAGCGGCCGCATTGCGCTATGAAATATATATTGCAGCCGAAGAAACCGTTTATAGTTTTCCAGACTGTCAAAGGGTGCCATTGCCATCACCATATCATCAACACTCTGATGGTCGGTCCGCGTTGATTGTTTCAGCTCCGCCAATCGCGTTAGCTGGCCTCGCATCGTCTCTGGTTGTGATATCTCGTTCACGTCAAAGCCCCTCGTGACTGTTCTATTTGCCTAAACTGGCTGCTGGTAAACAGCCCATAGAATCTGAAACGATCCGGACCACGTGATATCTGAACACCGCAATGTTTTCCTGTGACATTGGGATGTTAATCCTCTCGAAAGGCACGCGCGAACTGATCCGACAAGGGTTTAAAAAGATAACTCAGCGCAGAACGTTCTCCGGTTGCCAAAAAGATTTCAACCGGCATACCCGGCACCAGTTCCTGCCCATCAAGCTTATCAATTTCCCCCGAACCGATGCGCACCCGCACCACATAGTAACTTTCACCGGTTAGCTCATCGCGATCCAGTTCGGCGGAAATCCGTGACACTTCCCCCGACAATTCCGGCGTTGTCCGCTGGTTAAAGGCTGTAAAGCGCATCATAGCGGTTTGACCAGGCATGACCTGTTCGATATCACGCGGATTAACATGTGCTTCGATCACCAATTCATCGCGGTCAGGGACAATTCCCATGATGCGATCACCACCGGCAACAACACCGCCCACCGTATGGACAGCCATCTGATAAACCGTCCCGTCGTAGGGGGCACGAATGTCAATCCGGCGCAGTTGATCATTAAGCGCGATCTGGCGTTGCAGTAATTCGGCAAGTTGCTGGTCAATTTCGGTCAGTTCGGACAGAACGTCTGTCTGACGGTCACGATCAAGTTGTAAAATCTGCATTTCAGTTTCAGAAATCTGCATATGGGTCGCCGCAATTTGTGCGGTCAGGGCACCATGCGTACCATCAAGGCTGGCCCGTTCACGCCGCAATGCTGCGACCCGTGTAATCGGCACAAGTTGCTTGGCATAAAGCATCTCCAACCCGCCAAGTTCATCAACAATGTGCCTGCGTTCCTCTTCATTTGCTGATTTCTGTGCCGTTAATCCGACAATTGTTTCGGAAAGCTGGGCCAGTTTTTGCGCAAGCTGTTGTTTTTCACCTTCAAGGCTGCTGCGCCTTGCCGCAAACAGGCGGTTTTCGGCATTTACCAGTTCAGAAAGCTTGGCATCCTGCTGTCGACTTTTAAAAGCATCCGACAGGGACAGCTCATCATTTACATCGCGTTCTGCGACCAGACGCATCCGACGCGCTTGAAAGGCATCAAGCTGGGATTCGACAATGCCAAGACTGGCACGCGCCATTGTATCATCGAGCCGGATCAAAAGATCACCGGCCTTAACCTGATCACCGTCATGGACGTGAATTTCACCAACGATGCCACCATCGGCATGCTGGACATCCTTGACGTTGCTTTCGACCACCATTTTACCAGATGCCACCACGGCCCCGGAAAGCTGGGCAAGAAACAGCCACACCATCAAACCTGCCATCAAGGCAAAGACAATCCCGCCGCCCCAAAACATATGCTTTCTTAATGCCAGTTGTGCCGCAGATAGCCCCGTCTGTTGCCGGCCTGCTGCCGAGGGGGATACGGACATCGCACGCACAGATGAAACACCGATCATGCTGTTTCTCCTACCTGTCGGACGGTTTTGCGCAAGATGTCATCGCGCGCACCAAAGGCGACCTGACGTCCGTCCTGAATAATGGTTGTCAGGTTAACCGTCGCCAGTGCACCGGGACGATGCGCTATCAAAACAACAATGGCACCACGTTCACGCGCATCGCGGACTGCCTGCAAAAGCGACTGTTCACCCGCGCTATCAAGATTGGAATTGGGCTCATCAAGCACGATCAGGAATGGATCTCCAAATAGGGCGCGTGCCAAGCCAATCCTTTGACGCTGCCCCCCTGACAGAACCACACCACCGGCCCCGACTTTGGTGTCATAGCCATTGGGCAGGGACTGGATCAGGTCATGCACACCAGCAGACCGGGCCGCCGAAACGATATCTTCGGATCTGGCATCAGGGATAAGCCGGGCAATGTTGCGGGCAACCGTGTCGTCAAACAGTTCAACATCTTGTGGCAAATACCCGATATGACGCCCCAGCCGGTCAGGATCCCAATGTGATAATTCAGCCCCGTCAATGCGGATGGAACCACCCCGAATGGTGCCAATACCGACCATTGCCCGCCCAAGAGTTGATTTTCCCGATCCGCTGGGACCAATGATCCCCAAACCATCTCCGGCCTTAAGCACCAAATCATTAATCCGCAACAATACTTTTTGGGCATGTACAGACTCCCCACCCGACGTTGCCACCACAAGATTTGAGATTGTCAGACCTTGCGTTGGCACAGGCAAGTGCATGCGTTCGGAATGAGAGTCCTGTTTACTGAGAATGTGATCCAGGCGGGTGCGCGCTTGTCGGGCTGCGACAAACCCCCGCCAATTGGCAATGGCCTGCTCGACCGGTGACAGTGCACGCGCAGTCAGGATCGATGCCGCAACCATCGCCCCCGGTGTAACTTCCTGCCGGATCGCAAGATACGCCCCAAGCGCGAGCACAATGGATTGCAAGGCAAGCCGGATAACCTTGATATAGGCCGAAAATGTTGAATTAACGTCGCCAACGACGGTGTTTTCCATCAAGTAGCGATCATTTTGCTGGCCCCATTGGTGCCGAAAAGCCCCCAACATCCCCATCGCCCGAATGGCGTCGGCGTTACGGCACCCTGCTTCGACCAGATTGCTTCGCACGACTGTTTGCGCATTCATGTGCGCGACCTTCTTGCGGGTCACCAATTCACTGACAAATGTCAGCGTTATTAAAACAATCCCGCCGACCAACGCCAATATGCCAAGCCAAGGGTGGAAAACAAAAACAATCCCCAGAAAAAGCGGCATCCACGGTAAATCACAAATCGCAATAGGACCAGCCCCACCAAGGAATTGGCGAATTTGATCAAGGTCATTGAGCGGCTGCGCCGTTTCCCGACCATTGCGCAAGCCAATGGTAAGCGTCCGCTCCAATGCCTTTGGCCCAATCTGCTCATCAACCCGCCAGCCAATCCGCACCAGCATGCGGGCGCGCAGGGCATCCACACCGCCCAGAAACAAATAAAGACCGATCACAAGACCAATCAACGCCAGAAGGGTCGGGACACTTTGACTGGCCAGCACACGATCATATACCTGAAGCATAAAAAGCGGGCCCGTCAGCATCAGCAGGTTCGAGACACCGCTCAATCCTGCGACAACCCAGAACACACGGCGCAAAGATGCAATCGCGGATCCAATTGGCGATTGGGGCGCACCATGCGCAGTGTTTTGGGGGGACATTTTGCCAAACACGTTTTTTATATTCCAAAGATGTTTTATGCTGGGGTGGGTGCCGCTGTTACGCGGCACCCTGCATCAAGACTTTGCGCCCGTTCCGCTGCTTGTGGGACGGGCCGTTTTGTTAAACGAAGTCAGTTGCGTCGATATCGGTGTAATCAACACCGGTCAGCGTGACCGTGCCATTGGCATGGGAGATCAGCGCATTGCCGCTGCCATCATCGGCAACAGTGACTGAGGCATAATCGATATCAAGAAGATCGGTACCGTCGGTAAAATCGGTCACGGTGTCGTCACCGAAATCTGCTGACGTATCGAATTCGAAGGTATCCGCACCGCCATTGCCGGTCAGAACATCATCACCGGCCCAGCCACCGATAACGTCATCACCAGTGCTACCGTTGATTTCGACACCCTGTGAATCGAAGACGGATTCCAGCGTGTCCGTGCTGCCGGTATAAATATCGACAAGAACGCCATTGGTGTCGCTGTCGGACAGATCAAGACCGGAAATATCGACCGAGGAATCGGTAAACTCACGCGCAGTGAAGGTAGAGTTGTAACCAAGCGTCTCACCGAACGAAAGCTCGTCGAGGTTCCCTGTGATGGTATGGGACTGGATATCGTAGGCGAAATTTGTATCGCCTGCAGTGGCCAGAACCCCGCCAGTATAAGAGCTGCCGCCATCCTGATCGTCAGCATAGAACTGCGTACCACCATAGGAAGCCGTCGTGTCAGCAAGACCGGTGTAAAACGTGCCGTGATTCCCACTTCCGAGCGAGAAATTGTTATTGAAATCTTCAAGTGCACCGTGCAGGTCAACACCGTTGCCCGATGAGTCCGCGGTAAGGTTAATCGCAATCGTCATTTTGGACTTCTCCTGTTAATCCGTCGCCCAACCATTGGGGCCAACAAAATGATAATGACTCTCATTATCTTCGAGAGTCAATGAAAATAATTGTTTAAAAACAATGTGTTACAACCAATACCACACAGACCGGTCAGGAGAATTCCTGACCGGGTTACGCATTTTCAAATTGTCGTACGGCTTAGAAATTGCCGCTTAAACTCAGGATCGCAGTTCGCCCTGGTGCGGGGGCATATGTTCCCCCGGAACCCTGGACGTATGCCTCGTCAAGCATGTTGGTTACCGCAAAACGTAACGTGACATGATCATTGACCTGATAGGCGCTGTAGAAATCAAACACCCGGTACTTGAAATATTGGCCGACGATGCTCGACCCCTTCGAACTACCGAAATTGTCTTGAGGGGTGACGAATGTCGCACGCATTCCCATCAACAGATCCCGATCCCAAAAGCGAAAACCACCATCCAGGGTAATTTTTCGTTTGGGCATGGAGTAAATGCCGTAAAGCTGATCAGAACCACCATATATCGGGTCACTGATCGTTATCTGGTTCAAAGGAATGATGTTGATATAGGTTTGGTTCCCATACTGAGAATATGCCGTATCAAGAACATAGGGGTTATAGTTCCCCGCCAAATCCATATCGTTTAGCGTAAAGGTGCCACCAAGATAATACCGGTCGGCATCATAGGACAGCTCAAGTTCCGTCCCGTTGATATAAACAGGATCAGTCAGGTTTACGATTGCCGCAGCCTGCTTCGGGGTCGTATTGATCACGGGAAACGTAGTTGTGCCACTTAGCGTCGGCTGAGGCACATAGGCAATGGTTGTGTAATTGTCGATGATCGACCGGTAATATGAAGCCTTCGCCCGGAAACCATCTCCTTTGCGCAAGACGTCATTGAACTTGAGATTCACCCCGACTTCGCTGGTTTTGGATTCTTCGGCTTTGAGATTGGCGTTGGAATAGAACGGCACACCAACATTTCCGATATGATCCCCCCCCAGCAGGGCTTCCTGGACGGTTGGCGCGCGCAGGTTTTCACGGTAATTGGCATAAAACTGAATGCCATTGAACGGTGTGATGCTAGCCCCGAAGGATGGTGACACTTTGTTCTCGGACAAATCGATATCAAGCGGCGTCCCCCCGTCTTCACACAAATTCCCAGAAGACGCTTGGGTTTCGCACCAGAACGTATCACCCGTCAGGCTATAACGATCCGCACGCAGGCCACCATGGATCGTAAACAAATCATTCCAGCCATAAGTCGTGGTCAAATAAGCACCATAAACGTCACGACGACCACCTGGCGTTGATCCTTCAACCTGATATGCCGCACCATAACCGCCCTCGTCACCCAACTCCGATGTTGTTTTGGCTTTGTCCTGGAAAAGCTCGGTTCCGTAATCAAAACTTAGCTCTGATGTTCCATCGAAGACAGGGTCCAATACAAAGTTGCTTTTGTTGGCAATATCCGCGCCGAACGTATCAAGCGTATAATCGTTATCAAAAGAACTCGTCGATACCGTACCCGAGGTCGTGTAACGCGCCGGTCGGAACTGATGATTGTTTGTCCGAGTCCAATACATCCCCGTATTCAGATTAATCAGGTCCGATTCAGGATCCCAATTATGCTTCGCTGTAAGGGTGTGGACCTGTGTCTCATTGAAATCATTATACAGGTTGGTAACGTCGTTCGTTTTTGCGTAATTGCTCATTGAACCGACATAGCCAAGATTAAGTTCCTGGTCTTCGCTTAGATACACATTCGCCTTCAACAGCCCTGACGTTTGACGCAAAAATGTATATTCAGGGCGGGAGCTGTCTCTGTCGTAGTACTTCCCATTACCAGTGGTGAACAATCCGGGGTTATGTGACCCCGGCCCATAATTACCAATCACCTTTCGGCTTACTGCAGCAGAGACATCAAACTTCGGCGAGACCCGTGCGCCAACAGAAGTATCCCCTGCAAAATCATAACTGTTATTGCCATGGCTGATATTGACCTTGCCGCCCCAATCTTCGTCATCATCAAGAATATCCTGCGTATTCAAGGTCCGCATTGTCACGATACCAGCCGAGCTACCCGCACCTCCATTCTGTGTCAGGTTGGATTTTTCAATCTCAACCTCCGCCAACAGGGCCGGATCAATGTAAACACGCGAAGTTGTCCCGTGAGTAAGCTGGTTATAGTTCTGACGCGCGCCATCGATATTGACGTTCACACGGCCCATTTCCTGCTGACCGCGGACATTCACCGTCAGCCCGGGGTCGCGTGCGTCATTGGAAACATCCACACCGGCAACATTGTTGAAAATATCACGGACTTCGCGTACGGGCGCTTTACGCATGCTTTCCTGCGTAATCACGGCAATCGACCCAGGTGTTTCATAAACCTCATCAGGAACGCCGTTTGGGCCCAGATTACGAATTGCTGCCGTTACCGTGATTGGCTCTGTGATATTTGCCGAACTCTGCGCATTGTCCTGCTGTGGATTTGCAATCGAGATGGTGCTTTGGTTGATCACGCTCCATGCCAAACCGCTTTGGCGAAGCAAAATATCGAGCGCGCTCGCAGCGGTCATATCACCATTCACACCCGTGCTCGTGGCGCCATCAGGCAGCACACCGTCAAACACAACATCCACGCCGGAAATACGCGAAAAAACAACCAACGCACTGCTTAATGACTGTGCTTCGATATCAAAGCGATGTTGCCCAGCCTGCAATCGCACCGGTCCAGTATCAGCCTGTGCCTGTGCCAGTTCCGGTCCTTCTCGCGTTTGCAGTAAATTTTCATTTTTGGACTGCGCCTGGGCAACGGCAAAACCCGGCGCAGACATCACGATGCCAGCACTCAATATTGCGGCCACGACCAGATGCGAACGCCCCAATGATGTTGTCGCCCCAAGCAAATTTTTATTCATCGTGCTGCACACACGACCCACCCCGTCGGAAGGCATATTCAATTTCTCCTGATTTCTCAGAAATGCAAATGCGTCGCATTCATTCCCTGTTACTTTCTGAGACGAAGAAGAAAATCAGTTATCTGAAATTAAATGATTTATTGTGAAAATAATTTTCATTCTCACTTAATTTCAAAGGCTATCCATTGCATGCGGGAAGGTTTTCGAGGGAATTATGCGGCGCGAACAACCGTAAGATAGTCGGTGAATTGATCGACCTTGATCGACAAAACTGTCGAAAGCGCATCCAGAACATGCCGTGACCGGTCAAGATCAACGACAATTGTTACCTTGCGCGATTTCAAGGCGTCTCCGAGGATGACGATCTTGCCATTTTGCCAGCGTTCAAGAATATTGACGACGTCGTCAAGGCGCTCGCCAATAAACACAAGTTGTCCATTCCGCCAAGCAAGCGCATTGCCGACATTGACCTTTCTTGGATCGCTGACCCAACCATCGCCATATCGAACTTCCTGCCCAGCCTGAACCGGCTTCATGGTTCCGCCAGCCCGTAAGACAAGACCATTTTGCTCGGCGATCACGGTTGTCGTGCCAGCGTAGTTTGCCACATCAAACCTGCCGCCTTCCGACCAAGTGGCTCCGCCAGTCGCGGTAACAAAAAAGTTTGTCCCTGCAACTTGATGGTCAAACCAGGCCTCACCATGATGAATGGCGACGCCTGAAACACCCTGTTTCGCAACAAGTGACAAGGACGTATCGCTGGCAAGCATCGCTTTAACACCGCCCGGTAGAACCATTTCGCGGCGCTCACCACTGGCTGTTCTGATGTCTGCCACGGGATGGAACCGATGCGCAGTCCATCCAGCGCCGACAACCATAGCGGCAATTGTGCCCCCCAGAAATGCCCGACGGCCAAGATTTCTGTTGGCGTCAATTTGCAAACTGGAACTGCCATTCCACAAACGTTCAATTTCATCGAAAGCATGAAGGTGACTCGGATCTTCGGCGACCCAGCGCGCAAAAGCTTTTCGGTCATTTTCCGTTTCGCTGCCATCAAGAAGCAACGCAAACCAGTAAGCGGCCTGATCGCTCACGGTTCTTGGCATGGTGTCAAAATGTGTTTCCGGGATCATATCGGCATCGCCGTTCTTTACAAAACTCCCCCGCAAAGACGCAAATATACGCTTTGATGTGCGGGACCTGATTATGAGACGAGCGGGATTTGAGGATTTCTGATCTGGCGATCATTTTTCTTATGGTTTTTCCATCGCCTCTTTGACAACGCCTAAGGCCTTGACCATCCGACTGAACGCCGTTTGGGTCGGAATCCCCAACTGCTCGCCAATCTGGACATATGTTTTGCCTTCGACACGGGCCAAAATAAAGACATCACGCAATGGTCGAGGTAGGGACTCAAGCACCTTTTGAAGGTGACGCAGTTCCTGACGAGACCAGGCAATCTGTTCCGGAGACGGGGCGTCGTCGGCGATGACTTCAAACGCCAGTTCAGAATCCTGCACAAAGGTCAGAATGCGTTCGCGTCTGAAATGGTCAATGACAAGATTGTTGGCAGTTCGATAAAGATATGACTGCGCAAAACACTGCTCAGGCAGGCTCGGTGTTGCAACAACCCGAACAAAAGTATCCTGCACAATATCATCGGCAAGATGCCACGATATCCTGCGCTGCCTCACAAAATGTAACAAGCGCCCGCGATAGGTTCTGAACAGATTATTGACATCCCAGTGCGTCACGGTCTGGACCTTTGGAATTGACCAGCAGCCACAGAAATCCCGTAACATTGGAATGTGGGCATGCGGTAACGTCAAGCAAGTTGAATGCCCTACTTATCGCATATGAAAATCATTCTCAATAAAAATTTGCAACTTTTGATACAGATGACCCACGCTCATTCCCAGTAAAGGCCAGAAAATCACATTTTACTTATTCTGGAAGATCAGACGCAAGGCAGCAAAGAGCCTAAAGCATACTATGCCGCGCGTGGCTTACGCCGGAATCGCAGATAGTTGCATTTCTTGCCCTGACGCAGCGCCTTTTGCTCATAGCGGGTTTTCACCCAGTCTTCGGGTGGTGTGCGCCAGTCATCGGCACCTTCGGCCAGCCATTCAAAATCGGGATGGTTGTGCATGTGTTGCAACGTCCAGGAGATATATTGCATATCGTCACTGGCAACCCGGAACTCGGCACCATCTTTAAGCAGACGCGCCAGCAGGGCCAAGTTTTTCGGGCCGATGAAGCGGCGTTCGGAATGGCGCTTTTTGGGCCACGGATCGGGAAACAGCAAAAACGCCCGGTCAAAGCATGCATCGACAAGCTTATAGAGCAACGGGCGCGAGTCATCGGCGATGATCCGCACATTGGTCAGGCCACGCTCATCAATATGACGGGCAAGACTGCCCACACCATCCAAAAACGGTTCAGCGCCAATAATACCGACATTCGGGTTGGCTTGCGCCTGACCCGCCAGATGCTCACCACCACCAAAGCCGATTTCCAACCACACCTGATCGGGCGTGTCATCGAAGTAGCTGTTGGGATCAACACCACCCTGATCAGGATAGCCAATGCCAAACTTGGGCATCAGCCGATCAAGAAGTACACGCCGCGTATCCTTAAGCGGCCGGCTGCCACGGCGGCCATAAAAGTTCGGGCGATCCGGTGTCGGGATGGGTCGGTTACTATTGCGCATTATCTTGTCTGTCAGAACGGAAACGAAAAAGCTCGAAGCATTAAAATCAAACGGGCGGCTCCAAAACCGTTCGGAGCCGCCCGCGTCATATCATGTCAGGCAATTTTAGCAAATCGCCCTTTTGCAATGCTGTTGCCTAGGCGCCAAATGCCGACTTGAGATCACCAACAAGATCGGTGCGCTCCCAAGAGAACCCACCGTCTTCGGTCGGTTTACGGCCAAAGTGACCATAGGCAGAAGACGGGGTATAGATCGGCTTGCACAGCGCAAGATGTTCGCGAATGCCGCGCGGGCTCAGATCCATCAATTGACGCAGAACGCTGCCCAGTTTGATCTCATCGACATTACCCGTGCCGTGGTTGTTGACATACAACGCCAACGGCTTGGATACGCCAATCGCATAAGCAACCTGAATGGTGCAACGCTCTGCCAGACCGGCAGCAACCACGTTTTTGGCAAGATAGCGCGCCGCATAGGCCGCCGAACGGTCAACCTTCGTCGGATCTTTACCCGAGAATGCGCCACCACCATGCGGAGCAGCACCACCGTAGGTATCCACAATGATTTTACGCCCGGTCAAACCGGCATCGCCATCGGGACCACCGATAACAAAGCGGCCCGTCGGGTTGATATAAATCTCGTCAGAAGCAGGCAACCAGCCACTTGGCAAGGCAGCCTCCACATATGGAAGAACCAGTGCACGCACATCATCCTGGCTCAAACCATCTGCATGCTGCGTCGACACAACGACCGAGGTCGCCCCGACCGGTTTGCCATCAACATAACGCAAGGTCACCTGACTTTTGGCGTCCGGACCAAACTGCGGGGCTTTGCCGGAATGGCGGTCTTCGGCCATGGCGCGCAAAATACGATGCGAAAACTGAATCGGGGCAGGCATCAGCTCGTCGGTTTCGTCACATGCGTAACCAAACATGATGCCTTGGTCACCTGCACCAAGATCTTTTTCGCCGGCTGAATCGACACCTTGTGCGATATCGGCGGACTGTTCGTGCACATGGCATTCGATCTCGGCAGTTTTCCAATGGAAACCTTCCTGTTCATAACCGATGGCGCGAATAGCATCGCGAGCCTTTTCGATCATGACTTCCTTGGTCACACTTTCAGGACCGCGGGTTTCGCCCGCCAGCACCACACGGTTGGTGGTCGCAAGCGTTTCAACGGCAACACGCGAATCTTCGTCTGCGGCCAAAAATGCGTCAACAATGGAATCGGAAATGCGGTCACAAACTTTGTCAGGGTGACCTTCAGAAACGGATTCGCTGGTAAAAAGATATTCGGAAAGTGACATTAAGACCTTCTCCGGTAATGGGTTTCCAAAACTGGACCGGAGGGCTCTCAATACATGTCTGTATCGATAGCGCCCACTTAGCCTTTTTTTGTGTGGTGGCAAGCGGTCCAAATCCGTCCACAATCTGCAAGCTTTGTTCAAGCTGCATGACGCTTTTGCCTGATGATCTTTTTAAGGTCAAGCATCATTGACGCAAAAACGTAACCGGAAAATTGCATAGCGTGTATGCGATCCGCGGCCAAAAGAAAAAGACGCATTCCCGATGACTTTGGAATGCGTCCTTAATTTGGTTCAGTCGTCAGGTCGACTTACTTCTGGTCAGGCTCGACCGTGGCAATTGTACCCATCGATTTGACCAGTTCAAAGACTTTCTTGCGCTGGTTCGGATCAGTAATCCGGTAGTAAGCACGCACAAGTTCAAGCGTTTCACGCCGGTTCATCGGATCATTGTCAAACGGGTCCGGGCTTTCGGACATCTCGCGGCGCTCGTGAACCGATTTCGACGAGATTTCATCGGGCATATCATCAAAGAAGAACGATACCGGCACTTCAAGAACACGCGACAGATCATAGAGGCGCGACGCCCCGACACGGTTCGCACCACGTTCGTATTTCTGGACTTGCTGGAAGGTCAACCCAATGGCTTCGCCCAGTTTTTCCTGGCTCATCCCCAGCAGCGTTCTGCGCAACCGAACGCGCGCACCAACATGAATATCAACAGGATTGGGTTTGCCATTGGCAGTCCGGCCACGACCGCGCCCACGCGTGTTTTTTACTATCGTGTTTTCATCCTTAGGCGACATGTGCCTTTTTCCTTCTCTCACTCCGACCTACCCGTCTTTATTTAGATGGGACAATCTCTAGACGGTTCGGTGCTTTAGACAGCCGCTTAAAGGGATTTTAAAAACCGATTATATCCCATAACGAGAACGGCGAGGAAGGCAACAATACCGTAAAATAGAATATCACGCCACAAAGAATATACTGTTGTATGGTTTTGATTGCTCAAAAGGGGGTGCACCAAGATATTACTTGTACTTAAGGGCAGTTCCGCAAGTTTTCGACCATAAGGATCATACATAATCGATACGCCAGTATAGGCCGCCCGGATCAGTGGCAGGCCTTCTTCGACGGATCTAAAGCGCGCTGCCGCCAGATGTTGATAGGGGCCGGCACTCTTTCCAAACCAACCATCATTGGTGACATTCAAAAGCCATTCTGGGCGATTTGCATCATCAACAACCGCACCGGGGAAAATCACCTCATAACAAATCAAAGGTGAAAAACTCGGAATCCCGGGCACTTCAAGTGTTTTGGGTCCCGGACCAGCTGAGAAATCGGTCCGTCCGGCGGTTAATTTGGGAAATGGCAGGATGGACCGAAACGGAACATATTCGCCAAAGGGCACAAGGTGGAACTTGTCGAAACTGGCTACGATCTCACCACTGGAATCAACAACCTGAACTGCGTTCCAGACCTTGTATTCGTCTGTATCGCGCGGATAGGTCCGCGGTGCACCGGTAATCAGGATATCATCCGGCCCCAAGACATCGGCCATTTGCGACCGTGCCACGGGTTGGTCTTCAACAAAAAATGTCGCCGCCGTTTCTGGCCAAATCACAATACGCTTTTGCGCCGGATCCATGCCTGCAGGCCTGCGTGACATATCAATTAATTTGGTAAAATGCTGGCGTTGCAAGTCAGGCCGCCATTTATCGCGCTGCGCGATATTGGGCTGAACAATCTGAACCACCGGCACATTCGGATCAATCTGCGCTATTTTATCTGTTTGGACAGGCCCGACCATTGAAAGACGTAAGGCCCCACCACCCCAAAGGACAACTGCAATCAAAACCCCGGCAAGGGCGGCCAGTCTTCCGCGTTTTCCGGCAATGACAGTCGCAGGTAACGTCGCAAAAAGCGCGGTTAGCACCGATAGACCATACACACCGACAACCGACGCAAATTGCATTGGTGCGGCATCAAATGCCCAAATATGCGCCAGTAGATTCCACGGAAAACCGGTCAGGATATGGCCGCGCAGATATTCCGCCACCGCCCAGAAAACGGCCAAAAGCACAGCACGGCGCACCAATCCGTCGGTCAAACGCCAACTGGCCCAAACAGCCAGCATCGGGAAAACCGCAAGCCCGCCGCCAAGCCCCAGCAGAGCAAACGGGATCATCCAGCCATAAATTTCCGGCTGAACCAGAAAGGCATGGCTGACCCAGTAAAAACCAGCAGCAAAATGCCCTGTTCCAAACCACCAACCCGCTGAAAGTGCCCCCTTGTTGCACCGAACCCCTTCAAGGCTCCAGAGCAGCACGGCAAAACAAACCGGCAATACCGGGATCACAAAAAAGGGCGGCAGCGCCAATACCGCAACCGCCCCGGATATCAACCAGACAAAACGCCTGCGCCAGCCAGACAAGCCAGCAAGACGTGCCGCCACAGTGTTAATCATCCGTTTTTTCCTGATTAGAAGTGCCATCACCGGGCACAAGCGTGTCACGACGCACCATATGAATGCGCAATCTGCGAATGCGGCGCGGATCAGCTTCAAGCACTTCGAACTGAATTCCGGTGGGATGCTCGATCAACTCGCCGCGCGCCGGAACCCGGCCCGCCAGAGAAAACACAAGCCCGCCAAGGGTGTCTATATCTTCGTCTTCTTCATCATCAAGCAATCCAAAGCCCAGCTTTTCTTCAAGGTCTTCGACCTCAAACCGGGCATCGGCGATATAGCACCCGTCAGACAGGCGGATCAGTTTTGGCGCCTGATCAACGTCATGTTCGTCATCAATCTCGCCGACGATTTCTTCGACAAGGTCTTCAATCGTGATCAAGCCATCAATGCCGCCAAACTCGTCAACCACCAACGCCATATGCGTGCGCGACAGCCGCATTTCCGACAACAGATCAAGCACACGAATGGCAGGGGATACAAACAACACCCGGCGGACGAGGGCATTCAGGCTGTATTCACGCCCGGCTGCAACACAGCCCAGCACATCCTTGATATGCACCATACCGGCGATTTCATCGAGGGTGTCGCCATAAACCGGCAGACGCGAATGTGCCTTTTTGACCATCACTTCAACCAGCGCATCAAGTGTGATGGCCTTGGATACGGCAACGATATCGGCACGCGGGATCATAACATCCTCTGCCGTCATATCGCGCAATGCGATGATATTTTCAAACAGGGACCGTTCATGAAGCGAGACGGGCTCGTCATCTTCTTCGGTCCGCTCGGCCAGCTCTTCGAGCGTATCGCTCAAAGATGCCTCGCCGTTGCGTGGCTTACGCTTCAACCCAAGGGCCGAGGCCACATTCCCCCACAAGGAGCCGCCGTCAGCTTCCTGACTGATCTCCTCGCCGATGCGAGGGCGCATACTCTCGTGGTCGTCGTCGCGTTGACTACTGTCGTTCATTGGTCGGGTTCGAAATCCTTTAAATCAAACAAGCTGTTCAAACAGGTTCATCTTCAATCGGCTCATAGGGATCATCAATGCCAAGTCGGGCAAGAATTTGACGTTCAAGTTCTTCCATCTCTTCGGCTTCATCATCAACCATATGATCGTAGCCGACAAGATGCAGCGTACCGTGAACGGCAAGATGAACCAGATGATTTTTCAGGGACTTTTTTTGCTCGATCGCTTCGCGCGCACATGTTTCGCGCGCAATGACAATATCCCCAAGCAAAAGCGGCATCTCAGGCGCCATCATAAACGCCGCCGCATCATCGGCACTTTCAAGAGCAGCAAAGGACAAAACGTTGGTCGGCTTGTCCTTATCACGGTAATCGCGGTTCAAAATACGCACTGCGCCATCATCGGACAGACGCACGCCAATCTCAACCATCGGAGCAACCGACAATAAGGACGCCCCGTCGCCTTCATCGGGGGTACCATCCGTTGCAACGGCGTCATCGTCCCAAAGCGCGCCATCGGCCAACGCCCCATCAAGGGCGGCAACAATCGCCGCTTCAATCGCGTCAATTTCGGCCTTTTCCCAAGCACCGGCCTCAACGTCGAGATCAAGATCAAGCGGTGCTGTCATTTTCCGCGCCCTTGTCTGCACCATCCTTGTTGCCGCGATAGCCTTTTTTAAGCCGGTCGCGCAGAGCATCCATCTCGTCATAGGCCTGTACGATCTTGGTCACCAGATGGTGGCGCACAACGTCGCGCTGATCGAACTTGATCGTCGCAACACCCTTAACGTCGCCAATGGTTTCAAGCGCATCACGCAAACCCGATTTTGTGCCATCAGGCAAATCGACCTGCGTCATATCACCGGTCACCACCATGCGCGATCCTTCACCCAAACGGGTCAGAAACATTTTCATCTGCATCGGGGTGGTGTTTTGTGCTTCGTCAAGAATGACAAAGGCATTCCCAAGTGTACGACCGCGCATAAAGGCCAGCGGAGCGACTTCAATCTCGCCACTTTCCATACGCTTGACCACAACATCGCCCGGAAGCGTGTCATGAAGCGCATCATAAAGCGGGCGCAGATATGGATCGACCTTGTCCTTAAGATCACCGGGCAGGAAACCAAGCCGTTCGCCCGCTTCAACCGCGGGACGCGACAAGATAATCCGATCCACTTGACCAAGGATAAAGGCCTGAACCGCCATCGCCACCGCCAGATAGGTCTTACCCGTACCAGCCGGACCGATGCCAAAGATCAGTTCGTTATCAAGGATCGCCTCAACATAGTCTTTCTGACGTTTCGACCGTGGTGAAATGCGACGTTTCTTGGTCTGAATGGTCAGACGCGATCCGCCAAACATATCCTTGGTCTGGCCGTTCCACGGATCTGTATCATCTGGCTCGGACAAACGAATGGCACCATCAACGGTTTCAACATCAATCAAATCAACTTCCTTGTCGCGCAGACGGGCATACAGCTGAGCCAGTACCTTTTTGGCCTGAGCAACTTTTTGCGCGTCCCCGACAAGCGTCACGACCAAGCCACGGCTCGACACCTGCACCCCGGTACCTTCGGAAAGGCGGGTCAGGTTTTCTGCCTGTGATCCATAGAGCAATTGCGCAAGCGCGTTGTCTGAAAACTCAATCTGGTCCTGGTCTTTGGTCAGGATCTTTTTGGGTGCCGCTTTTTTGGTCACCGTCTTTTTAGCTGCGACTTTAGGTTTGGTGGTTTTAGCCGAGGTGCCGCTCACGCAACGTTCCTTTCAGAATCCTGATCTTTGCCCGTGACAGGGGGCTTGACCAGCTCACCGCCCAGTGAATTGGGCCGTGCTTCAGTAATTTTCAATCGGACGATCTGGCCCAGTGCTGTCTCTGGCAAACCACTGACATGGACCGGCTGCATATAGGGGCTTTTGCCCACCAGTTGACCTTCCAGCTTACCAAACCGTTCCAGCAGAACGTCCATTTCCTTGCCAACACAGTTGTGGTTAAAGGCAAGTTGCTGTTCGGCCAGCAACGCCTGTAACCGCATGATGCGTTCGGTTTTAACCTTTTCAGGGACTTGCAATTCCATCGCCGATGCCGGGGTTCCCGGACGCGGGCTGTATTTGAAACTGAACGCCTGAATAAAGGTAATTTCGCGCACAATATCCATCGTGTCTTCGAAATCCTTGTCCGATTCGCCGGGGAATCCAACAATAAAGTCCGATGATAACGCCAAATCCGGGCAGGCGTCTTTGAGCCGCGCCACAACGTCGCGATAGTCGGCAACATCATGCTTGCGGTTCATGGCCTGCAACACGCGATCTGATCCTGCCTGTACAGGCAGATGCAAGAACGGCATCACTTTTGGCAGATCACGGTGGGCCGAAATCAGGTCGTCATCAACATCACGCGGATGCGATGTGGTGTAGCGAATACGATCAAGACCGTCGATGTCAGACAGTTCACGCAACAATCGGCCAAGCGTCCATTCCCCGCCATCAGGTGCGGCACCGTGATAAGCGTTTACATTCTGACCCAACAGCGTGATTTCGCGCGTGCCTTGCGCCGCAATCTGGCGGGCTTCATTGATCACATCCATGCCCGGACGCGAATATTCCGCCCCACGGGTATAGGGCACGACACAAAACGTGCAGAATTTATCGCAGCCTTCCTGAATGGCCAGAAATGCGGAATAGCCATGCTTTGAAACCTGTTCGGGCAGGTGGTCAAACTTTTCTTCGGCCGGGAAATCGGTATCAATGATGCGATCGCGCCCCTTCGCACGGTTCGCCCGTGCGACCATTTCGGGCAAGCGATGATAGGTCTGCGGGCCAAACACCATATCAACAATGGGTTCGCGGCGCATAAGCTCCGCCCCTTCGGCCTGCGCGACACAGCCCGCAACCGCGACAATCATCTTGTCGCCGCCATTGGCTTCCTTGGCTTCTTTGTGTTTGCGCACACGCCCCAGATCGGAAAAGACCTTTTCAGCCGCCTTTTCACGGATATGGCAGGTGTTGAGGATCACCATATCGGCGTCCTTTGCACTGTCGACCGACTGGTATCCCAGTGGCGCCAAGACATCCTGCATGCGCTGACTGTCATAGACATTCATCTGACAGCCATAGGTTTTTACAAAAAGTTTCTTCGGTTCAGTCACGCCAGATCCGTTTCGCTCTCTCAAACGCCAAAAAGCGGCGTGACGAAGTCACACCGCAAAGGGTTCGGACTTGTTCCCAAGACCGCAATGATAGATCAGATGTATTTAGAGACCCGACGCAAAATCGCAAGGTGCGTAAAATCAGTCAACTTTCTGCGACACAGCAGGCCATGCCAGTCTGATCCATTAATGAACATTCGATACCACGGCGACATGCTGAGTCAAACACATCAAACAAACTCACCGTATTTTTTAGAAGTTTTCTTAAATATTCCGGCCATATCGACGGCTATAGCCGTCTTGGCGAAAACACTCAGGAACCAAACTGTCGATCCGGACCAAACAGACGAAAATCTTCGCAAATAATCGCCAGCGGTGAAAACCCAACCAGCTCACCAGACAGATCACTGTCAATTAACTGGACCGGTACTCCTTGATGGATACCGCGCAATGCGGCCTGATGTCCTTGGGCAACCTTGGCTTCGCACATCCGGGCCAGTTCCTTGCGCGATCCGGCGGCATCTGCAAGCGTCACCGGCGGATGCACCACAATTTCAACCGTCACCTTGCCAAGAGCCATAAACTGCCACAGGTGCGGTGCCAGATCCATATCCCCATACCAGGAATAGAAAGCCCGTAAATCACGACCGATTGGCGCACCGTCAAGACGGGTGGCCGCGATTGAAACCGGCTGGAACTTTACCTGTGATCCATCCGGAAGAGTGCGTTCAGCCGCCGCAAACAAAGTGGATTTAAACGGCAGAACCCGGTTGCCATCATTGCTGGTTCCTTCGGGAAACAGGATCAGCTTATCGCCATTATTTAACCGTTCGCTCAACTGGTCGTTCTGATCACGTGATCGTACGGCCCGCCGTTCAACAAAGGTTGAGCGCGACAGTTTGGCCAACAGGCCAAACACCGGCCAGCTGGCCACTTCGGTTTTGGCAATAAAGCTTGCCCGGGTCAGCGCCCCCAAAACCGGAATATCAAGGTATGATGCATGGTTGGCAACAATCACGCCCGGCCCATCCATCAAATCACCGCCCGATACCCGAACCTCGATATGAAGGATCCGCAGGCACAGCGCATGATAAAAGCGCGGCAATTCTTCTGCCAATCGCATGTTACATGCGATGGCCACCATCTGGACTGGCAGTAACACCAGTGTCAAAAGCATATAGGCCGTCAGCCGGATAGCGGCACACACATAGCAGTTCACGATACCCTCGCGGTGCGTTCGTAATGCTTGTAATAGCGATCGGTTACCTTTTCGGTTGGCAACACGATGCAGATGTCAGTGGTGTTGAACTGATGATCAATCACCGCCCCGTCGCCGACAAAACCGCCAAGGCGAAGATACCCCTTGATCAGCGGCGGCAAGTCACGCAACGCCTGACGTTGATCGATACCGCCGATTTCGGCACGCATCATCGTCTCATAACGTTCTTCAATCGCCCGGGGGCGCATGTCTTCAGGGGCGAGGTGATTGTGATGCAGATAGGTCAGAACATCGCTAAAGGCGTCCGGGTCGGTCCCGTGGAAGGATGCACAGCCAAACATCAATTTGATATCGTACTTAAACACATAGGCGGCAATGCCCTGCCAAAGAAGCTGCAACGTCGGCATGGTGCGGTAATCGGCCTCAACGCAAGAGCGGCCCAGCTCCATGATTTCGCCGGTTTCCTTGACCGCATTGAGCATGCTTTCGATGTGATATTCATCCGCACTGTAGAAACCGCCATGTTCGTTGGCAACCGACTGGCGCAACAAACGATACGTTCCGACAACCGCGTCAGTACCCGCACCACGACCATGATCAAGAACCAGCAGGTGATCGCACAACGGATCGTAATGATCAAAATCACGCTGTTGTGCTGCCATTTCATCGCTTGGCTGCGCACCGCGCTCTTCATAGAAAACCTTGTAACGAAGTTTTTGGCTGGCAAGAATTTCGTCTGCATTCTCGGCGAGGCGTACCTCAAGCCGCTGAGGCTGTCTTTCGTCGCGCATTGCAACACCCTTTCGTTCATCTGCGCGGATTTTGCGCAAGATTTGCGTGAAGGGCGAGTGAAGGGTTTGTGAATAAAGCGTAACAAAAATATGAAGGCCATCTGCTCGAATTGAACAGATGGCCAAAATTTTGTCTTTGTTAAGCGCAGTTGAACGTAACTTTTATTTATCGTCTTTCGAAGGAACACCATAAAGTTCAAGACGATGACCGACCAGTCGGTAGCCAAGCTCGTTGGCAATCTCTTCCTGAAGCTTTTCAATTTTGTCGTTCGAAAACTCGATAACATCACCCGACCGCATGTCGATCAGATGATCGTGATGCTCTTCGGTCAGTTCTTCATACCGCGCACGACCATCACCGAAATCATGTTTTTCGAGGATATTCGCCTCTTCAAAAAGACGAACGGTACGGTAAACAGTGGCAATCGAAATCTTCGGATCAATCTCGGTCGCACGGCGATAGACCAGCTCCACATCGGGGTGGTCTTCGGACTCTGACAGCACACGGGCGATAACCCGGCGTTGGCCTGTCATTTTAAGGCCCGAGTCGATGCATTTTTGCTCGATGGTTGATTCTGCAAGCATTGTCTTGTTCTCGTTTCCGGTTCCGCCTGTCCCCAAGCCGGGATGTCCCAGCCTTTGCTCTCTTGTGGCTCAATATCGAAAAATCTGCCACATATCGCAAGGTCGAATTCGCGTTTATTTCCAGATCACAGGCCAGATCATAGGGTATGACATAAAATCTGCGTCTTCCTGTGGCCCCTTGCCACCTGCGCTGCGAGACGCTACTTCATCATCGCACCTGCCAGGAGACAGTCATGGACAATCCCGCCCCCGATCAGAAAATCGACATCACCAAGGATGTCTGTCCGATGACCTTTGTGCGCACCCGCCTCAAACTTGAAACCATGGCCACAGGCCAGGTTCTGGAGGTAACTCTTCGCACCGGCGAACCGTTGAAAAACGTTCCACGTTCGGTGAAAGAAATGGGTGACGACGTCATCGATCTGGTCGAAATCGCGGATATGCCCGGGACATATCGACTGACAATCCGCAAAGGATAATCAGCTTTCAAGCCCGAATGAGGGCTTACCGTACAACAGGTTGAACATCAAGACCACACTAATCATGTGGGTATACAATATTAAAATGCGATCAACTTGCATGTCATGTTTTCCCCACCCGGCATGGACGCAAAAACCAGCAAATCAATCAGTCACGTACCAGATGATGTTCAAGCACCAAGGCATCGACCTTCTGCCCATCGCGCCTGTCATAGTATCTTTTACGACGGCCAATTTCGGCAAAGCCAAACCCGCGATACAGCCTTAACGCCGGCTCATTATCAATTGCGACTTCAAGCAGCATGCGCGTCACATCATCTGCGCGAAGGCGTTCTTCAACCCCGCTCAGCAGCTTTTTACCGACACCCAACCCACGTGCCGACGGCGTGACAACGATTGTATTGATTTCCGCTTCGTCCAGAACCGCCTGCACCAACACAAATCCCAACGGGATATCGGCCCCATTGCGGGCATTGTCACCGGGCTGAAATGCCAACAATCCAAACGCACCGGGCACATCGAGCAACCTCGTGATCGCATCCGCGTCCCAGCAATCATCAAACCCCTGTTCGTGCAAAGCCGCCGCAACCGACGCAAAAGCACCGGTCAAAGCCACCAACTCGATGGCTTTTGGTTTTTTTGGAAGGGAGGAATTATTGGCATGATCCGATCCCGCACGACCCGGTGCTGGACCGTTTGGTGATGTGCGGGTCATTTCTTTTTCTGCGGTCCCTGATCTTCGATCCGGCGTGCATCGGGTGCGCGCAAATACATCGGAACCGGGGCAAGGTTTTCACCACTTTCCCAACGCGACGCGGCAATCAGTGCAACATTGCCTGCACGCGGTAAACTATGGGCCGTGCAATCATAAAACGCATCTGGCGCATGGGCAGCAGCGGTTAACAAACGCGGTGTTGCGTCCCCGGCCAAAATCGTATCGCCGGGTGGTGCCATCATCAGGGCCTGACGCGGGGCAACACATTCAGGCGTGCTCAGTGGTCTTTTTTTGCCATCAAAGGCCTGTGCAAAAATCTCGTTTCGCTTGCTATCGAGCGCCACCAAAATATTGCGCCCCTGCTGATCACGTTCAGACACGCCGTATGCCACGGCTTCAAGCGAACTCACACCGACCACCGGGATCTTGCGCGCAAGACCAAGGGCACGTGCGGTCGCCAGACCAATGCGCATTCCGGTAAAGGCGCCCGGACCGACCGTAACCGCGATGCCATCAACCGCGTCAAAGCCGATGCCCGCTTTTTCAAGGCTTTCAGCGATGAAGCTCATCAGGTGTTCTGCCTGTCCGCGTTCCATATTGGCAAAAAGTTCGCCTTTGACCTCACCATTGATCAAAACAGCCGTCGTCAGCGACGTTGAGGCAGTATCAATTGCCAAAAGCGTCGGGCCGGATTTCTCCGCTAATTGTGATGCGGTTTGCGATGCAGCGTGATCTGCGCTATCTGAAGAACGCGACTGACCCGTCAGCATCTTTTTAATGTAATCGGTGAACGACAAGAACAGGGGGCCTCCGGCGATGGCGCTGGTCGAAATTACGCCACAAGAATATGATGTCGAAATTGATATCGTCTATGCCACGGATCGCAATTTCACCGGGGCACCGATATATACACGACCTGCCTGCTATCTTCATGCGGATGCGGCCAAATGCCTGAAAAAGGCATCCGCCATGGCACGTCGTCAGGGGTTGAAGCTTCGCATTCTTGATGCGTTCCGCCCTCAGGAAGCCCAACGCGCCCTGTGGAACCATTCGCCCAACCCCGATTTCGTCGCCAACCCGGATTTCGGATCGCCACACGGTCGTGGTGTTGCCATTGATCTAACCCTGATTGATCAAAACGGCAAGGAACTGGATATGGGGGCAGGGTTTGATGAAATGCATGACCGGTCCTACCACGGCTCGGATCTGATTTCCAAAACCGCCGAAGCCAACCGTTTTATCCTGCTGGGCATCATGGTCAGTGCCGGGTTCGAGTTTTATGACCACGAATGGTGGCATTATCAATTGCCCAACGCCGCATCGAAATACCCGGTGATGTCCGATAGTGCACTTGGTAACCCCATGATGGCCCGCTAGGCCAATACAGGCGCGAAGTGCTTTCCGAGCGGTCAGGCCTGCAACAACGCCTGACCACTTTGTGGATCAAACAGCGACATCCGGGCCCCATCGATAAGAATTCTGGTATCCGAACCTGATCTGAAAACCTGTTCAGGACCGCATCTTGCCGTGATTTCCGATCCTGCAACGGCAAGTCGAACATACTGATCCGGCCCGGTCGGTTCGGCCAGCAACACCCGCGATGCGATCCCGGCATCATCAAACAAAAGATGTTCGGGCCGGGCTCCCAACGTTATTGGTTGCCCTATAAGGTTGCGTGCCTCGGTCGGGACGTCGACCAGCGGCAATTGGCCTGCTCCGCTGTCAAAGACGATATCCGAACCATCCTGTAACATTTTGCCTTCGATAAAGTTCATCGTCGGCGCACCAACAAAGCTGGCGACAAAACGGTTGGCTGGTCGGCGATAGACGTTTTCAGGCGTGTCCGCCTGCTGAATTCTGCCCTTTTCAAGCACCACAACCTTGGTCGCGAGGGTCATCGCTTCGATCTGGTCGTGGGTGACATAGACAATCGTTCGTCCCAGTCTTTCATGTAGACGTTTCAGTTCAACGCGCATATCCGCACGCAGCTTGGCATCAAGGTTTGAAAGCGGCTCATCAAACAGGAACACCGACGGTTCGCGAACCAGTGCGCGCCCGATCGCCACGCGCTGCTGCTGCCCGCCCGAAAGCTGAGATGGTTTGCGATCCAGAAGCGGCGTGATTTGAAGAAGTTCGCCAACATCGGCAACCCGCTTTTCAATTTCATCCTTGCGCATGCCGCCCATTTTAAGGCCAAAGCCGATATTCTTGCGCACCGACATGGTCGGATAAAGGGCATAGGACTGAAACACCATCGCGATATCGCGCTCGTCCGGTTCCAGTTCGGTTACATTGCGCCCGCCAATATGAATTTCTCCGCCCGTGGTCGGTTCCAACCCGGCAATCATGTTCAGCAATGTCGATTTGCCACACCCTGATGGCCCCAACAGCACCACAAAATCACCGTCCGTGATTTCAAGGTTGATGTTTTCCATCACCGTCAGTCCGGCATACGCCTTGGTTACGTTGCGAAGTTCAACACCATTCATTCTGGTTACCCTTTCACCGCACCTGCGGCAATTCCGCGCACAAACAGCCGCCCCGACAATAGATAAACCGCAAGCGTTGGCAGGGCTGTCAGCATGGTTGCAGCCATATCGACATTATATTCCTTCTCGCCGAACTGTGATCCGACAAGGTTGTTGAGTGCGACGGTCATCGGTTGACCCGATCGCCCGCCAAAGGTCAGACCCAGCAGAAAATCATTCCAGATATAGGTGAACTGCAAAATCATCGCGACACCCAGAATCGGCAACGAAAGCGGTAACATCACGTGCCAGAACAATCGCCAGAATCCCGCCCCGTCGATCCGTGCTGCTTTCAACAAATCCTCTGGAACGGTTTTAAAGAAGTTGCGAAACATCATGGTGGTAAAGGCAACCCCCCAGATGACATGCACCAAGATCAACCCGGGTATGGACCCAAATATGCCAAGCTCGCGGATCATGATGATCAGGGGATAAAGGGTCACCTGCGGGGGAATGAACATACCAACCAGAAGGGCGGCAAACATCACATTGGCCCATTTCATTTTCCACGCCGCCAACGCATAACCCGTAATGGCCCCAAGACCGACCGACAGGATCAAAGCCGGAATCACGATCTTGACCGAAGTAAGGAATGACGATGAAAGCCCCCCGCATTGATCGCCAAGCGCCTGACTGCAATCGCCAAACCAAGCCTTGCCCCAAGCCGCGAATCCGGGATCGGCGGGCAGGGCGAAGATACTGCCATTGCGGATCTCATCCATCGATTTTAACGACGTTGAAATCATGATGAAAACCGGCGCCATGATCATGATGGCGGCAAGAATGAGCAATCCATAAAGGGCAAGTCGATTATAACGCATGCTCAATGCCCCCGCCCGCCGCGCTCTTTTTTGAGCTCGAAGTAAATATAGGGCGAAATGACCGCGATCACGGTACACAACAGGACAAACGCACCCGCCGCGCCAAGACCAAGTTCCTGCCGGTTAAGAATATGATCAACCACGAACCGCGCTGGCAAATCAGATGAAAATCCAGGCCCGCCACCGGTCAGTGCAACAACAAGGTCAAACGCCTTCATGACAATCGCACTCATCAGGATAAATACCGTGAAGAAGACGGTGCGCAGCATCGGGGTAATGATGTGCAGATAGACCCGCCATACCGGAATGCCATCAACACGCGATGCCTTCCAGATGTTCGGATCAATATTACGAAGCCCGGCCAAAAACAGTGCCATGCACAATCCAACCTGTTGCCAGATACCAGCAATCGCCAGCGTATAGATCGCGCGGTCCGGCCGGACGATCCAGTTGAACTCGAAACTGTCCCAACCCAGACCACGTACGGCTTCTTGCAGGCCCAGCCCCGGGTTCATCACCCATTGCCAGATCACGCCCGTCACGATGAATGACATCGAAAGAGGCAACATGAAAATGGTTCGGTACATGCCTTCGGCCTTGACCCGGCGATCAATCAAGATCGCCAGCAAATAGCCAAACACCATGCAGCCACCAATGAACAGAAACCCGTGGATCGCCAAATTCTGCATCGACGTCCACCAGCGTTCATTGGCAAACAATCGAACATACTGGTCAAACCCGGTAAATTTATAAACCGGCAACAAACGTGACCGCGTCAGCGAAATCACAAACGTCCAGATAATGAATCCGTAAAAACAGACAATCGTAATGGTCATGGCAGGGATAAGCGCCATTCTGGCGGTCCATTGCGGACGCCAACGCCGTCTGCCTGTCTTCTGGATCGCATCGTTCTCAACTGAACGCTGCAACACACCTTGTGCCGGATCGGCCATAAACATTCTCGCTTCTTTGTAAAGGTGCTGCTGCACCCGCCTTAGCGGCCACGCAGCAACACATCCCTGCAAAGTATTGCGCAGTCCCGCACCTTACTTGGCGTAGGAAATTGCTTCGTGGAATTGTTCCTGACCCTCTTTCGGGCTCATGTCAGCACTGTTCCAGAAATTGGAGATGCTGTCATCAATCGCGCCCGAAACGGCACTTGGCACCCCGAAAAGACCTGTACTGACCAGATGAGTCTTTTTGTCCTGAAGGGTTTTGATGGCAGTTTGCGCACAGGAATCAAAGCTGTCTGAGGGCACATCCAGACGCGCAGGGATCGATCCCTTTTTCATGTTAAAGGCAATCTGCACATCTGGCTCCAGCATGACTTGCGCCATTTTTTCCTGTGCGGGGGTTGCCTCTTCGCCGTCCATTGCCGAAAAGGCAAAGGCATCCACAGTCATGATATAGGCGGTATCAACCGCAGGTGCGAAGGCGCAACCAACCGTGGTGCCCGGTTCGATACCAGCGGCAATGATTTCGCCCTTGGCCCAATCCCCCATGAACTGGAAAGCCGCATCGCCCTTGATCACCATATTGGTTGCTTCGTTCCAATTCCGACCTGGACTTGATTCATCGACAAAGGGCTTCAGTGCGGCAAAGGTTTCAAACACCTGATGCATGGTGTCGGATTCCAGAAGGTCATCATCAAGCGTGCTATAAAGATCGGCATAGAATTCACGTCCGCCAACACCCAAAAGTACACTGTTGAACATGATGCGTTCCTGCCACGGCTGACCACCCAGGCCAATCGGTGTTACGCCAGCTGCCTTAAGCTTCTCTGCCGCCGCGATGAAGTCATCCCAGCTTGTCGGCACATCGATACCGGCGTCTTCAAGCACAGCCTTGTTATAGAACATCCAGTTTTCACCATGGATGTTGATCGGGGCTGCGATGTAATCGCCGTCATATTTTGCCGCCTTGACGATCAGGGGCGGCAATTTTTCATCCCAGTTTTCTTCCTCGGCAATCTTGCCAACATTGGCCAGAAGGCCCTGATCGGCAAGTTCGCGCAATTGTTGACCGATGGAAAACTGGAAAACGGCTGCCGGATCGCCGCCAAGCATGCGGTTCACGGCTGCTGCACGGGCGTTACTTCCCCCGGCAATCGGGGTATCAACCCATGTGCCACCTTTGGCCTCAAACGCCTTGCGCACTTCGGCAAGGGCCGCCTGCTCACTGCCCGACGTCCACCAGTGCAAAACTTCTGCCGTCTGGGCATGAATCGCACCGGCAGATACACCGACGCTCAGAAATGCCGCACATGCTGCGACTGTGGAAAATTTCTTCATAACGGATGTTCCTCCCTAATAGGGTACGTTCAATGCCGACTTCTTGATGGTCGAAAATTCGTAACGTTTCGATTTTTTTGATAAGCGCTTTATTCGCTCTTGTCAATCAACAAAACCAGCCCATAATAGGGACAAAATGAAACATCGGTATTTTTTTGCCGATTTTTCCGAAACGTTACGATTTTGGGTGCGCCCAACAAAAGCACCCAAAACAAGGCAAGGAAGCGAACATGACCAAATCATTTCCCGACGGTTTCCGCTGGGGTGTCTCAACATCCAGTTATCAGATTGAAGGCGGCGCCAAAAATGACGGGCGTGGCGCCACCATCTGGGACACCTATTGCGCAACACCGGGCCGCGTTGCCAATGGCGACAACGGAAGCATTGCTTGTGATCATTATCACCGCTGGGCAGAAGACCTTGACCTGATCAAAAACCTTGGCGCCAAACATTACCGTTTTTCGGTCATGTGGCCGCGCGTCCTGCCCGAAGGAACCGGCACGGTAAACGAAGCCGGCATTGATTTTTACAGCCGCCTGATTGACGGCATGCTTGAACGCGACATTGAACCATGGCTATGCCTGTATCACTGGGATCTGCCCCAAGCGCTTCAGGATCGGGGCGGCTGGACAAACCGCGACATTGTTGACTGGTTTGGGGATTATACTGAACTTCTTGCATCCCGGCTCGGCGACCGGGTGAAATCCTGGGTGACATTTAATGAACCCAATGTGGTTGCCTGGGTCGGCCATGAAGAAGGCCGACACGCCCCGGGCATTGCCGATCCGCGTGCCGCCATGCGGACCGCCCATCATTTAAATTTATGCCATGCACGCGCCACCAAGATCATCAAAGGCCATTTCCCCAAAGCCCCGGTCGGATTCGTTTTGCCGATGCATAAGGGCTATACATTGCCAGAGCGCCGGGAACAGGACGCACATCTGATCGATCTGTTTGAAGCAAAATGGAACGGCGTGTTCCTTGATCCGGTCTATTATGGCCGTTATCCGGAGTTGATTTTGGACCGGATGGAACCCCACATTCGGGACGGCGACCTTGAAGCCATAAAAACCAGGGTCGATTTTCAGGGCCTAAATCAGTATTTCCCAAGCTATATCGAAGCCGCAAGCGACAAGGCATGGCCGTTTAAGCATGCAGAACCACCAAAATATTTCCGCCGCACCGAAATGGGGTGGGCAATTGATGGCGATTGTTTTTATCGCACGATGAAAATCTTGCAAAACGACTATGGTAACCCGCCGGTCTTTGTCACGGAAAATGGCGGGGCCTTTATCGATCTGCCTGACGCAAATGGTAAAATCGACGATCAGGATCGCATTGCCTATCACAATGAATACCTCTCAGCCGCTTTACGCGCCATGAAAGAAGGTGCGAATGTTCAGGGATATATGCCTTGGTCTTTGCTTGATAATTTCGAATGGGCTTATGGCTATGAAAAACGGTTTGGCTTGGTGCATGTCGATTACACCACCCAAAAACGCACGCCAAAGGCATCCTATGACTTCATGCGCAACGTAATCAAAAGCAACGCATTGCCTTAAGCATAGCCGCGCGATTAGATTGTCCGCCACAATACCGCTCGCCACGACCACAAGAACGGACCTGCATATGCCCGCCTCGCGCCCGAACCTTCGCACGATTGCCGAACATCTTGGCCTGTCAGTTACGACAGTTTCACGTGCGCTCAAAGACGGGCCCGAGGTCAAACCCGGCACAGTGGCCAAGGTAAAGGCCGCAGCCGAACAAATCGGGTATCAGCCCGATGCGCGCGGCGTCATGCTGCGCACGGGCAAAACCATGCAGGTCTGTTCAATCCTGTATTCCCCGGAAGTTGGCGATTACGGCGATCCGGGGTTTCTGGCACAGGTCGAAAGCCTCGCACAGGGGCTGGAGGCAGACCGCTATTCGCTGGTGGTTCTAGCGCAAACCAGCAACAAAGATCCGCTTGAACCCGTCATACGCGTCCATACCCAACGCATGGCCGATGCCGTGGTCTTTTCACGCACCACATCCCAAGACAGCCGGGCAAAATATTGCCTGCAACATGATTTTCCATTTGTCAGTTTTGGCCGGACCGAACTTTTAACACCGCATGCCTTTGTCGATCACGATGATGAACAGGCCGCCTATGACGCCGTCAAACACCTGATCGCGGATGGCCACCGCAAAATCGGCATGATTGATCCACCGGAAAACCTGACCTTTTTTGGCTATCGCAAACAGGGTGCGCGCCGCGCAATGACAGAAGCCGGGCTTGATCCCGAAAGCCTGGTCTGGATGCGCTCCGATGTCTCGGTACGTGCCGCCCGCGATGCCACCACGGCGCTGTTTCGCACCCAACGCGATGCCACCGCAATTGTCTGTGCCAGCCAAATGACCATGATCGGCGCACTCGAAGCCCTGATGGAACTGAACATGGACACCATCCGCGACGGGATCGGGGTTGTCGGGTTTGGCGGCATGCCGTTCCGCATGCTGTCAAAACAAAAACTGGCCTACTACTACCAGCCGCAACGGCATGTGGGTGAAGTCCTTGCGCGTCATTTACACGATCTGATGGTCGGCGTGCCCGCCCAGGAACTGCAAACACTTTTGCCTTATCGACGCATTGATGATCTTGCCGCCTTCCGCGAGGGGGAGGATTTTTAAAGTCCGACGCCCGAACCATCCTCGCTAGTCGCGTGCGGCATCCTTGTCGCTGATCAGGCGCACCAGCATCCGTTCAACCGGTTTAAGCACAATCAGAACAAACAGGGCCAAGACCGTGGCGATGATCACAATGTGCCACGCAGCAAGCGCACAGGCAATGCCAAGGGCGGCGGTGATCCAAACCGTTGCCGCCGTTGTCAGGCCGGAAACCGTCATGCTTTTGGGCTGACGCATGATCACGCCGGCACCGATAAAGCCAATGCCGGTCAAAACCCCCTGCAACAAGCCCTGCACAACACGTGAAAGCGCATCAGGATGGTCAATCAGATCCTGAAAATGTACCGCAACAACCGACACAACAGCCGCCCCCAGACTGACAAGTGCCAAGGTCCGCATGCCTGTCGGCTTGCCATTCACATCGCGGTTAAGCCCGATGATCATGCCAATCACCGTCGCCGCACACAGCCGCAGCACCATATCGATGACGCCAATATCAAAATATTTCTCGGCCGTCGCAAAATAAGGAAGGTCGGTCAGCATAAAACGGGATCCGCACAGTTTCAGGAATTCCCAAAACGCGGCACGTTCGAACAATGTTCCGACACCGAACATATGGAACCAGCATTCAGTATCAGATTTATTTACCCGGTCCCATTATATCATTGCCCGGCAAAGCACCGCCGTCCATGTCGCCTGCTTCTGCCATCAACCAGTCAAAGAACAGGGATATCCGCGGATCACGGTCGGGCGGATCAAGGGTAATCAACACATAATCATACCCGGTCGGGGCCATGCCAAGCGGGGCAATAAGACGCCCCGCTTTTAAATCGTCATGCACCAGCGGCAAGGGACCAATCGCCGTACCAAGCCGGTTCACAGCCGCCTGAAGCGCAAAAAAGAAATGATCGAAATACTGTTCGCTGGCAGCGGTGGCTTCACTGCCACTGGCGCGCTTCCAAACCTCCCACGCATCCGGTCGGGTCCAGGCATGTAGCCAGCGGGCATTGGACAGATTTCCCGCAAGAATTGTTTCCCAGCAATCCGGATCACACACCGGCCCGGCATGTTCGGCCCAAAGACGGGTGGTGATGTACTGTTCTGAAATACCGTAATCCGCCCGCCGGATCGCTACGTCACAGCCATCGGCCAATAAATCCACCGGGCCACCGGCAAGGCGCAGGTCAATATTCAAGTCCGGGTTGGCTTCGCGAAATCTCCCCAAACGCGGCATCAGCCAGCGCATGGCAAGACTGGGCTCGCACGATACCGTCAGAATCGGCGATGCTCCGTCATGACGGTGAATATCCTCAACCGCGCCATCAAGTCCGTTAAGGGCTGCACTGGTGGCCTTTAACAACCGCTCGCCCGCTGCGGTTAACCAAACCCGCCGGTTTCGCCTCACGAACAGCTCAACCCCCAATCGATCTTCGATCTGGGCCACCGCCCGACTGATTGCCCCATGGGTCAGATGTAATTCCTCTGCGGCGCGCGAAAAGCTTTGATGACGCGCAGCTGCCTCAAAGGCGGGCAGGGCGGCAAGCGGCGGCAGATGCCGTTTTCTGTGAATATTACTCACAATAAATCCCGGTATTTTTCGATTTTATGACCTTTGAAACAGTTTTATACTGATTTTACGCACAGATCAAGCCCCGTTCAAAGGACCGTTCCGTCATGCCCGACATCACCGCCGATATCCGATCCATGGAAATCATCGCCGTTGGCATCATCACCGTGCTTGCCGTCATCAGCCCCGGCCCCGATTTCGCCATGGTCACCCGCATCGCCCTTACCCGTGGCAGGCGCGCCGGGGTTTTCTGTGCCATTGGGATTGGCAGCGGTGTGTCAGTTCATCTTGCCTATACCCTGATTGGCCTGGGGGTTCTGTTTGCCAGTAATATCTGGGTGCTTAACAGCCTGCGCTATCTGGGGGCGGCTTATTTGATCTGGCTTGGTTTATCGGCCCTGTGGCCTGACATCCGCAAACTTCTTGGCCACGCCAAAGCCGCCAATACCATGGATGTTAGCGCTAACATAGCAGCTTCCCAACCAGCAGGAACTTCGGCACCGGGCACAGATCAAACCCGGAACGGGTCGGCCTTCTGGGTCGGGTTTGCCTGCAATGCGCTGAACCCCAAAACGATGCTGTTCATCGTTTCCCTGTTCAGTCAGGTGATTTCGCCCGACACACCCATCATTCAGGAAATCGGATACGGCATTTATATCGCGGTCTGCCACATGTTCTGGTTCGGGTTGGTGGCGGTCGCATTGACCTTACCCGCCGTGCAGGCCCGCATTTCTGCAATCAAAATCTGGATCGAACGGGCGGTTGGTTTGTGTCTGGCCGGGCTTGGCATCAAGCTTCTGGCAAGTTGAGATCAGATAAACAGCATCTCGCCATTCTGCTTGGCGTCGTTCAGGAATGTCACAACACCGCCGGTCTCAATCGAAAGCTCATCGCGGGTGGCTTGATCTTCAAGGCCCAATGCGCGCAAGCCCATTTCACAGACCATGAATTTGCCATCCAGTGATGCACAGGCGCTCAGCAATTCTTCGAATGTGCCGATCCCGCGCGTCGCATAGGAAAGGTCGACTGAGGTCGCGGTTGCCCCTTGGGCATCGGTGCGCAAATGTCGCCATCCGGATGGGGCAAAAAGCGCACGGCTGGCTTCCATGGTAAAAAACAGCGTGACCTCCCGGCCTGTGGCAAGGGCAGACGATGCCATTACGAGTGCGTAATGAACTTTTTCAAAGCTGCCGGAAAACACCACCAGCGACAGTTTCTTTGGACTTTCGGTCTCAGTGTTCATGGATCGACAGGTCCTTGATCGTGGCGTTTTGTGAACAAAGCGGGCAGCCCGGATCGCGGGGCACCTTGATTTTACGATAGGCCGCCGAAAGCGCATCGACAATCAACAACTGGCCCGAAAGCCCATCACCAATGCCCATCAGTTCTTTGAGAACTTCGGTGGCCTGCATCCCGCCGATCATCCCAACCACCGATCCCAAAACGCCGCCTTGCGCGCAAGATGGAATGGCGTCCTCGGGCGGGGGCGCGTGATAAATGCAGCGATAACACGGATGGGGCGCACCCAGATGGGCCTTGAATGTCGAAACCTGCCCGTCAAATCGCAATGCTGCGCCCGACACCAGCGTCTTGCCCGCCAAGTAGCAAGCGTCATTAAGCAAAAACCGCGTCTCGAAATTATCTGACCCATCGGCAATCACATCATAATCGCCAATCAAATCCATAACGTTGCCTGCATCAAGCCGGGTGTTATGGGCATGCACGGTGATTTCCGGGTTCATATCGGCCATGGTTGATTTTGCACTGTCAACCTTGGGCGTTCCGATATCGCGCATACCATGCGCGATCTGGCGTTGCAGGTTGGAAAGCTCCACCGTGTCGGCGTCGACAATGCCAATCGTGCCAACCCCGGCTGCGGCCAGATACATCGCAAGCGGGGAGCCAAGCCCACCGGCCCCGACAATCAGCACACGCCCCCGTTTAAGCATCATCTGCCCGGTGCCACCAACCTCTTTAAGGACAATGTGGCGGGCATAGCGCTGCACTTCATTTTCGCTGAAGTCAAAATCAGTCACGCGGGCGGGTTTCCTGTCAGATCAAATGCTACAGAGTAAAATCTCTGACTTCTGGATATAGCGTGGCGATCCCATCACTCAAGCAAAAGATTTGTTTTTCCCTGAACCACTGTCTTTTTCACAACCTGTTTCAGGGCAACACACCAACACTTAGGCATATACCTGAACATTCTTGACGTAGCCCTGAAACTCAGGTTACTAAGGCACATGCCTTATCATTCAAACCCCCTTGATCTTGCGTTTCACGCCCTTAGCGACCCGACCCGCCGTGCGGTGGTCTCGCGTCTTGCCAGCGGCGAGGCGTCCGTAAGCGACTTGGCGGAGCCTTTCAACATGGCGCTGCCCTCATTCACCCAGCACCTCAAAGTACTTGAGGAGTGCGGCCTGATCGCCAGCGAGAAGCGCGGGCGCAGCCGCTGGTGCCAACTGGTGCCAGAGCGTTTCAACGAGGCGGCGGTCTGGATGGAGGCGGAGCGTCGGCGCTGGGCCGAACGGCTGGATCGACTGGAACTTCATCTGGACCACAAGGAAGAAGAGGATGGACGATATGAAAAACCCGATTGAGACTTGGTCACTGGACCGCGAGATCGTGCTGGCAAAGCTGCTGAACCATCCGCGCGACAAGGTCTTCGCTGCCTGGACGAACCCCGACGCGCTGGCGAAATGGTATGGCCCAGAAGGCCTCGACATCGAAACCAAGGAGGCCGACATCCGCGAAGGCGGGGTGTGGCGGTTCGACATGGCCGGCACGTTCGAAGGCAAACCACAGCGCTTTGAAAACCATGTGCGCTTTCTGGAAATCGTACCAAACGAACGGATCGTCATGGACTATGGCACGCCCGATCCCAACGACCCTGAACGGTTCCGCATGACAGTGACTTTCGACGAGCAAAGCGACGGCAAAACTGTGGTGACGTTGCGCCAACTCCATCCGACCCGCGAACGACGTTTGGCGGTTATTGGCTTCGGTGCGGTGGAATACGGCTTGCAAACGCTCGAAGGTCTCGCCGTCTGGCTCGACAGCTGAGCCTTGGTTGATCAGATTGGCAAGTGGTGTTGTGCACAACACCCTCAATAAGAAAAGGCCCGAAGCATATGCTCCGGGCCTTTATTCCGACTGTCATTTAAGACAAACGCCTTATTGCAGACCGTCAAACAGTGGGGTCGACAGATAACGCTCAGCAAAGCTTGGAATGATGATGACAATACGTTTGCCCGCATTTTCCGGCTTCTGACCAAGCTCAATCGCTGCCGCAACCGCAGCACCCGATGAAATGCCCGTCGGCAGGCCCTCGATGGCGGCCAGTTTGCGCGCCGTGGCAAAGGCGGTTTCATTCCCAATGGTCATTACGGTATCGATAAGATCTTTATTCAGGTTGCCCGGAATGAACCCGGCGCCAATGCCCTGAATTTTATGCGGTCCCGGTGCACCACCGGAAATAACCGGGCTGTCTTCCGGTTCGACCGCGACGATCTGAATGTTCGGGTTATGCTTTTTCAATACGTCAGCAACACCGGTCAACGTGCCGCCAGTGCCCACACCCGAGACAAAGATATCAACGTTGCCGTCGGTATCTTTGAGAATTTCCTGTGCGGTGGTGTTGCGGTGAACTTCCGGGTTGGCCGGATTATCAAACTGCTGCAACATGATCGCACCATCAATCTCGGCCACCAGTTCCTCAGCACGGGCAACCGCGCCTTTCATGCCCTTGGCCGCCGGGGTCAGGTCAATCTTTGCCCCCAGAAGCATCAGCATCTTGCGCCGTTCAATCGACATGCTTTCAGGCATGGTCAGAATAAGGTTGTAGCCCTTGGCCGCAGCAACGAAAGCCAGCGCAATACCGGTATTGCCCGAGGTCGGCTCGACCAGAGTTGCACCCGGTTTGATCTTGCCAGCCTTCTCGGCGGTTTCGATCATTGCCAGACCGATACGATCCTTGACCGATGCCAGCGGATTGAAGAATTCAAGCTTGCCGATCAGATCCGCTTTTACGCCTTCTGCTTCTGCCAGACGCGAAAGGCGAACCAGCGGCGTTGCACCGATGGTGTCGATAATGCTGTCGTAAATCTTACCGCGAAACTCAGTCATGTTTTCCTCGCACTATTTTGTATTTTACCATCATGCACATACTCAATTTGTATTTAAACCGCTATTGCCCCGTGTCAAATGGGCTTTGGCGATTTGTACAGGATATGGCGTTTGATGGCGTACCCGTTGCCTGTAGATTTTAACGAACCGCAGCGGTTTCTTGTTGATTTAAGATACAATACACCACCGTCAGTTCAGAAGACTAAATAATGAAATCGGGGGATTCTTCGATCCCGCTGCGCAAACCGGCATCCCGTGCCCGATTGCACAAATCCTCGACCGTGATTTTCGCCAGTTGTACCATCATTTCATCTTGCAACTCGCGCCACAACGGTCGGACCACTTCCTTGCCCAGTGGCGATCCCGCCGGATCTTCAATCGGGTCATCGGATGTTTCCATCGCACGGATCACCGACACAATATCAGAAAGCGTGATGCGACGGCGTTCGCGCGCCAATCGATACCCACCGCGCGGGCCGCGTACACCCACCAGAATGTCAGCCCGGACAAGCTGTTGCAATGTCTGTTCAAGATAGCGTTTCGGGATACCCTGACGCGCGGTGATATCGCGGCTTTGTACCGGCTCACCCGCCGCGTTATAGGCAATATCGACAACCGCCTCGATCGCAAACAGCATTTTCTTAGAAAGCTTTAACATCTTTTCTCGCTACTCCCCTTGTGGCCCCGACATCCCCCCAGATGCCATCTGGACCTGATTTCGACAGAGCACTCGTTGGATTACCCACGGGTCCCAGCGGACCGTTTAAGCAGATACCGCACCCTTGGTACCAGTTGACCCAAATCCGCCCGATCCACGCGCCGTTTCATCCAGATCGTCAACCGCCTGCCACGCCACCTGTGTCACCGGTGCGACAACAAGCTGCGCGATGCGCATGCCGCGTTCAATTTCAAATGCCGCATCCCCGTGATTGATCAAAATGACTTTAATCTCACCACGGTAATCGGCATCAATCGTACCCGGGCTGTTGAGCACCGTGACACCGTTTTTCGCCGCCAAGCCTGATCGTGGGCGGACTTGTGCTTCAAATCCGACAGGAAGCGCAATCGCAATGCCGGTTTCAATCATTGCCCGCTTACCCGGCGCAATCACCTGCACACCGTCAATTGCGGCCTGCAAATCGACGGCCGCCGACTGTGCCGTCGCGTAATCGGGCAGCGGCAAATCCGCACCGTGAGGAAGTCGTTTCAAATTGACGGTCAAGCGCGTCATAGTTCTTCCTTGTCTTTTGTATCGCCGCCCCGAAAGGGCCTAGCGGTATGGCAGTATGTCGATCACCTATGCACGGGCATCAGGCAAAATGGTCAATGATGCGCGCCGTCAGCATCCGGGCAACTTCGGTTTTGCTTTGACGCGGCCAACCTTCATCGGTTTTTTTATCGTCGCCTGTAATCAGGCAAATTTCGTTCTGATCGCCACCAAAAGTCCCGCTATCGGGCGCAACATCGTTGGCCAGAATCCAGTCACAGCCCTTTCGCGTCCGTTTGGCGCGCGCATGCTCGGCAACATTTTGCGTCTCGGCGGCAAATCCGATCACAAGGGCCGGACGGGTGGGGCCAGCCGCACTTATGGTTGCCAAAATATCGGGATTTTCCAAAAGCTTCAGATCAGCAATCACGCCTGATCCATCTTTTTTCATCTTCTGATCAGCCGCATCGACCGTCCGCCAATCGGCAACGGCTGCGGCAAAAACCGCAATATCAGCCGGAAGCGCATTTGTCACCGCCGCCAACATGTCGCGTGCGGTTTCGACCCGCACCACTTTCACCCCAACTGGATCGGGAAGTGAAACCGGGCCGGACACCAATGTGACATCCGCCCCCGCCTGCGCCAGACTTTCGGCAATCGCATGGCCCTGTTTGCCCGATGACCGGTTGGCGATATAGCGCACCGGGTCAATCGGCTCGTAGGTCGGGCCGCTGGTGACAATCGCCTTTTTGCCCAAAAGCGGCTTGGGCGCATCAGCCGCCTCAAGGAAATCAAGCACGCTGGCAATGATTTCGGCTGGCTCAGCCAGACGCCCGGACCCAAATTCGCCACACGCCAGATCACCAGAAGACGGCCCAACCCGCAAGACACCCCGGCTTTCAAGGGTTGCGATATTGGCTTGTGTTGCGGGATGGTTCCACATTTCAACATTCATCGCCGGTGCAATCATTACCGGCCTATTGGTCGCAAGCAGGGCGGTGGTCGCCAGATCACCGGCCTGTCCGGTGGCCATTTTTGCCAGAATATCCGCACTTGCCGGGGCGACCAGAACAAGGTCCGCCTCACGCGACAATCGGATATGGCCCATTTCGGCCTCATCGGTCAGGGAAAACAAATCCTGATAGACCTTGTTTTCCGTCAGTGCTGCAACCGACAACGGGGTGACAAACTGCGCACCACCGTTGGTCAGGACCGCGCGAACGTCGATATCGCGGTCTCTGAGCCGACGGATCACCTCAAGAACCTTATAGGCAGCAATGCCGCCCGAGATGATCAGAAGGATATTCTTTCCTGTGAGAGCACGTGGCACTGTGGTTACCAACTATTTACGGTTAAGAAGTGTGGTTAACCTACATTGTCGCATGATCACGTGCAAGCACCCAAAAAACGCAATAAAAAACGCCGCAAATCCGTTTGAATCTGCGGCGTTAAAATAGTGCGTTCGCGATGATGGCCTTTATGGGACGGTATAAAGCATCCCGAACCACTGCCACCGTGATTGCGCGCCAAGGGCGGTGCAATTAATCCGCCAGCGACCAGACGCCACCGGGCCATCCATGCGAATTTCGATCCGCTCATCGCCAAGGCGGCTCATGGTTGCCTGCCCATCAGACGGATAGCATGACACGTTTGGCGCTGGCTCCTTTAACGTAAAGCCAAAGGCCGGCGGGTTTCGTGTCAGGGTATAGTCTCCCGGTGTCACGTCGCTCACCCGCAACGGCAAAGAATTTGCCGCCAGGCTAAAGCGTTCCATCGCGCCATAATGCTCGTTAAGGGCAAAACGCGGCAGATACATGAAATCTGACTCGTCGCTCATCGCACCACTTTGCTGACCAAACGCCGCCTTGTACCCGGCGTCCGTGACCGCCTTGATCACCGCGTCATTTGCCTCACCGTAAGGATAAGCAAAGATTTCCGGGACAAAGCCGAGTTCTTCTTTAAACCGTTCTGCCGAATGGGCAAGTTCGGCTTTGACTTCATCAATCGGAAGGTCGGGCAAATGGGAATGATGCTGGCTATGCCCGCCAATCGTCGCCCCGTCGCGCACCATTTCGCGCACCATGTCCCAAGTCATATAATTGGAATAACCTGCGTCGATCTGCTCGCTTGAAACAAACACGGTAAATGGCATGTTGTTTTTACGAAAAACCGGCCATGCCAGCTCATAGACAGAACGATAGGCATCATCAATCGTGATCCCGATTGTCCGGTCGGGCAATCCGCCGCCGCCTTGAAGTACGGCCACAATCTCGGGCACACCCAGCACGGTGTAATTGCCGTTGGTCAGTTCCTTGATTTGGGCGTCGAACTGCTCGGTGGTGATGTTGGTCGACGGGTAATCATTTTCGCCAAAGCGATGATACATGAAAACCACGGCCGATTTCGCATCACCGGTCGGTGTTTTGGCCGTCATTGCGTCGTTGGTCGTTGTCGCCGCGGCATCATTTACATCGGCATTCGCCTGATCGGTGGTCACGGTGTCGGTTGGTACCGACTCCGTGCTAGAATTTGTTGTCTGATCGTCAGCTGATTGCGCCAGTACATGACCGGCACCAAATGTCAGTCCGACGGCGAATGAAAAACCAACCGCCACACTGCGCAGCATGGACATGGAAGTCATCCGTGTCGACGCGGTGGCCAATGCGTGCCCTTTGGCGTCAAATGTCATTTCTATTTCCAGTATTCTGCGAACCACTCCTCGTGGCGGACACCTGGTTCATGGCACCTCGCCCCAACATTGTGACCTCCGGCCACAGGAAGCGTCCCGTTTTTCGAGATCATCTTTCACATGAAAATACCAGTGAACCACTTGTTTTTCCACATTTCATATGGATAGGGCATGCACGGTTGCGAATTGTCCCTGTATGCTTAACTTTATGAAAGAGTCCTAACCCCCATCCAAATTGAGAGGTTCCATGCTTGATTCCACTGCACTTGATCTTCTGTTTCACGGCGCGCGCACCCATACCCAATGGCTGGACCGCGATGTTGATACCGACCTTCTCAAACAGGCGTGGGATCTGGCCGTGATGGGACCAACCAGTGCCAATTGCGAACCGATGCGGATCAGTTTTGTAAAATCCCCCGACGCCAAGGCACGGCTTAAACCCTGCCTTGCTGCCGGTAATGTTGATAAAACCATGGCCGCACCGGTCACCGCCATCATTGCCCATGACATGGAATTTTATGAAAAACTGCCCGATCTGTTCCCCCATACCGATGCCCGGTCATGGTTTGCCGGAAAGGATGACGCGATTAAAACAACAGCGTTTCGCAATGGTTCGCTTCAGGCAGGCTATTTCATTTTGGCTCTGCGTGGCCTTGGGCTTGATTGCGGCCCCATGTCGGGCTTTGACAATGCAAAACTGGACACGGAATTTTTTGCCAATACCCCGGTTAAAAGCAATTTCCTGATCAATATCGGTTACGGCGATGCAGCCAAACTGCATGAACGCAGCCCGCGTCTAAGCTTCGATCAGGGTGCTCGTATCCTTTAAGGACACAGCGACACGTCACATAGCGCAATCGTTGCCATCCGTTCCTGCGTCTGCGGTCTTTTTTCAGGATCGCAGACGTTTTTTTTCAATTGCTTCATGACCTTGAAAACTGTCATCAAACTTTTATTTGATCTTTACCAGCGTATAACCATTTTAGGTCCACTTTTAGACCTGCGTACAGTAACAGGTCATCATACCTTCTCAACAGGAGCGTCAATTGGGTTTTAGCCAATTGTTACTTACGGCTTTGGCCGTTGCCTTTCCAGCAGGCATTGTATTTGTCGTCCTTGCGGCGATGGAACTGCTTGGCTGGGGCACGGCGGTCGTCGCCGCGACGCTTTCCTGGTTGGGAATTGCTGCGATACTGCGCATCTATTTTGGCGATTTGCGCCGGGTTGCGCGCTACGCCACCGATCTGCGCGACCGGTTCCGGGGAACACCGCCACAGCATCTTTCCTTTAGCGCGGCGTCTGAACTCTCATCGCTTTATACCCAGATCGCCAGTGCGTTTCGCGAACGTATTTCACATCTGGAAACCCAGACCAGCACCGATGCCGAAATCCTTGATCACCTGCCCAATCCGGTGGTGATGGTCAACCGGCACCGGGTTGTCACCGGGTTCAACCAGGCTGCACGTGGGTTGTTTCATAATCTTGAAACCGGGCGCGATCTCACGCGTTTTATCCGTGATCCGATCCTTCTGGACGCGTTTGATGATGTCGCCAACGAACGCGAAACCATGAAACATGCCGAGTTCATTCTGGCCAGCGACGCGCACCGTCATTTTGATGTGCTGACCGCACGCCTGCCCGCGGCAACCGGCGACCGAAACTTTGTTCTCAGCTTTTCCGATCTGACCGAGCTTCGCAAACTTGAACAGATGCGTGCCGATTTCGCCACCGATGCCGGTCATGAATTGCGCACACCGCTTTCAGTACTGCTGGGCTTTATCGAAACGCTTGAAGGGCCTGCCAAAGATGATCCGGATGCGCTGGCACAATTCCTACCGGTAATGCGCGATCAGGGACTGCGCATGCAGCACCTGATCGAAGACTTGCTGTCGCTGGCGCGGATCGAGTTGAACGAACATACCCCGCCGTCCGAGGATTGCGACGTTGGTAAAATCATTGGCAAGGTTGCTGAAACCCTTGCGATGAAGGCCGATGCCAAGGGCATGAAAATCCGCGTTGATCATGCGCTTGATAACACCGAAATCGTTGGCGACGAAAAGGAACTGACACAGGTGTTTATCAATCTGGTCGAAAACGCCATCAAATACGGTCATCCTGATACCGATGTCGAAGTTTCGATTACCTTGGCCAAAACGCCCCCCGGTGCGCTGGCCCGGTTCCGCCATGACCGTATCATGGCCGTCGCCATCCGCGACCATTCCGACGGCATCGCACGCGAACACCTGCCGCGCCTGACCGAACGTTTCTACCGGGTTGATACCGCCCGCTCACGCGCGGTTGGCGGAACGGGCCTTGGTCTGGCCATTGTTAAACATCTGGTGCAACGCCACCGCGGCACCATGATCATCGACAGCGAACAGGGCGTTGGGTCAGTCTTTACCGTCTATCTGCCCGCCAAGGCCGACAACAATATCCGCAAATTGCACAGCGCCTGACCCGTTCAGACAAAAAGGCCAGCACCGAAATGCTGGCCTTTTTTAATGTACGTCGTTTTCTTATTCGTTTCGGCTACAGAATAAACTTCGAAAGATCGGTATCCTTCGACAGTTCTTCGACCTGCTCACGAACATAGGCGCCATCGACTTTGAACGTCTCACCAGCGCGGTCGGTCGCGGTAAAGCTGATGTCATCCAGTAGCTTTTCAAGAACCGTATGCAGACGACGTGCGCCGATATTTTCGACCGCCTCATTCACACTGGCTGAAATGCGGGCAATTTCATCAATTGCATCATCGCTAAAGTCCAATGTGACGTCTTCGGTCTTCATCAACGCAATATACTGCTTGATCAGGGAGGCTTCCGGCTCCATCAGGATGCGGCGGAAATCGCCTTCGGTAAGCGCCTTGAGCTCCACTCGGATCGGCAAACGGCCCTGCAATTCCGGCAGAAGGTCCGATGGTTTGGCCAGATGGAACGCGCCCGAACAGATAAACAGGATATGGTCGGTTTTGACCGTCCCGTGTTTGGTTGAAACGTTGGTGCCTTCGATCAGTGGCAGTAAATCACGCTGCACGCCTTCGCGCGACACATCGCCGCCACGTTCCGAACGGGCGGTGATTTTATCTATCTCGTCAAGGAACACGATGCCGTTCTGCTCAACATTATCAATCGCCTCGGCAGTAACCTTGTCATTATCAAGCAGCTTGTCGCCTTCTTCATCAATCAGACGCTCAAAGGCTTCTGTGACGGTCATGCGTTTGGGCTTGGTATTGCCGCCAAAGGCCTTACCGAACATGTCATTTAAGTTCATCATACCCATCTGGGCACCGGGCATGCCCGGAATATCGATGGTCGGCATCGAGGACGAACTGCTTTCCTGAACGTTGATTTCGATTTCCTTGTCCTGCAACTCGCCTTCACGCAGCATCTTGCGGAATTTCTGGCGAGTATCAGCCGACGCGTTTTCACCCACCAGCCCATCAAGAATACGTTCCTCGGCCTGCATTTCTGCCTTGGCCCGAACCTTTTTGCGCATGGCCTCACGGGTCAGATCAAGCGACACTTCGACCAGATCACGCACGATCTGTTCAACATCACGTCCGACATAGCCGACTTCGGTGAATTTGGTGGCTTCGATCTTGATGAACGGCGCATCGGCAAGCTTTGCCAGACGGCGCGCAATTTCGGTTTTACCCACCCCGGTCGGGCCGATCATCAGGATGTTTTTGGGCAGAACTTCATTGCGCATGGTGTCGTCAAGCTGCTGCCGACGCCAGCGATTGCGCATTGCAATGGCAACCGCGCGTTTGGCTTCTTTCTGACCGATAATGTGGCGATCCAGTTCGGAAACCGTCTCGCGCGGGCTGTAATTCTGGGTCATTTTGGTGTTCCGTTTTGTTATTGCGACGGATGCGTGATCAGGGCCCGAAACGGCACCCTGCCTATTTCGCATCCTCGATTTTTTCGAGCGTGACGCTGCCATTGGTATAGACGCAAATCTCACCGGCAATCTTCATGGCTTTGCGGGCGATTTCCTCGGCTGTCATGTCCTGATCCATCAGGGCACGGGCAGCAGACAAGGCGTAATTTCCGCCCGATCCGATGGCGATAATGCCGTCTTCAGGTTCCAAAACATCACCCTGACCGGTCAAAACCAGCGAAATGTCGCGATCAGCAACCGCCATCATGGCTTCAAGCTTGCGCAAATAGCGATCTGTGCGCCAATCCTTGGCCAGTTCAACACAGGCACGCATGGTTTGGCCCGGATGACGGTCCAGTTTGGCTTCAAGACGCTCAAGCAGGGTAAAGGCATCTGCTGTTGCCCCGGCAAAGCCGACAATGATGTCACCTTTCTGGCCGATCCGGCGGACCTTGCGAGCATTGCCCTTGATCACGGTCTGGCCCAGCGACACCTGACCGTCACCAGCCACCACGACTTCATTCCCCTTGCGCACAGACAGGATCGTCGTGCCGTGCCAGCTTTGTTGTTCGCTCATGAATTATCCTTGAATATCATCCAATGCTTCGACCAAGAGTTAGCACGCACAACCGCCCGGTCAAGGGCCAAGGCCGATCATAGGGTTTTGTCGAATGGTAAATACTGTTTCAACGCCAAAGCGCACAAAAAATTCAAGGCACAGTGCCCTAACTTGCTTTAGGCTTAAGCCACAAAAGAATTTCAAAGAACGCTAGGACCCAAACCCATGAGCAGCACCGATCTGACCCAAACCCATCTTGGCAAATGCATCCTTGCGGGGCAGGGCAAAATCAAGGCGGATCTGGTCCTGCGCAACATAGGCTTACTGGATGTCATCACCGGTAACGTCACTGTGACCGACATCGCAATTGTCGGCGACCGCATCGTTGGTACCCATGACAGTTACGCTGGAAACACCGAAATCGACTGCACCGGAAAATTCGCCGTTCCGGGCTTTATCGATACCCATCTGCATATCGAAAGCTCATTGGTCACCCCGCTTGAATTTGATCGCTGTGTCTTGCCACACGGTGTGACAACAGTTCTGTGTGATCCGCACGAAATCGCCAATGTTCTGGGATCTGACGGCATCAAGTACTTCCTTGAATGTGCGGAACAGTCGGTGATGGACATTCGGGTCAACCTGTCATCCTGCGTTCCGGCCACCGCCTTTGAAACGGCGGGCGCACGGCTTGAAATCGAAGACCTCCTGCCGTTTCGCGATCATGAAAAGGTCGTCGGTCTGGCCGAAATGATGAATTATCCTGGGGTTCTCAACCTTGATCCGGGCATCATGGCCAAACTCGAAGCCTTTCAGGATGGGCATATTGACGGCCATGCACCGCTGGTACGCGGGCTTAACCTGAATGGTTATATGTCTGCTGGCATTCGCACCGACCATGAAGCCACCTCAGCTGACGAAGCCCGTGAAAAACTCGCTAAGGGCATGGCAATCCTGATCCGCGAAGGATCCGTCTCCAAAGACCTCGAAGCATTGGCTGAAATTTTGGATGAAAACAGCTCAAGCTTCGTCGCCCTGTGTACCGATGACCGCAATCCGCTTGATATCGGCGAAGAAGGCCATCTTGATAGCCTCGTACGCCGCCTGATCGGGCATTTGAAAGCCCGCAATTGCCCGATCCATCATGCCTATCGCGCGGCATCCCATTCCGCTGCGCGCATTTTTGGCCTGCGCGATCGCGGTTTGATCGGGCCGGGCTGGCGGGCCGATATCGCGATTTTGGATGATCTTGATACCTGCGATGTTAGCGCTGTCATCGCCGCGGGCCGTCTTGTCACCAACGATCTGTTTGCCAAACGCAAAACCATCGACCCGGTTGGGCTGTCATCCATGAAGGCCACCCCGGTCGATGCGGCCGCCTTTGCCTGCGACCCAAAACCGGGCCAAAACCAAACCCCGGTGATCAAGGTCAAACCGGGCTTGATCCTGACCTTCCGCGACGAAGCCACCCTTGAAATTGGCGAAAATGGCCTGAAACCCGATCTGGATAACGATGTGATCAAGGTCGCGGTCGTCGAACGCCACGGCATCAATGGCAATATCGGCAGAAGCTTTGTACGTGGTTTTGGCCTCAAACGTGGCGCGATTGCCTCCTCGGTCGGGCATGACAGCCACAACATCACTGTGGTCGGTGCAAATGATGCTGACATGGCGGCTGCGGTCAATCGCCTGATTGAAATGGGCGGCGGCTTTGCGGTGGCCGATAACGGCAAAGTCACGGCGGAACTGCCCTTACCGGTAGCAGGACTCATGAGCCTTGAGCCGTTTGAGGTGGTCGAAAAAAACCTGATCACGCTGCGCGCGGCGGCCAAGGATTTGGGCTGTGTTCTGCCCGAACCCTTCCTGCAGGTGGCATTCCTCGCCCTCCCGGTCATCCCACATCTTAAAATGACGGATCGCGGCCTGTTTGATGTCGATAAGTTCGATTTTGTTTAACGCCAAAGGCAGCATCAATGGCCGTAAGTCCGGTTTACATGGATTTTACGGCCATTACGTAGCCACTTAAACTGGCTTTTGCGCGACTTTGTTGCTAAATACGTCCCAACATATGCATCCCTATCTGCAGGAAAGGAGCTTTGCATGCGCAAGGCCCGCGTTGAGCGTAATACAAACGAAACCCAGATCACGGTTGAGCTGAACCTTGACGGTACCGGCGTTTATGACGTCGAAACTGGCGTTGGCTTCCTTGATCACATGCTCGAACAGCTTTCACGCCACAGCCTGATGGACCTTAAGGTCCGGGCCAAGGGCGACCTGCATATTGATTTCCATCACACCACCGAAGATGCCGGGATCGCAATCGGCGAAGCCTTTGCCAAGGCACTTGGCGATAAAAAGGGCATCAACCGGTATGGCAGCTGCCTGTTGCCGATGGATGAGGCGCTGACCCGTGTCGCGCTTGATATTTCAAGCCGCCCGTATCTGATCTGGAATGTGAACTTTAACCGCGACAAGATCGGCGATATGGATACCGAGCTGTTCCGCGAATGGTTCCAGGGCTTTGCCCAGGCCGGCGGCATTACGCTGCATGTCGAGAACCTGTATGGCGAGAACAACCACCATATCATCGAAAGTGCCTTTAAGGCGCTGGCACGGTCGCTGCGTGTGGCGATTGAAATTGATCCGCGCAAATCCGATGCCATTCCGTCGACCAAGGGCACACTTGGTGGATCACTTTGATCTGACGTGATCTGATCACATAAAGATCGGGAGTATACCGGTGGGACATTGGTGCCACCGGGACCAGAAAATCGGTTTTCGATGCAGGTTTACACAGTCCATATCCATCCCGGCGATGCCGACCCGATGGAAAACGCCATCCTGATCCGCGAAGGGTTCAATTTCTGGGCCTTTCTGCTGTCGGGACTTTGGGCGTTGTATCATCGCCTTTGGCTTGGCTTTTTCGCAATTGTCGCGGTGTCGTTGGCGTCCGGCCTCTTGGTCCGGCTGTTTAACGGCGGGCCGGAAATGGACTTTGCGTTGGCCCTGTTGACCGGGATCGGCTTTGGCCTGATTGGCAATGACCTCAGGCGCCGCAAGCTTGCCGCCAAGGGCTGGAAAATGGTCGATATCGTGGCTGGTAAAACCTACTCTGATGCCGAATATCGCTGCTTTGCCAATCTTGGCAGCCAACGGATCAGAACAGCCCACCTTGGCACCACGCAATTGGCATCACCGCCGCAAACTGTTGTCTCCACCCCCTCAACCGGGAGCCCATCCTACCCATGAGTGTTGCGATTATTGATTACGGCTCAGGCAATTTGCGTTCGGCTGCCAAGGCATTTGAGCGCGCCGCCCGTGAAACCGGATTTTCCGACGATGTCATTGTCACCAATGACCCCGAAAAAGTCCGCAGCGCCAGCCATATCGTGCTTCCGGGTGTTGGCGCCTATGCCGATTGCCGGGCCGGGCTTGATGCGGTGACCGGCATGGTCGATGTGCTGAGCGAACAGGTGATTAAGGGCGGCAAGCCGTTCTTTGGCATCTGTGTTGGCATGCAGTTGATGTCGTCTGTCGGGCGCGAATTTGTCACGACCGATGGCCTTGACTGGATCAAGGGCGAAGTGGTTGCGATCACCCCAAACGACCCGACCCTTAAAATCCCGCATATGGGCTGGAACGAGCTGGTTCTTGATCCGGCGGGCAAGGCACACCCGGTGATGAACGGCATTTCCGATGGCGATCATGCCTATTTCGTACATAGCTATCACATGCATGTCGCCACCCCGGCCGAACGGCTGGCATCGGTATCTTATGGCGGCGATTTAACCGCAATGATTGGACGTGACAATATGGTCGGCACCCAGTTCCACCCGGAAAAAAGCCAGCAAACCGGCCTTACCATCATTGGGAATTTCCTGGGGTGGAAACCATGATCGCACCAAGTGATACCATTCAGGATGGCGTCATGGCCGAACATGTCACCCAGCTTTCGGCGGGGGATTTGTCCGACATCGTTGATGCCTGCACCCAAGCAATCGTTGAAGGCGGCGGCTTTGGCTGGCTCACCCCACCAGATCGCCCGGATATGGAAAAGTACTGGCGCGGTGTTTTGCTGATGCCCGGGCGCAACTTGTTTGTTTCTCGCGTTGATGGCGTGATTTCCGGCGCGGCACAGCTGATCGAAACCCCGGCCAACCTCGAAGCACAACGCCATTCTGCCCAGATTTCCGGCCATTTCGTTGCCCCATGGGCACGCGGGCGCGGCAACGGTAAGGCGATTGTGCGCGGCATCGAATATTTCGCCCGCGAAGCAGGCTATAGCGTTTTGAAACTGGACCTTCGCGAAACCCAGACTGCCGCCATCGCGCTTTATAATGGGCTGGGATACGTCCGTTGGGGGATCAATCCCTATTACGCGATGGTCGATGGCAAGATGGTCGAAGGGTACTACTACACCAAGAAAATACAGGACACCGAGCAGTGAATCTTTATCCCGCAATTGACCTCAAAGACGGTGCCTGCGTTCGCCTTTTGCGCGGCGACATGGACAAGGCGACCGTGTTTAATGATAACCCCGGTGCACAGGCCGGTGAATTTGTCGCCGCCGGGTGTCACTGGGTCCATATTGTTGATCTAAACGGCGCCTTTGCCGGGGAACCGGTCAATGGGGCGGCAGTTGATTCAATCCTGGCCGCGGTCAATGGCAAAGCCCAAACTCAGTTGGGTGGGGGTATCCGCACCATGGAAACCGTGGATTACTGGCTGAACAAGGGCATTACCCGTGTCATTCTTGGCACCGTGGCGCTGCGCAATCCTGATTTCGTCAAGGAAGCCTGTGCCAAATGGCCGGGCCGGGTGGCTGTCGGCATTGATGCGCGCGATGGCTATGTCGCGGTCGAGGGCTGGGCTGAAACATCCGAAGTCACAGCCCTTGAACTGGCGCAAAAGTTTGAAGATTGCGGTGTTGCCGCCATCATCTTTACCGACATCGACCGCGATGGCGCGATGGGCGGACCCAATATCGAAAGCACCGTGGCACTGGCATCCGCCATCTCGACCCCGGTGATTGTGTCGGGCGGGGTGTCGTCGCTTGATGATCTGATTGCGGTCAAGGCCCATACCGATGCCGGGATTGATGGCGCGATTTCCGGACGTGCCCTTTATGATGGCCGCATTGACCTTACCGCGGCCATTGCGGCCTTGTCCTAACGATACACACAGGAAACCGACCATGCTGAAAACCCGTGTCATTCCCTGTCTTGATGTTAAGGACGGCCGCGTTGTCAAAGGTGTCAATTTCGTTGATCTGATTGATGCCGGTGATCCGGTCGAACAGGCGCGTATTTACGATGCCGAGGGGGCCGACGAGCTGTGCTTCCTTGATATCACCGCATCCAGTGACAACCGCGACACCATCTTTGACGTGGTCGCGCGCACCGCAGAAGCCTGCTTTATGCCGGTCACCGTCGGTGGCGGGGTAAGGTCGCTTGACGATATTCGCAAATTGCTTCTGGCCGGGGCCGATAAAGTTTCGATCAATACCGCTGCGGTGAAAAACCCCGATTTCGTGCGCGAAGCAGCGCGCAAGTTCGGATCGCAATGCATTGTCGTTTCGATTGATGCCAAATCAACCGGCCCGAACAAGTTTGAAATCTTTACCCATGGCGGGCGCGAAGCCACCGGAATTGACGCCGTTTCGTTTGCAAAACAAATGACCGAATATGGCGCGGGCGAACTCCTTGTCACCTCGATGGACCGCGATGGCACACAGTCGGGCTTTAACATTCCGCTGACCAAAACCATTGCTGACAGTGTGCATGTGCCCGTCATTGCCTCGGGCGGGGTCGGGACCCTTGATCATATGGTCGAAGGGGTGCGTGATGCCCACGCATCGGCGGTTTTGGCCGCGTCCATCTTCCATTTTGGCACTTATCGCATCCGCGAGGTCAAAGACCACATGAAGGCGGCGGGGATCCCCGTGCGCGAGGAGTAGAAAATGCCAAACCCGCAAGATCAACACATCCTTGATGCGCTTTATGCCACCGTGGCCGCGCGCAAGGGTGCCGATCCCGACACCAGCTACACCGCCAAGCTGTTTGCCAAGGGCACGGCCAAAATCGCGCAGAAAGTCGGTGAAGAAGGCGTTGAAACCGTCATTGCCGCGTTGGCCGAAACCCCGGAAAAGGTCGCGTCCGAAAGTGCCGATCTTCTCTATCACCTGATGGTGCTCTGGGCCGATCAAGGGGTGAAACCACAAGATGTCTGGAACACGCTGGCCGAGCGTCAGGGCATTTCAGGTATTGCCGAAAAGGCATCGCGCAAAAGCGATTAGCCCCGTCAGTTCCCCATTAAACTGCCCAACATAGTACGTCATGCCCGCGCAGGCGGGCATCCCGCTCGGCACGCTTCATGGATTCCGGGTCTCCGCTTTGCTCCGCCCGGAATGACGAAAAGCGTAAATCCGACTGTTATTCTAAAATCCAAATTGCACCGCACGCCAAGCCTGTTCAATATGGCAGCCATAAACCAAATCTAGCGATCAGGAGCCCCCAATGGCCGTCAAACCCTATGACCCGGAAAACATCTTTGCCAAAATCCTGCGTGGCGACATCCCGTGCAGCAAGGTCTTTGAAGACGACCATGTGCTGGCGTTTAACGACATCGCGCCACAGGCCCCGACCCATGTTCTGGTAATCCCCAAAGGCGCATACACGTCCTATGACGATTTCGCCACCAATGCATCGGATGCCGAAATCATCGCCTATACCCGCGCGATTGGCAAAATTTCGGCGGCTGCCGGTGTGGTTGAGGACGGCTACCGCCTGATCGCCAATACCCGAGAACACGGCCGTCAGGACGTCCCGCACCTGCATGTCCATATCCTTGGCGGGGAAAAACTGCCGCTGATGCTACCCAAAGCATAAGCATCTGAAAAATCATGTAAAAGGCAGGGCACCAAAGCGCGACCCTGCCTTTTTCATCCCTGTAACCAAACGCATTTTCCAACCATGACCGCATCCACCCCGACAGCATCTGAAATCTTTGCCGCCCTGACCGGCGGCTGGACGCTTGAGCGCGATCTGGGGGATGTCGGACGGTTTGACGGGGATGTGACCTTCCATATGGCCGAGCCTAGTAAACCCAATGTCCTGCGCTATCGCGAGGAAGGGTTTCTGAACCGCACCGATGGTCAACGGTTTGATGGCTACCGCGAATATGATTTTGTGCTGCATGAAAGCCCGGCCTCAATCGAGCTTCTGTTTCGCGACCCGATCAGCTTTGGCAATCGCTATGTGATGCTGCACTTTGGCAAAGATGCCGACGAAGGACTTTGCGCACGCGACATTCATCCGTGCGGGGATGATTTTTACCATCACTGCATGATCTGGCGTGACACCAATCATTTCGAAACAAAAATAAAAATCACAGGCCCGAAGAAAGACCATTTGCTGCACAGCATCTATCGCCGTAAATCTGGCACCTGATCCCGCAATAAATGCACCTACTCCCAATTGGTTAGGGCGATCCGAGGGCACCGGACCCCATCGCAGCTTCGCGCAAGACCCAATCGCGAAAGGCGCGGGCTTCTGGACGGTCCAGCCGGTTTTCCGGCGTGATCAGGTAGTAGGCACCATCACTTTGCAAGGTCGCGTCACAGACGATTTCAAGCTCACCCTCGGCCAACGGCCCTTCGATCAGAACATGCGGCAAAAGCGCCAAGCCCATGCCCGCCTTGGCGGCCTCAATCAGCATAAAGAAATGCTCAAACCCCGGCCCGGGCGCCCCGGTGATGGCAACCCCATGCGCCAATCCCCAATCGTGCCACGCCTTGGGCCGGGTGGTATGAACCAGCCGTGGATGATCGGAAATCAGGGCTGTAAGGTCATCTTTCCGATCCGGCGCGACATATCCCGGTTTGGCGACAACCACCTGAATTTCATCAAGAATCTTATCGGATTTCAGCCCCGGCCACGTCCCATTGCCAAAATACAAACCAACATCCAAAAGCCGACTGCCAAGCTCGGGGCTGCGGTCCGGGGTGGCGAAATTAAGCGCCAGGGTTTCGATCACCGGGCGGATACCCTGATATTCGTTTTGAAAGCGGTTTAATCGCGGGATCAGCCACGCACTGGCAATGGTATGCAGCGCGCCGATCACCAGTTTACGTTCCCCCGTCCCATGGGTGACCAGATCAAGGGTTGCGGCTTCAATCTCGTCGAGCGCCCGGCGCAATGTCGGTAAATAGGCACGTCCGGCGTCCCGCAAAGTAAGTTTCGGCCCATTGCGATCAAACAGCGCCATGCCAAGGCTGGCCTCAAGGTTGGCGACCTGCTGACTGACCGCCCCGGCTGTCACCGATAATTCATGCGCCGCCCGGGCAAAACTGCCCAACCGGGCAGCGGCCTCAAACGCGCGCAGCGCATTAAGCGGCGGGGTGGTCGGGCGCAGCGCCATAACAATAGATTTCCTGATGCTAAATGCAGAACTTCTGATTTTACCGGCAGTATTATGCTGGTTTAGACTATTTCAAACAACACAGCATTAGATAATCTTAGGAGAACCCCATGTCCTTACCCCCGTTCCATCTGGCCTTCCCGATAAAATCCATCGCCGACACCCGCGCGTTTTACATTGATATCCTTGGCTGTGACGAAGGTCGCTCGACCGAGGCGTGGATTGATTTTGATTTCTTTGGCCATCAGCTGTCCGCCCATGTCCGGTCTGAGGCCGGTCAAAACGCCGGGTCGGGCACGGTCGATGGCGATGCGGTGCCAATCCCGCATTTTGGCGCGGTTCTGGAATGGGACGTCTGGCATGGACTGGCCGAACGCCTGAAAAATGCCGGGGTGACATTCCTGCTGGAACCGAAAATCCGTTTTGCCGGTGAACCGGGCGAGCAGGGGACGTTTTTTGTTGAGGACCCGGCTGGAAATGGCGTGGAATTCAAGACATTCCGCGATCCGGCAATGATCTTTGCCCATTGATCGGGGCTTTAGGGGCAATCTCCCCATGCCCAACGATTGACCAATGGCCTTAACTGCTGCCATCAATAGACGCGCCAGAAAATGCACAGGAACGCTTTGCGATCTGGCGCGTTTATACTGATGGACCCATAAACCGGCACCCTCATTTGTCACCGCATCAGGAGAAAGCCCCATGCCAACCAATACTGCCGCGCCCAATATCCTTATTTCCGCCGCAGGCGAAGACGCCGATTGGAAAAAGGCGCTGGTTGAACGGCTGCCTGATGCCAACATCGTCACCGGCGATGACAATTACGATCCCGCAACGATTGACTTTGCCCTGTTCTGGAAACAGCCACAGGGACTGATTAAAAACCTGACCAACCTTAAAGCGATCTTTTCGCTCGGGGCCGGGGTCGATCATGTTGTCTCATCGCCAAGTCTGCCGGAAAACATCCCGGTCATCCGGCTTGAAGATGCGGGAATGGCCGATCAGATGGTGCAATATCATCTGTATGCGGCCCTTCATTTCATGCGTGATTTTGATGTTTATAGCACCCAGCAGGCCAAGGCCAACTGGACCCAGCATGACGTCGCACGTATTTCAAAATGCCGGGTTGGTGTCATGGGGCTGGGCGCCCTGGGCTCGGCCGTTGCCACCGCGCTTTCGAACCTTGGCTTTACCGTTTCAGGTTGGAGCCGCTCGATGAAGGCGATTGACGGTATCACCACCTTTGCCGGTGAGGATGCCTTTGACGAATTTCTGGGCGAGGCTGATATCCTGATCTGCCTTCTGCCGCGCACGCCGGAAACCGAAGGATTGCTTAACAGCGAAACTCTGTCGCATCTGCCAAAGGGGGCTGCGATCATTAATGCCGCACGCGGGGCGATGATTAATGAGGCCGACTTGCTGCGTGCCATTGATACCGGGCATCTGCGCGGTGCGTTTTTGGATGTCGCCGTTACCGAACCGCTGCCCGAAAGTCACCCGTTCTGGGATCATCCGAAAATCCGCATCACCCCGCATATTGCCGCGGCCACCCGGGTTGAGGAATCGGCCGATCAGATTGCGCAAAACATTGATCGCATGGCCCGCGGAGAAACGCCAACCGGTCTTGTCGATCGTCAAAGCGGCTACTAAACGCGCGGATAGATGAATTGACTTGCCGGGTGGTGTGCTTTCTGGGAAGAAACAGCACTCCGCCCGTTTTGTTTTCAAAGGACTTTCGATGTCGGCCAAAACCTTTGTCGCCCTTCGTGTTGATTGCGATGCCCAGACGGCTTTTGACATGTTCACCAACGACATTGATCTTTGGTGGAAGCAAGGCCCGCGCAACCGGCTGATCGGCAACCGTCCCGGCATCATGCAATTTGACGAACGCGATAATGGCACGCGGTTTTTACAGGAAGTCGATAAACGTCGCCCCGATTTCGTGGTCGAGGCGGGCAAAGTGATCCATTGGGACCCGGCCAAACGGCTGGCATTTGAATGGCGCTGGCCAACCGCAGACCGCAAAGAGCCCGTCACCCATGTTGATATCCGCTTTGCGCAATCTGGTGACGCAACACGCCTGACCCTGACCCATAGCGGGCTTGAGGCATTATCCGCGGCCCACCCGGCGCGCAATGGCCTGAATGACAACCGGTTCAAGCCAATGATGACCCATTACTGGCAAGCCCATCTGGTTTCATTACGAAACCGGATCAAACAGCTTTCCGCCCATGAAGGCCCCGCGTAATCTTTGTGGGTTAGATATCCGCCTCGGCCAGAATACTGGCCACCCAATCGACGAACACCCGCACCCTGACTGAAAGCTGACGGTTTTGCGGATACAGGATGCTGACCGGCATCGGATCGGGCGGAAATTCGGGCAGGATGTCCACCAACCGCCCGGTCGCGAGATCATCGGCAACCCGATAGCGCGGCACCTGAACCAAACCAAGCCCGGCATAGGCGCATGCCGCATAGCTATCCGCGCCGGTCACCGAAATGCTGGCCGGAAGCATGATCTGACGCACCGTGCCATTGACCGTGAAATCAAGCGGGATCGGCTTGTCATCGGCACCTGACAGGAAGCTCACCATCGTATGGCCCTGGGTTTTCAGGTCTTCAAGCGTTTCTGGCATGCCCGTGCGGGCGATATAATCCGGGCTGGCAATGGTTGCCTCACGCAAGATGGCGAGCCGTCGTGCAATCATTGACGAATCTGACAATCCGCCACTGCGCACCACGCAATCAAATCCCTCATGCACCAGATCGACAAACCGGTCACCGTCACTAATCATCAGATCGATACAGGGATAGCGTTCCAGAAACTCCGGCAGACGCGGAATGATAAATTTGCGCGCCAGCGTACCTTGTAAATTGACCCGCAAAAGCCCGCGCGGATCCGTCCGGCGAAAGATACCATCGGCTTCTTCAAGCTCGGCCAGAATATCGACACACCGCCGGTAATAGGCCTCGCCATCGAGTGTCGGCACCACGGTGCGCGTCGTACGGTCAAGCAACCGGGTCCGCAGGCGCGCTTCAAGGCGCTGAATCGAATTGGTCATGGTCGCACGCGGGATCAAAAGATCCCCGGCCGCCTTGGTAAAGCTTTTGCGCTCCACCACCCGGACGAAATTGCGCATTTCCTCAAACCGGTCCATCGCCATGTCTCATTGTTATCAAAATTCGAACAGTCAATTCGAATATAGCGCAATTATCCCAAATGTCATCTCGGTCATAGTGAGCCCATCGCGCTTACATGCACATACACCAAGGAGAAATTTCATGTCTGCCATGGAAAACAGAACCGCCATCATCACCGGCGCATCACGCGGCATTGGTGTCGCCCTTGCCAAACGATTGGCCGCAGATGGCTTTGCTGTCGTGATCAATTACGCCAATTCTGCCACCGCCGCCGAAGAATTGGCCGAAAGCCTGAAATCCGACGGACACAAGGCGATCGCGGTGAAGGCCGATATCGCGCGTCCCGATGCGGTCACGGCCCTGTTTGACAAAACCATCGCGGAATTTGGCTGGGTGGATGTCATTGTCAATAATGCTGGTGTGATGACCACACAGCCGATTGCCGAGATGAATGACGCCACCTTTGACGCGATGATGGACATCAATGTGCGTGGCACGTTCAACATGCTGCGCGAAGGGGCGAAACACCTGCGCGATCATGGCCGGGTGATCAATTTTTCAACCACGGCCCTTCATCTGAAATTGCCGGGCTATGCGGTCTATAACGCCACCAAGGCAGCGGTTGAGGCCATGACAGCGGTCTATGCCAAGGAACTGCGCGGCCGTCAGATCACGGTCAATGCCGTGGCCCCGGGCCCGGTTGCAACCGAGCTGTTCCTGAAAGGCAAAACCGATGAGCAAATCGCCCAGTTTTCCAAAATGCCCCCACTTGAACGCCTAGGGCAGCCCGACGATATCGCTGGCGTCGTGTCCTTCCTTGCCGGAACCGATTCCGGCTGGGTTGATGGCCAAACCCTGCGTGCTAATGGCGGGCTGGCGTAACCCAAACATCGCCCCCCCCTGAAACCGGTCTGGCATCAGGCTGTCGCAGGTGATTTCCCCCACCCCCGCACCTGCGTTTGGTCCGATGCCCGATTTGGTTGAGTGCTGGGCCGTTATGATGCCGCCGCGTAGTTTCACCGGCGGCATCATTGCTGTTTTAACCAAGCCCCCATCGCGAAAAACGATGTCAAATATCCTGTTGTATCTGTCCATTGACCAGGTTTTGCAGCATGATGGCCCGCAAACACCCACACCAAACGCCACCACCCAAGAGAACCCCGATGATCAACAGCCCCACACCGACCGAAATCCGTTTCCGCCCGGCCACCCGCAATGATTTGCCCGCCATCGTTGCGCTTCTGGCCGATGACGAAAAGGGCAAAACCCGCGAAGAATGCACCGATCCTTTACCCGATGCCTATTACGCCGCCTTTGATGCCATGACATCGCAATCGACCGCAGTCCTGCCCAACCAGTATCTTCTGGCCTGCCAAGGCGATGATATTGTTGGATGTTTGCAGTTAACCCTGATTGCCGGATTGTCACGCCGCGGGCAATTGCGTGCGCAGATCGAAGGGGTGCGGGTATCAAGCCGCCATCGTGGACAGAAAATCGGTGAAAAGCTGATTTTGGAATCAATTTCGATATCGAAATCACTTGGCGCAGCCCTGATACAGTTCACCACCGATAAAACCCGCAAGGATGCCCATCGGTTTTATGAACGGCTTGGCTTTGTTGCCAGCCACGAAGGCATGAAAATGACGCTCGACCCGGTGTCATCATAAAAATATCATCGTAAAATCGGCCGGTTTTGCCTTTGTCCAACCATGTTGTTGGTCAAATCTGGTAGTCTGATCACGACGATCTTGGCAAAACACACAGACGGAGGTTCACCATGAATTTATCCGACTTGCAGGAAATGGCCCGTAATCGCGGATTTTCCCATGTTTTCAGTGCATCGGGCACCCTTGTGACATGTGACGGGAAACAGGCGAAGTATCACGCCGATGACCTGACCATCATCGATTCCAGATCCGTCGATGCCGGCACCGATCCCGGCGATGATGCCACCCTTTACATGATCGAGGCCAATGACGGCACACGCGGCATGCTGATTGTCCCTGACAGCTTTCATACCGATGCCGACAAGGCGGATCTGATCGATCATTTACGGCGCAAGCATTCCTGATTTCTGGAACAAGTTGTCTGGTCCGGCGTTTTCCCTATATCGAGCAAATTGCGTTTCAGGAGGACCAAATGACCTTGGCTGATCTTCAGGCAAATGCCAAAGAACACGGTTTCGAACATCATTTCATGTGTGAAGACGATGGTGCACGCAGCGACGGCACCGGCCATCTTTATCAGCCTCATGAATTGCGTCTGGTGCATTCCACCAGCACCGATAACGGCACCGATCCCGGCGATGACGCCACCCTTTACATGATCGAGGCCAATGACGGCACCAAAGGGGTAATGATCATCCCCAACAGCTTCCACGCCGATCCGCAAGAAGCCCGTTTGATTGATGTTCTGCGTAAAAATCGACAGGAAAACGCCTCGTAACCGTTAGAATTGGTCACAAGGCTCACGATCTTGTGTCACCACGACAGCGTGCAATTTCGCAAAATGAACACAAATAAACACCTGTCGCGACATAAAAGGTCAATAGCTTAGACTAACCATAAACACACCGTATCGAGGCAGACACGCACATGTCGGATCTTTTGCCGTTTTTTCGGGCCTGGGTAACCGATCCCAGACGGGTTTCGGCCATTTCGCCATCCAGCCCCGCACTGGCGCAGTTGATCACATCCGAAGTCGTCCCCGGTCAAGGCCCGGTTCTTGAACTGGGGCCGGGCACCGGGGTCTTTACCCGTGCTCTGCTTAAACGCGGACTACTCGAAAATGATCTGACCCTGATCGAAGCGGGACCGTATTTTTCCCGTCTTTTGTCGGACCGTCATCCCGATGCGCGCATCTTACAAATGGATGCCACCCGGCTGGCAAAGGCCGGTCTTTATGCCCCTAGCACGCTTGCCACCGTTATTAGCGGCCTGCCGCTTTTGTCGATGAAACCGCGCCAGATCATGGGAATCATGACCGGTACATTTGGCTATTTGCGCAATGATGGCGCGTTTTACCAGTTCACCTATGGCCCGCGCTGTCCGGTCCCCTCGGCCATTCTCGGCCGTCTTGGTTTGCGCGCAACCCGCATTGGCACCACCGTGCGCAACATGCCGCCCTCATCAGTTTACAAGATTGAACGGCTTCAGAGCATTGGCGATGCCCTCAACCGTCAATCGGCCTGATACGCAAAAAAGATAACGGTCGTGCAGTCTTATCCGTTCTCTGCCATCCGCCGGAAGGTATCAGGATAATCCATCACCAAGCCAAACCGATCCAGTTCCAGATCGGCCTTGAATGACCGGAATAATCCTTCGTAGCGATACCGCCGATCCGCAATCAAACAGGTATAGCGCTGCTGTGCCGGGACAGGCAGGAACGCCCCCTCGATCTGGCTTGGCAGCGGGACATAGGCCGCGACAATGTCTTGGCGTGCCTTTGGCGCCAGCCCAAGCCGCTTGATCGCCAAGGTGTTGGTGGCCGGGGTCACACCAATATCAACATCAAAACACCCATCAAGCGACGGCACCGACCGGTCACCAAGGATGTCATGCCAGTGTCCGTCCCCATCGGCGAGAACATGCAGCGTTTGACCCCCAATATATTTGACCAGCACTTCGCGTGTCCGACACTGCGCGTCCGCCCGCACCGAATAATAGGCACCATATTTGCCCCCGCGCGTGCCTGAAACCACTCCTTCAAGGATCAAATGCTCGTCATCCTGAACAAGCGTGCAGCGTTCAAGCCCCTGTCCCTGCCAGTTGGTCCAACACACCGATGTCCGCATTCAATCCTCTCCTCTGTGCAAAATGTCGTCAAACTCCGTCGCCACCGCATGTTGGCGATTTGGGCAGGCAATAACGGAAAATTTCTTACCGCCGATACATCATCTGCCGGTAATTAAGCGCCTCGGCAATATGCGGGCGTTTAACAACACCACTGCCCGCCAGATCCGCAATCGTGCGCGCCACCCTTAATATTCGGTGATATCCACGCGCCGAAAGCTTCATGCGCCGGGTGGCATCCTGCAACAGTTCCCGCCCGGCATCATCGGGGGCGGCCGCAGTTTGCAGGACTTCGCCATCAGCCAAGGCATTGGTCGATATATGTTCGTTTTTATATCGTAACATTTGAAGTTCACGTGCCAGAAACACCCGTTCGCGCACGGTGGCACTGGTTTCGCCATTTGCGGGCAAATCAAGTTCTTCAGGCTTCACGGCGGGCACATCAATCTGAATGTCAAACCGGTCCAGAAGCGGGCCTGAAAGCCGCGCCTGATAATCCTCGCCACAGCGCGGGGCGCGGCTGCATGCAAGGTCATTATCGCCCAGATACCCGCAACGACACGGGTTCATCGCCGCCACCAGTTGAACCCGGGCCGGATAGGTCACATGCGCATTGGCGCGTGCCACTGATACCTGCCCGGTTTCAAGTGGCTGACGCAGCGCATCGAGTACATTTCGCTGAAATTCCGGCAGTTCGTCTAAAAACAGAACCCCGTTATGGGCTAGCGACATTTCACCGGGTTTGATCCGATGTCCGCCCCCCACGAGTGCAGGCATCGATGCAGAATGGTGCGGTTGTCTGAATGGCCGTGTGCGGATCAACCCGCCTTCGGGCAGTAATCCCGAAACCGAATGAATGACCGTGGTTTCAAGTGCTTGTCTTGCATCCAGATCGGGCAAGATACCCGGAAGACGCGCGGCCAGCATCGATTTCCCCGATCCGGGCGGACCACTCATCAATAAATTATGGCCCCCGGCAGCGGCGATTTCGAGTGCGCGTTTGGCACTTTCCTGCCCCTTGATATCACGAAGGTCCGAAACCGGACCAGCGGGGGCGACATTGGCAATGGCGCGCGGCCGGGCCAGAATTTGTGTGCCTTTGAAATGATTGATCAGGCTGACAAGGTTCTTCGGCGCCAGGATCTCAAGATCACCCGCCCAAAGCGCCTCTGCCCCGTTATCACACGGGCAGATCACGCCAAATTCCTGCATGCTGGCTTCCATGGCGGCCGGCAAAACCCCGCCGACACTGGTGATGCTGCCATCAAGGCCAAGCTCGCCGAGGGCTAAAAACCGGGCGATATCCTCATGGCCAATAACATCCATCTCGGCCAGAAGCCCCAATGCAATCGGAAGATCGAAATGCGACCCTTCTTTGAGCAAATCGGCCGGGGCAAGGTTAATCGTGATGCGCTTGGGTGGTAAGGCCAGCCCCATGCTCGATAAGGCGGATCGCACCCGTTCGCGGGCCTCGGACACGGCTTTATCAGGCAATCCAACAACCGAAAACGCCGGCAGGCCACTTGCCATTTGCACCTGAACATCAACAGCAATCGTCTCAATCCCGGCAAAGGCAACCGTCGTAACCCGCGCTGTCATGTTGGCTGATCCCCATAACCCCTAGTTATATCACTTTGAAGGGAAATGGGGATCAAGGCAACATGTCGTTGGGTGCCAGGGGCTTAATGGTCAACTTACCCCCGGAACTTACGACTGTTTATTCCGGCGCGTAGTCGGTGTTAACCATCCACGGTGTACCGAACTTGTCATTCACCAGCCCAAAGCCCTTTGACCAGAAGGTTTCCTCGAACGGCATAACGATGGTGCCACCCTCGGCCAGCTTGTCAAAAAGCTGTTTGCCTTCCGCCGCTTCGGGGAAATGCACGGAAATATTCATGCCCTGCATCGCGGTAAAATGCTCCGGCGGGCAATCGGATGCCATGATGTGCCAGCCATCCCCCATCAAACAGGCATGGGCAATTTTATCGGCAAAATCGGGCATGTCCTTGCTCATCGGCGTATCGCCAAACGGCATGGCGATCAGTTCGCCACCCAGAACGGATTTGTAAAACTCCATCGCCGGGCGGCAATTTCCATCAAAGTTGAGGTAGCTGATAACTTTCATTGGGGCATTCCTTTGTTACATCAATTAGCGGCGTTAAATTATGGTTCCAACCCGAACTGAGCGGCACCGTTGTCAAAATCAAAAGGCACGGAAAAATGTTCATGGGCGATGCGCCATTGGCCAGCCTTCTTTTCAAGGTGGTAGCTGGCCCGCATCCAGCTTGCCTGCTCGGTCCCGTCCTCTTGGCGCATGCCACAGCGGATCAAAAACCGGGCAACGCCCAGATGGCCTGACACCCGGATGACCGGTGTTTGCATTTCAACGACCATTTCTGCGTCCTTGGGCAGGCATTTCTCCCAATGGGCGCGATATTCTGTGATGCCGTTAAATTGCAACGGCCCGACCGCGTCATAGGAACAAATATCCTCGCTATAAAGGGCGATGATCGCATCAATGTCCTTGGTGCGGTTGGCCTCTGCCCAGCGGGCAAAGATATCGGCGATGGCGGCTTGGTCCTGTGATTGTTTGTCAGTCATCGGACATATCCTTCAATTGGTGGCACGAGGGATCGGCAAAGCGGCAATCAGCCTGCCTGAATAGCCCGCTCCAACGCCGCAATATCAATCTTTTGCATGGTCATCATTGCTGTCGCCGCCCGTGCAGCAACATCCGGGTCAGAATCGGTCATCAACTCGATCAGGCGGGTTGGGGTAATCTGCCAGAAAACGCCAAAACGGTCCCTGATCCAGCCACAATCGCGCGGCTCCCCGCCTTCGGACAAACAGTCCCAGTAATAATCGACCTCTGCCTGATCCTTGCAATCGACCACAAAGGAAACGGCTTCGGTGAATTTGAAGTCGGTTGGGAAATTAAACGCGGTAAATTTCCGACCAAAAAGTTCAAAACCAATGGTCAGAACACTGCCTTCCGGGCCGGGACCCGCTTTGCTTGCGCGCATGGTCTTGCCGATCTTTGCCTCGGCAAACACAGACGTATAAAAATTGACGGCATCTTCGGCACAGCCATTAAACCATAGAAACGGGCTAATTTTTTGCTGCATGGGGCATCCTCCTTGCCACAGAACAAATGGCACCTGATCAAAACGGTCAAACCGGCTGGTTGATGAGTGTTTTATTGTATTCCCGTTTGACAAATACGTTGATATCAACATAATAATCTCATGTCAAAAAAAGATTTCAACCACAGCGATAGACCCGTACCGTTTTCCGATACCTTGATGGTGCGGGACTCGTGCCTGTGCCTGCATGTGCGCCGGGCGGCACGCACCATTGCCCGTCGATTTGACGATGCTTTTCGTCCGTTTGACCTGACCAGCGGGCAATATTCGCTATTGATGTCGTTGAACCGGCCATATCCACCGCATATGAAGGATGTCGCCGACCTTCTGGCGATGGATCGCACCACATTGACCGCCAACCTCAAACCGCTTGAACGGCGCGGTCTGGTGGCAATTAATCCCGACCCAAAAGATAAAAGGGGCCGTTTACTCATACTGACCGAGGATGGCTTGGCCCTTCTCGCACGTGCCTTTCCCGTCTGGGAAAAAACCCAGCGAGACCTTGAAGGACTGGTGGCCCATTCCGATCCAAAACAACTGTTGGCGGATCTGATCAGCCTGTCTCAGGAACCAAAGCAGGAATCGGAAAAATAGGTTTCCACCGTCTTACGCGGTCTCAAGCCGATATTTAAGAAACGCTTTCCCGTCGTGGTCCACCGGACCAACAAAACCGGCACCAATGCGCCGCAAGGCTCCCAGTTTCGTGCGCGATGGCGGCAGCAGAAAGGTGACAAAGGGAATGCGCGGGTCGGACCGGGCAAAGGCAAGCGCCTTGCGCGTAATCACCATGCCCAGCCCAAAGCAATCAGGTTTCAGCACCAATCCAAAATCCCATTCATCGCCTTCTTTTTGAAACCCGCCCCATCCGGCGTAATTCCCGTCATGCAGGATCGCCCAATGACCCAGCCCGTCACGCTGCCAACACGCATCCTTGGCAGCCCTGAACCGCACGTAATCATCATCACCCCACGCACCTGTCAAAAGCGGCATGTGAACACCCATCCGGGGATCAGACATATGGGAAATCACCACATCAGGGGCGATATCGCCAAGTGGCACAAAGGCAATTGCATCGCCTGACATCGCAGATCGGCGCATCATCGGGCTGGTCCAGTCAATCATCAAAAAAGGCGCAAAAGACACCCGTCCATTGCGCCGTTCCCTGATTGATCTGTCAATTGTCCGAACGATCACGCCCGATCACAATCGGTCAGACCCTATTCGTCCGATGTGCTGCCATCACGTGGCGGCAGGAATTCCTTGCGGCACGGAACAGCTTCTTCGTTGACCACAGTCCAGCCGAAATTGCGAAACTTGCCAAAGCTTTCTTTTTTCATCGTGATGCCGCTTTCCTTGTGCTTACGCACTTCGCGGGGATCTTCGCCGTCAATCTTGTCGGCACGGATCCAGGCCCGTTCACGCATTCCTTTGGTGATCGTCGGTTCGGTCATACAGGCTCTTTTCATCAATTAAGTTGGCAAACCGCATCATAACGCAATCTGTCTTGCGGTGCGATGGCTTTCACCGATGCGCGGGCGTCAATCAATTGACTTCGGGTCGGTGTCATGGGGCAGGTGAAAAACAGTCTCGGTAAACGCTTCGCGTTCGGACATGATTGCCATCCAGTCGCGCACCCGCACCGGAATGTCAAACCGCCGGTCCGGCCAGCGAAAATCAATGTAATACAGCCCCACCAGAACCGAATAGGTGCCCAGATGCGCATCTTCGGTCCGCAAAGACGCCAACCCGTCCAAAATCGCATCAATGCTGCTTTGAACAGCCTGTGCCTGTCGTTCCATTACGAAATCAGAACGATCATCTTCGGGGCGCTGGGCATCAGCAAACAACCGTCCGGTCGCCGCCATCATGCCATCGGCAAGTCCTTGCCATTTCAATGCGTTCAGCCGGGCGATACCGTCTTGCGGGATGATGCCATCCGACGCCCCGGAAGCACGCGCAACCTGATCAAGGTAATCACAAATCACCGCGGATTCATAAACCGCCATGCCATCGGGCAGGATCAACGTCGGGACCTTGGCCAAAGGATTGTGTGCGCGAAGCGCATCATCGGTCCATGGATCAATCAGGATTTCACGCACCTGTTTTTCCAGACCCAATTCACGCAAAGCCACGCGCACCTTGCGCGAAAACGGTGATGTTGGCGCATAATAAAGCTGCATCGTCAAAGCCCCTTGCCGTGATCTGCCCTGATTTGGGCATCCTCCTAGACCTTAAGGTCCGGTGTCCAGCCAATCCCTTCGAGATGCCATTTCGCACCCCAGTTCTTACCTTTACGGGTCAGTGTAAGGTAATTTCGCGCCGCACAATAGACACCTTTGCGATCGGGCAGCGGTTTTAACTTTGTCGGGCGTTCAGGCAACGGATGATCACCGATCCAGGCCAGCAATCCCAATGCGCGCGCAAAGGCCTTGGGCGGGGCGGTATGGGAAATGCCTGATGCTACCAGTTGATGGATGGTTTTGCCCATGGTTTCAAAAGTGCCCCGCGTGGCGACATGAATTTCACCCGACACGATCGTGATCTCGTGATCATGATCGTTGGCAATACGTTCAAGCAATTCAAGGAACCGGCACCATTCGCGGCGATGCCAGCGGCTTTGCCACTGATCGCGGAGATCATCTTCGTATTTCTGTGCACTGGGCATCATATGCAGGAAAAATTCCACCAGCGACAAACGCGGACCAATCACCGGCACACTCGACATCAGCAAAATGCGATTGCCTTTGGGAATGCTTTCAAGGGCCGGGGCAATATCGCGCCAGCCATGATCGCCCATGATGACTTCCGGGGTCCGTTCAGACCGCAAATCTGGCGCGATCACGGTCATCCCGGGGAAATCAACCTTCCACGCAAGGCTTTTGCCCGACCGGTCAAGCACCATGTCGGGCAGGCGATCGGGCTCGGTGTCGGGCAGACCATCAGACAGGCCATCTGGCCGTCCATCGGCACTGGTGCCAAGCTGCATCAAACAAAATGCCTCACGTGCGCAGGCAAACATACCGCGCGCCACCGCTGCCCCTTGGAACCATTTCTTGTGACTGCCCCAGCCATCAAAAATGTCATGGTCATCCCACATCATAAGCGACGGTACTCGGGCCAGCATGTGGCTGATCTGCGGCTGATCATAGATCGTCAGATAATAATCAAGATAGAATTTCAAGACCGCATCGCGCATCTCGTCGGAAAAGGCGGTTTTAAGCTTTTGCCCACGCCGCGCTTTTTTCCATGCCCGGATATCGGCGTGGCATTGCCAAACCCCATCGGCATAAATCTGATCCCCACCATGCAGCAGCAATGAAAAGGGACGCTTTTCATGCTGATCGGCAAGGTCACTCCAAAGCGCATTGCGATCTTCAAGCGGGCGGTCAAGATCACCGTCTTCCTGCCCGTTACACGACACAAATCCGATGTGTAAATCCGATGCCATTTCGGCACAAACACGGTATGTTTCGTTTCCGAAACTATAATTCGCATCAGGAATTGCTGGCAGGCCAAAATCAAACCGCCAGTAAGACCGGCCAAACAGGGTTGCCAGTTTTTCCGGCGTGACCAAGTCACGCCCCATTGCACGCAATTCCGGTACTTTGGCCCCCTCGGGTGCCACGATCAGGGCTGCCAACCGGGTGGTTGTGCCATCACTGCCACGCGCAAACAAAAACGGGCCAAACAGACCGTCACGGGAAGGTGTGGAAACCTGATTTTCTGTCATGCGGTCCTGTTACCTTGGCCAAAGATGCTCTTAAATCATACGCTTGATACGGGTTTTGGTTCCAGCGTTGCCTTTTGGATGGCGCAATCACACCAGAACAACATGCACAAAAAAGGGCAAGCGACCTTGATCACGTCGCCCAAAACTCGCTTCACGGATGGGCGTTCTCACATTCAGTGATTGAGCTGCAAGGGCAATCGTTTACGCTACGAACATCAAGATACTAATTCGGCCGTGACATTGAGGAGAACGCCCTTGGCTTCACAACGCCCCAAAGCAATCCCAACCGTTCAGGTCGATGATGATACCGTCCGCGTGACCGAATGGCATTTTCCGCCCGGTGCAGAAACCGGTGCCCATGTGCATGAAATGGACTATGTCGTTGTCCCGATGACCACCGGTGATCTGACCATTGAAATGCACGACGGCACCATTGTCACATCGCCGCTGACTGCCGGGAAATCTTATGCCCGTAAAACCGGCGTTGCCCATAATGTCATTAACGACAACACGTTTGCCTTCACCTTTGTCGAAGTCGAAATCAAACAGGCCGCTAAATAACCAAAAAAGGGCAGGTACCAATTGCACCTGCCCTGAATTGAAATGTTGTCGTCTGACTGCTTAGATTATGCCAACCGGCTGTCAATCGCATCCCAGATCAGGCTTTCAAGCTTTGATCCGTCAAAACGGTTCACTTCCTGCAACCCGGTTGGCGAGGTGACGTTAATTTCGGTCATGTAATCGCCAATCACGTCAATCCCGACAAAGATCAAATCGCGCTTTTTAAGTTCCGGGCCGATCCGCTCGCAGATTTCGCGTTCACGGTCGGTCAGCATCGATTTTACCGCCACACCGCCAACATGCATGTTTGATCGTGCTTCGCCCTCGGCCGGAACGCGGTTGATCGCGCCAACCGCCTTGCCATCGACCAGAATGATGCGTTTGTCGCCTTTGCGCACATCAGGCAAATAGGCCTGCACCATCAACGGTTCACGCGACTGGGTGGCAAACAGCTCCAGCAGTGAATTTAAGTTCTCATCGCCGGGTTTAAGGTGGAACACACCCGCCCCGCCATTGCCGAATAGCGGCTTGACGATGATGTCCTTGTATTCTTCGCGGAAATCCCTGATCCGGGCGGCGGAGCGCGTAATCATGGTCGGCGGCATCAGGTCGGGAAACTCGGTGACAAAAATCTTTTCCGGTGCATTGCGCACATGCCCCGGATGGTTGACTACAAAGGTCTCCGGATGGATCGATTCCAGCAAATGGGTTGCTGTGATGTAATTCATGTCAAACGGCGGGTCCTGACGCATCAGGATAACATCGGTTTCCTTTTCCAGATTAATGATCCTGGCATCGCCCAGCTCATAATGATTGCCCGCTTCATAACGCAAGGTCATCGGGCGGACTTCGGCCAGAACCCGGCCCCGGTCATAAAACATGTCGTCGGGATGATAATGCAAAAGATCATATCCGCGTGACTGGGCCTCAAGGCCCATCACAAAGGTCGAATCGCCTTTGATATCAATGGATTCAATCGGATCCATCTGGATGGCAACGATACGGCTCATGAAATGCGTTCTCCTCTTCACCGGTTTGTATCAGCCATGTCGCAAATACGGCACAAAGCCGCCAATTGTGATCATTTGCGGGCACAGCTTGACCCGGCTGGCCTTCCCGGCCAAATGATGCGATATGTTATTCGCTCTTGTGGGTATTCATTTGGCAGGATTTTTATCATCTGCCATTCATGTTCCGCAATCGCGTTAAGATATTTGTTCCGAAGATCAGGCAGGCAAGACAGGCATATGACGTTTTTCTCCAAATTCTCGCAGACCGCTTTTCATACGTTCGGTAAGAAATCCCGTTCGTTGATGGCGGCCTCCGTGCTGAGTGCCGCGATCGGACTTGGCGCACTCACAAGTCTGACCTTGCTGCCAAATGCCGCCCATGCGCAGTCTGCTGATATCAGCCCGGAAATGATCAAAAAGATCGAAACCTATATGGGCGATATCACCACACTTCGGGCTGATTTTGTTCAGATTTCATCGGATGGCGGAGCTGCCGAGGGCAAGCTTTACATGCAACGTCCGGGCAAAATGCGGTTTGAATATAACCCGCCAGCCCAGATATTGCTGGTCTCGACCGGGCATGATTTCATTTACTATGACAAGGAAATCAACGCCCCGACCTATTTCGATATCGATGAAACCCCCGCAGGGATCATTCTGGCTGAAAACATCTCCCTGACCGACAAGGTTAAAATCGTTGATTACCGCCGCACGGCCGAAACCATTCGTGTCGAACTGGTGCGTAAATCCGATCCGGGGGCGGGCAGTGTGACCCTGGTGTTTGCCGAAAGCCCCATGCAGTTGCGCCAGTGGATCGTCACCGACCCGACAGGGATCGAAACCACCGTGACCCTTTTCAACACCGAAGAGCACGTTTCACTTGATCCCGAGCTGTTCAAATTTGACCGCGTCTGGCCAAATCAGCGCAACTGACCCGAAAATTTTCATCACCTGACGATCACGATCTGATGAGCACAAGACCGCGGGTCAAACCGTAAAATGATGTGATTCAAACCCTTGCAGACATTGGGGTTTCGTAACGATCTGCCTATCCCGATCAAATCGCCGCAAACGGCAAAAAATCTTGCGTTTAGGCCCTGTGATATCTGGCAGAAACCGGCTCTGATCCCTATATGAAAGACTGTCACAAGGTTCCTGATAAATGAATGGAACCCGGTGTGAGGATAAGGTCTCCCCTACCTGTCCTCACGCTCCAGATTAACGGAGCGCTGGCGTTCGGTCTTCCCCCCTGGCCGGACGCCTTTTTTTTGCCCAACCCGAACGATATGACGGTTTGCGCATAAAAATGGCCAAAGAAATTTCCCACACAGGCAATAGATTTCACGCGCTGTTAATTTTCATTGCCTACTACTTTAAGGCATGATTCCCTCGTGGCGAGATTTTCCGCCAACTGAAGACACAGGACCGACACGTTCGATGATCAATGACTTTATGAAATCCGTCGCGCAATTCTCCGACCCGCGTTTCCGCAAGGTCGTGTTGATCGGTGTTGCTGGCGCGCTGGCAACCATTGTCGGTCTTTGGCTTCTGATCTGGTTTGGACTGAGTTCGATCACCTTCTTTGCCGATGGTGGCTGGCTTGAAAGTGCCGCCGACTGGATTCTTGGCATTGGCCTTGCCGTGCTTGTTGTCCTGTTGTTTCCCGCAGCCACAGTCCTGATCTCGAGCCTTCTGCTCGATCAGATTGCCGATGCGGTCGAAGACAAACATTACCCGACCCTGCCCGAAACCCGCCCGCAACCCATCAGCGAGGCCCTGATCAGCGGTCTGAAATTTGCCGCAACCGCACTGGCCCTTAACATTTTGATATTGCCGCTGCTTTTGGCGGGACCGGTCTATATCATCGCCTTTTACGGCATGAACGGCTATCTTCTGTCGCGTGAATATTTTGAACTGGTCGCCATACGCCGTTATGATGCGCGCACGGTTGAGGCCATCCGCAAAAGCCGCCAGAAAAAGCTATGGCTTGCCGGTGTCGGCCTGACCTTTTTAATGACCATTCCGCTGGTCAATCTGGTCGCACCGATTATCGCCACGGCCTTTATGGTTCATTACTCTGTTCGCCTGGGAACATATGTCCCGGAAACTGCGGTCTGACGTTCTGCAAATTGCTGTCAGACCGCGCGCCTGAATACCGACCCAAATACCGAAACAAATGCTCAAAGGATCTGGTCATCCAATGTTTGGAAAGAAAAAAGCCAACAAAACAGTCGACAGCCGTCCGGCTTCGTCAGATACATCTCCCTCAGGAGAGTCAGGTGCTCTTTCCGCGGCAAACAATGAGACCAAGATCGAGTCTTCTGGCGTCGCCAACAAAAATAGCGTCAATACCGGCCCTGCCGTAAAAACAGAAAAACGTACTGAGCCGCAGCTTTTCAGCAAGCCGCGTACAAAGGATGAACCACAAATGTCCAGTAAACCGCACTCCACCAGCTTCCGCCCGGAAATCCCAAAACGCCCGCTTGAGATTCCAACCCGCGGCAGCTCAGGACGCCCCGCCAGCGCCAGTCACAATTCCGACGGCAAAAAGCTGACAGTTGGTCGTGATATCCGTCTGGCTGGCGAAATCGGTTCTTGCGACGTTTTGGTCGTCGAAGGACACGTTGAAGCCCAGATCAAGGATTGCGCACGTTTGGAAATTTCCAACGGCGGCACCTTTGTCGGTTCAGCCCAGGTTGACGAAGCCGAAATCAGCGGAAAATTTGACGGTGATTTGAACGCACGCCGCGTTGTGATCATTGGTTCGGCTGAAATCAGCGGCAAAATCACCTATGGCGCGCTTCAGATCGAAAATGGCGCACGCATCAAGGGCAGCCTTGATTACGTCGAAAGCAGCGATGATGGCACGTCGCGCAGCGGCAACAGTGCGGCAATCACCATTCCGCGCAAATCGGACGATTCCTGATCCCGTGTTCGCCGTGCGATCAAATATAACCCAGCCCCGAACGCATGCCTGGCGTGCCTTCGGGGTGGTGTTTCTTCTGGCTGTGATCGGCGCAGCGCTCACCGCGTGTGGCGGAAATGCGGTGCCACCAGGCACCACCAATACAAGCTACGGCAAGACAGCAACCAGCACTGTATCTGGTCCCAAAACGGGGACCGTGGCCGGCAGATCGACAAAATCGATCACACAAGACGTCCCGCGCCGTAGCCAACCGCAAAAACCCAAAACCACTCCGAAAAAAACAGCCGCCATTCCGTTTAAACCCATCGCGGCCGAAACGCTTACCGGGTTGTCGGAAAAGGCTGTTTTGGAAAAAGTCGGCGAACCGGAACTGATGCGCGGCGAAGGTGACATCCGCGTCTGGCAATATCGGTCTGATGAATGTTCGTTTGATATGTTCTTTTCGCCCGCTGCACAGTCAAATGCCAAAACCGATGACCGCGAATTGCATCATATGCTGGCCCGAATGCGCCGTGGGAACGAAAAAATCTCCATCCAGGACTGTCTTGATCAGGTGCGGAAACAACGTCTTTCGCGCGGATAACGTCTTGTGTGATCGATTTTGCCGATACGATCTGATTTCCTTGGTTGAATATTTACCTTTTGTTGGCAGGGTCGATAAGCAATCTCATAAATTCGCCACATCAGGTGACTTTATTCATCCAGTCATGGTCCCTTGGGGGCCCGTCCCGAAACTTCTAGACACGATACGCGACCTCATGAAAAAACACGCCCATCGTCTCGTCAGAACTTCGCTGGCTGCTGCCCTTATCGCGCTGGTTGGCGCTTTTGCTGTGGCCATCCCTGTCACCAGCGCACAGGCACAAAACACGCCCAAGCTGATTGATGTTTTCGGCAAGTGGGAAGCCTACACCTATTCCGAGAAAGGCCAAACCGTCTGCTATATGGGCAGTCAGCCAACCTCGGCCAAAGGTGATTACACCCAACGCGGCCGGATTTACGCGATGGTCACCCATCGTCCGTCGCTTAAGCTGCTTAACGAAGTCAGCTTCATCACCGGCTATACCTACAAGTCTGAAAGCAAGGTGGATCTTCGAATCGATTCCACTCCGTTCAAACTGTTTACCCACGAAGATTCCGCCTGGGCATCGACCAGTGAAGGCGACCAGAAATTGATCAAGGCCATGAAAGCCGGGTCAAAAATGGTTGTTGTTGGCTATTCCTCGCGGGGCACAAAAACCACCGACACCTATTCCCTGTCGGGATTTACCGCCGCTTACAATGCGATTTCAAAGGCTTGCAGCGTCAAGCCCGTGAATTAGTCAGACCGGTATAAACGTAGAAATTCGCCTTCTGCGGATGCCATTGCAACCGTGATTGCGCATGCGTGATGGCTGCAATGTGAAATTTATCATTTCTAAATTGGCCCAGCCCCGCTATATGCGGGGCTGAGTTCATTGCGTTCAATTAACGCGACGTACCGGCGCATCTTGATCGGTTTTCTGGTATAGTCCCCGCGGACACCAAAATCATGACCGTCAAATCGCCAGACACAACATGACACAATACCACCAGAACCAAGAGAGAGACCGGGATGACCGACGTCCTGACTGAAAACGCATCCTTGAAACCGGCTGAAAGCACCACCGGTCCTTCACTGTCCGACTTCGTCACGCGCGCCGCCAACGGGCAGGCAGCCGACGGGCGTCGTGATCTGGTGGGCATTCCCCGCGAAGAACTGACCGAACTGATGGCCGCCATGGGCGAAAGCAAGTTCCGCGTCAAACAGCTGTGGAACTGGGTCTATTACCGTGGTGTCACCGACATCGAGGACATGACCAACATTTCCAAGAAACTGCGTGACCGTCTGGCACAAGATTTCTATGTCGGTCGTCCGGTCCTTACTGCCGATCAAAAAAGTACCGATGACACCCATAAATGGCTGATGAAGTTCCATGACGGGAATGAAGCCGAAACTGTCTATATCCCTGATCGCAACGAAGACCGCGGTGCGGTGTGCATTTCATCGCAAGTCGGCTGCACGCTGACCTGTAAATTCTGCCACACCGGCACCCAGCTTCTGGTGCGCAACCTGACACCGGGTGAAATCGTCAGTCAGTTCATGATTGCACGTGATAGTTACGGCGAATGGCCAACCCCGTCCAACGGCATCCGCCGTCTGTCAAACATCGTGATGATGGGCATGGGCGAACCACTATTTAACTATGAAAACGTCCGCGATGCGCTGCGCATTGCCATGGACGGCGAAGGCATTTCCATTTCGCGCCGCCGTGTGACGCTTTCAACATCCGGTGTGGTGCCTGAAATCGTGCGCTGTGGCGAAGAACTTGGCGTCGGTCTGGCAATTTCACTACATGCGCCCGAAGACGACCTGCGCAATGAAATCATGCCGATAAACAAAAAATACCCGCTCAAGGAATTGATGGATGCCTGCCGGCATTATCCTGGCATGTCCAATTCGCGGCCGATCACCATGGAATACGTGATGCTCAAGGGCATTAATGACAAGCCCGAACATGCCCGTGCACTGGCCAAACTGGTCAAAGGCGTTCACTGCAAGTTCAACCTGATCCCGTTCAACAAATGGCCGGGATCGGATTACGAATGCACGCCGACCAACGACATCAAGAAGTTCGCCCAGATCCTGCTTGATAACGGCTACGAAGCCCCGATCCGCTGGCCACGTGGGCGCGATATCCTTGCCGCCTGTGGTCAGCTCAAGTCTGAAAGCCAGCGTCAGCGCAAATCACGCGTTGGTGGCTGTGCCAAACCGGATGCCGGCAATGACGGTGTGGTTGCTGCGCAATAAGCCGTCCTCCGACAAAACTTACAGACAGATCAACACCGGATGGCCCCGCTATCCGGTGTTTTTATATGGTGGGTCCTTTTCACATCCTTGCGCAAAAGTGTCACCCTGACATTGTTTTGATTGTCGAACCTCTCTGGGCAACATAGCGTGATTTTCCCCACGAAATGGTCACAAGGTTTCAGACACATGTCGTTTGGTCAGTTTTTTGCGCTCCTTCTGGTTGTCACCATCTGGGGTGCGAATTTCACCGTCATCAAACTGGGTCTTGGCGAAATGCCGCCCATTTTGCTGTCATCCCTGCGCTTTGCCTTTGCTGCCTTACCGGCCGTATTTTTCCTGCCCAAACCCAAATGCCACTGGAAATATGTGGTTGGCTTTGGCGTGGTGCTGGGCTGTATCAAGTTTTCATTGCTGTTTCTGGGCATGGATCTTGGGCCTGTCTCTTATACACATCTCCGAGCCCACGAGACTAAGGCGAATCTC